>JABAOG010002028.1_pt1 | contig 24527 bp, 19 predicted proteins | sample 7062131 | NCBI WGS metagenome assembly JABAOG01 (sample SAMN14538629, study PRJNA623070) | marine sediment metagenome | biome: marine biome [ENVO:00000428]; feature: marine pelagic biome [ENVO:01000023]; material: deep marine sediment [ENVO:00002113] | place: India: Arabian Sea | collected... | reverse complement strand
AACGTCGGCTGCATCCCTTCCAAGGCGCTGCTGGATTCCTCGCACCACTACCACAACCTCGCGCACCTGCTTCCGGCCCACGGCATCACCGTCGAGGGCGCGAGCATGGACGTCGCCGCCATGCTCGCGCGCAAGGACAAGGTCGTGCAGACCATGAATCGCGGTGTGGCAGCGCTTCTCAAGAAGAACAAGGTGAATGCGTACTCCGGTCACGGCCGGCTCGAAACCGACAACCGGGTCAGCGTGGCACGCCACGGTAACGGTGGCGAGGAGACGCTTGCGGCGAAGAACGTCGTCATCGCGAGCGGCTCCGTTCCGGTGAGCATCCCGGTGGCGCCCGTCGATGGCGATCGCATCGTCGACAACGCAGGCGCCCTCGCCTTTCAGAAGGTGCCGGAGCGACTCGGTATCATCGGCGCCGGTGTCATCGGTCTCGAGCTCGGCAGCGTCTGGAAGCGGCTCGGGTCCGAGGTCATGATCCTCGAGGCGCTGGATGATTTTCTCGCCGCCGCCGACCGGCAGATCGCCGGCGACGCGCTCAAGTCGCTCACCAAGCAGGGGCTGGACATCCGCCTCGGTGCCCGCGTCACCGGCGCCAAGGCCGGCAAAAAGGGCGTCGCGGTCAAGTACGAGGACAAGGCGGGGCCCAAGGCCCTGGAGGTCGACCGCCTGGTGGTGGCGGTCGGGCGACGCGCCTACACCGAGGGGCTCGTGGGCGCCGACGTGGCGCTCGCCATGGACAACGGCGGTCGCATCCAGGTGGATGACGTGTGCCGCACGTCCGTCGACGGCGTCTACGCCATCGGTGACGCGGTGAAGGGTCCGATGCTCGCGCACAAGGCGTCCGAGGAAGGCGTCGCCGTCGCCGAGCACATTGCCGGCGGTGCGGTGCACATCGATCACCGCATCGTGCCCTGGGTGATCTACACCCATCCCGAGATCGCCTGGGTGGGCGAGACGGAGCAGCAGCTCAAGGAAGCGGGCAGCGACTACCGCGCCGGCAGCTTTCCTTATCGTGCGCTGGGCCGCGCCCACGGCGCCGGGGACGTCGAGGGCTTCGTCAAGGTGCTCGCCGATGCGAAAAGCGACGAAATTCTCGGCGTGCACATCTTCGGCGCACAGGCCTCGGAGCTCATCGCCGAGGCCGTCACCGCCATGGCGTTTCGCTCGAGCAGCGAGGACCTGGCCCGCACGATTCACGCGCATCCGACGCTTTCGGAGGCCGTGCACGAGGCGGCGCTGGCGGTGGACGGCAGAGCGCTGCACATCTAGCGCAGTGAATCGTTCGTTCCCACGGGAGCTCTTAACTCAGGCAACTGGTTGCCATACGTCCACCCGGTCCCCGCTCCCGTCGAGGCAGACGATCGCTGCTGCGTGAGGACCCTGCGTCATCGGCGCTCGGCGCGTGACTACACGCCGGGTATGGGATCGGGGATAATTCTGGTTTTGGTTCGCTCGACTGCACAGGAAGCACCTACATGGCCGATACGTTCAATGCCCGCTCGACCCTCGACGTGGGTGGCAAGAAGTACGAAATCTTCCGACTCGACGCGCTGAGCCCGAAGTTCGACCTGTCGCGTCTGCCCTACTCGCTGAAGATTCTGCTGGAGAACCTGCTGCGGCACGAGGACGGCGTCGACATCACTGACGCGGACATCGAGGCCCTTGCCGGCTGGGACGCCAAGGCGCAGCCGTCGGTGGAGATCGCCTTCACCCCTGCGCGCGTGCTGCTGCAGGATTTCACCGGCGTACCCGCGGTGGTGGATCTGGCCGCCATGCGCGATGCCATGCGCGCGCTCGGCGGCGACCCGAACAAGATCAATCCGCTGTCGCCGGCCGAGCTGGTCATCGATCACTCGGTGCAGGTCGACGCCTTCGCCAAGGCCGGCGCCATGGATCTCAACGCCGAGCTCGAGTTCTCGCGCAACAAGGAGCGCTACGCGTTCCTGCGCTGGGGCCAGAACGCGTTCGCCAACTTCAAGGTCGTGCCGCCGGACACCGGCATCGTGCATCAGGTCAATCTCGAGTACCTGTCACGAGTGGTTTTCGCCAAAGAGCACGACGGGGTGACGCGCGCGTTCCCCGACACCCTCGTCGGCACCGACTCGCACACCACCATGATCAACGGCCTCGGCGTGCTCGGCTGGGGCGTCGGCGGCATCGAGGCCGAGGCGGCCATGCTCGGCCAGCCGATCTCCATGCTGATCCCCCAGGTCGTCGGCTTCAAGCTCACGGGCAGGCTGCCCGAGGGCGCCACCGCCACCGACCTGGTGCTGACCGTGGTCCAGATGCTGCGCGAGCGCGGTGTGGTGGGCAAGTTCGTGGAGTTCTACGGCGACGGCCTCGACCACCTGCCGCTGGCCGATCGCGCCACCATCGCCAACATGGCGCCCGAGTACGGCGCCACCTGCGGCATTTTCCCGGTCGACGAGGAGTCCCTGCGCTACCTCACCCTGAGCGGACGAAGCGCGGAGAACGTCGCGCTGGTCGAGGCCTACGCCCGCGCTCAGGGCATGTTCCGCGATCGCGGCGCGAAACCGGCCGAATATACCGACACCCTGCACCTGAATCTGGGCGACGTCGTGCCGAGCATCGCCGGTCCGAAACGTCCCCAGGATCGCATCACGCTCGACCGCGCCAAGGCGACCATCAGCGAGGCCGTGCAGAAGATGCGCGCGGAGAGCACGAGCGGCTCCACCGGCAGCGCCACGGTCAGCGACGCGGGTGAGACCTATGAGCTCAGAGACGGCGCGGTGGTGATCGCCGCCATCACGTCCTGCACCAACACCTCGAATCCCGCGGTGATGGTCGGCGCCGGGCTGCTCGCGCGCAATGCGCACGCAAAGGGGCTGCGTGTGAAGCCGTGGGTAAAGACCAGTCTGGCGCCGGGATCGCTGGTGGTCACCAAATACCTGGAGAAGGCCGAGCTGATGGATGATCTGGAGGCACTCGGCTTCCACCTGGTCGGCTACGGATGCACGACCTGCATCGGCAACTCCGGACCGCTACCGGAGGCGGTCGGTAACGCGGTGCGGGCCTCCGACATCATTGCCTGCTCGGTGCTCTCGGGTAATCGTAACTTCGAGGGCCGCATTCACGCCGACGTGCGCATGAATTTCCTCGCCTCTCCACCGCTGGTCGTTGCCTACGCCATCGCGGGCAACATGACTCTCGACCTGGTCAACGATGCGCTCGGCGAGGACGCCGACGGCAAGCCCGTCTACCTGCGCGACATCTGGCCGAGCAGCAGGGAGATCCAGGACACCATCGGCGCCACCATCGACTCGGACATGTTTCGCGCGAGCTACGCCAACGTGTTTGCCGGCGATCGGCGCTGGAGAGAGATGACGGTGCCGGCGGCGGGTCAGTTCGAATGGCAGGACGATTCCACCTACGTGCGCCACCCGCCTTACTTCGACGGCATGAGCCACGAGACGCCGGGGTTCTCCGACATCCGCGGTGCCCGGATTCTTGCCTTGCTCGGCGACAGCATCACCACCGATCACATCTCGCCCGCCGGCGCGATCAAGCCCGACAGCCCGGCCGGGCGCTACCTCATCGAGCACGGCGTCGAGCCGGCGGATTTCAACTCCTACGGCTCGCGCCGCGGCAATCACGAGGTGATGATGCGCGGCACCTTCGCCAACGTGCGATTGAGGAATCTTCTCGCGCCCGGGACAGAGGGCGGGTGGACGCTGCATCAGCCGTCCCAGGAAAAGATGACCATCTACGACGCCGCCATGCGCTATCAGGCCGACGGCGTGCCGAGCGTCGTCATCGGCGGCGCCAACTACGGCGCCGGCTCGTCGCGCGACTGGGCCGCCAAGGGTCCGCTGCTGCTCGGCGTCAGGGCCGTGATCGCCGAGAGCTTCGAGCGCATCCACCGCTCGAACCTGATCGGCATGGGCGTGCTGCCGCTCCAGTTCCAGGGTAACGACAACGCCGCGAGCCTCGGATTGACGGGACAGGAGGTGTTCGACATCGAGGGCGTCGCCATGGGCGCACGCGAGGTTCAAGTGAGCGCGCACCGCGAGGGTGGCGAAAGCGTCCTGTTCAAGGCGCGGATCTGCATCGATACTCCCAAGGAATGGCAGTATTACAACCACGGCGGCATTCTGCAGTACGTCATCCGACAGCTGGCCGCATGAGGCGCGCTCGCTGCTGCCCGGCCGCGGCCGACGGCTGCGGCCCGGCGTCCGGCACGGATGTGCCCGTCATGTTAAATTACCGTCACCGGTAAATAATTGAGAGGGAACGTGTAATGGACGAAAAGACCCGCACCGAGCTCGAGGCGGCCGCGTTCCGGCGCCTCGTCGAGCATTTGCGCACGCGCACCGACGTGCAGAACATCGATCTGATGAATCTCTCCGGATTCTGCCGTAATTGCCTCTCGAAGTGGTACCGCGCGGCGGCCGAGGATCGCGGTATCGAGTTGTCCTACGACGAGGCACGGGAGATGGTCTACGGCATGCCCTACGACGAGTGGAAGACCCGCCATCAGACCGAAGCGACGCCAGAGCAACGCGCTGCCTACGAAGCCAGCCACGGCAAGAGCCCCTGAAGGGTCGCGGCACCGCGAAATGGATCTGGAGCCGCTCACGGCGATATCTCCCATCGACGGACGTTACGCGGACAAGGCCCGCGAACTGCGCGCCGTTTTCAGCGAGTACGGCCTGATTCGTCATCGCGTGCTGGTGGAGGTGCGCTGGCTGCAGGCGCTCGCCGCACACGCCGACATTACCGAGGTCCCGGCGTTCAGCTCCGAAGCCAATCACCGGCTCAATGACATAGTAGACAGTTTCGATCTCGAGAGCGCGGCACGCGTGAAAGAGATCGAACGCACCACGAATCACGACGTCAAGGCCGTCGAGTACTATCTCAAGGAGCAAATCGCGCAAACGCCGGAGCTCGCCGCCGTACAGGAGTTTATTCACTTCGCCTGTACCTCCGAGGACATCAATAACCTCGCCTACGGCTTGATGCTCGTCGATTCGCGGACCCGATGCATCCTCCCGGTGATGGACGAGCTCATCGAATCCATTCGTAGCCTTGCTCACAGGTACGCCGACCGACCGATGCTGTCCCACACCCATGGCCAGCCCGCCTCTCCGACGACGCTTGGAAAGGAGATGGCGGTTTTCGCAGCGCGATTGAAAAAGCACCGCGCCGGCTTTGCCGATGTCGCCATCTGCGGAAAAATGAACGGTGCTGTCGGCAACTACAACGCGCATCTGGTCGCCTATCCCAATATCGACTGGCCGACCATGGCCAACGAGTTCGTGACCGCGCTCGGACTGCAGTGGATTCCGCTGACGACACAGATCGAGCCGCATGACTACATCGCCGAGCTGTTTCATGCGCAGAAACGATTCAACACGGCTTTGCTGGATTTCTGTCGCGACGTGTGGGCCTATGTATCGCGTGGCTATTTCAAGCAGAAGACCATCGAAGGCGAGGTCGGCTCGTCGACCATGCCGCACAAGGTCAATCCCATCGATTTCGAGAACGCCGAAGGCAACCTGGGGCTCGCCAATGCTCTTCTCGATCACATGGCGAGCAAGCTGCCGGTGTCGCGCCTGCAGCGCGACCTGAGCGACTCGACGGTGCTGCGCAATCTCGGTGTCGGCGCCGCGCATTCCCTCGTCGCTTACCAATCCTGTCTCAAGGGTATCGCCAAGCTCGAGGTGAACGCCGCGGCGCTCGATGCGGATCTCGATCAGGCCTGGGAGGTTCTCGCCGAGCCCATTCAGACGGTCATGCGACGCTACGGAATCGACAAGCCCTATGAGCGTCTGAAGGCTTTGACGCGTGGTCGCACCATCGACCGCGAGACCCTGCACGAGTTCATCGAGTCGCTCGAGCTGCCTGAAGACGTAAAGGCGCGGCTGCTCGAGCTGACCCCCGCGAGCTATACCGGCGACGGAGAAAATCTCGCCAACGACGTGTAGGAGAACGATGCACTACTCACGCCCCTCGGATTTCGAACGTTTCGTGCTCAAGGAAGACTCCGATTCGGTCGAAGTCGATACCAGCGAGGCCTGCCGGCTCGCTGCGTTTTCCATGCTCCGCCAGGCGGCGCGCAGCGTCGAGATCGTCAGCCGAGGCCTCGACCCTCAGATCTATGACAACGCCGAATTCTGCGATGCGGTGAGCCAGCTCGTCGTGGGCTCGCGGCGTGCACGGGTGCGGGTCCTGATCCGCGATGTCGAGCCGGTGGTCAAGAGCGGCCATCGCCTGGTCCCCATCGCCCAGCGCCTGCCAACCTTCATCGAGCTGCGCGTGCCGGCGCGGGAGTACGACGAGTACAATTCAGCGTTCCTGGTCGTCGACGGCGCCGGCGTCATCTACCGCCGTCTCTCGGATCGCTTCGAGGCCACCGTCAACTTCAACAACCCGCACATGGCGCGCGATCTCGTCCGCCAGTTCGAGGAGATGTGGCAGACGGCGGTGCCGGACATCAATCTGCGCCGCAGCCATCTTTGAGCAAAGGAACCTTGATTCGCCGCAGGCCCATGCTCATCGCCCTGCTCAGCGGCGCGCTGCCGCTCGCACGCGCCCATGGCGCGAGCGGCATGGTGACCGAGGTCATCGCCGTTGGTAACCGGCCGGTCGACGAGATGATCGCGATACTGAGACCAATGGTGCCGAGACCGGGGAGTGTTTCCGGCGCCTATGGCAAAATAATCATCCGCACGACGCCGGAGAACATGCGCGAGATAAGAACCATTCTCGCCACGCTCGACCGCCCACCNNCCATTCTCGCCACGCTCGACCGCCCACCGGCAAATCTACTCATCAGCGTACGCCACTCTCTGACCGACGAGGTGCGCCGCGATCTTTACGAGGCATTCGGCGAGGTGCGCAGTGGCGACGTCGGCGTCTCCACCGGACGCGACGCGGGAAGCGGACGCGGTCTCGTCATAAGCCATGAGGAGGGTGAACAGACGGCGGGCGTGCGCGTCGACAAGGCACGAAACGTTGGCGCGGAGGACGTCACCCAGCGCGTGCGCGTGCTCGAGGGCAAGGAAGCCTTCATTCAGTCGGGTCAGTCGGTGCCGGTGACCGAGACGCAGCGGGTGGTGTCGGGCACCGGTGCGACGACGGTGCGCAGGAGCACGTCATACCGAAACGTCGATAGCGGATTCCACGTGCGCGCACGCTTGAGCGGCGACGACCGCGTGACGGTGGATATCTTTCCGCAACGCAACCGCATCGACGCCCAATCCGGCGTCATCGACGTACGCGAGGCGAGCACCGTGCTCAGCGGCCGCCTCGGCCGCTGGATGCAGGTGGCCGGCGTCGGCGGCACCGCCGACGAAAGCCGGCGCGAGATCGGCGCCTCCTCCGGCACGAGCACGCGCAGCGACTTCAACGTCTATCTCAAGGTCGAGCGCCTCGACTGAGGCGTCCGCGTCCGAGCGGCGCCTCGCCCGTCTGCGCATGGACCCGGCCGCCATAATCTGCTCTCATTCGGGGGCCACGCACGTCACACAGGTGTCACCATGAGCGAACTGAATGCGCAGCAGCGCAAGCTACGCGATCGGGCGCGCGAGGTGGCCGAGGCCAGCATCGCGCCGCGCGCCGCCGAGGTCGATCGCAGCGAAGAGTACCCCTGGGACAACGTCCGCGCCCTGACCGAAGCGGGCTTCATGGGCATGACCATTCCACCCGAATTCGGCGGACCCGGGCTCAGCTACATGGATGCGGTGCTGGTGGTCGAGGAGATGGCGCGGGTGTGCGGCGTCACCGGGCGCATCGTCGTCGAAGGCAACATGGGCGCCATCGGCGCGATCATGGCCTACGGCAGCGAGGCGCAGAAACGCCTCGCCGCCGAGCTGGTGCTGGCCGGCGACAAGCCCGCCATCTGCATCACCGAGCCCGAGGCCGGCAGCGCCGCCACCGAGATGACGACCCGCGCCGAGCGGCGCGGCGACACCTACGTCATCAACGGCCGCAAGCACTGGATCACCGGCGGCGGCGTTTCCAAGCTGCACCTGATCTTCGCCCGCGTTTTCGCGCGCGGCGTCGAGCAGGGCATCGGCGGCTTCATCGCCGTGCGTGGCGAGTCCGAGGGCCTGGTGGTCGGGCGCCGCGAGCCGGCCATGGGACTGCGCGGCATTCCGGAGACCGAGATGCATTTCGAGGATCTCGAGCTGCCCGCCGATCGCCTCATCGAGCCACCCAGGGGTCTCGCGCGCGGCTTCGCCGGCCTCATGAACGCCTACAACGCCCAGCGCGTGGGCGCCGCCACGGTGGCCCTCGGCATCGCCCAGGGCGCCTACGAGCTGGCGCTCGACTACAGCCAGCGGCGCGAGCAGTTCGGGCGGCCCATCTGCGAGTTTCAGGGCCTGCAGTGGATGCTGGTGGACATGAATATCCAGCTCGAGGCCGCGCGCGCACTGGTGCACAAGGCCGCACGCGGCGGCGACGGTGGCTTTCCGGATATCGGCGATGCGGCGCGTGCCAAGATCCTCGCCTCGGAATCGGCGATCCGCGTCACCAACGACGCGCTGCAGCTGTTCGGCGCCGCCGGCTACTCGCGCAACCTGCCGCTGGAGCGCATGGTGCGCGACGCCCGCATGTTCACCATCGGCGGCGGCACCGCCCAGATCCTGCGCACCGTGGTTGCCTCGCGCATTCTCGCGCGCAAGCTTCCTCAGACCCGCGACGGATATCTCGAGACGGACACGGGCGAGGCCGATCGGCGCGCCGCACGTGGCTAACANNGGTATCTCGAGGCAGTGTCGGAGAACGCCGGACGGCTGGCCGCGCGTGGCTAATACCGCCGACGTCATCGCCCGGCGTCTCTACGAAGCGGGCTGCCGGCACGCCTTCGGCATACCCGGCGGCGAGGTGCTCACGCTCATCAAGGCGCTGCACGAGGCCGGCATCGCCTTCGGCCTCGCCAAGCACGAGAACGCCGCCGGCTTCATGGCCGAGGGCACCTATCACGCGACCGGCGCACCCGGGGTGCTGGTGGCAACGCTGGGGCCCGGCGTTGCCAACGCCGTCAACGTCGTCGCCAACGCGTGGCAGGATCGCGTGCCGATGATTTTTCTCACCGGCTGCATCGACGCCGCCGACGCCCTCACCTACACCCATCAGATCTTCGATCACCGCGCCCTGCTCGCGCCGGTCACCAAGGCCACCTTCACGGTCGGTCAAGACGCGGCCGACGTGCTCATCGACAAGGCGGTTGCCATCGCCACCGACGATCAGCCGGGCCCTGTGATGGTCGACGTGCCCATCGCCGTGGCGGCGGCGGAGCAACCCGACAACGCCGCCACCCGGCGCATGACGCCGACCCGGGGCGCGCCGCCCGCCGGGCCTGTGCTCGACGAGGCACGGCGCTGGCTGCGCGACGCCGAGCGCCCGCTGCTGGTCGCCGGCCTCGACGCCCTTTGCCAGGGCGCCGAAGCTGGCGTTGCCGCGTTTGCGCGCGATCAGGAAATCCCGCTGCTCACCACCTACAAGGCCAAGGGCATCGTTGCCGAGGACGCGCCGCTCAGCCTGGGTGCTGCGGGGCTCTCGCCGAAGGCTGACGCGCTGCTCCTGGCGCTGGTCGAGAAAAGCGATCTCGTGATCCTCGCCGGCTACGACCCCATCGAGATGCGCGCCGGCTGGCGCGACCCGTGGCCGGGCGCCGCGCGCGTGCTCGAACTCTCGAGTGTCGCCAACACCCACTACATGCACCAGGCGACGCGCAGCTTCATCGGTGACGTGGCGGCCGGCCTCGCGGCGCTCGGCAACGATTGCCCGCACGGCAAGCGCTGGCCGGGGGGTGAGCCAGCGGCCACCCGCGCGGCCCTGCGCGAGGCGTTTCGCGCCGGACAAACGTGGGGGCCCGCCGCGGTCATCGAGGTGGCCAGGCGCGTGCTGCCGAGAGACGTCGTGGCCAGCATCGACACGGGCGCGCACCGCATTGTTTTCAATCAGATGTGGGAGTGTTACGCGCCGCGCACCCTGCTGCAGTCGACGGGGCTGTGCACCATGGGCTGCGCGCTGCCGCTGGCCATGGGCTACAAGCAGGCGCAGCCGCAGCGCCACGTGGTGGCTTTCACCGGCGATGCCGGTCTGGAAATGGTGCTCGGAGAGCTTGCAACGCTGCGCGATCTGGATCTGCCTGTCATCGTCGTGGTATTCGTCGACGATTCACTGGCGCTCATCGAGCTCAAGCAGCGCAGCGTCGGTCATGGCAACCTCGGCGTCGACTTCGGCGCATCGGACTTCCCCGCGCTGGCAAACGCATTCGGTCTGCACGGCGCCTGGGTAGACGATCGGGCGTCCCTAGAATGCGAGCTCGAGGATGCGCTCGCACGTTCGCGGTCGAGCGTCATCGCCTGCCGGATCGGCGCCAGGGCATACGACGGAATGATCTGATTCTTACCACGGCGGCACGCGCCCGGGCAGCAGCGCTTGTTCGAATCAATCGGCGGCGTCGCCGACGACGGCTTCCTCGATACCTATCTGCAGTGCGTCGTTGACGCGGTTGAAAAATCCACAAAGCGCGATGCGCACGGTGAGCTCGACGATCTGCGCCTCGCTGAAGTGGCGGCGAAGCGCCTCGAACATGGCGTCGCCGATGCGCTGGGGTGTCTGCGTGACGGCGACGGCATAGTCGCGCACCAACCGATCGACCGCGTCGAGACCGGGACAGTCGTCGTCGAGAATCGCCGTCACCGTGTCGGCGTCGAGCCCTTGGGCGAGAAGGCGCGGCTCGTGGTGCGCGACACAGTAGCTGCAGGCGTTCAGCTTCGACACCACCACCAGGGCAATCTCCAGATAGCGCTTATCGAGCAGCGCCTCGTCGCTGAGATCGAGCAGCAGCCCTTGAATATGCTTGAGCACCGGTGCTCGGTGCGCGAACACCTTGACCTGATTCAGGAACGGGCCGTACTCCTCGGTGAAGCGTCGGTAGACGGGCTGCACGTCCTCGGGAACTTCATCGATATCGATGTCGCGCACACGGGCCACGCGCGTCGCCCCTCACTGCGCCGGGGGGTAGTAGCCGGGAGGATACGCGGGCGGCGCGGCATAGGGCTGCGGTGGATACGCATAGCCCGGCGGCGGGCCCCAGCCCGGCGGAGCGGCGTATCCGGGCGGCGGCGCGCCCCAGGCCTGCTGCGGCGGCGGGTACGTCGGCGCGCGGCCGCCGTATGCCGGCGGCGCCTCACCCCCGTATCCCGGCGGCATGGGCGGATAAGCCTGTGGGGGCGGCGGGTAAGCGCCGGGCCCCGCGGGCTCTGCCGGGTAGCCTCCCGGATAGCCGTAGGCGGGTGCCGGAGCGGGAGCCGCGCCCGCGGGTGGGTAGCTCTCCCCGGGAGGCGCCGCCGTGCGCGTGTCCACCGGCGCCCAGGGGTTGTCGGGTTGCGGCGGCAGCGATGCCGGCGGGGCCGGCTCGAGCCAGGGCGCCGCGCCCTCGGCCGGTGGTGGCGGCAGCGGCGCGGCGCGCGAGGCAACGCCGGCGTCCTGAAACGCCGCCGCCAGGTCCCCCTCGGAGCTGCCCCGACCGCCCGCGCCGAGGGCCGCCGCGGTCTGCGGATCGCCGCCCGTCAAGGCGTCCTGCACGTCCTGGACGACGTCCCGCGTGGCGTTTTCGACCCGGTCCAGCGACGAGGAGATCCCCTCCGCCGCCCGATCGGCCACCGTCGCCGGGTCTTCGTCGCCGAGACGCGCGACGACGATCAGCAGCACGATGATGGCCAGTGGCCCCCACAGGGCGACGATGCCGCGCATCGAGCTGCCCTCGCGCGCTTCTTCGGTGGGGCGCGCAAAGGTCGGCTCGGCGTGGCGCGCAGCGGGTGCCGGCGACTCAGCGGTCCTGCTCACAGCGGGCGTCCCGGGCGCGCTCTCGGGCTTTGCCGCCCCGCTCTTCTTTCTGACGGCCTTTTTCTTCGATGTCTTCTTGGCCGCTTTCTTGGCGGTGGCTTTCTTCTCCGCGGCCTTCACGCTGTGCTCGCTTTGCGTTTGCTCCACGTTCTGCTCGCCGGTCGTGGTCTCTTTGGCCATCTCCGCCTTCTCCCGAAATGTTTTCGCGCCCGAACGCGCGGTCACTGGCGACAATGGTAGCACGATCCCTTCGCGCTAAAGTATCATGCGCTGCCTTACCATGGGTGATCGCGAACCAGGTATTGCATCTCTCTCGCACCTGCGCGGACGCTCAGCGCTGACACCCTTTCGCGCGCAACGCCTGCAGGAGAGCCTCACCGAAGCGTTCCCGCGCCTGCGTCGCGTCGACGCCGAATACCTCTATTTCATCGAACGGCGTGAAACGCTCGACGCTGAGGAACAAAAGCTGCTCGAGAGACTGCTCGATGCACGGTCGCCGTCTGCGCGTGACTACGCTTTCATCGTCGTGCCGCGTCCGGGCACCATCTCTCCCTGGTCCAGCAAGGCCACGGACATCGTGCACAACTGCGGCCTGGGCAAGGTAACCCGCATCGAACGGGGCACCGCCTGGACGGTGCACAGCGATTCCGAAAGCGACAGCGACGCGGCTTTCGCGAGCGCGCTCGCCGCACGCGTTCACGATCGCATGACCCAGGCGGTCATCGCCGACGCAGACCAGGCCCGCGCGCTTTTTGATCACACCGCTGCGCGAGCGCTGCGCAGCGTCGATATCATGGCGGGAGGACGCGAGGCGCTCGAGGAGGCCAACCGCGACATGGGCCTCGCGCTCAGCGACGACGAGATCGACTACCTGCTCGAGCGTTTCTTGAGCCTTGCACGCAATCCCAACGACATCGAGCTGATGATGTTCGCCCAGGCCAACTCCGAGCATTGCCGGCACAAGATTTTCAACTGCCGCTGGACCATCGACGGCGAGGAGCAACCGGCGAGCCTGTTCGAAATGATCCGCCACACGCATGCGCGCCATCCGGGGCGCGTGCTGTCGGCCTACGAAGACAATGCCGCCGTCATGTCGGGCAGCGCCGCCGGCTGGCTCTTTCCCGACGCCGAGAGCCGCATCTACCGCGTGCACGAGGAGCGCGCCGACATTCTCATGAAGGTGGAGACCCACAACCACCCCACCGCCATCTCGCCGTTCCCGGGCGCGGCCACCGGCTCCGGCGGCGAGATCCGCGACGAGGGCGCCACCGGACGCGGCGCGCGCTTCAAGGCGGGGCTCACGGGATTCTCCGTCTCGAACCTGCGCATCCCGGGCTTCGAGCAGCCCTGGGAGAGCGACCACGGGCGGCCCGGGCGCATCGCCTCGGCGCTCGACATCATGCTGGAGGGCCCGATCGGCGCGGCCTCGTTCAACAACGAGTTCGGGCGCCCGGCGCTCAACGGATACTTTCGCACTCTGGAGCTGGCCGTCACCTCGAACGCCGGCACCGAGGTCCGCGGCTACCACAAGCCCATCATGGTCGCCGGCGGCGTCGGCAACATACGCTCGCAGCAGATTCGCAAGCGCGGCTTCGCAGCGGGCACGCGCATCGTCGTGCTCGGCGGCCCGGCGATGCTCATCGGCCTCGGCGGCGGCGCCGCCTCGTCCATGGCATCGGGCGAGGGCGAGGAGGACCTCGACTTCGCCTCCGTGCAGCGCGACAACCCGGAGATGCAGCGCCGCTGTCAGGAGGTCATCGACCGTTGCTGGCGGCTCGGTGACGCCAACCCCATCCAATCGCTGCATGACGTCGGCGCCGGCGGCCTCTGCAACGCCATTCCCGAGCTCATCGACGGGGCCGGACGCGGCGGCAGCTTCGACCTGCGCGCCATTCCCAACGACGAGCCCGGCATGTCGCCCATGGAGATCTGGTGCAACGAGGCGCAGGAGCGCTACGTGCTCGCCATCGCGCCCGCCGATATGGATCGCTTCGCCGCCATCTGCGTGCGCGAGCGCTGCCCGTTCGCCGATCTCGGCGAAGCCACCGAGGCGCGTCATCTGCTCGTCAGCGACGCGGCCGACGGCAGCCGGCCAATCGACCTGCCGATGGCGTTGCTGCTCGGTAATCCACCCGGTATGCACCGACGCATCGAGCGGCAGCCGGACGCGTCGACCCCGCTGGCGCTCGCCGGGCTGGATCTCGAGGACGCCGCCCGGCGCGTGCTGCGTCTTCCCGGTGTCGCCGACAAGACATTTCTGATCACCATCGGCGATCGCACCGTGGGCGGACTGTTGGCGCGCGACCAGATGGTCGGTCCCTGGCAGGTGCCGGTGGCGGACTGCGCGGTGACCGCCAGCGGCTTTCGCGAGTACACCGGCGAGGCCATGGCCATGGGCGAGCGGGCGCCCATCGCGCTCATCGATGCGCCGGCCTCGGGGCGCATGGCGGTGGCCGAGGCGCTCACGAACATCGCCGCTGCGCCCATCGAGGCGCTCGGCGACGTGGTGCTGTCGGCCAACTGGATGGCCGCCTGCGGCCATCCGGGCGAAGATGCGAAGCTCTACGACACGGTGCGCGCGGTGGCCATGGATCTGTGCCCGGCGCTCGGTATCGCCATCCCGGTCGGCAAGGATTCCCTGTCGATGAAGACCGTGTGGCACCAGCAGGGCGAGGAGCGCGCCGTGACCGCACCGCTGTCGCTGGTGGTGAGCGCGTTTGCAGCCGTCACCGATATCCGCCGCACGCTCACGCCGATGCTGTGCAGCGACGCGGGTCCGACCGAGCTGTGGCTGCTGGACCTGGCCGGCGGACGCCTGCGCCTCGGCGGCTCGGCCCTCGCGCAAGTGCACGGCCAGCTCGGCACCGCGTGCCCCGACGTGGACGAGCCCGCCGCGCTCGCCGAATTCTTCGCCGCCCTGCAGGGGTTGAATAACGAGGGGCTGGTGCTCGCCTACCACGACCGCTCCGACGGCGGCCTGTTCGTCACCCTGTGCGAGATGGCATTCGCAGGTCACACGGGCATCGACGTGGACGTCCACGCCGTGGGTGGCGATGCGCCGGCGGCGCTGTTCGCCGAGGAGCTCGGTGCGGTCATCCAGATCCGCAGCACCGATCGGCAGCGAATGCTGGCACGCTTTGCCGAGGCGCCTGCGCTCACCGGCCGCGTACACCGCCTGGGCGCGCCGCGCGACGACCAGCGGATTCGTTTCACCGACGCTGGCGTCACGCTGCTCGACGCGCCGCGCGCGGCCCTCGAGCGCGAGTGGCGCGAGACCAGCTATCGCCTGCAGGCGCTGCGCGACGATCCCGTGTGCGCGCGCGAGGCGTTCGAGCGGCTGGACGACCCCGCTGCCCGACCCCTGCACGCGAGTCTCGGCTTCGATCCACAGGACGACATCTGCGCGCCGCTGGTGGGCGGGCGGCGCCCGCGAGTGGCGATACTGCGCGAGCAGGGCGTGAACGGCCAGGTGGAAATGGCGGCGGCCTTCGACCGCGCCGGATTCGATGCGGTCGACGTGCACATGACCGACATCCTGGACGCGGGCATGACGCTCGCCGATTTTCAAGGCCTGGTCGCCTGCGGCGGCTTCTCCTACGGCGACGTGCTGGGCGCCGGCGGCGGCTGGGCGAGCTCGATTCGCTTCAACGCGCGCAGTCGAAGCGCGTTCAGCGCGTTTTTCTCGCGTGCCGACACCTTCGCGCTCGGCGTGTGCAACGGCTGCCAGATGCTCGCGCATCTCGCCGAGCTCGTCGACGGCGCCGAGCACTGGCCCGAGTTCCTGCGCAATCGCTCCGAGCAGTTCGAGGCACGCCTGGTGCTGGTCGAGATCTGCGACTCACCGTCGCTGTTCTTCGCCGGTATGCAAGGCTCGGTGCTGCCGGTGCCGGTGGCCCACGGCGAGGGCCGCGCCGCGTTCCGCGACCACGCCGATCTGGCGGCGGTCAAGGCCGGGCGGCTGGTCTGCCTTCGCTACGTGGAGGCCGCCGGGGAAGCGGCGCGCTCCTATCCCGCAAACCCCAACGGCTCCAGCGAAGGCATCACCGGGCTGACCACCCCCGACGGCCGCGTGACCATTCTCATGCCCCACCCGGAGCGGGTGTTCCGCAGCGTGCAGCACTCCTGGCACCCGCGCGAATGGGGCGAGGACGGGCCGTGGCTGCGCATGTTCCGCAACGCCCGCGTGTGGCTCGGCTGATGCCCTTCACGCCCCGACGCCGGTGGGGTCGGGCGCACGTGAGACTTGCGTGAGAAATTTGCCCTAGACTTGGTTCAAAATGGTAACGGCCCGCTCCGGGCCCAACGTGACCAGGTGCCGATATGCTGATCAGGCGACGCGAGGACATCAAGAGCTGCGAGATCACCGACGAGTCCGTTTACCTCAACCGGCGCCGTTTCATGCGCGAGGCCGCGGGCATCACCACCGCCTCGGCCCTGGCCGCGGCCGCGCCGGGATTGCTGCTGCCGCGCCCGGCAGCGGCGCTGGCCACGGATCCCGACGCCAAGGGCCGCATTCTCGAAGGCGTCGTCGAGAGCCCCTACTCGACCGACGAGAAGCTCAACCGGTACAAGGACATCACGCGCTACAATAATTTCTACGAGTTCGGCACCGGCAAGCGCGATCCGGCGAACCGGTCCGGCCGATTCCAGCCGCTGCCGTGGAAGGTGCAGGTGCTGGGCGAGTGTGCCAAGCCCGGTCATTACGACCTCGAGGACATCATCAAGCCCCACGCGCTCGAGGAGCGCATCTACCGTCTGCGCTGCGTCGAGGCCTGGTCGATGGTGGTGCCGTGGGTGGGCGTGCCGCTCGGCCCGGTGCTGAAACGCTTCGAGCCCACCTCGAAGGCCAAGTACGTGGCGTTCCGGACCGTGTTCCGTCCCGAGCAGATGCCGGGGCAGCGGCGCAGCATCCTCGACTGGCCCTACGTGGAGGGGCTGCGCATCGACGAGGCCATGCACCCGCTCACGCTGCTCGCGGTCGGGCTCTACGGCCGCGAGCTGCCGAACCAGAACGGCGCGCCGCTGCGCCTGGTGGTGCCGTGGAAGTACGGCTTCAAGAGCATCAAGTCCATCGTCACCATTCGCTTCACCGACACGCAGCCGCCGACGACGTGGAGCATGCAGCTGCCGGATGAGTACGGCTTCTACTCCAATGTCAATCCTGAGGTCGATCATCCACGCTGGTCCCAGAGCAAAGAGCGCCGCATCGGCGAAATCCGCAAGCGCGATACGCTGATGCTCAACGGCTACGCGGACCAGGTCGCGAGCCTGTACAGCGGCATGGATCTGGGCGTGTTCTTCTGACGCAGAGCGGCGCCAGTGTGAACCGCCAGCCGCTCACGAGCCGCGCACTGAAGCCGACGATTTTCTTCGCCGCGCTCGTACCGCTCGCCCTGCTCGTGTGGAACGCGTTTCACGACGGCCTCGGCGCAAACCCGGTAGAGACCATCACCCACGAGACCGGAAGCTGGGGGCTGCGATTTCTGCTGCTGACGCTGTTGGTGACACCGCTGCGGCGCGCGAGCGGCTGGCAGGCGCTCGCGCGTGTGCGCCGCATGCTGGGTTTGTTCGCGTTCTTCTACATCTGCCTGCACTTCCTCACCTACGTGGTGCTCGACGCGTACTTCGATCTGCACTACATCCTCGAAGACATCACCGATCGCACCTACATCACGCTCGGGTTCACCTCCTTCGTGCTGCTCGTGCCGCTGGCGCTGACCTCGACAAACGCCATGGTGCGACGCCTGGGCGGGCGAAACTGGCGCCGCCTGCACCGGCTCGCATACGTCGCCGCCACGGGCGGTGTGCTACATTTCCTCTGGCTGGTGAAGGCGGATCTGCGCGAGCCGCTCATCTACCTGGGGCTATTGCTGCTGCTGTTCCTCGCCCGTGTGCCCGCGATCGCCGACCGGCTCGCGAGGATCAGGGGAAGCAGCGCTGGCGAGAGCGCCTCATCCGCTCGACAGATCGCCACCTGAGACATTCGTCACGAGGACTGCTAATGAGCAGGAAGCGTCCCGTATCGAAGGAGGATGCGGAGCTGTTTCGCAGCGCCGTCGGCACGGTGCGCGCCATCGACGACGAGCGGGCATCGCCCCATCGGCGCAGCCGCAAGGCGCAGCCGACACCTGCTTCGGGGGAAGATTCGCTGCCCGACGAGGCGCGCTCGCAGCCGGACGCCGGCGTCGAGCGCGACCCGGCGCAGCTGTTCGTGCGCACCGGTCTGCAGCACAAGCACCTGCGTCGCCTGCGCCGTGGCCAGATCCCCATCGAGGCCGAGACCGACCTGCACGGCATGCGCGCGCGCGAGGCGCGCAGGCTGCTGGAGGCGTTTCTGTGCGAGTGTCGCGACCAGGGGCTGCGCTGCGTGCGCGTCATTCACGGCAAGGGGCGCGGCTCGCGCGGCGGGCAGGCGGTGCTCAAATGGGAGGTGGATCGATGGCTGCGCGCCGACGACGGCGTCCTCGCCTTCTGCAGCGCGCAGCCCCGGCACGGCGGCAGCGGGGCGCTCTATGTGCTGCTGAGACGCTGACGAGCGGCTTCACCCGCGCGCCGCGAGCGGCGATGGGTCAGGCCGAGTCGATATCCACCAGCTCGCGAACGGCCATGGTGGCATAGGCGCCGGCGGGCAGCGCAAAGGCGAGCAGCAGCCTGTCCGGTGCTTCGAAGGTCGCCTCGAGTCCGGCGAGGGGCACGCGCAGCGCGCGGCGTGCGTGCTCGAGGCCCGCGGCGAGCAGCGCATCACACCAGGGCGCGCAGGGCGCCAGCGCGGCGCGCTCCACGGCGAGCGCCTCACCGCCGGCGAGTGCGTCGCCACTGCCCCACAGCGGCCCGCTCGGATGCACGTCGAGCGCGGCCAGGCGTGCCTCGATACCGGCATCCGGCTCGGCGATGCCGAACACGCTGCGACTTCCATCGAGCATCAGCGCTTCGCCGGGAAGCGCCCGCCACCAGCTGTCGTCGCGCACCCGCTGCGCGAGCACCCGGTTGAACAGCATGGCCCGCGCCGCCGACAGATAGATGCCGCGCAGACCGCGGTCGCGGACCCGGCGGCCCTCGCCGAGCATCTGCCAAGCGCGTGCGATATTGTCTCCGTCGCGGCCGAAGCGCTGCGCGCCGAAGTAGTTGGGCACGCCGCGCCCAGCCACCTCGGCCGCGCGCGCCTCGAGCCCGTGCGGATCGCCCGCGACGCCCCGCACGCGCAGACGGAACCGATTGCCCGTCTGCACGCCACGGCGCAGCTTCCTGCGATGCCGCGTGACCTCGAGCACTTCCACCTGGGTGGAGCCGAGAGCGTCCCAGTCGGGCTCGGCAGCGCCGTCGACGGCGACGCTGAACCACTGGGTGGCCACGGCGGCGCGGTCCTTGAGCCCCGCGTAGCCCACGTCGCGCCGGCGCACGCCCGCGAGACGCGCGATGGCATCCGCCAGCCAGCGGGTGTTGGCGCCGCGCTTGCGGATGCGTAACCAGGCGTGGGCGCCCGCGCCGTCGGGCTCGAATCCGAGGATCTCTTCCACCTGAAAGTCCTCGAGCTGCTGCTTGATGAGACCCTGCACCGGCGCAGGCTGATACCCCCGGGGCAGATCGTGCGGTGCTATGTGGCAGCCCATGGCCTCGTTCGAGGGCAGCCCGCGTTTCGCCGCAAACGCATTCGGCTTATTCGTCACTCCTCCAGCAAAACGACCGCGTGGGCGGCGATGCCTTCGGCCCGGCCGATGAAGCCCATCTTCTCGGTGGTGGTTGCCTTGACGTTGACGCGCGCGGCATCGACGCCGAGGTCGGCGGCGATGTTGGTGCGCATCTGCGCGATATAACCGCTCAAGCGCGGCTCCTCGGCGATCACGGTCACATCCGCATTGCCGACCGTGAGCCCCGCCTCACCGAGATCCGCCACCACCTTGCGCAGCAGAATTCTGCTGTCGATGTTTGCGTAGCTCGGGTCATGATCGGGAAAGTGCTGGCCGATGTCGCCGCGCCCGGAAGCGCCGATGAGCGCATCGCAGAGCGCGTGCAGCACGACGTCGCCGTCGGAGTGCGCCGCGAGACCCTTGTCATGGGGTATCTCGACGCCGCCGAGCACCAGACGCTCACCGGCGGCGAAGCGATGCGCATCGTATCCGTGGCCGATTCTCATGGGTTGTCCTCGCGATTCATGAGGATGAACTCCGCGAGCTTCAGATCCTCGGGACGCGTGATCTTGATGTTATCCTCCTGACCCGGTACGAGGCGCGGCCTGGCACCGGTGAGCTCCATGGCCTGAGCCTCGTCGGTCACGTCGCGGTCCTCATCGGTGCTGAGCAGCATGGCATCGCGCAGCCGACCCAGCCGAAACATCTGCGGGGTCTGCGCGTGCCAGAGGGATTCCCGGCTGACGGTCTCGCGCACGCGATTGTCGCTGCTGGCGCGCTTGATGGTGTCCTTCACGGGGATCGCGAGCAGCCCGCCCACCTCGTCGTCGACGAGCGCGTCGATGAGCCGGTCGACGTCCTCCTCGCGCAGGCACGGACGCACCGCGTCGTGCACCAGCACCCAATCGGCCGGATCGGCGCGATCGGCCAACGCCTCGAGAGCGCGCAGCACCGAGTCCCGGCGTTGCCGGCCGCCGATCACGGTCATCGGTGGCCGCGCGAAGGTCGCTTCCACCCCACTCCACCAGCGGTCATCCGCGGCGAGCGCCACAACCACACCGGCGATACGCGCGTGATCGCAAAAGCGTGCCAGCGTATGCGCAATGATGGGGCGCCCCAGCAACGGCATGTACTGCTTCGGCGTCTCGCCGCCCATGCGCTGGCCGACGCCCGCGGCGGGCACTACGGCCCAGCACCTGGGACTGAATTGCGGCTCGTCTGCCATGAACCTGATGGCTACCTGTAGGTTGGAGTGGGTCTGCGGGATCCGGGGCGGCGGTAGCCCGGTTTCCAGCCGGCGCGTCAGTCCTCGACGATCTGGAAGTAGATCTCGCCCCTGCGAATCATACCGAGCTCGAGCCGCGCACGCTCCTCGACGGCCTCGATTCCGTTTTTCAGATCGCGCACCTCCGCCTCGAGTCGCTGGTTGCGGCTCGCGAGCAGCGCATTCTCCGAGGTCTGGGACGCGATGGCCTGGCGCAGACGCCATACCTCGGCGAGACTCTCGTCTCCGACCCAGAGGCGGAACTGCACGAGCGCCAGCAGTGAGATCAACACTACGGTGAGAGCTTTCACGTCAACTCTACATTGTAGAAGGCTTTTCGCCCCGGATAGACGCAGCCGTCCCGGTCCGCGAGCTTTTCCTCGATGCGCAGCAGGCGGTTGTACTTGGCGACGCGATCGGAGCGCGACAGCGAGCCGGTCTTGATCTGCCCGGCGCCGGTGGCCACCGCCAGGTCCGCGATGGTCGTGTCCTCGGTCTCTCCGGAGCGATGGGAGATGACCGCCGTGTACTCGGCCTTCATGGCCGTGTCGATGGCATCGAGGGTTTCCGAGAGCGTGCCGATCTGATTGAGCTTGATGAGCACGGAGTTGGCTACGCCGCGCTCGACGCCCTTTCGAATCGTCTCCGGATCGGTGACGAAGAGGTCGTCGCCGACGAGCTGGACCCGGTCGCCGATGCGCTCGGTGAGCATCGTCCAGCCGTCCCAGTCGTCCTCGGCCATGCCGTCCTCGATGGAGACGATCGGGTACTGATCCACCCAGTCGACCAGGTAGTCGGCGAACCCCTCGGCATCGAGCGACTTGTTCTCCGACTGCAGATGGTAGCGACCGTCGCGATAGAACTCGGAGCTCGCCGCGTCCAGCGCCAGACACACGTCGCCACCCGCGCCATACCCAGCGCGCTCGATGGCTTCGAGAATGACCTCCACCGCCTCGCGGTTGGATCGCAGATCCGGCGCGAAGCCGCCCTCGTCACCCACCGCCGTGGCAAGACGGCGCCCCGCAAGCACCGACTTCAGCGCGTGAAACACCTCCGCACCCGCACGCACGGCTTCTGCCAGCGTAGCCGCTCCGAGCGGCATGATCATGAATTCCTGGATATCGACGTTGTTGTCGGCGTGGGCGCCGCCGTTGATGATGTTCATCATCGGCACCGGCATACGCCACGCACCGTCGCCTTTTCGATGCGCGCCGAGGTAGCGAAAAAGCGCCTCGCCGCGGCTCTCGGCGGCGGCCTTGGCACAGGCCAGCGACACGGCGAGGATGGCGTTGGCGCCGAGCCCGCCTTTGTTGGCACTGCCATCGAGCCGGATCATGCGATCGTCGATGTCCCTTTGCGCGCTGGCGTCCATACCGACCAGGGCATCACGAATGGGACCGCCGACGTTGGCAACCGCCTTTCTCACGCCTTTGCCGAGATAGCGCGCCGGATCGCCGTCCCTGAGCTCGAGCGCCTCGCGCCGTCCGGTCGAGGCGCCCGAGGGCACCGCCGCACGTCCGCGCGCGCCGTCCTCGCACAGCACGTCCGCCTCCACGGTAGGATTGCCGCGCGAATCGAGGATCTCGCGGCCACGAATGTCGCGTATGCGGCTCATTCCCGCGCCATGCGACGCTCGGGCAAGCCCAGCTCGGCCTCCTCGAGGACGCGGCTTTTCACCACCCGGTCCAACGCCACGAGCGTCTCCAGCAGCCTGGCCATGCGATCCAGCGGCCAGGCGTTGGGACCGTCGCTGAGGGCCTTGTCGGGATCCGGGTGGGTTTCCATGAACACGCCGGCGACGCCCGCCGCCACCGCGGCGCGCGCCAGCACCGGCACGAACTCGCGCTGCCCGCCCGAGGAGGTGCCCTGCCCGCCCGGCTGCTGCACCGAGTGGGTGGCGTCGAACACGACCGGGCAGCCGGTCTCGCGCATGACCGCCAGGGCGCGCATGTCCGAGACCAGCGTGTTGTAGCCGAACGAGGCGCCGCGCTCGCACACCATGATCTGCTCGTTGCCCGAGGCGCGCGCCTTCTCCACCACGTTGCGCATCTCCCACGGCGACAGGAACTGGCCCTTCTTGATGTTCACCGGCTTGCCGCAGGCGGCCACGCGCAGGATGAAATTCGTCTGCCGGCACAGGAACGCCGGCGTCTGCAGCACGTCCACGACGGCCGCGACCTCGTCGAGCGGCGTGTCCTCGTGCACGTCGGTCAGCACCGGCACGCCGATGGAGGCGCGCACATGCTCGAGGATCTTGAGCCCCTGCTGAATGCCCGGCCCGCGGTAGCTCTCGTGGGAGCTGCGATTGGCCTTGTCGAAGGAGGACTTGTAAACGAAAGGCATACCCACTTCGGCGGCGATGGCCTTGAGGCGCGCGGCGGTATCCTCGGCGAGCGCCGCGGACTCGATCACGCACGGGCCCGCAATCAGAAACAGCGGCCGGTCGAGACCGACCTCGAAATCACAGAGCTTCATGCGTCGGCGATGGCCACCTCGGCGACCTTCCTGGCGCGCTCCAATTCCTCGTGATGGGCGTTCGCCGCTTCGATGAAGCCGCGGAAAAGCGGGTGACCGTCCCGCGGCGTCGAGGTGAACTCCGGATGAAACTGGCAGCCGATGAACCAGGGATGATCCGGAATCTCGACGACCTCGACCAGATTGCCGTCGATGGTCTTTCCAGCGATCAGCAAACCGGCATCCTGGAGCGGATCCATGTAGGTGTTGTTGAACTCGTACCGGTGCCGGTGGCGCTCGTTGATGATGTCGTTGCCGTAGACCGATCGGCTCAACGACTCGCGGCGCAGCCGGCACTTCTGCGCGCCGAGACGCATGGTGCCGCCCAGATCCGAACTCTCATCGCGATACTCGAGCACGCCGCCCTTGCCGATCCACTCGGTAATCAGCGCGATGACCGGGTGTGGCGTGTCACGATTGAATTCCGTGCTGTCGGCATCCTTGAGTGCCGCCTTGTGGCGCGCGTACTCGATCACGGCGACCTGCATGCCGAGGCAGATGCCGAGATACGGCACGCGGTTCTCGCGCGCGAAGCGCGCCGCCAGAATCTTGCCTTCGATGCCGCGCTTGCCGAATCCTCCCGGCACCAGAATGGCATCCATGCCGTCCAGGCACTCGGTGCCGCTCTGCTCGATGTCCTCGGAGTCCACGTAGCAGATATCTACCCGGGTGCGCGTGTGGATACCGGCATGGACGAGCGCTTCGCTCAATGACTTGTAGGATTCCGTCAGCTCGACGTACTTGCCGACCATGGCCACCTTGACCGCCCGGGTCGGGTTCTCCAATCCCTCGACCACCGCATCCCATTCCGAGAGATCGATGTCGCGGGCGTCCAGACCGAGCTTGTTAACCACCAGATCGTCGAGTCCCTGCTGGTGATACAGGCGCGGAATCTTGTAGATGCTGTCGGAGTCCACCGCGGAGATCACCGCGCGCTCGGCAACGTTCGTGAACAGCGCGATTTTGCGCCGCTCGTTCTCCGGCAGCGGGCGCTCGCAGCGGCACAGCAGGATATCCGGCTGGATACCGATGGAGCGCAGCTCCTTCACGGAGTGCTGGGTCGGCTTGGTCTTGATCTCACCGGCCGCCGGCAGGTATGGCACCAGGGTGAGATGGATGAACAGCGACTCGTGCTCGCCGAGCTCGATGCGCATCTGACGGATGGCCTCGAGAAAGGGCAGCGACTCGATATCGCCGACGGTGCCGCCGATCTCCACCAGCGCCACGTCGGCATCGTCGGCCGCCTCGTGGATGCTGGCCTTGATCTCGTCGGTGATGTGCGGGATCACCTG
>JABAOG010009415.1_pt1 | contig 24622 bp, 22 predicted proteins | sample 7062131 | NCBI WGS metagenome assembly JABAOG01 (sample SAMN14538629, study PRJNA623070) | marine sediment metagenome | biome: marine biome [ENVO:00000428]; feature: marine pelagic biome [ENVO:01000023]; material: deep marine sediment [ENVO:00002113] | place: India: Arabian Sea | collected... | reverse complement strand
GCCGTCAAGAAAGGTCGGCGGATCGGCCGCTACCAATCGTTGCGGAGCTCGCGCAGCTTGAGGAAGACGGCCTTCGGATCCGGGTCCTCGGGGAGGTCGGGGAAGGCCTCGCGCAGCTTGGCGATCACGCTCGGGCTGTGCAGCCGGAAGAAGGTGTTGATCTCCTTCTCGAGCGCCAGCGTCGAGACCAGCGCGTCGCTCGGGTCCTGGTCCTCCACCTCCCCGAGCAGCTGCTGCGCCCGGTCGTTGTCCGGCTCGCGGTCGAGGGTGAAGCCCAGGTTGTTGGCGATGTAGTCGTGCCCCGGGTAGACGAGCGTCTCGTCCGGCAGCTTCGCCAGCTGGCCGGCGAAGGTCTCGTAGAGCTCCTCGGGGTGGCCGCCGTTGTGGCAGTTGCCGGCGCCGGCGTTGAACAGGGTGTCGCCGCAGAACAGCGCCGGCGTGTCGGTGTGCGACAGCAGGCAGACGTGGCTCATGGTGTGGCCGGGGGTGTCGAGGGCCTCGAGCTCCACGGTCTTGCCGACCTTCACCACGTCGCCCGCCGAGAGCCCCCGGTCCATGTCGCCGATCCGATCCTTGGCGCCCGCGTGGGCGAGGATGGAGGCGCCGGTCGCCTTCTTCAGCGGTCCGTTGCCGCCGATGTGGTCGGGGTGCTCGTGGGTGTTCAGGATCTGCCGGATCGTCCACCCCTTCTCCTTCGCCCGCGCCAGGCACATGTCGTGGTCCAGCGGATCGATGGCCAGCGCCTCGCCGGTCTCCGGGCAGGCGATCAGGTAGTTGAAGTTGCGGTAGGCGTTGGCGGTCCAGATCTGCTCGACGATCATCGCCCCATTTCATGCGCTTCGGCGCCCATCCCGCAAGGGGCATGGGCGCCGAAGACGACAGGGCCTCGCCGATCCGCTCAGGCGGATCCGGCCCCGCGGCGCCGCACGAGCAGGAGGAGCAGCACGATGGCGGCGCCGAAGGCGGCCGAGGGATCGGGCTCGCCGGCGCTGCGGCAGGCGCACCCTCCGGCCATCGGCGGCACCTCGCCGTCGCCGGGCTCCTCCGCGGTCGGCTCCGGCTCCGGCTCCATCGGCGGCGCCTCCGGCTCGAGGGGCTCGCAGAGGCCGGCCACGCAGACCGAGCCCATGCCGCAGTCGGCGTCCTCGTCGACGGTGCCGTCGCAGTCCTCGTCGGCGCCGTCACAGACGTCCGTGGCGAGCGGCGGCACGCCACCCTCGCAGGCGCCCCAGACGCCGCGGACGCAGAGCTGGGTGCCCACCGAGCAGGCGCCGACCGCGCTGCCGCAGGCCATCCGGTCGCCGTCCTCGCAGCTGCAGCCCGGGTCGATCACTCCGTCGCAGTCGTCGTCGATGCCGTTGCAGGCCTCACCGGCGCCGGGGAAGGTCGCCGGGGCGCTGTCGTCGCAGTCGACACGGGTGGCGGTGAGCTCACCGGGCGTCTCCGGGTCGGTGCCACAGGTGGTGTAGCCGTCGCGGTCGGTGTCGAAGCCCTCGTCCACGCCGCCGTCGCAGTCGTTGTCCCAGCCGTCACACATCTCCTCGGTGATCGAGCGGGCGATGGCGTCGAGGACGGTGGACAGCTCGGTCAGATCGTTCGCCTGCTGGTAGCAGTGGTTCGCCGCCGCCGGGTCCGAGAGGGTCGCGTCGCAGCCGGGGAGGGCGGTGCCGCCGGCGACCGCCGCGCGGTTCAGGGTCAGCGAGTCGACGCCCGCGCCGAAGCCCACCACGTGGACCGTCAGCCCCAGATCCCCCAGCCGCTCCACGCTGGCTACCGGGGTGAAGCGAGTGCCGGCGTCGTAGGGGTCGCACCACTGCCACCCGTCCGTGATGAGCACCACGTGCGAGTCGATCTCCGGGTCGAGCATCGGCGCGTAGTCGGCGATCACGTCGAGGGTCTGCGCCATCGGCGTGTAGTTGCCGCCGCTGGGCGGAGGCTCGCCGAGACCGCCGAGGAGCGTCTCGGCGGTGTTGCTGCCCACGTCGATGGTGATCGCGCCGGGCTCGCAGCGGTCGGGGAAGGGGAAGACCTGCAGGCCGAAGTCGACCGAGCTCTCGAAGTCCCCCGCCACCGTGCCGAGGGCGGCGGTGGCGGCGTCCCACTTCGAGCCGCCACCCGGCAGGCCGTCGAGCATGCTCGAGGACTTGTCGATGGCGAAGAGCACCCGCGGGGCCGAGCAGCGGGGCTGGGCCAGCGCGGGGCTGGTGGCGGCCAGGGCGAGGAGGAGGGCGGTGATGCGGAGCATGCCCGAACGCACTGCATCCCACATGCCACCACACTGCCCTCACGAAATCATTGGTGAATTTGCTTCACTGCGGGTGGCGGACGCCGGCGGGTGGCGGATCGATCCGCCACCTCCTGGCCATCGTGGACCCCAGTACGTCTTCGGGGGCTGATGCTCTCGTCAGACGCGGATGCGGTCTTCGATCTCGTCCCAGAACTCCGAGTCGCCCACCAGCTCGATGACCGTCAATGCCTCCGCGGCGGCCCGGCCCTCGGCGAGCCCGTAGCGTTCGCGGTAGTGCTGGGCGAGCGCCCGGCCGACGGCCAGGCGGGTCGCCAGCTCGGCGCGGCAGACGTCGAAGGAGCTCTTCTTGGCGAAGTCCAGCGACCAGATCTCGTCGGCGATCCAGTCGGCGAAGACCTCGTCCTCGCCGCGATCCGCTCCTTCGCGGGCCTCTGCGCGGTCGAAGGCGTCCGCCCACGGGCGATCGGGGCCGCGATAGCGATGCTCGGGGTCGAGCAGGGAGCGCACCATCTCACCGAAGGTCGCGATGGCGGCGCCGAAGCGGGTCTCGTCCATCGCGTCGATGAAGTCCTCGGCCTCTTCCTCCCAGCTCGATCCCTTCAGCTTCGGGAAGGGCTCGGCGTCGAGCACGCTCTCCGGCGGGGTCCCGCTGGCCAGCGCGTCGAGGACCGTGCCCTCGATCTCGAGCCAAGTCTCGAAGGGCACCTTCTTGGCCTTGCGCTCCAGCCGCACCTTGTGGACTCGCTGGTCCGCCTTCGGTCGCCCCGACTTGTCGAGCAGCGAGGGGAGGGCTGCCTCCGGGTCCAGCACCGGGCGATCACCCATCGTCCGGCAGGGACAGCGGTGGTGAGTGGTGATCCGGCCGCCATCGGGCGTCGCCACGAGCCCGAGCGGGAAGCGTCGGCAGCCGTCCGGCTTCGCCTCCGGCCCGTCCGCGGCGTGGATGCCGCAGCGGAGATCGGCCATCAGGAAGTGGCAGCCGCCGTCGGGCTCGGTGAAGAGCATGCGGTCCTCGAATTCGTCGTCCCAGCCGGCGCCGGACGGATCGCGGCGGCGGACCTGGACCAGCTCCTTCTTGGTCAGGGGGCCGAGGCCGTGGATGTTGGTGCAGCAGAGACCGTCGCCGAAGCAGGTGTAGCGCGCCCCTGGACGCACGGTGAGGGGGCGGACCTGCGTCCGTTTCTTCTTCGCCATTGGACCTTCTGTATACGAGAGGTGTCTTTACGAGGCGGATTCGTTTAGCATGTGTGGACGATGGCGGGTCCCTCCCCCCTGCTGGGATACAACACGAACGTCCGACACAAGGGGAAGCTGTACCACATCCAGACTGAGGATTCGGGGGTTCGGCATCCTCACATCATCACGCACCTCTTCGCGGATGGTGGTCGGATCGTCGCGTCCAAGAAGACGACGTACGCCGAGCTGGTCGGTGCGGAAGACCTGCGCGACCGCGTCAAACAGATGATGCGCGACCAGCACAAGGCGATGTTCATCGCCCTGCGGGACGGCCACTACGACGAGGAAGAGGCCGAGCCCACCCGTGAGGTGCCGGTCGAGCCCCTCGACGTGGACGCCCTCGAGGCCGCCGCGGCACGGCTGGCCTCCAGGCCCTCGAGCCCGCCGGCCTCCCCCGCGCCGCAATCGCCCGGCCGCTACCAGACCACTCGGTCGGCGCGACCCCCGGCGCCGGCGGCCGCCACCGGGAGCAAGCCCCCCGAGTCCATCTTCGGCGGGGATCTGCTCAGCGAGAAATCGCTCGACGAGGTCATCCTCAGCTATCTGGCCGAGGACCTCGACGAAGAAGACGGTTGAACGCGCGTCACCGTCCGTGACGCGCGTTCTTCACCGTTAGAGATCTTACGCGGGGCCCTGGCGCACATCCGCCGCGCTGGGGGTACTTCTGCGCAAGTGCCTGATTCTACAGGCTGAATGGCCTGGCTCGGGTTTTCGGCACGGCCCTTGCTCCTTGTCCCGGCGACCCTGTCCGGTGGGGCAGGCGCGAAGGCGATTCGGGTTCCCGAAGACGCCTCGCGGACAAGTACGCGCGGAGCCGCCCCCGAGCTCCCTGGAGACGTTCATGCGACAATTGCTTTCCTTCCTCTCTCTCGCCCTCCTCCTCACGGCCTGCAATCAGACGCAGCCGGCGGTGAACCGGGTGCAGCCGAACGCCCTCGACAAGTCGGTGCTCACCGACAGTGAGTGGTACTTCCTGCAGACCGTCATCGACGCGCCCTACAGCGCCTCGTACACCTTCGTCGGCGAGCAGGGGTCGACGGAGAAGATCGAGTTCGAGATCCAGGAGGATCTGCTCATCGTCCGCCGCGCCTACGAGCACATCGCGGGCAGCGAGCCCGAGGGCATCGCCGGCACGACCGAGGATGGCGCGGCCATCGCGATGTACCGGATCGAGAGCCACTTCGACATCCGGCGCTCGTACAACCCGGTGACGGGCGAGGAGCAGAACGTCATCGTCGAGAACACGACGGACCGCCCCTGGTACGACCGGGACTACATGCGGGTCGACTGGTCGGAGAACCTGATCACGAACAACGACTTCCTCGTCTTCGCCCGCCTCTTCGACGGCATCCAGGCCGAGTCGGTCAGCTACTTCGTCGAGCCCGGGCTCGGCCACCCGCACGAGCCGAAGTTCGTTCGCAACGACGACGACGAGGTCCACTACATCGACATCGTCAACAAGATGTTCGTGAAGCCGACCGAGGTGGACATCCCCGGCTTCGGCACCATCCCCACCTGCTTCCTGATCGGAAACGGGCACCTCGACTGCGCGCCCGGTGAGGTCACGGTCCGCAACTCCTTCCTCCGCGTCGACCCCTCCCGCGACTACGAGCCGCAGGTCTACACCGGCGACCGGATGGAGCGCTTCGGCTACTTCGTCACCGAGCGCGCCGGCTACACCGAGGAGTACGGTCCGGTCGAGGCCGACCGCTTCCGCTTCGTGAACCGCCACAACCTGTGGATGGAGAGCCACCAGAAGGACGCCGAGGGCAACCTGATCANNATCAGCTGCACCGAGGCGACCGTCGACGTCTGCGGTGGCGGAGGCTCGGTCTGCGACACCGACTGGGGCGTCGCCAACCGCGAGCGCGCGGAGGACGGCTCCTGGCAGGGCGTCTGCACCATGCCCTACCGCGAGCGTGAGGTTCGGCCCATCGCCTACCACCTCTCGTCGAACTTCCCGGAGGACCTGCTCCCGGACGCCTACGACATGGCCGAGTCCTGGAACGCGGCCTTCGTGGAGACCGTCGCTTCGCTCCGTGAGAACGAGTGCCTGAACGAGGGCGGCGACGCCGGCGCCTGCGCCGCCGAGCGCACCCGCGAGGACCATCAGACGATGTTCGTCCTCTGCTCGAACCCGGTCACCGAAGACGACCACGCCGCCTGTGGCGAGCCGGGCACCTCCGCTCAGATCGGTGACCTGCGCTACTCCTTCCTCGGCTGGGTCAACGAGCCCCACAGCCGCAGCCCGCTCGGCTACGGCCCGTCGTCGGCGGACCCGGAGACCGGCGAGATCATCATGGGCAACGCCTTCATCTACGGCGCCGGCCTGGAGACGCTCCAGAGCTTCGCCCGCGACATCATCGCCGTGCTCAACGACGACGTGACCGAGGGTGAGATCACCAGCGGCTCGGTCGTCGAGTCCTGGGTCCGCGACAACGCGGAGCCGGGCTCCCGCGCGACCGGTCGCCCCGCCGACGACCACGTGACCAGCGTCGACGGCTTCAACGTCGAAGAGATCGCCGCGGCCATGGACTTCTCCTGGGCCGAGGGCATGACCAGCGTCGACCGCGCTGCCCGGCAGCCGCGCTCGCCCGCCGAGCTCTTCACTCGCTTCGAGGAGGCCAAGCAGCAGCTGCGCCGCCGCGGTGCCTTCGGTGACGGCGAGGAGCTGGGCCACGCGCGTCTGCAGAACCTGGTCGGGACCGACGTCGAGCGCCTGCTCACCGGCGCGGAGATGCGCCTCGCGGCCGGCATCGACCCGCAGTTCGACAACGAGAGCGAGGGCGTCCTCGAGGCGGCCAGCCCGATCCGCGGCATGAGCCTGCGCCGGATGGAGGCGATGAAGCGCATCCACGACGCGATGCACACCGAGGGACATTGCCTGCTCGAGGCCGACTTCGCCGACGAGGGCATGCTCGGTCTCGCCAAGGCCATTCAGCGCGCCATCGGCGAGGGCGACGGCACCATGGAGTGGTACGGCCAGAGCTACCAGGTCCAAGAGGCCGACGGCTCCATCGACTACGACGCCGTCCGCGACATGGTCCGCCACCCGATCTTCCATGGCGTGACCGCCCACGAGGTCGGCCACACCATCGGCCTTCGCCACAACTTCAGCGGCTCGTACGACGCGCTGAACTACAACCCCCGCTACTGGGAGCTGCGCAACGACGGCAACATGCGTCCGCGCGCCTACGACCCGCTCACCGATGCGGAGATCGACGGCCGCATCCGCGAGTACCAGTACTCGACCGTCATGGACTACGGGAACAACTTCGTGGTCACCGACGCCGAGGGGGTGGGCCACTACGACCGCGCCGCGGTCAAGATGGGCTACGGCGACATGGTCGAAGTCTTCGCCGAAGCCGCCGCGCCGAGCGACGTCAACTGGTGGAACTTCATCCAGCGCGCCGGGTGGCCGGTGCCGCTCAAGCTCTCCGCCTTCACCGGTGAGGACCTGAGCGCCTACGAGTACACCGACTGGCCCGAGGTCGTCGGCAGCCTCGAGGCGATGCAGCAGCGCGCGGACGTGGCCTACGAGAGCCTCGTGCCCGACTCCTTCCTCGCCTCGCAGGGCATCAGCGACGCGCTGAGCGACCCCGACGGTCGCCCGACCGTTCCCTACCTGTTCTGCAGCGACGAGCAGGCCGACCTCGGTCCGGACTGCTACCGCTATGACGCTGGCGCCGACCCCTACGAGACGGTCAACAGCGTCATCGACAACTACTGGAACTACTACATCTTCAACGCCTTCCGCCGCGGCCGGCTCGGTTTCAACACCCAGAGCTACGCCTCGCGGATCCACGGCCGCTACTTCAACAAGCTGAAGTACGCCAACCAGATCTACTCGCTCTACCGAACGGTCTTCGAAGAGATCTTCGGCGACGACCCGAGCTTCGACGAGTTCTGGACCCGGCCGGACGGCATGGGCGCCTACACCGCGGCGGTCGGCTCCGCCTTCGAGCTCTTCACCCGCGTGGTGACGGTCCCGGAGCCGGGCACCTACGCGACCGCCACCCGTGGTGACGGCTCCGAGGCGATGCTCCCGGGCGGCAGCATGTTCACCGGTCGGCGCGTCAGCGCCTTCGACGGCCGCGCCCTCGAGACCACCTGGGACTTCGACGCGGGCTACTTCTGGTTCGATCAGCTCGACCGCGCCGGCTACTACTACGACAAGGTCCTCGCGCTGATGGTCATGGTGGACCCGCAGACGAACTTCCTCGGCCGGGACACCGCCGCGGACGTGCGTCGCTACCAGATCAACTTCTACAGCTCGTTCCCGGAGGTCGTCAGCGGCTTCTTCGGTGGCCTGCTCTCCTCCGACTGGCAGCAGGTCGCGCCCCGCTTCGTCGACGGTGAGCTGACCTACGGCATGCCGGGGACCATGGAGGGCACGCCCATCGATCCGAACGCGAGCTTCTCCATCCAGCTCTTCGCCGCCGTCTACGGCATGGCGATGATTCCGGAGACCTTCGACCGCACCTACTTCCAGGAGTCCCGCATCTGGGTCGCGGAAGGCGCGGAGTCGATCGGCGTGACCGGCCCGACGGTCGAGTTCACCGACCCGGCCACGGGCATCACCTACTACGCGGCGTCCTTCTTGGACGAGAGCGGCACCGAGACCGGCCCGGCGGCGAAGATGATCCTTCACGCCCAGGCGCTGGCCGACAACGGGGCCGACGCCGAGCTCAGTCAGTACATGGACAACCTCAACCTGGTGCGTCGCCTGAGCTGGCTCTTCGACTTCGGTCACTGACGGGCTCGCCCGTCCGCGACCGGGACCAACACAAAACCCACCAACCCAAACGACCGGGACCGTGATGTCCCTCCCCAACCCAACCCTTGCGCCTAACTAGGCACAAACGTTGCGGTTCCGGTCACCCCGACGGCTCCGAGCTCTGCTCGGGGCCGTCGTTTTTTTCGGGATCGATCCAAAAAAGGCGGGGGCCTTAAGGAGTCCTTCAGAATCCAGACGTCTTCTTGGACGAACCCGGCAGATGGACCGGGCCCAGCCCAAGGATTTCCCATGACCCCCACCCACTCCCCGATTCGACGATTCATCACCCGCGTCGGTCTCGTCGCCGGCCTCGGCGCCGGCGTCGCCTTCGTGATGCCCGCCTCCACCGCCTCCGCCCAAGACGGCGAGCAGATCACCCGCGCCGAGCGCGGGCAGCACCGCGGCCGCAGGCACCGCCACCACCGAGGCCACCGGCGCGGCCACGCCATGCGCCTGCTCCGCCAGCTCGACCTGAGCGACAGCCAGAAGGCCCAGGTGCGAGCGATCATGGAGTCCGCGCGCGAGCAGCGCCGCGAGCTCCGCGAACAGGGCCGCAGCCCCGAAGGACGCGAGGCGATGCGTGCGCTCCACCAGGAGACCCGGCAGCTCGTCCTCGACGTCCTCACCGACGAGCAGAAGGCGAAGATGGCCGAGCTGCGCGAGCAGCACCAGAGCCGCCGCCTCGACCGCCGTCTCGCGCGGATGACCGAGAATCTCTCGCTGAGCGAGACGCAGGCCAGCCGCATCCGTTCGATCCTCGAGGCCTCTCAGGAGCAGCGTCGCGCGCTCCGCCACGGCAGCGAGGCAGGTGACGAGCGCCAGCAGGCGATGCAGGCCCTCCGCGAGCGCACCAAGGACGCCATCGACGCCGTCCTCACCGCCGAGCAGCGCAGCGCTCTCGAGGAGCACCGCGCGAGCCACCGCGGCCGTCATGGTCGACGTGGGCCGCGCGGTCCCCGCGGCCGGCGCTGACCCCCTCCTCTCCCCTCCCCCCCAGAAGCCCGCGCTCACCCGAGCGCGGGCTTCGCCTTTTCACGTCGGCGGTCCCGGCGCGCTGCGGCGCGGTCCCGTGCAAGGTCTCCAGCTTCGGACTCTTGCGTGTGGGGTGTCAGGTCCACAAGAAAGATCCAGCAACGGAGGGGGGATCCCATGCTGCGAGGGTGGCCCTGGCTTGTGGTCGCGATGCCTCTGATGGTGGCGTGCGGGGACGACGCCGAGACTCTGGACGGGAGTCAGGCGTGCGACCGCGACGTGGACGGCGACGGATACCTGGCGACCGCCTGCGGCGGCGACGACTGCGACGACCGGATGGCCTCGGTGAACCCGGGGGCGCTCGAGCGTTGCGACCTGATCGACCAGGACTGCGATGGGCGCGTCGACGAGGGGGTGCTCTCCGAAGGCTTCGAGGACCGAGACGGCGATCGCCACGGCGACCCGAACAACCCGCGGATGGGGTGCGCCTTCGACGGAGCGCTGGCGTCTTCGATGGCCGATTGCGCCGACGACGACCGTCGGCACCACCGCGAGATGGTCGAGATCTGTGACGGCCGGGACAACGACTGCGACGGGAGCGTGGACGAGGGGCCGTTCACCGTGAGCTGGTATGCGGACGACGACGGTGACGGTTTCGGTGACCCCCACGGGACGGTGCGCGCGAGCTGTGAGCCGCTCGAGGGGTTCTCGATGCTGCCTTACGACTGCGATGACGAGTCGAGCGCCCGCAGTCCGGTCGCCCCGGAGGTCTGCAACGGCCTCGACGACGACTGTGACGGGTACGCGGACTTCCTGCTCGCGGAGGGGGACACCGAGGACGACGACCACGATGGCGTGGCCGATGACAAGTGCCCCGGCGATGTGGGACGGGACTGCGACGACCGGGATCCCTTCACGCGGCCGGGCGCCCCCGAGCTCTGCGATGGGGTCGACAACGACTGTGACGGCACCGTCGACGAGGGCGCGACCGAGCTCGCGTGGTACGTCGACGACGATCGCGACCGATATGGCGATGCATCGGTCGAGCCGACGATGAGCTGCGAGCGGGTCTTCGGCTGGGCGCTCGAGGGCGGCGACTGCGCCGTGGCCGACCCCGCCGTGAACCCGGGCGCGCCGGAGCGCTGCAACGGTGCCGACGACGACTGCGACGGAATCGCCGACGAGGGCGCGGCGACCATCGCGACCTACGCGGACGCCGACGGCGACGAATTCGGGGCCGGGATGCCGCTCGCTCGTTGCACGGTCGAAGGGCTGCGCTCGCCCTTCGCCGGCGACTGCGATGACCGCCATCCGAATCGCCGCCCGAACGCTCCCGAGCTCTGCGACGGGGCGGACAACGATTGCGACGGAGCGATCGACGAGGGCGCCGGCTCCGACCTGGTCATCACCTACGACGACGCGGATGGCGATGGCTTCGGTGACGAAGGTACCTTCGAGCTCGGTGTCGCCAGCTGCGGTCCCTCCGGCCTCCGCGGCCTGGTCACCATCGGTGGCGACTGCGACGACGGCGACCCGAACCGCTTCCCCCGGGCCATGGAGGTCTGCGATGGGGTCGACCAGGATTGCGATGGGGACATCGACGAGGTGGGCATCGCCGTCACCGTCCTCCAGTACCCGGACGGTGATGGGGACGGGTTCGGCACGGGCGCCGGTGTGAGCGGCTGTGAGCCCCTCGCGGGGCACGCGCTCCGACCAGGGGACTGCGACGACTCGAACGCCGCCGTGCGACCGGGAGCGACCGAGGAGTGCAACGGTGTCGACGACGACTGCGATGGGAGCATGGACGAGGCCCCGGCCGGAGTCATCGGTTGCTTCGTCGCCACCGACGTCTCGCTTCCGGTCTGCGCCCGCGGCGCCTGTCGCTAGAGATCAGGTCGCTGATGTTTTTGCAAGGAGTCACGGCACAGGTGACTAGTCGGGCGGCGCGTAGGAGACGTCGACGATCAGCAGGTCGAGGTCGCCCTTCGGTCGCCGCACCAGCACCTCGTCGTCCAAGCGCTTGCCGAGGAGCGCGCGGCCGAGGGGCGCGTCCATGGAGACGTAGCGTGGGTCCATGTCGTGTTCGTCGGGGCCGACGATGCGGTAGACGCGCTCCGCGCCCTCTTCGTCTTCGACCCACACCCAGGCGCCGAAGTAGACGCGGTCGGCGTCCTTGCGGGCGTCGTTCTCCACCACCTCGAGCTCGTCGAGCCGCTTGCTCAGGAAGCGGATGCGGCGGTCGATCTCGCGCAGCCGCTTCTTGCCGTAGATGTACTCGGCGTTCTCCGAGCGGTCGCCCTGGGCGGCGGCGTCGGCGACACCCTGAGTGACCGCCGGCCGCTCGACCTGCCACAGATGGGCGAGCTCCGACCGGTAGCGCTCGTAGCCCTCGGGGGTGATGTAGTGGCTCCCCCGCGGCCGTGGTTTGCGGGCGCGCCGGGTCATTCGGCCGTGGGGTCGCCGTCGCCTTCGGCCTCGTCGCCTTCGGCCTCGTCGCCCTCGGGCTCTCCCGTTTCGTCCGTCTCCGCCGCTTCGGCCGCGTTCTGGGCCTCGATCTCGTGGAGCGTGGCGAGGGTCGCCTCGATGTCCCGCCGCACACAGGCGTAGCAATCACCCCGATTGCGCGGTCCGCAGGTGTGCGGAGTGTCGCTCATCCGCTGCACCGCCGGCAGCACCCTGGGGTCGCCGTCCGTCGCCAGCCGCTGCAGCTCGGCGCGGATGTCTCGGCAGCCGCGGGCCAGCTCCAGCTGAGCCACCGCGAGGACGTAGGGCTCCACCCCGTCCGTCTCCTCGTGGTCGCGCAGCCAGAGCGCCGCTTGGCGGCGCAGATCCTTGTCGTCTTCTTCGAAGAGCAGCCCGATCTGTCGCTCCAGCTCCTGCGCGGCATGCACCTGCTTGGCTTTCTCGAAGAGCTCCTCGATCAGCTCCGGGTCCTCTTCCGGGTCGGCCGGCTTCCGGAGCATGGCGACGGCGAGGACCGCGCCGCCGATGGCCAACGCGGCCAGCAGGCTGATCGCCCAGATCTTGAACCCGCCCTTGCGGGCGTCGAAGTGGCCCTTGTCGAGCGCCGGCGCCTCGGTCGGCTCCGGCTCGAGCGAGTAGCGTCCGGAAGGGGGCGTGAGCCGCCCCATGGCGGCCCGTGCCCGAGAGTCGCCCTCGACGATCGCCTGCATGCCGATCTCGCGCAGCGCGTCGCGGACCTCGCTGGCGCTGTCGGCGCGCTTGTCGGGCTTGACCGTGATCAGCGAGTCGACCAGCGCCTGGAGCGCTTCCGGGATCTCGTCCACCTCGGGCACCGTGTCCTGCAGCGGCGGCACCTGGTTGGCGAGCTGGAGGCCGAGGATCTCCCGGAAGTCCTCGGCGTCGAAGAGCGGCAAGCCGCTGATCATCTCCCAGAGGAGCACGCCGAGGGCGTAGAGGTCGGCCCGGTGGTCGACCTTCTTTCCCTTGGCCTGCTCCGGGGCCATGTAGCCGGGCGTCCCGATCACCATGCCCACCTGGGTCAGCGCCCGCGGCGGCGCGGCCTTGCGGGTACCGGTGGGGGAGGGCGGCCGGATCGAGTCGCCGTCGCTGCCGGATTGGACGCGGGCGATGCCGAAGTCCAGCACCTTCACCAGCTCCGAGCCGTCGTCCCGCGGCTCGAGCATGACGTTCTCCGGCTTCAGGTCGCGGTGGACGATCCCCTTGGCGTGGGCCGCCGCGAGGGCGTCGGCGATCTGTGCCGCGATGGCGCAGGCCCGCGGCCAGGCGATGGCCCCATGGCGATCCATCTCCTCGTGCAGCGAGACGCCCTGCACCAGCTGCATGACCAGGTAGGCGCCGCCCTCGGGGAGGATCCCGTAGTCGATCGCGCTCGCCACGTGCGGGTGATCGAGCTTGGCGGTCGCCGTCGCCTCACGGGCGAAGCGCTCGGCCACCGCGCCATCGCCGGCGAACTCCGGATGGACGGTCTTGAGCGCGACGCGCTTGCCGAGGGTCAGGTGCTCGGCGATGTAGATCGTGCCCATGCCGCCCTCTCCGAGCCGGTCGAGCACCCGGTAGCGACCGTCGATGGTGCGACCGATCCACGCGGAGTCGTCCCCGAAGAGGGTGTCGACCTCGGTGTCGAGCTGCGTCTCCGAGAGCTCGCGATATTTGGGGTTGGACCCGGTCACTCGCCGTCCTCGTCGATGAAGGCGTTCGCCTGCAGCAGCTCGTAGAGGGCCTTCGCGCGGGTCGGATCGATGTCGTCGAACTTCACGCCGAAGCCTCGCTCTTTGCCGCCTTGCCCATCGTGGACCCAGCGTACCCGCCCCGCGAGCTCGAGCTCGTCCCACGCGGTCGGCGACGTCAGGAGCACGATGACCGGCTCCCCCACGTTGGGGAGGTGACGGGTGCGGACGAAGGCGCCGCCCATCCCGAGATCGATGGTGCTGCCGTCGTGCTCGAGCGCTTCGCCGGTGCGGAAGCGAAGGCGCATCTCGAGAGGGACGCGCCGCCCGGAGCGGAAGTGTGCAGCATCATCTGTCACCGCCCTAGGGTATCACCGGAGAGCGGCGCCCCGGAACCATCGCCCAGGATTGGTAGGCTGAGGCGGCCGTCTCGCCGGCGGGCTGGGGCCGCAGCGTGCTCGGGTGCCTTCTCCTGCAGCTTCGGATCGAGGAGGTGACGCGCCCGCACGTTGCCGAGCGCCGCGAGCATGCTCTCCCTCACATCGGGGATACGCTCCTCGAGGTCGCCGAGGAGCCGCTTCACCTGTTGGCGCCAGAGGTTGTCCTGCGAGCCGCAGAGGTCGCAGGGGAGGATGGGGAACGCCTGCTCTTCGGCGAAGGCCGCCAGATCGCGCTCCGCGCAGTAGAGCAGCGGGCGGATCACCGTGTTCCGCTCGTCGTCGCTCACCAGCCGCGCGGGCATCGCGCCGAGGCTGCCGGTGAACATCATGTTGAGCATCAGGGTCTCGATCGCGTCGTCGCGATGGTGGCCGAGGGCGATCTTGGTGCAGCCGAGCTCCTCGGCGGCGTTGTAGAGGATCCCGCGGCGGAGCCGCGAGCAGACCGAGCAATACGTCTTGCCCTCCGGCACGTTGCGTTTGACCACGCTGTAGGTGTCCTCGGAGAGGATCCGGTGGTCGAAGTCGCGCTCCTCGAGCCAGCGCCGCAGCGGCGAGCCGTCGTAGCCCGGGTGTCCCTGGTCCAGGTGCACCGCGACGAGCTCGAAGTCGATCGGCGCCTTCCGTCGGGCCCGCTCGAGCAGGTGGATCAGCGCGTAGCTGTCCTTCCCGCCGCTCAGGCAGACCATCACCCGATCGCCGGCCTCGACGAGGCCGAAATCCCGGATGCAGTGGCCCATCTGTCGGGCGAGCTTCTTCTCGAGGACGGAGCTCATCCCAACGGTATGCCGGTCGGCTCGGAGCGCGGCAAGTGGCCCCGCGGGCGTTCAGCGTTGCGCGGCCCGCTGAAGGGCCGAGGGAGCGTCGCTCAGCGCGCTGCGCACGGCCGCGCTCACGGCCCGCTTGGCGAGCCGCTGGGTCTGCGCGCGTCGATCGCGTCGCGGGGGCTCGCTGCCCGTGGCGGCGCCGCTCATCATGCCTCGCAGGTTGCGTCCCGGCTCGGAGAGGAGCACCAGTCGGACCTCGGCTCGGACCGAGATCTCCGAGCGCTGTCGGCGGCGGTCGATGTCCACCACGTTCCCCTCGAGACGCAGCTTGGGCAGCCGCCGACGCTGGATCTGTCGCCGATCGCGCTCGTCGATCATCGCGGGTGAGTCGAAGACCTTCACTCCGCGGTGCAGGGTGAGGGCGGCCTTCATCTCTTCGCGGAGCGTGCCGACGGACGCTCGGCCCACGCGGGTGTTCGACCGATCGGAGATGTCGCCGAGGACGATCACGTAGCGGATCCGCGACCAGGGAGTCCCTCGCCGAGCCTCGGGCACCACCGCGACGCTGGGGTAGCGTCCGCTCGTCCCGGAGTGCGCCCGCGGGGTGGGGCGCTGTCGGCTCGGCTCCTGCGCTTCCCGGAGCCGACGGATCGAGCGCTGCGCCTGCATGCGCACCGACGCCGAGGAGTCGCTGGTGGCGCGACGGAGCGCGGCGATGGCTCGCCGGTCGCCGAGCTTGCCCAGGGCGGTCGCCGCCGCGGCTCGAACGGCGGGGTTCGAGTCCCGGAGCGCGCGCTCGAGGTGGGGCCGATAGGCGTCGTCGCCGTCGTTGCCCATGGCGAACGCGACCTGCACCTTCACCCGGAAGTCGCTGGCTTCGTGGAGCGACCGGATGAGCGTCGCGCGGTCTTGCGCGAGCGCCGCGGCCGTCATGAGGAGGACGGCGCCCAGCGCGAGCGGCCAGGACGAGGGGCGTCGCCCCGTCCCCCTCTTCCCTTCGCTCGTTCGCATCGCTCCCATGGTCTTCATTTTCGTGATCGGGCTCTTCCGAGGCCCCCGACGGGTTGAACCTGCGGCTCGCCCATGTAGGACGTCAACCGCCGATGTCCTACCAAATGGCGCTCGGGCGGAGTCTCGGCCGTCACACCGCCGGACGGGCGCCCGGCCCCAGTATTCACGACCCGTTCAGCTGGACTCCGTAGCCGAGTCGTCGGCCTCCGATCCACCGTCGTCCTCCGGGTCGGCCGTGTCGTCGCTCACGGCGGCGTCGTCGGCGTCCTGGTCGTCGTCCTCGGATGCGGCCTCCTCCTCTTCGTCCGCATCGCTCGCCGCGTCGTCGTTCGCGGGCGCTTCCACGGCCGCGGCTTCGCCGATCTCCCCCTCGGGCGTCGCAGCCGCCGGCGGCGGCTCGCTCGCGCTCGTCGGGGCCCCGGGATCGGTGCACCCGTCCTCGTCTTGGTCGTAGCCCTCGAGCGCCTCTTCGTTCGGACACCGGTCGTCGATGTCCGGGATGAAGTCCATGTCGTTGTCCGGGTCGAGGCAGCCGTCGTCGTCCTCGAAGCCGTCGAAGTCCTCCGGCAGGTGCTTGCACTCGTCGACGTCGTCGGGGATCGAGTCCTGGTCGATGTCCGCCATCCGGGGTGCCCAGCTGAAGCCCACGAAGGCGCGGACGGCGGCGGTGCCGACGCCCGCGGTGAAGTCGGTGCCCACGCCGGTCCGGATGCTGAGCCCGCGGCGGCGGATGCCGAAGCCGAGGTCGCCGCCGATCGCGCTGCGCGCGCCACCGCCGAAGGGGTCGCGGGCGTCGAGGGCGCCCCGCACCTCGGCGAAGACCAGGAAGTCGGGGATCCACGGCAGCGGCACCTTCACCCCGAGGCCGAAGAGCAGCTCGTCGCGAAAGACCACCGGATTGCCCGCGCCGTCGGTGCCGAGCTCCCGCTTCTCGAAGCGGTGGCGCCAGCCGAGGGAGAGCCCCGCGCCCAGGCCGAAGATGTGGAAGTCGCCGATGGCGCGGAGCTCCAGTCGGGACGCGCCTTCGCCGGCGAAGGCGTCCTCGGTCCCGGCGGGGATGGTCACCGCTCCCATCAGAGCGATGCCGGGCCCCTCCGTTCGCTCGCGGGGGACGTCGAAGCTCTCGCCGAAGACACGCACGCGGGCGACCAGTCGGGGGTCACCCATCGCTTGCGCGGCGATGGGGCCCTGGCCGTCGCGGAGGATCGAGGCGTCGGCGACCTGATGCAGGACCATGGGAACGTCCAGGGCGAGCGCGAAGCGGCCCCCGATGCCGACCTGGGCCATCAGGTTCGCCGCGAGCCGGTGGCCGATGACGTCGTCGCCGCCGGCGGTGAGCGGCGCCTTCACGTAGTGACTCCACAGGCCGACGTTCCAGCGCCACGGTCCGGGCACGCTCGTCCCCTGCATGCCGAGGAAGCCCTCGTGGTCGAGGGCCGGGCGGAAGCGCGTCACGTCGACGGAGCGTTGGGCCAGGGTCGGGGTCGCCGAGAGCAGCACGGCAGCGAGGACGAGTGTGCGCATCGCGCGGGCAGGNNCAGGACGACTTCGAGCGGACCCAGCTCGGCGACGATTGGCAGAACACCGGGGGCCCCTGGCAGGTGCGCGACGGGGCGCTCCGGGTCCGTGGCGCGCGCAATCGGCCGCTGTGGCTCCGGCGCACGCTCCCGCGGGACGTTCGGGTCGAGTTCGACGTCAAGAGTGACTCCCCCGAGGGCGACATCAAGGTCGAGGTCTTCGGTGATGGCTCCAGTCGGGCGACGAGCGAGAGCTACACCGCCACGAGCTACGTGGTGATCTTCGGCGGTTGGGGGAACTCCACCAACCTGATCGCCCGGATGGACGAGCACGGCTCCGACCGCGAGGTCGGCCCTCGCCGCCCGGTGGAGCAGGGCCGCGTCTATCACATCGTGATCGAGCGGGAGGGGAGCACCATCCGCGCCGAGGTCGACGGCGAGCTCCTCGCCGAGATGGACGACCCGGAGCCGCTCGAGGGCCGCGGCCACGATCACTTCGCCTTCAACAACTGGGAGAGCGAGCTGACCTTCGACAACCTGGAGATCACGCCGCTCTAGCGTGAACGAGCCTTGATGAAGCCGAGCCAGTTCGATGCGCGCCTGGCGGATCTCGAGAGTGAGATCACCCGCCTGCGCGCGATCTACGAACAGTGGTTTCAGGGCATCGAGCGCGTCCCTCCGGTGCGCATGCGCGAGCGGCTGGATCGGCAGGTGCGTCAGCTGCGTCGGGAGGCGCCGAACAACACCGCCCTCCGCTTCAAGTACCAGACGATCTTCCAGCGCTGGATCACCTTCACCCAGTACTGGGACCGGATCACCCGACGGATCGAGGAGGGGACCTACCACCGGGACATCAAGCGGGCCCGACGTCGGCGCGCGAACATCGAGCGACGGCAGCGGTCGGACGACGACGGGCCGAAGTCGGTCGATGTGGAGCTCGACCTCGACATGGACGTCGACGCCGAGATCAACGCCGCCCTCGCGGCGCTCGGCGGATCGAAGGAGAGCGTGCCGCCCAACCAGCCGACCGCGCTGAGCCTGCCGGACATGGACCTCGACGAGCACCCCGCTCAATCGTCCAAGCCGCCGGCCGCGGCGAAGGCTCCGCCGAGACCGCCGGCGCCGGCCGCGGCGAGGGGGCGGCCCAGACCGCCCGCGCCGGGCGCGAAGGCGCCGCCGAAACCGCCCCCGCCCCCGCCGCCCGGCCGGTCCGCGGCTCGTCCGCCCGCTCCGCCGGGCCGTGGTCGCGGCGACGCCGGTCTGGGGGACGCCGACGTCCGTCGGATCTTCGACAAGTACGTCGCCGCCCGGAAGAAGGTGGGCAAGCGGCCCGACGGCGTCAGCTACGAGAAGCTCGCCGGTCAGATCCGCAAGATGGAGCCGCAGCTACGGAAGAAACACGCGGGAAAGAAGATCGACTTCGAGGTCGTGGTGAAGGACGGACGGGTGGNNGGGCTCAAGCCCGTCGCTCGCCGGAAGCCAGGCGACGATTGACGCGGCCCGATCGCCGCAACGGATCTGTCGCTTCCCTTCCGGCCGAGCCTTCTGGTAGCGTTCGCGAGCTTCCGTGGGCAGCGAAGACGACGACAATCGGGAAAAGCGGGCCAGCGACGTGCCTCTCGATCTCATCAAGGAACGGGATGCGTTCGTGCGCTCGTTTCTGAAGAAGGGCGTCGAGTACACCGAGCAGCTCCTCCGTGAGAACGGCGAGCTCCGGGAAGAGCTCGACCAGCTGCGCGACGACAACATGAGCCTGCGGGCTCAGATCGCGAGCGACGACGCGATCCGCGAGCTGCTCGCCACCGTGGAGGAGCTCCGCAAGGAGCGGGACCGGCTGGCCAAGCGCTCCCAGCGGCTCGAGGGGGCCGAGAAGGAGCACGCCGGCCGCCAGGAGAAGATCGAGCAGGAGATCAACGACCTGGCCAACCTCTACGTCGCGGGCTTCCAGCTCCACGCCTCGCTCTCGCCGCGTCGGGTCGTGCGTCACGTCTGCGACATGCTGGGGCAGCTCGTCGGCGCCGAGGCCTTCGTCCTCTACGTCGTCGACGACTCGAAGAACGTGGTGCCCCTGGCTCACGAGGGCCTCGAGGAGGCTCCCGGCCCGCTCGACCACGGCGTGGGGCAGGTCGGCGAAGCGATCCTCACCATGCTCCCGATCATCCGGGAGCGCGATCTCCACGGCGGGAGCATCGACGACCCGGTCGCGGTCATTCCTCTCACGGCCGAAGGGCGCGCCGTCGGGGCCATCAGTGTGGTCCGGGTGCTCGAGCAGAAGAACGAGTGGGCGAACGTCGACCACGAGCTCTTCCAGCTCATCGGCCATCAGGCGGCGGTCGCGATGATCGCCGCGAACCTCTACGACACGGACAAGGGCCCCCTCGAAGCGCTCCGGGGTCTGTCGGAGAAACTCGGACAATGAGCGAGCATTCCTGTCTCGTGGTCGAAGACTCGCCCATGATGCGGCAGCTGCTGGTCTTCGCCCTCGCGCGGATCAAGAAGTTGAAGGTCACCGAGGCCGAGGACGGCGTCGACGGGCTCCGCAAGCTCGCCGGCGGCAAGTTCGACCTGGTGATCACCGACATCAACATGCCCATCATGGACGGCATGGAACTGCTCCGGTTCGCCAAAGCCGNNGCCTACATCACCAAGCCGATCCAGGCGCCGCAGGTCATCGCGAAGGTGAAAGAGCTGCTCAGCCTCGAGTAGCGCCGAAGGCGCACTCGAGGGGCGCTCGAAGCTCACGCGTCAGCCCAGCACAGAGAGGCGTCGGCGAAGTCGGCGGCGCTGCTCAGCCCCGATTGGTCGAGCAGCGCCACTCGTGGGGCGAGCTCGCTGGACAGCGTCGAGCTGTCGCGCCACCCCCGAATCTGTGCCTGCGACGCCAGGCTCTGCCGCCAGCCTTCGAGGAAGTTGCGGGTCTGCGGCGCGTCGCGAAGCGTCACCGGGCAGGTCTCCGACACCACCGAGAGCGGCTGCTCGGTCATCGGATCGAGGAATGCGAAGACGAGCTCGACATGTACCCGCCGGTACCAGTCGCAGCTGAACGCACCGCCGCCTCGGTCCACGAGAAAGTTCCCAAACCGGTGCGGCAGGAGCTCGCGAAAGAGGGCACTCAGCGCCTCCTCCTCGGCGCTCGGCAGCGAAACTCGGGGCGATCCGCGCGGCGGGGTGGGTATGGCTCGCCGGAGCGCGTTGGCGAGCCCCGCGCCGAACGACGGTTCCACGAGCCCGCCCGAGGCGGGCGGTTGCTCGATGTCCACCGAGCCAACTCCCAATGCGTCGAGCAGCGCGCGCATCGCCATCGGGTCCTCACTGGCGGCCCACGCAGCCTCGAGCCCCGCCCGCCGCTCGCCCCAATGCTCCTCCCACGCCCGAGAGGGCTTACCGTCGCGCCGGAGGTCGAAGAGCAAGCGAGCCACCGGATCGAGCGCCGCGGCGTACCGCTCGAGCGCCGCCCGCCACTGCCCCGCGGCGGGGAGCTCGGGCACGGTCTCTCGGAGCCGCTCGGCCTCGCCCGGCCCCACGTCCACCCGCACCCACACTCCATCGTGCCGACGTGCTCGAAAGGACCATCGCGTCACGCGGCCGTCCCGCTCCTGCGTTTCGATGGGGTCCAACGTCAACAGGCCGATGCGACCACCGTACTGGAGCACCGCGATCATCGACGCCACGTCGTCGGCGTCGTTCCATGCCCCCTCGTCGTCGAGTCCCAGCCCGCGCTCGAGCCGCCTCAGCTGGAGTGCAATCCGCGTCGCCATCACCCACCCTACGGTCCGGCCGTCACGGACCTTCCGTGTGCAGCCCCCCGGCCAGTCCCATGATGTGTTGGTCACCCCGCGCGAGCGGCTGCCGGCCTTGCCGGTCGCTGATCGTTCGTCGCCAGCCGAGCGGGGTTGACCAACCATCGCCGCGGGATAGAAGAGATCGCGTGGACGATCCGACCATCCGAGAAGGGCGCGACGACGAGGTCGACGGGCTGGCCGAAGCGTTTCGCTCCATGTGGCTCGACAACGAGGTGCCGCCGGAGGCGATCGAGTCCGACTACCGCGACCGGGTTCGACGCTTCGTCGCGGATGGTCGCGAGCGAGCGCAGCTGCGCTTCTTCGTGGCCGAGAGCGAAGGCCGGATCGTCGGCACCGTCTGCGCTCAGCTCTTCGACGGGCTCTACCCGGCGATCCTGACCGAGGCCACGCGGCGCTACGGGTACGTGTGGGGCGTCTATGTCGCGCCGGCCCGTCGGCGGACCGGGCTGGGGAAGCGGTTGACGGAGCGGGCGGTCGAGGCGCTCCGCGAGCTCTCGTGCACTCACGTGCTACTGCACGCGGCGCCGCCCGGCCGAGGCATCTACGAACGGCTCGGCTTCGAGTCGACGAACGAGATGCGGCTCACGCTCGAGCGCTGAGCCCCCCTCGCCTCCAGAAGGGCATGGGCATGGGCATGCGCCTTCGGCGCGGCAGGGGAGCTGACGTGGCCCCTTCGGCCTACGTCAGCTGACCGTCCAGGTGTGCCCCTCGCGGAGCAGGGCCTTCAGGTCCGCGCCGCCGGCGCGCTCTTCGGCCATCTTCACCTGCTGGCGGACCGACTCGTCGTAGACCGGGCCCGGGGCGCGGTAGAGGACGCCGAGGGCCTTCACGTCCGGCAGGTCGGCGATGAGCCAGGCGATGTTGCGGTTGGTCTCGTCGTGGACGAGCAGGTCGTCCTCGGTGATGCCGTCCTCGCCGAGGGTGACGACCTCGGCGCGCATGGTCTGCGGGTTCAGCCGCACGCCCATCTCGGTGTCCTTGCCGAACTTCATCGGCTGACCGTGCTCGAGCCAGAGCTGGTGCTGCGGGCCCTTCTTGCGATCGGTGATCAGGTCGAAGACGCCGTCGTTGAAGACCGGGCAGTTCTGCAGGATCTCCACGAAGGCGGCGCCCTCGAACTCGTGGGCGGCGGTCAGCACGTCCGGCAGCTTCTTGGACACGNNCGTCGTAGCCACGCGCCACGAAGCGGGCGCCCGCGCCGAGCGCGATGCGCACCGGGGTCACCGGCTGGTCGATGGAGCCGTAGGGCGAGCTCGGCGAGATCTGACCGACGTCGGAGGTCGGCGAGTACTGGCCCTTCGTCAGCCCGTAGATCTGGTTGTTGAAGAGCAGGATCTGCACGTTCACGTTGCGCCGCAGCACGTGGAGCATGTGGTTGCCCCCGATGCTGAGCGAGTCGCCGTCGCCGGTGATGATCCAGACGTCGAGGTCCGGACGCATCACCTTCAGCCCGGTGGCGAAGGCCGGCGCACGACCGTGGATCGTGTGGAAGCCGTAGGTGTTCATGTAGTAGTAGTACGGGAAGCGCGACGAGCAGCCGATGCCGCTGATCACGACCGTGTTCTCGAGGGTCGCGCCGACCTTCGGCAGCGTGCGCTGCACGGCCGCCAGGATCGCGTAGTCGCCGCAGCCGGGACACCAGCGGACCTCCTGGTCCGAGCTGAAGTCCTTGCGGGTGAGGGTGGGCTTTTCAGTCATGACTCGTTCCTCAGGCGACCGCGCTCGCGCGGGTGTCGTCGTTTCCGCCGGGTAGGTGGGCGTCGATCAGCTCCACCAGCTCCGAGACCCGGAAGGGCTGGCCGGCGATCTTCTGGTGGCCGATGGCGTCGGTGAGCAGCTCGGCGCGGAGCAGCCGCAAGAGCTGGCCGTCGTTGAGCTCGGCGACCACGACCTGGTCGAAGGACTTCATCAGGTCTTCGAGGCCACGGGGAAGCGGCCAGATGTTTCGCAGGTGCAGCTGGGCGACCTTCGCGCCCTTCTTCCGGCAGTGCTGCACCGCCTGCCGGATCGAGCCGTAGGTCGAGCCCCAGCCGACGACGAGGATGTCGTCGCCCGGCTCGCCGAGCTCGAGGGTCGCCTCGGGGATCTCCTCGGCGACGTTGGCCACCTTCTGCGCCCGGAGCTTGACCATCGCGTGGTGGTTGTCCGGGTCGTAGCTGATGTGGCCGCTGTGCTGATTCTTCTCCAGCCCGCCGATGCGGTGCTGCAGCCCCGGGGTGCCGGGCTTGGCCCACACCCGCGCCAGCGTCTCCGGGTCGCGCATGAAGGGGAAGAAGCCCTCCGGGTCGGTGTGGAACTCGACCGGGAAGGGCTCGATGGCGGCCAGGTCCGGCAGCTTCCAGGGCTCGGCGCCGTTGGCGATGTAGCCGTCGGTCAGGAGGATGACCGGGGTCATGTACTTGGTGGCGAGCCGCACGGCCTCGATCGCCATGTGGAAGCAGTCGCCGGGGGTNNGTCGGACTGCTCGGTCTTGGTCGGCAGGCCCGTGGAGGGGCCGCCGCGCTGGACGTCGACGACCACCAGCGGCAGCTCGGTGGCGATGGCCAGGCCGATGGCTTCGCCCTTGAGCGCGACGCCGGGACCGGAGGTGCCGGTCACGCCCACCGCGCCGCCGAAGCTGGCGCCGATGGCCGCACAGACGGCGGCGATCTCGTCCTCCGCTTGGAAGGTGGTCACCCCGAGGTGCTTGAGCTTCGCGAGGTTGTGTAGGAGCGACGACGCCGGGGTGATCGGGTAGCTGCCGTAGAAGATCGGCAGCGACGCGAGCTCGCCGCCGGTCGCCAGGCCCCAGGCCAGCGCCTGGTTGCCGTCGATGTTCCGGTACTCGCCGGGCTCGAGCTCGGCCTTGGGCACCTGGTAGACGCCGATGCCGCTCGGCATCTCGGCGCTCTCGCCGTAGATGTGGCCGGCGTTGAGCGCGAGGATGTTCGCCTTGGCGATGTCCGGCTTCTTGGCGAACTTCTTCTCGAGCCAGTCGATGGTCGGCTGCCGGTCGCGGCCGAAGAGCCAGAACATCAGACCGAGGGTCCACATGTTCTTGGTCCGCCCCGCGTCCTTGGCGCCGAGGCCGAGCTCGGCGACCGCGTTCAGCGCGAGCTTGGTGATGTCGAGATCCAGCAGTCGGTAGGGATCGGTGCTGCCGTCCTCGAGCGGGTTCGTGTCGTACCCGGCCTTCTTCAGGTTCCCCTTGGTGAAGGCGCCGGTGTTCACCACCAGCAGCCCCCCGCGCTTGAGCTCGGGGAGGTTCACCTTCAGCGCCGCCGGGTTCATCGCCACCAGCACGTCCGGCGCGTCGCCGGGGGTGAGGATGTCGTGGTCGGCGAAGTGGATCTGGAAGCCGGAGACGCCGGAGGTGGTGCCGGCGGGCGCCCGGATCTCGGCCGGGAAGTCGGGGAAGGTCGCGAGGTCGTTGCCCACCAGGGCGGTCGCGTTGGTGAACTGGGTGCCGGTCAGCTGCATGCCGTCGCCGGAGTCGCCGGCGAAGCGGATGACGACCGAGTCCAGCATCTCGCGCGGAAGCGTCGGTGCAGATCCAGATCCGTTGGCTTTTTCGACGTCGCTCATGTGCGGGTCCTATACGAGGGGGCGGGGGCTCGTTCCACCGGAAATTTCCCGGTCCATGATGCCCGTTCGCGCACTATTTGCCCAATGACGGCGAGACGCCAGTAAAAAGACACATTGTCCCATCGGGTTGATAAAGAAT
>JABAOG010000607.1_pt1 | contig 24655 bp, 19 predicted proteins | sample 7062131 | NCBI WGS metagenome assembly JABAOG01 (sample SAMN14538629, study PRJNA623070) | marine sediment metagenome | biome: marine biome [ENVO:00000428]; feature: marine pelagic biome [ENVO:01000023]; material: deep marine sediment [ENVO:00002113] | place: India: Arabian Sea | collected... | reverse complement strand
CCCACCCTCGTCCTGCACGATCCGGCCAACGCCCTCGCCAGCGAGGCGCGCAGCCGGGAGCTCGCGGAGGGCATACCCGACGCTCGATTTCTGGCGTGCGCCAGTGTTGGCGGCGCGCCGGACGACCGGGCCCTGGACGCGATCCGCTCGTTCGTGGGCCGGGACGAGATCGCGCCCCCGGGCCTGGAGGAGCTCACGCCCCGGGAGCGGGAGGTCCTGGGCCTCGTGGTGCAGGGCGCGACGAATGCGGAGATCGCCGATCGGCTCTTCATCAGCGTCAACACCGTGACCCGCCACCTGACGCACATCTACGCCAAGACCGGCACGGCCCGCCGAGCCGAGGCCATCCGCTACGCCCTCGACCGGGGGCTGCGCGGCGCGTCCTGACGCCCCCCAACCCCGCGGAAGTAGCGGCCCGCCGAGGACCGCGACGCCNNAACTCCGCGGAAGTAGAGGCCCGGCGAGGACCGCGACGCCGTCGGGTGCCTGCCGGAATCCCAGGTTTCGGTGAGGGCACGGGCGCGGAAATCCCGGAATTCAGTGATTTCCTCCGCCCCGCGTCGAGGACAGGTTTGTCCATGGCGCCCGGTTGGCGGCGTCCGGGACCCGGTCCGCCGTCGGTTCCGCTGGACAGGACACGCATTCACCCCGACCAGGAGAGCCCCGATGCCTCGCATGCCGCGGACACCCATCATCGCCCTCGTGGGAGCACTGCTCGCCGTCGCGCCCCTGCCCGGTGGCTGGCCCATGCACCAAGGCGACCGTGCCGGGGGCATCGGGGACCGTGACACGGACGGGAAGGCCCTCGCGCGACGGTGGTTCGAGGAGGTCATCAACCGGCGAGACCTCGATGCCATCTCCGGCATCTACGCCGCCGACTACGTGTGGCACGGCCCCGGCGGCGAGGAGCTGCACGGTGTGGAGGAGCTGCGGGCGTTCGCCTCCGCGATCCTGGCGGCCTCGGACGACCGCCACGCCGTCGTGCACCAGCAGGTGGCGGAGAGCGACCTCGTGGTCACCCGGTTCACGAGCCGGGGACACCACACCGGCCCCTACCGCGGCATCCAGCCCACCGGCGACCTCTGGGTCACGGAAGGGATCGTGATCAGCCGCATCGAGGGTGGCAGGATCGCCGAGGACTGGGAGGTGATCCACAGCTCAGGCCTTTGACGGCGGGGGTGGATCGCACCGCGACCGACCGCCGGGCACGGGGTCCGAGCCGACCGGGACGGCCGTCGTCGTCGTAACGAGAGGGCCTGCCGGAGCCCGCGGCGGGCGAGGTCCAAGGGTAGGTGTTCGGATCCCGGACAGCCAGGACCCGGGCGCGGTGCTGGGCGCCGATCGCCGTCCCACCTCACAGCGGCGGTGCCGCAGTTCACCCCGGATCGGGCGCAATCCGCCACTGCGGGGTTTACCGCGACGGGGCCCATGACGGATACTCCCTGCGTACCTTTTCCTTGGCAGGGGGTACCGGTGCGGCGGTTTCGGGCTCGCGTCCGGAGCCGCCGCGTCGCATATCCCGGGGCGGCCGCTCAGCCGGAGCCGTTGAGATGGTGGTCGAGGACCCGCTTGCCCGAGCGGCTGACACGGACGCGACTTCCGTCCTCGAGCACCACTTCGTGCCGGCTCCTGTCGTCTCGCTGGATTCGGGCGACCCGGTCGAAGTTGACGATGGCCGACCGGTGCACACGCAGGAACCGGGTCGGGTTCAGCTCCCGCTCCAGCGTCTCCAGCTTCTCGCGGACCAGGAACGAGCGTTCCCCTGTGTGGACCCGGACGTAGACGTCCGCGCCCTCGATCCAGTAGATCTCGTCGAGGTCCACCAGCTCCGTCCGGCCGCCCAGCTTCAGGGCGATCCGGTCCGACGCGAGCACGGCATCCCCGTTCCGCTCCGCCGACTCCGCCGCGTTCGCCGCTTCCACCAGACGACGCACCCGGTCGGCCAGCTCGGACTGCCGCTCCTGCGTCATCCGGTCAATGGCGCGGTGGAACGCCCGTTCGAAGCGTTCGTCGGAGAACGGCTTGAGCAGGTAGTCGACCGCCCCCGTTTCGAAGGCGTGCACGGCGTGGTCCCCGTAGGCGGTGACGAACACCACCTGCGGCAGGTTGTCCGGCTCGATCTGGCTCACCACGTTCAGTCCGGTCATGTCCGGCATCTGGATGTCCAGGAACATGATCTGGGGCGCTTTGCGCCGCACGAGCTCGAGCGCGGCGCTGCCACTGCCGGCCTCGAGGATCTCGCCCACCTCCGCCCGCTCCCTCAACAGCGACGTCAGGGTGTCCCGGCCCGACCTCTCGTCATCGGTCACGAGCACCACGAGCTCGGTCGCGTTCGGATTGGCTCTCATATCCATGCCTCCCGTCCTGCTCGGATCGAAGCCCTGCGCTATATCCTTGGACACAACGTCCACCCGTATTGGATGCATCGAGGTACCGCCGTTCTGCCGGGCAACCCGTCGCCCCTCAGGGGCCGTCGAGGCTTCCAGCCGTCACGACGGCGTTCCGGCGGCCCGTTCGCTTCGCCCCTGGATCGCTTGGCGACTCCAACCGGTCGACTGACGACAAGGGGGCCCTCAACCGCCTGTACAGGGTCAACGCGCGCCGGCATCCTCCCAAGTACAGGGGGCGCCGCCCGATCGTGAACGACGAGTCCCGCCGGGACCCGGGGCGGAGGGGCGGATCGGTCCGCGGAACGGATGCCCTCGAGTCCCGGAGTCGCTCGACCGGGCCGGGTCCCGGGGAACGGATTGCCCCGAGCCGGTCGCGGGGGCGGGCCCCGGCCGGCCGGCGACGACGCCGGTCTGTTCCGGCTTTGGGCCACCCACGCGTTGATGAGGGGGGCGCGGCGCGGTCCGCTCCGGTACGGTCCCGCGTCCGCGGCCCCCCGGTACCGGACGTGAGCCGAGCCGCCCGGGTCGAAAGGCCGCGAGAGCGCAGCGTCGACAGGCTGGACCGGCTCCCCTGCCACGGGTCGAGCAGCGCCACGCGAGCGGCGACTGAGGCGGCTCTCATCGGACAAAGGAGCACGGGGTGGAGGACATTCGGACGGACGCCGTGGAGCCACGCCGTCGAGCTCGCGGAGCCGCGTTCTTCCAGGCGCTGATCGAGGGCTCCCGGGATGCCGTGGTGGTGGCCGACCGGCACGGCGTGATCCGGTACCAGAGCCCGGCGGTGACCCGGGAGCTGGGGTACGAGCCGGAGTCGTGCGTGGGACGCCATGTGCTGGACTTCGTACACCCCGATGATCGGGCGGCGGTCACCCGGACGTTCGAGCGGGCCGACGAGGCGCCCGAGGCGACCACCAGCCTCGAGCTCCGCCTCCGCACGCGCACGGAGGGCTGGCGCTGGGTGGAGGTACGGGCGACGAACCTCCTCCGGGTGCCGGCGGTGCGGGGCGTCGTGCTCCACACGCTGGTCATCCACCAGCGCAAGGTCCTGGAGCTCGGCACCCTCGCGGCCAAGATCGATCCTCACTTCCTCTACAACGTCCTGCACTCGATCGCCGCGATGATCCGGGAGGGAAAACCCGCGGACGCCGTGACGGCGCTGGGCCGGCTGCGAGAGCTCATGGGCAGTCGGCTGCACGGCACGGGTGAGGACTCCATGGTCCCGCTGAGCGAGGAGTGGGACTGGGTCCGGGACTACCTCGCCCTGGAAAAGCTGCGGTTCGGCTCGGAGATGCGGGTCGACATCGGACCGCTGCCTGATGATCTGGGAGGCGTCGCCGCGCCGTACCGGATCGTCCAGCCGCTGGCGGAGAACGCCGTCAAGCACGGGATCAGGGCGCGCACCGGTGGCGGTACCATCCAGCTCTCGGCGACCCGGTCCGGGGACTGCGCGCGGATCCGGGTCGTGGAGACCGGCCGCTCCCGCCGACGACCGGTGGAGAATGTCGGCCTGGGAGTCGGTCTCGAGACGACCCGCCAGCGACTCCAGCTGCACTTCGGTGACGCCGCCCGACTGGAGCTGACGGTGGAGGACACCGCGAGCACCGCCGAGCTCTACCTCCCCATCCGGCCGGTGGCACCCACCAGGGAATAGAAAGGCCCGAACCCGGCAACGGCCCCCGTCGTTCGCGACTCCGGGCAGCCGATCCGCAGCACCGTCGGCCCGCTTGGCGACACCCGCGTTGCACGGGGTCGGGTACCCGGCGGAGACTTCGAGTGGAGCCCACGGTGTCGCCGGCCGGACCTGGACGGTGGTCACCGTCCAGCCGGGTAGTGGTCACACCCGGGCACCGGATCGATCGCTTCATCTCGGGCCCGTCGACCGGGCCGATACCAGCCATTCCCGCAGGGAGGTGTCCCGGCCATCAGCGCTACAGATCCCCAGACAACATCGACGACCCCTTCCACCGTCCCGCTCCGCGGCGCGGCCGGTACCGGCACGCGTGGCGGGCCGGGCGTGGAACGGTCGGCGACGGCCCCGCCGGGGGCGCGGGCCGTCCGACCCAGCGGTTCGCGAGGACCTGTGCCGTGGGTCGCGGCAACGCACGACAACGAGAGGAGCAGGCATGTCCAGAAACACGTTTGTGGCTGCGGCCCTGCTGGCGCTGATCGGCTGGACGCCGGTCGAAGCGCAGCAGGGTACGGTCATCGGCCAGGTGGTGGACCGGGCCTCGAACCAGCCGCTGCCGGGTGCCCAGGTCTACGTGGTGGGCACGACCATCGGCGCGCTGGCCAATCAGGACGGCCGCTACATCATCCAGCGGGCACCGGCCGGGCAGCAGCTCGTGAGGGCCACGCTGATCGGGTACAGCAGCGAGAGTCGCACGGTCACGGTGACGCCGGGCGAGACCACCCAACAGGATTTCCAGCTGGCCGAGTCGGCCATCGAGCTCGGCGCGGTCGTGGTCTCGGCGACCGGCCAGCAGCAGACACTGCGGGAGCTCGGGAGCTCGGTCGGCGTGGTGGAGGTGGACGAGGTCGAGCTGGCGCCGGTCGCCACGTTCTCCGACCTGATCCAGGGGCGTACCGCCGGCGCCGTGGTGACGCAGAGCAGCGGGAACACCGGGGCGGGCGCGCGGATCCGGATCCGCGGGAGCAACTCCATCTCGCTGTCGAACGCGCCGCTCCTTGTGATCGACGGCGTCCGGGTGGAGAGCAGCCCTCGATCCTTCGGGTTTTCCCTGGACCAGGAGCCGTCGGCCATCGACGACCTGAACCCGGAGGATATCGAGAGCATCGAGATCCTGAAGGGCCCCGCCGCTTCCGCGCTGTACGGCACCGCGGCGGCCAACGGGGTCATCCAGGTCACCACGCGACGCGGGCGGGCCGGGCAACCCGAGTTCCGGGCGTGGAGCGAGGTGGCGTCACTCGAGACCAGCGTCGACTTCCCCGACAACGTCCAGCGCCTGGACGCGACGGACGACCCGCTGGACCCGGCCTTCGGGCCGTGCCCGCTCCACTTCCAGGTCCTGGGGTGGTGCGCCCCGGGCGAGGCACTCTACGTCGCCAATCCGCTGGAGACCGACAGCGCCACCGTCTTCGACGGCGGGAGCCGGTTCGTTTACGGGGGCAGCGTGTCGGGCGGCAGTGAGGACGCGACCTTCTACCTCTCGGCCGAGAAGACGAACGAGGAAGCGGTCTACGACTCCGAGAACTCGCTGGATCGGATCAACCTGCAGGCGAACGTAACGGGCGCTCTGAGCGACGAGCTCCGGCTGCATGCGACGGTCGGCTACACCGAGACCGACCTCCAGCTGCCGCTCTCGGACAACGCCCTTTTCGGCGCGGTGCCCATGGCGCTCTTCGGGGACGCGGACCCGGGCAGCGTGGCGGCGACGGCCGGCTACGAGTCGCCGATCCAGTTCCACTACGACTGGAAGAGCTTCCAGGAGAAGAGCCGTCTGATCACCAGCGCCGGCGCGGACTTCACCCCGCTCCCGTGGCTGAAGCTGAACGGCGCGGCGGGTCTCGAGCGGATCGCCCGGCAGGACCGGCAGCGGATCCCCCGGATCAGCTCGTACGAGGTGTTCGGCGGGATCTACACGCGCGGCTGGATCCAGAACCTCGACTACAACATCTACAACGTGAACACCAACGCCTCGGCATCGGCCGTCTTCGATCTCACGCCGACGCTCGTGTCCACGACGACGCTGGGATCGCAGTACCTGCAGGAGAACTCCCAGTTCGTCTACGCCTTCGGCGCCAGCCTCGCGCCCGGCCTCGAGGAATCGCTGGCCGGGGCCACGACGGACTTCCAGAGCAGCGAGTCCAACGCGGTGAACGCGACCCTCTCCTCCTACGCGCAGCAGCAGCTCGCGTGGCGGGACCGGGTCTTCATCAACGGTGCGCTCCGGGGCGACCAGAACACCGCCTTCGGGACCGACATCGGTTGGATCTGGTACCCGTCGGTGAGCGGCTCGTGGGTCGTCTCCGAGGAAGACTTCTTCCCCGCATCGGACGTCCTGAGCGAGCTGCGGCTGCGAGGCGCCTTCGGCCAGGCCGGCCTGCGGCCCGGTGCGACGGACGCCCTTCTCCAGTTCGACGCGGACATCGCCTCGTTCCAGAACCTGGACGTGCCGGCGCTCACCATCGAAGAGCTCGGCAACCTCGCGCTGGAGCCGGAACGCTCGACGGAGTGGGAGCTCGGTTTCGAGGCGGGGCTCCTCGGCGGACGCTTCGGCCTGGAGACCACCTACTACCACAAGACGTCCCGGGACGCGCTGGTCCAGCGGCCGCTCCCGTACTCGCCGGGCGGGCCGACGTTCCAGTGGGACAACCTGGGCGAGGTCCGCAACAGCGGCGTGGAGCTGCTGCTTGGCGGCGAGCCGGTCCGCACGGACAACCTGAGCTGGAGCTTCCATCTGTCCGGCAGCTTCAACGACAACGAGCTGGTGGAGCTGGGCGAGGACGCGTTCGGCAACCCGATCCCGCCCATCGGCTCGGGGGCGCAGCGGTTCGTGGAGGGATACCCGCTGGGCGGTTGGTGGGCCTACCCGATCCAGGGGTTCGACGACGCCGACGGGGACGGCCTCATCAATTTCGACGAGGTCGAGGTCGGGGTGTTCGACGAGGACGGCGAGCTGGACGCCGACTCGGTGGCCTTCATGGGGGAGGCCCTGCCCACTCGAGAGCTTTCCTTCGGAACGGATGTCACGCTCTTCCGGATGTTCCGCCTGTACGGTCTGCTGGACTACAAGGGCGGTCACGACAAGCTCAACTACACGCGCGCCTGGCGCTGCACATTCGAGCTGAACTGCGCCGCGGCGTTCGACCCGAACACGTCCCTCGCGGACCAGGCGGCGGTCATGGCGCTGTTCGCCCACAACACGTACGCCGGGTTCATCGAGGACGCGTCGTTCCTGAAGCTCCGGGAAATCGCTCTCACCTTCATGGTCCCGCCGAGCTGGGCCCGGGTCTTCCGATCGGACGGGCTGCAGCTGACGGTCGCCGGTCGCAACCTGGCGACGTGGACGGACTACCGGGGACTCGACCCCGAGGTGACCTTCTCGAGCGCGGCGAACTTCACGTCCGGCGACTTCGCGACCCTTCCGCCGAATCGGATGTTCACGCTGCGCGTGGACGCCAGCTTCTGATGCCGGGAAAGAGAGCTGTCATGACAATGAGACACGCAACTGACACGGTCCGGACCCGCATCGCGGCGCTGGTCGCCGCCGCCGTCCTGCTGGGCGGCGCGGCCGCCTGCGACACGGAGTCGCTCGTGGACCTGAAGGACCCGGACCTGATCGAGCTGCCCGTGGCGGTGGACCCGGACAACCTCGAGTCCGTCCGCAACGGCGCGGCCTGGCTGCTCGCCAACGCCATGACCGGGCCCGCCGCCAACAACGCGACGCCCGGCCTCATCGGGGTGAGCGGGCTGCTGGCGGACGAGCTGTGGTACGCCAGCACGTTCCAGGGCATGCGGGACATCGACGCCCGGGAGATCTTCGACACCAACGGCAATGTCGGCGCCGTCTTCCTCTGGCTGCAGCAGGCCCGAAACATGGCGGAGCAGGCCGACAGCCTGTACGAGCTGAACGCCCCGGACTCCGGGGATCGGGCGTTCCTGCACGTGGTCCAGGGCTACGGGTACCTGCTGCTGGCGGAGACCTTCTGCTCCCACGTGCCCTTCAACTCGACCCCGCTGGCGCCGGCGGGCTCCGAGCCGATCGACTACGGGCCGGGACTCACCACCACCGAGATGCTGAACGAGTCGATCGTGCGCTTCGACCGGGCCGTCGCATTCGCCGACGCCGCGGGCGCGGTCGAGTACGGCCACGCCGCGCGGGTCGGGAAGGCTCGCGCGCTCCAGAACCTCGGCAGCTTCGCGGAGGCCGCCGCCGTCGTCGCCGACGTGCCGGACGCCTTCGAGCTCCACGTCGAGTACAGCGACAACAGCGCGGCCCAGAACAACGGCGTCTGGTACAACAACTGGGCGGAGGGCCGGTCGTCGGCCGCGACCGATGAAGGGGGGAACGGGATCCACTTCTTCAACTTCTCCTCGAGCGGCGTCACCTCCGACCCGCGCGCGCTGGCCGGGTTCGCGGGGTCGGGGCTCGGGACATCCATTCCGCTCTTCATCCAGGGCCAGTACCAGAGCCGGGGCGCCGACGTGGCGCTGGCCACGGGCCTGGAGGCGCGATTGATCGAGGCCGAGGCGGCCGCCGATGGAGGGCAGAGCGATGCCTACCTGGCGATCCTGAACGCGCTGCGCGCGGGGATCGGGCTCGAGCCGCTGGCGGACCCGGGGTCGCCCGCGGGGCGGATCCTCCAGCTGTACGAGGAGCGGGCGTTCTGGCTGTGGTTCACCGGGCACCGGTTGGGTGACCTGCGTCGGCTGATCCGCGTCTACGGCGCGGCGCCCTACGGCCTGCCGGGGATGACCGCGGACGACCTGTTCCCCGTCGGCGCCACCATCTTCAACCGGGCGTACGGCGACGACGTCGCCCTGCCGGTCCCGGACAACGAACGGAACAATCCGAACTTCGACCCGGACCAGTGCGTGACCACCGAGGCGTGAGCGGGTGAGCCAGCGAGAGGGGCGGCGCCCGGATCGGGCGCCGCCCCTCTCGCGTGCTCGTCGGATGCCCGGCCGTCAGCGCCGGACGAGCGAGCTCATGATTCGCAACACGATGTCCGGCACCGAGCCCGGACGACGCGACTCCTCCCTGCGCCAGTCGTACTCGGTGTCCCAGGCCTTGTCGTTGTAGAGGAGGAACGCGCCGAAGGGCACCCGACCCACGAAACGATCGCAGCGTCCCGGAGGCGGCTGGTGCCCCGGCTCACGCCCGGGGTACCAGATCCGACACTCCCCGGGGGGCGGGTAGTGGCCGGGCGGCACCCGGGCCGAGCGGGCGTAGACCCCGCCATCCCGACTCCGGCCCTCCTCGCCCCCGATCACGACGACATCGCCGTCCGGGCCCGGGACGGGAATGCCCCCGCCCGCACCCGTGCTGCACCCACCGAGCACCAGCGCGGCGCCCAGCACCCAGATCACGTGACGCATTCCGGCCTCTCCTCGGTCTTCTGGTCTCCGACGCAGCCTCGTCCCCTACATCGTAGTGCGCTCGTCCGGAGATCGTTCCGGCGCTCAGCCTCCGCCTCCGTCCCGCCGACGCTCCTCCGCCCGCTTTCGGGCCTCCCGGGCGGCCTCCTCCTGTCTCTTCAGGGCCTCCCGGGCCGCCTCCTCCTGCCTCTTCAGCGCCTCCCGGAGCTCCTCCTCCGCTCTCCTCCGGGCCTCGCGGATCCGCTCCTCCACCCGCTCCCGCTCCTCCCGGGCCCGCTCCTCCATGCGGCCCAGGGCTTCCCTGGCCCGCTCCACGTCCCGGTCCACCGTCCTGCGCCGGTCCACCCCGTCCTCCTCGCCCACCTCGCCTCTCCCGGGCAGCCGGGGGACGCCCAGATCGGGATCCGGCTCGCCCGGGATCCGGGGCGCGGCCCCGCTTGACCCGAAGACCGACTCGAACCAGTGGCCGACCTCGTCCAGGAAACTCCGGCCGCCACGATGGGGGCAGATCGCGGCCGGCTCATCGCCCTCCAGGAACAGCTCCCTCCCGGGCTCGCCGCGGCCGGGGCGACAGCCGTCCGCCAGGGCCATTCCCGTCTCGGGATCGATCCACAGCGCCACCACCCCGTCGGGCGGAGGCGGCCAGCCGGGGACGGCGCGGTCGGAGTAGACGCGCGCCATGATGCGTCCCCACACCGGGGCGGCAACGCCACCCCCCGTCGCCCGAAGCGGGAGCGGCCTCGGCTCGTCGAACCCCGCCCACACGGCCCCCACCAGCTCCGGCGTGTAGCCCACGAACCAGACGTCCGTGGCGTCGTTGGTGGTCCCGGTCTTGCCCGCGGCCGGTCCCCAGAAGCCCGCCGAGCGGACCCCGCGGCCGGTGCCCAGGTCCACGGCGTCGCGCAGCATGTCCGTCAGCAGGTACGCGGTGGCCGGACTGGTCACCTCGACGGGCTCCTCCTCCCGTTCCAGCACGACGTCGCCATCGGCATCCTCGACCCGGAGCACGAATCGAGGCGTCGGACGGACCCCGTCGGCGACGAACGAGGCGTAGGCCACGGCCAGCTCCAGGGGGCTCGCCGCCGTGACGCCGAGAGCCGCCACCGGCGATGCGGGAACGTCACCGCTCATCCCTGCGCGCCGGGCGAGATCGCGCACGCCCTCGGGCCCGACCGCCGCCGCCAGGCGCACCGCCGGGACGTTCTGCGACTGCACGAGCGCCTCGCGCATGCTCATGCGTCCCTCGAACCGCCCGGAGTAGTTTTCGGGCTCCCAGTCCTCGGCTCCGCTTCTCGCCAGCCGGTACGGCGAATCGAGGATCGGCTGGCTCGGCCAGAGTCNNGGCGGGCCCGGTCGAACCGGGAATGGTCGTGGTCGCGGCCGCCGACCCATGCCCGGACCGCCCCGCTGTGGGCGTCCAGGAGCACCACCGCCCCCTGCACGTACGGCGTCTCGTCCCCGCCCGCGGCCGAGCCGGGGTACCCTGGGCCGTCCCACCGTCCGAAGACGCCGCGCTCCAGCGAGCGCAGCTGGGACTCCAGCTCCTCCTCGGCCGCCCGCTGGGCCCGCGGGTCCAGGGTGGTGAAGATCCGCAGCGGCTCCGCGTACAGGGCCTCACCCAGCTCTTCCTCCAACGAACGGCGAACCTGCTGGACGAAATAGGGCGCGGGCCCGGGTCCGGTCCGATCACGCTCCGGTTCGGCCGACACGCCGAGCCCCGTCTTCCGGGCCCTCTCCGCATCCTCCAGCGCGACCCGCCGCTGGCTCGCCATGAGCGTGAGCACCAGGTCTCGCCGCGCCCGTGCCGCTTCGGGATGCCGCCTGGGATCGTAGTGTGCGGGGGCCCGGGGGAGCGCTGCCAGCATTGCCGCTTCCTCNNAGGTACAGCTCGAGGATCTCGTCCTTCGTGAAGCGGTCCTCGATCTCCCCCGCGACCCGCACCTCCATGAGCTTCCTGCGGAGGGTCTTCTCCTCCCGCCGGATCCGGTCGGAGAAGAGGGTCCGCGACAGCTGCATGGGGATCGTGCTCGAGCCCTGGACCAGCCCGCCCGCCCGGAGATCGGCCCAGGCGGCGCCCAGCACCCGGCGCCAGTCCACGCCGCCGTGCCCGTAGAACCGCCGATCCTCTACGGCGACGAAAGCCTCCGCCACGTACTCCGGCAGCGAATCGAGGGGCACCACCGCGTACTCCATGGGCGCCAGGTCGGCGAACGGCTCGCCCGTACGGTCCAGGAGCACGGACGCGCCCCCCGGCTGGTAGGACTGGAGGCCGCCCACGTCGGGACAGCCCGCCAGTCCGCATCGCTCCCAGAGCAACCAGCCGATGCCCAGCAGGAGGATGGCGATCGTGGACACGGCGCGCCGGGACGGCCATCGCCCCCGTCCGAGACCCGCCCGCTGCGCCCACTCCACCGGCTTGCGCGCCAGGCCGGTCGCCCGCGGCACCGCGCGGCGCAGTCGTTCCCATCGCTGGTGGAGCTCGTGCCTCATACCTCTGCTCTCACGATCCGGATTCCTCGGAACGGGCCGCCGCGAGGCCGTGAGGGGCCGGTCGTCGCTTCGCGCATGGAACGAACGGGAACAGCCTCGCGGGAGCCACACTGGCGGTACAACGCGGACGGTCCCCGCGTTCCCCGGGCGGCGGGCCGGGGCGACCGGTAGAACGACCCGGCGACCCGCCGTACATTGCGGGTTCCCGGAACCGCGAGCAACCGGCATGAACGGACCCTCTCCCACGCGAGCTGCCTTGGCGGCCGCCCTGCTGGCGGCGGCGACGACCACCCCGCTGTCCGGCCAGCAGCCGACCCCGGAAGAGCGCGACCACGCCCTCGCCTGGGGCGCGCACCACCTGTGCGCCGGGCTCTTCGTGGTGGGTCGGGACGCTCCCCGCGCACCGGATGTGGTGGTCCGGCAGGACATTGCCCGGTTCCCCTGGTTCCGGTGGGAAGACGGCTTCGCGTACGACGTGGACTGGGCCGCGCGGCGGGTGACGGTCTCCGCCCCCGGCCTCCCGGCCCGAAGCGCGACGTATCACGGCGACCAGGGGTGCGTCATCGAGTCCGTCGAGGACCCGGGCCTCCGGTTCACGCCGACCGAGGTCGCCCCGACCCTGCCGGATCCCCGGACCCAGCCATGGCCCACGGGAGACGCGGGCGCCCACGGGCCACCGCCGCCCGACACGGATCCCGCCGCGCTGGACTCGGTCCTGGACTGGGCCATGGGACCGGCCGACCAGAACACCCGCGCCCTGGTCGTGATCCACGACGGCCACATCGTCGCCGAGCGCTACGCCGAGGGCTTCGGCCCGCACACGCCCCAGATCAGCTGGTCCCAGGGGAAGAGCATTGCGGCCGCCCTGATCGGGGTGCTCGTGGAGGAGGGAGAGCTCGACCTCGACCAGCCCGCGCCCGTCGACGAATGGCACGCCGACCCCGACGACCCCCGCCAACGCATCCGGATCCGCGACCTGCTCCACATGAGCAGCGGTCTCGACTTCCTGAACCTCGGCGTCGGCGATCCACGCTCGTTCACCGCGGCCAACGAGCACTTCCGGATCTACCAGGACGCCATCGACGTCTGCCGACACGCCGTCGACCAGCCCGTGGACCTTCCGCCCGACAGCCAGTTCCGCTACCGCAACAGCGACCCGCTGGCCCTCACCTGCCTCGCCCGGCGGATCGTCGAGGGACGAGGCGAGGAGTGGCTCTCGTTCCCCCGACGCGCGCTGTTCGACCGCATCGGCATCCGCGACGCGGTCCTGGAGACGGACCGGTTCGGCAACTTCATCATCACCGGGTACGATTTCCTGAGCGCGTACGACTGGGCGCGCTTCGGACTGCTCCACCTGTGGGACGGCGTATGGCAGGGGGACCGGATCCTCCCCGAAGGGTGGGCCGAGTTCGTGAGCACGCCCACCCGCTCCGATCCGTCCCGGAGCTACGGCGGCCTGTTCTGGGTGAACCACGGTGGCCGCTTCCCGGACCTCCCGGCCGACGCCTATACCGCCGCCGGGTTCATGGGGCAGAACACCATGATCATCCCATCGCTCGACCTGGTGGTGGTTCGGCTCGGTCCCAGTCCCGGCGGCTCGGACCGCTACCTGAACCGCGTGGTCCGCGGCGTCATCGAGGCGCTCGGCGTCGGGCCGGACAGGGGCTAGCGCCAGGACCTCAGTTCATCGAGGGGTCGAACGGGATCCGTGCCAGCGCCGCGTAGCGGGGGCCCTTCCGCTCCAGGACCCGACGCCACAGCGCCCGGGGCTCGTCACCGAAGACGTCGTCGGCCGTGGCCTCCTCGATGATCCACGAGTCGCCCTCCAGCTCGGCCTCCAGCTGACCGGGACCCCAGCCGGAGTGGCCCACGTAGACCCGCGCGCGCCGCACCGACGTCCGGACCTCCAGAGGCACCTCCCCCGTGAGGAAGCCCACGGAACCGAGCACCGGCACATCCAGGACCCCGGGATCCGACACCTCGACCAGCAGCACCGCCTGGGTCGGCTGCACCGGGCCGCCCCGGAAGAGCTTCGCCCCGGGACCGGTCAGATCGGAAAGCGTGGGAACCGCCTGTGCCACCGTGACATCCAGCGGCCGGTTCAGGACCACCCCCACGGCACCCTCTTCGTCATGGTTCCCCAGCAGCACCACCGTCTGCCGGAAATTCGGGTCGAACAGGCCGCCTCCCGAGATCAGGAGCCGGCCCTTCAGGCTGTCCACGTTCCCTCCCTGCGTTCGAATGGATGGCCGCCTCGAGGCCTCTCCATCCCCACCCGCTCGGTCTCGGCACGAACCGGCCCGCGACCAACGACACGCCTCGTGCCGCCCTCCTGCCGCCCACCTCCACGGTAACGCCTAAGGGCCCGACCCGGCGATGCTTGACATGTGACCATGTAGTCACATATATGGTTCCGGTATGGATACGGACGAGGTGTTCCGGGCGCTGGCGGACCCGACCCGACGCGGTCTCCTCGACGAGCTGTTCCGGGAGGACGGGCAAACGCTGACGGCGCTGGAGGAGCGGCTGCCGATGACGCGGTTCGGAGTGATGAAGCACCTGAAGGTGCTGGAATCGGCGGGCCTGATCGTCACGCGCAGGAAGGGACGGGAGAAGCACCACTTCCTGAACCCCGTTCCGATCCGTCTCATCCACGACCGGTGGGTGAGCAAATACACCGAGCCGTGGGCCTCCGGCCTGAGCGAGCTCAAGACCCACCTGGAGGAGCGTATGCGGAAAGTGTTCGAGATCTACATCAAGACGACGCCGGAGCGGCTGTGGGCCGCGATCACGGATCCGGCGCTGCGGGCGAAGTACAACTTCGGGCTGGTGGTGGAATCGGACTGGAAGGAAGGGACGGCCTACAGTGCCCATCCCGGGTCCGACCCTGACCTGAGGATCCTCGAGGGCGAGAACGTGGAGGTGGATCCGCCGCGGCGGCTGGTCCAGAGCTTCCGGGCGCTCTGGAGCGACGAGGTGCAGGCGGAGGGCACGTCGCGGGTGACGTGGGAGATCGAGGAGATCGCCGATTCCTGCCGGCTGACCGTGACCCACGACGAGCTCCCCGAGGGTGCCAGCGAGGAGCTCTATGGCGGCTGGCCGATGATCCTGTCGGGGCTGAAGACGCTGCTGGAGACGGGCGAGAAGCTCACGACGCCGGGGTCCCTGATGTACGACGACGCCGGGGGTGGCGCCGGCGAGCAGATGTCCTGATCCCTCACCGGATCGTGCCGCCCGCGTCGCCGGACGGGTTCGGCGGCGGGGGCGGCACGGTTCTTCCCGCCCCCGTCCGGGCCCGCGCCGGGCGGTTGGATCCCGGCCCGAGGGAGGGCCGCCGGCTCCGCGGTCCCGGGCTCGCGTGGAGGGCGCCGGGCCAGCCCGGTGTCCGGGCCAAATCATCTCAATCCGGGGTCCTGTCGATTCCCGCCGGCCTCGATCGACGCCAGGATGAGAGGGCCCGCCAGTCACGACTCGCGCGAGGCCCGTTACCCGAGTCAAGAGGAGGCAGGACCATGCGCTTCATGATGCTGGTGATCCCCGAGGGGTACGATGCGGCGGAGCCCGGGACGGCTCCCGATGTGGAACGGGTGAAAGCCATGATGGAGTACAACGCCGCACTGGAGAAGGCGGGAGTCCTGCTGGCGCTGGACGGGCTCCATCCGCCTTCCATGGGCGCCCGGGTCTCGTTCTCCGGCGGGAAGCCCACCGTGACCGACGGACCGTTCTCCGAGACCAAGGAGGTGGTGGGGGGCTACTGGCTCATCGACGTGAAGTCACGGGAGGAGGCGGTGGAGTGGGCGAAGCGAGCGCCCATGGCCGACGACGAGGTCATCGAGGTTCGCCAGGTCCAGGAGCTCGCCGACTTCCCGGAGGACGTCCAGGCGGCGGTCGGCGGCGACGCGGCGAGGGAGGGCTGATGCGCTACCTGTGCCTGGGCTACTACGACCCCGAGCGCTTCGACGCCCTGTCCGAGGAGGAGAGGCGGGCCCTGGGGGAGCGCTGTCGGCCCCACGACCAGGAATTCTACGATACCGGCGCCGTGGTCTCGGTGGCGACGCTGGAGGGCTCCGGGGCGCACCTGCGGCCGGCGGACCGGGGCCCAACGGTGACGGACGGGCCCTACGCGGAGGCGAAGGAGGTGGTGGGGTCGTACTTCTTGATCGAGGCCGGCGACCTGGAGGAGGCCGTGGAGATCGCGTCGCTCCATCCCGCGGCGCGGTTGGGCCAGGAGGTCGGATTCTCCCTCGAGGTGCGCCCGATCGAACGCGTATGGGTCGAGGACGGGACGTACGCCCCACCCGGGGAAGCGTCCTGACATGGCTCGCGAGATCATCCTCCGGGAGCGCGTGACCCGGGGCCATGTCCACGGCTGAGACCCGCCGGACGGTGGAGGCGGTATGGCGGATGGAGTCGGCGAGGATCGTCGCCGGCCTCGTCCGGCTCGTGGGCGACGTGGCCCGCGCGGAGGACTTCGCCCAGGACGCGCTGGTGAGCGCGCTGGAGCAATGGAGCGAGGCGGGTGTCCCGGAGAACCCGGGCGCCTGGCTCACCACGGTGGCACGGCGCCGGGCCATCGATCACGCACGGCGACGGTCCCGGGTGGAGTCGAAGCACCGGGAGCTCGCGGGCGAGCTGGATCTCGCCGGCACCATGGCGGAACCCGACGCCGCCGTGGGCGAGCCGGTGGAGGACGAAGTCCTTCGCCTCATCTTCATGTGCTGCCACCCGGTCCTCTCCACGGAGGCCCGGGTAGCCCTCACCCTCCGGCTCCTGGGCGGCCTCACCACCGAGGAGATCGCCCGGGCGTTCCTGGTGCCCGTCCCCACGCTGGCCCAGCGGATCGTACGGGCCAAGCGGACGCTCCGGGAGACACGGGTTCCCTTCGAGCTGCCGCCGGAGGGCGAGCTCTCCGAGCGACTCGGCTCCGTCCTGGGGGTGGTCTACCTGATCTTCAACGAGGGCTACGCCGCGACTTCGGGCGAGGACTGGTTCCGGCCCGAGCTGTGCCGGGAGGCCCTCCGCCTCGGGCGGATCCTGGCCGGGCTCGCGCCCCGGGAGCCGGAGGTCCACGGCCTGGTCGCCCTCATGGAGCTCCAGGCCTCACGACTGGGCGCGCGGCTGGGGCCCGACGGCGAGGCGGTGCTCCTCATGGACCAGGACCGGACCCGATGGGACCGGCACCACATCCGGAGAGGGCTGGCCGCGCTCCAACGGGCCCAGGAGCTGGGGGGCGCCCTGGGCCCGTACGCCCTCCAGGCCGCCATCGCGGCCTGCCACGCCCGGGCCGCCACCGCGGAGGCCACCGACTGGGAGGCCATCGCCGCCCTCTACGACGCGCTGGCCCAGCTCACGCCCTCGCCCGTCGTGGAGCTCAACCGGGCCGTGGCGGTCGGGCGGGCCTTCGGACCGGAGGCGGGGCTGGAGCTGGTAGACGCCCTCCAAGGAGAGGCGAAGCTCGTGGACAACCACCTGCTCCACGCCGTCCGGGGGGACCTGCTCGAGCGGCTCGAGCGCGGCGCCGAAGCCCGTGCCGAGTTCGTCCGCGCCGCGGAGCTGACGAGGAACGAGCGGGAGCGGGACGTGCTGCGACGACGAGCGGGAGCGGAACCGTCGTAACCCGCGGACGGCGCGTTACCGGGGGAGCGCCCGCTCGGTCCAGCGAGCGGCGCGCTCGGGTGATCCCAGGCTCGACTGCAGCCGCGCCATCACGGTGGCGACCTCGCCGGCCTGAGGCGCAGCCGTTTCGCCGACCGCCTCGAGCCCTTCCCAGGCGGTCCGGAGCTCCGTCTCCGCCTCCAGGAGCCGGCCCGTGGCCATCAGGATCTCGGCGAGCTTGCGGTGCTCGTCGGCGACCCGCCAGTAGCTGGTTCCGGCCGTCGCCGCGCGGATGGCGAGGGCGCGACGGACGTACGGCTCCGCGCCCTCCGGACTTCCCCGGCGGAGGAGCACCTCCGCGAGCGCCGAGTAGGCGTACGCGGTCGACGGGTGGTCCTCGCCGAAGATCCGCTCCTCGAGCGGGACGGCCCGGCGGAGCATCCGCTCCGCGTCATCGAGGTTCCCCAGGCGCAGCTGTGCGTTGGCGAGGTTCACCAGGGTAATGGCGTAGGTGTCGTTCTCCTCCCCCAGCCGTCGGCCCCGGATGCGGAGGGCCTCCTCCAACGCCGCGATCGCCTGGACGAAGGCTTCCTGGTCGAAGTAGACCGTCCCCAGGTTGTTGAGGAAGCGCGCCAGGTCCAGCTCCCCGTCCCCGGGCGGGACGCGGCGGGCCACCTGCACGGCCTGTCGGAGCTGTTCCGCGGCCAGGCCGAGCTCTCCCATGTCGGCGTAGGTATTGCCCAGGTTGCTCAGGGATTCCGCGTGGTCCAGGTGCGCCGGTCCGACGGTCCGCTCCGTCATGTCGGCGAGCTCGAGCCGAACCGCCAGCGCCTCCTCCAGCGTGCCCTGCTTCCACAGCACGGTCCCGAGCCGGTACAGCGACTGGTACACCCGCGGGTCGTCGGGGTGGTGCAGTCCCCGCCGCAGGTCGAGCGACCGCTCGATCAGCTCGCGGGCCATGTCGTACTGCCCCAACCCTTCGTAGCTGTGCCCGATCACCAGCGCCAGTGAGGCCTCGGTCTCGGGGTCCCCGGCGAACTCGCCGGCCACGAGCCGGCCGCGGGCTCCGTCGAGGACCTCCCGCACGGTCACCGTCCGCCCCTGCTCGTCCGGACGCACCGACGCGAGCAGGTTCGTGAGGAACCCGCTGATGGCCTCGGCCCGGCGGGCCTCGGCGGTGGCCCGGACGAAGCCCCGGGTGGCCGCGCCGGTTCCCCCGACGAGGGCGAGGGCGATGAGCGCTCCTGCCGTGACGCCGACCCGGTGGCGGCGGACGAACTTGCGGGCCCGGTACGGGAGGCCGGGAGGACCGGCGCTCACCGGCTCGTCGTTCGCGTACCGCTCCAGGTCGTGCGCCAGCTCGAGGGCCGACGGATAGCGCCGCTCCCGGTCCTTCTCCAGGGCCTTCATCACGACCCAGTCCAGGTCCGGCCGGACCCGGCGGGCCGGTCCGCCGGTCCTCCGCTCGCGACGCCGGGTGAAGCCCGACGCTGCCGCCGCGCTCCGGCTCGGGCGCGGCGGGTCCGTCTCCAGGAGGATTCGCCGGGCCTCGAGCAGCCCCGCCCTGCGCAGGGTCGTGTCCTCGAACGGGTGTCGCCCGGACACCAGCTGGTAGAGGATCACGCCCAGGGAGTAGACGTCCGAACGGATATCGACGCCCTCCTCGCCCCGGATCTGCTCGGGACTCATGTAGTCCAGGGTCCCGACCAGCGCGCCCGCCCGCGTATGGATGCTGTCGTCCGCCAGCAGCCCTTCCAGGACCTTGGCGACGCCGAAGTCGATCACCTTCGGCACCGGGCGTCCGTCCTCGGGCGCCACCAGCACGTTCGACGGCTTCAGGTCGCGGTGGATGATCCCCTTCTGGTGCGCGTGATGGACCGCTTCGCAGACCGTCCGGAAGAGCTCCAGCCGCGCGTCGATCCCGAGTCCCTCGCGCTCGCAGTACTCCGTGATCGGCAGCCCCTGCACCAGCTCCATCACGAAGTACGGCCGCCCGCTCTCCGTCGCCCCCGCGTCGAACACCCGGGCGATGGCGGGATGCTCCATCAGCGCCAGTGCCTGACGCTCCGCGGAGAAGCGGGCGAGCGTCTCCCGGTCCGCGATGCCCGTGCGGATCACCTTGATGGCGACATCGCGTCGCAGCGGCGCGTCCTGGCGGCCCAGGTAGACCACGCCCATCCCGCCACGGCCGAGGGCGCGCACGACCCGATAGGGCCCGATGCGCTCCGGGGGCCGGGGCTCGGTGGCCTCCGCCGCCGCGCGGTCCACCACGGCGGCCATCCGGGAGGTCATGTCGTCCAGCGAGGTCTCCGCCGCCTCGGCCACGAGGGCCCGGGCCTCGTCCAGGAGGCCCGGATCGTCGGCGAAGGCGTCCGCGAGGAACGGGTCCCGTTCGCTCGCGGGCCGCTCCATCGCCTGGCCCACGACGTCCAGCAGGCGTCGGAACGTGGCTTTGTCCATGGCGAACGGGAAGGGAGGGGGTGTGCGGTCGCTGATGCCCGCGCCCGACAGCGGACGCGCCCCGACATGAACCGGGCTACCAAGATGCCGGGTCCGCTTCGCCCCATCAAGGAAATCGCGAATGGAGGCCCGCCGTTCCGCCACAGGGGATCGGCGGGCCTCCTTTCAGGGGGAGGAACGGCGCGAGTCAGCCGTCGGCGCCGGAACGCCTCGCCACGTACCCTCCCCGAAGTGGCCCGGGATCGAGCTCGATCCGATCCCGGGCCGGTCGCCTCATCCCGCCGGCGGGGTGGCCACCGGGGCCCGGGGCCGGTCCGGTTCCCGCGGCGGCGCCCCGACTCCCTCGGGGTAGAGATCGTTGAGCAGCGCGGCCTGGATGGCGTCTCCGTTGAAGAGCAGCCCGGCCCGATTCGGGTGAGCGGTCCCGTTCATGTCTCCCTGGCCGAGGAACGACTCGTGGAGCCGCACGATCCAGTGCGGCTGGGCGCAGTAGCCACGCGCCCGGTAACCCGCGTGGATCCCGGTGACGAAGGTCCAGCCGTGGGTTGTCGCGGCGCTCTCCACGGCGGCGTTGATCCCCCGGGCCGCGGTGTTGTCCAGCCACGTCATCTCCCACGGCGTGAAGCCGGGCATGGTCCCGAGCGGATCCGATCGATCGAACCCCTGGCAGTAGGCCGCGGTCTCGTCCCGGGTCATGTCCACGTACTCGCTGATGTACACGCGCCCGGAGCGAACCCGGTCTCCGGCCTCGACGGCCGGTCCGCGACGTCCGCGGCCGTCCAGCCCGGGCCCGCCCACTGCGGGCGCCAGCAGCCCGCGGAGCCGCGGCAGGTTCCGAGTGGCGAGCCGGCCGTAGCGATCCGGCAGCAGGGCCAGGCCCTCCTGCAGCACCTTCTTCGCGGACTGGTCCGGTACGGAACGCTCGAAGAACTCGGTGCACGCCGTCCCGGATCCCAGGAGGGCCAGGAGCCCGCAGAACACCTCCGCGTCGGCCAGGTCGATGACCGGGTCATCCACGAAGCAGGGCTCCTGGACCGCGCAGCCGAATGCGAGGTCCGCGAACCCGGCGTCGTTGCCGCCGATGGACAGCAGCACGGCGTCGATCTCCCGGTCGCCGATCAGCTGGTCCGCCCACCGGATCTGCTCCTCGACGGGCGCGCGTCCCCCTTCCATCTGCGCCCCGGAGCAGGCCAGGTGCACGAACGTCACCGACGTGCGCGGGTCCGCGGCCTCCAGCGCCAGCGCCGCCCGCGCCGGCGCGGCATTGGCCGAGCGGTGACAGGCCGGGTGGTCCCACGTCTCGGGGGCGAACCCGGCCTGCCAGCGCGGCTCCTCGAACTCGCCCCGCGCCGCCTCGATGGCCCCCCTCAGGTTGTCGATGGCGTTCTGCGCCGCGGCGACGGCGGCCCGGGCGGCCTCCACGGCCGCGATGGCGTCGGTCAGCCGCTCGTTGGCGTTCTGGACGGCCTGGTCGAAGTGCGCCTTCGCGTCATTGTAGAGCTCGAACGACAGCGCACGCGCGGCGAGGAACTCCGCGCACTGCTGGATGTCCGTGAACTCGTCGATCGTGCAGGCGTTCAGGAACGCCTGTCGCCGCTGCCTGGCATTCTCCAGGATGTCCTCGGCCAGGCCCTTTCGCTCCAGTGCCTCGGCGAGACTGCTCCGGGCAAGCTCCCTCTGGCGCTGCGCTTCCTGGAGGTCGCGCAGCAGCGCCTCGACCCGGCGGACCAGCGCCTGCGACGCCCGGGGAACCTCCGGCACTCCCTCCCCGGAGGCGTAGGAATCGCCGAAGGAGACGATCAGCCAGTCCTGCACGGTCACCCGCTCCTCGGCCCAGACCGAGGCCCCCGGGGTGCTCACCGCGTGCACGGCGACGTCGTATCCGCCCTCCGCCGCGAACCGATGCTCGTACGTGCACGTCTCGACACGCGCCACCGGATGCCGGTCCACGTACCAGGTGTACCGGTCTGCGGCGATCCCGCAGGCGTCGAAGGCGACGGTCCATGCGGCCGGCCGGATCTGCTCCGCCGCGCGCGGGTAGTCGAGCAGACCGTCGCCATCCTCATCGAAGCCGAAGCGGGCGGGCATCGACCAGTCGAAGGTGGCCCCCGGCGTGACCCGGGCGGAGGACGGTGAGGCGGGCCCCAGCGGATCCGCCGCGTCGTCGCCGCACCCGGCGATCAGGAGAGCGGCCAGGGCCACCATTGCCGTGGCCCCGGGGGAAGCCCGGCCTGGAGTCAATGCTCCTGAGAGTCCGTTTCGCGCCATGGGTCGCCTCCTCTTCTGCGGGTAGTCGTAGGTACCGAAGGCCTCTACCCACCTGATGCGGAAACGCGAGGGCGAGCCTGCACGCCCGGGGAGGAACGGGGAGCCACGCCGGGAAGCGCGACCCTCACCCGGCCGTCAGCTCTCTCCGGAGCCAGAGGCGGACGGCGGCCCAGTCCTTGGCGGCCTTCCGGGGGGAGACGCCGAGCGTCTCGGCGGCCTCGTCGACGGTGAGACCCGTGAAGAATCGGAGCTCGACCAGCCGTTCCAGCTCGGGGTCGAGCCCGGCCAGGCGGGAGAGGGCCTCGTGCAGGTCGATGACCTCCCACGGCTTCTCCTCCGCGCCCGCCAGGTCGCCCTCCAGCGTCACCCGGCGCCAGCCCCCGCCCCGCTTCCGGGCTCCCTTCGCCCGGGCGGCGTCGACGAGGATCTGTCGCATGGATCGCGCGGCGAGCCGCAGGAAATGACGCCGTCCCTCGACGGTGAGGGGGCCGGCGTCGGCGAGCCGGATGTAGGCCTCGTGGACGAGGGCGGTGGGTCGGAGCGTGTGGTCCGCCCGCTCCCTCCGGAGGTACCGTCCCGCGACGTCCCGCAGCTCGTCGTAGACCAGGGACAGGACCTGCTCGGCCTGGTCTGCGTCGCCGAGGTTGACGGCGCCCGCGATCGTCGAGAGTCGGGTCGATTGGGCTTCCACGACCTCGAATGTGTGTTCCTGCCCCCGCAGGTGCTACCCCGGCGATCGTGGCCGACGGGCCATGGGAGCGTCGGGCCTCGCGGCGCGGCTCTTCCGGCCTCTCGATCCCCACTGGCCGCCCCCACGACGTTTTCACGTATTTGATGGAGGGAAGTGCGTACCGCCGCGGCCCGTACTGCGTGGCTGGCGCCGCGGGCGGTGGAGGTTCTGCGCGCCGCGGGCTACCGGGCCCGTCGCAAGGAGACCCGACTGCCCGAGTGGCGAGCACAGGGGCTCGCCGTGGCTACGAGCGGGAACGAGGAGGAACCGTGATCTTTCGCCAGTACCTGCACACGGAGCCCGTGGTGGCGGCGTCGTACCTGTTCGGCTGTGGGACGAAGGCGCTGGGAACCGTCGTGGACCCCATCGCGGAGCCGGGTCACTACCTGGCGGCCGCGGAGTCCCTGGGGCTGCCCATCCGCTACGTGATCGACACGCACGTGCACGCGGACCACGTCTCGACGGGGCGCCGGCTGGCCGAGGCGGCGGGTGCGGACTACGTGCTGTACGAGGGCGTGGACGCCGGCTTCCAGTTCCGAGGCGTGGCGGACGGCGAGGTCCTGGCCCTGGGCAACACGCGGATCCGGGTGCTCCATACGCCGGGCCACACGCCCGAGCACGTGACGCTGGCGGTGGCGGATCACGTGCGAGGCGAGGAGCCGTGGTTCCTGCTCACGGGGCACACGTTGATGGTGGGCGACCTCGGGCGGACGGAGCTGGCGTCCAGCGCCGAGGAAGGGGCGCGGGCGCTGTTCCGCAGTGCGGGGCGACTGCGGCGGTTCCCCGACCACATCGAGGTCATGCCGGGCGCCTTCTCCGGGTCGGTGTGCGGTCGCGGGCTGAGCGGGAAGCCGAGCTCGACCATCGGCTTCGAGCGGCGCTTCAACCGGGCGTTCGCCCTGACGGACGAGGCCGCTTTCGTGGAGATGATGACGCGGGAGATCCCGCCCCGCCCCGCGGGCTTCGCCGAGATCCGCGCCGAGAACCTGGGCCGCGAGCCCGCGAAGGTGGAATAGATCGTGGAGCCCCCCGGCTCCGCGGCGGGGAGGGACGCCGGTCCCGGGGTCGCCCTCGGGCTGCGGCGGAACTGGCGGCAGTTCTGGCTGCTGGTGCTGGTCAACGCCTTCGTCGGCGCGATGGTGGGGCTCGAGCGCACCGTGCTCCCCCTCCTGGCCGAAACGGAGTTCGGCATCGCCTCGAAGGGGGCGGTCCTCTCTTTCGTGGCTACCTTCGGTGTGGTGAAGGCGGCCACCAACTTCTTCGCCGGCCGGCTCGGCGATCGATACGGCCGCAAGCGCGTCCTCACCGCCGGCTGGCTGGTCGCCCTCCCCGTCCCGCTGCTCGTCATCTGGGCGCCGTCCTGGGGCTGGATCGTGTTCGCCAACGTGCTGCTGGGGATCAACCAGGGGCTCGCCTGGTCCACCACCGTGATCATGAAGATCGACCTGGTCGGCCCGGAGCGGCGGGGCCTGGCCATGGGGCTCAACGAGTTCGCCGGCTACCTCGCGGTGGCCATCTCCGCGCTGGCGACAGGGTGGCTGGCGGAGGCCTACGGGCTGCGTCCCGAGCCCTTCTACATGGGTATCTCGTTCGCGGCCGCGGGGCTGGGGCTCACGCTGCTGTTCGTGCGGGAGACGCAGCACCACGCCGCCCTCGAGGCGG
>JABAOG010001761.1_pt3 | contig 24742 bp, 20 predicted proteins | sample 7062131 | NCBI WGS metagenome assembly JABAOG01 (sample SAMN14538629, study PRJNA623070) | marine sediment metagenome | biome: marine biome [ENVO:00000428]; feature: marine pelagic biome [ENVO:01000023]; material: deep marine sediment [ENVO:00002113] | place: India: Arabian Sea | collected... | reverse complement strand
ATCGAGCGGCGCGGGTTCGACCGGGACATCGCATGGGACGTACTGGCATGGGTGGCGCTCGGCGGGATCGTCGGCGCCAAGCTGTACTACCTGGCGCTCCACTGGCAGGATCTGGCCGCCGACCCCGTCCGTGAGCTGACCAACCGCGGCGGGCTCGTGTGGTACGGCGGCCTGATCGGCGGGGTCCTGGCCTACTACTGGCAGGTCCGGCGGCGCCGCCTCCCGCTCGGCCCGCTCTTCGACGCGACGGCGCCCGCGCTGATGCTGGCGATCGCCGTGGGACGCATCGGCTGCTTCCTGGTCGGCGACGACTACGGCGTGCCGACGGAGAGCTGGGTGGGCGTCGCGTTCCCCGAGGGGGCGCCGCCCAGCACCGCGGGGTACCTGCGTTCGATCGGCGCCGACGTGCCGGCTCAGCTCCCGGACAGCGCGGTCCTCGCCGTGCATCCGACGCAGCTCTACGAGGTGGCCGCGACGCTGGCCTTCTTCGCGCTGCTGTGGAAGGTATCGGCCCGGAAGCTGCGGCCCGGCCAGCTCTTCGGCCTGTACCTGGCGCTGTACGGGGTCGAGCGGTTCCTGATCGAGTTCGTCCGGGCCAAGGACGACCGGATCCTGATGGGGCTGTCGACGTCGCAGGTGGTCAGCGTGCTGCTCATCGGCATCGCCGCGTACCTCTGGACGCGGAAGCGCGGGACCCGAGCCGCCGTGGCGGCGCCGGCGGCGGCGTCAGGCGCGCCGGAGTAGCTTCGGGATCGCGGCGAAGTCCCNNACGGGTGATACAACGGGAGGAGCGTCAGGCTCCTCCCGTTCCGTTCGGTGACCTGTGGGACGCCGCGAATCTGTGTGATCTTCGCCTTCGGGATGAAGTAGGTCAGCGCGGCCCGGCCGAGCGTGACGAGGAGCCGGGGCGCGACCAGGCGGATCTGCTCTTCGAGCCACGGCGCGTGCGCCCGGATCTCGCGTGCCCGCGGGCTCCGGTTCCCGGGCGGTCGGCAGGCGACGACGTTCGTGATGAAGACCGCATCGCGCTCCAGCCCGTTCTGCTCGAGCAGGCGGTCGAGCAGGCGCCCCGAGCGTCCGACGAACGGTGCGCCTTGCCGGTCCTCCTCCGCGCCGGGCGCCTCTCCCACGAACATGAGGTCGGCGTCGGCCGGCCCGACGCCGACGACCACCTGCGTGCGCTCCCGGGCCAGGTCACAGCGCGTACAGCAGACCATGCCGTGGAACAGCGCGCGAAGCGACGGCGCGCGTGGCACCTCCTCCGGGATCCCGGCGACGTACGGCGTCGGGTCGCCCTTGCCCCGCCAGCAGCGCTCACGCCTCCGCCCCCTGGATTGCGGCGCCGGCATCGTGCCTCCGGGTGGATGGGTCCGTCATCCGCGGGCCGCGCGCAACCGGCGTGCCGTCCGGCTTGACGCGATCGGCGGATGCGCCGACAATGGAGCCGGGCCACGGCAGCCGCAACACTGCACGGGAGACGAACGATGGAGANNCGAGACGACGGCCCGACGCGTACGCGAGGTCCTCGACGGCGAGCCGGGCGTGGCGCGCGTCCTGGCCCGCGGCGACCGGGGCGCGGTCTACGTGCGGCACAGCGCCGCCCGCGCTCCGCGCCGCCACCTCCTGGCTCGGCTCGAGGACGAAGGGATCGCGGTCCGCATCAAGGAACGTTGACCGCCCGATCCGCCGCCTCGAGCTGGAATACCGCTTGCACTTCGAGCCGATGAAGCGCTTGCGCGGCGCGCCACGCGCGCGCCGCTTCACGGTCGGCTCGATCCGGAGGCCGTGCCGGGTGCCGGGAGCGCGGCCGCCGGTGCGGGGGATAGACGATGGAAGCCAGGCGGGCGGGTCGCATCCTGACCCTCGCATGCATCGCCGCGCTCGCTGGGTGCGGCGTACGGATGTTCGACCGCTGGAACGGCCGGCCGGTGATCCGACGGCACGTGCCCGCGCCGGCCGATGTGCTCTGTGGACGCGGCTCAGCCACGGGGCCGGCCGGCTCGGCCTGGTCGTGGCGCGCATCCGGCCCGAGGACCGGGTCATCGAGTTCGACTGGGTCACCGCGCCCGGCGACGGCCGGCTCTACCTCCGCTGCCGGACGCCCGGCCCCATCGGCAGCGCATCGCTCAAGCCGCGTGTGAGCGTGGTCCCCGAGCCGGGCGGCAGCGCCCTGATCATCGGCTCCCAGGTGCGCGCCACGACCCCGTCGACGTGCGAGTCCACCGGCCAGCTCGAGGGCTGGCTCATGGACCGGCTCGAGCCGGCGATCGCCGCGGCGGCCGACCGCTCTAGCCGTCCCGGTCCCGCACCCGGAAGAGCCGCCGGCTGGTGAACGAGCTCCCGCCGACCCGGTCCGTGACCGTGAGCTCCAGCTCGTAGAGCCCGCCCTCGAGCTCGGTGAGCGGCACGTCCACCGCCAGGACCGCCGGCCTGCCCGCCTGCGCCGATCCCTCCCACGACAGCCGCGGCGCGGTCTCCTCGCCCGCGATCCCCAGCCGCCTCCCGAGCCAGTGGAACGCCCGCGCGAGCAGGGCGCGATCGCGCACGTTCCGGAGCACCAGCTCCACGGCGTAATNNACCAGCCGGTGCGCCTCCGCGTACAGCCCGATGGTGTCTCCCGCGGCGAGCGTGAGCTCGGCGAGCGGCCGCAGCGCGCCATCGTCGCGGCCACCCGGCAGCACGCCGTGGCCGAACGCCTCGGCCAGGACCGGGTCCGACACGGCGACGCCGCCCACGGGGAAGCCGGGCACGTCCAGCGCGTACCGGGACCTGCCGGCGAGCCGCGTCCCGTCCTCCAGCAGCTCGAGGCTGTACACGTACGCCCCGGGTGTGAGGCGGACCTCGAACGTCGCCACCGCCGTATCGCTCGAGACGACCGCCGCGCCGCGGGCCTCGCGCACCGGCCGGTAGCGCCCGTCGAGGAGGAAGAGCCCGGCACGGGCGCCGGTCCCGCCGGACGCCACCGAATCCAGCGGCATGCGGCCGTACACGAGCACCGCCACCGAGTCCCCGGCAGGGAAGCGCGCCGTCTGGTGCGCGACCGGCACGAGCCGCCGGACGCGCGCGACAGCGTAGCCGCTGCGCGCGCGCTCGCGCTCCAGCGCCCAGGCGTCCCCCGGGGGCGGGGCCGCAGCAAAGCCCTCGGTCCGCAGCGCCTCGGGCAGATAGGCGAGCTGCTCCGGGTGGAAGTGCTCGATGTAGCGGTCGCCCTGGATCGCGTAGAAGCTCACCACCCGCTCGCGAGACGTCGGGACGCCGTAGCGTAGCGTCAGCTCGTCGAGGTCTCGGCCCCACGAATGCATCCCCGTCACGCGCGGCGCTACCGAGAGCAGCTTCGACCACACGTGCCGCGCGAAGTGCTCGGCCCTGCGCTCGTTCCCCGCAAGGAGATACAGTGGATCGGCCAGGCGCCAGAAGCGCTCCTGGTACGCCGTGCGCCCCGCCGCGTCGAGGTCGCCGTACTCGCCTCGCTCGGCGCCGGCCAGGAAGACTTCGATCTCCTCGAACCGTCGCCGCTCCTCCGCGGACATCCGGGCCAGCGCCCGGTCGAAGCTGCGCTCTGCCGCGGAATCATCGCCCACGGCGTGCAGCGCGTAGCCGAGCAGCAGCGCGGCCCAGACCGAATCGGACGCCGCCCAGGCGAACGTACGTGCCGCGGAGAGCGCCTCCTCGGCCCGCCCGTCCTCGATCAGGTACCGGAGCAGCGGGCCGGTCGTCGCGAGGTCGCCGGGCACGCCGGCGAACGCACGCCGCAGCGCCTCGACCACGTCCTGCCGCGCCCGGACCACACGAGGCGGGGGAGGATCGGAGGCCGGCGGATCGCCGCCGTCGTAGATGAGACAGAAGCGCCCGACGATCTCGTCGCAATCGCTGCCGCCGCCGCCGCCGAACGTGACCGGCGCCAGGCGCCGCAGCAGGGACTCGTAGCGTCGCTCGGCCGAGCGCGCGGCGCGGCGCAGCGCCTCGGCCGAATCCTCGGGGATCGCATGCGGCGTCACGGCCTGGAACAGCGCGAGTGCGACGGGCACGATGGTCATGGCTCAGTCGGGTCGATGGAACTTTTCTTGCATCAACGGTGCGCACCTCTTTGGCGACTCTCCAACCGGGAGGCGACCATGGCGAACGATCAGGTCGCCGGTGCCATCATCCTCGACAAGCTCCGTGCGCGCATCATCTCCGGGCTCTACGCCGGCTGCTGGGGCCCCGGCGAGCGGCTGCCCAGCATCCGCGAGATCGCGGAGGTGGAGGACGTCGACCGCAAGACCGCTGCCGCGGCGTACCACCGTCTCGAGGAGGAGGGCCTGGTGCGCGTGCGCGCGCGTTCGGGCGTCTACCTCTGCGGACCGCAGACGCCGTCGGAGTCGTCCGGACCCCTCGAGAGGCTGCATCGGCAGTGGTTGCAGCACACCTTCGAGGGCGCCCGGGCGCTGGGGCTCGACACGCGGGCGATCCTGCGGATGATCGGCGCCGTGTCCGAGCTCGAGCAGGTCCGGCTCCCCGTCGTCGAGTGCAACTGGAGCCAGGCGACGGCGATCGCGGACGAGCTGCGCGATCGGCTCGACATCCAGGCGATGCCGTACCTGCTCGACGAGCTCCGCCCGGGCGACCCCGTCCTTGCCGAGGCCTCGGTGCTGGTCACGACGCCGTACCACAGCGCGGAGCTCGGGCTCCTGACGCCGCGCCGCGCGATTCTCGAGATCACGCTCTCGTCGGACGTGCTGCGGAGCATCTGCGGCGAAGCGCGGGAACGGCGGCTGGTCGTCGTGACCGGCAACGACCTGCTGGAATCGAAGGTCCGCCGCGCGATCGATCACTGCGCCTTCTTCGACGGACACGGCGCAATGACGGCGTCGGCCGACGATCGCGCGCGTCTCGTCTCCGCCGTGCAGCAGGCGGAGGCGGTCTACCTCTGGCCCGGCGCGCCCGCATGGATCGAGGAGATCCTGCCTCCCGCCTGCAGGCGGATCCGGCCGGACCGCACGATCGCGAAGGAGTCGGTGGACCGGATCCAGACGGCGCTCCTCGACGCCGCGCTCCGCCGCGCACGCGCTAGTAAGTCCACCGGCGCAATAGCTCGATGATGAACTGCTGCTCGGGGTTCGACACCGGCAACGCCGTACCGAACCCCGGGTAGAGGCGCCCGCTGTACACCGGTGCGATCCCCAGCTCGAGGCTCCACTCCGGGTCGATGCGCCAGTGGATGATCGCCGTCCAGGTGGCCGGCCCGGCCGCGGCGCCGAACGCGCCCGCCAGCGCGGCATTCACGGTCAGGAACACATCATCGGCCAGCTCCCGGCCGAACGCCAGGGTCGGCGCGCCGAACCCGGCGAGCGGGCCCGGAGTGGGCCGGATCTGGAAGTAGTCGAGCGGGAGCCCGATATCGGCGATCAAGGTTTCCTCGAGCTCGATGCTGACCACCTCCGCCAGGCTCCCCACGCCGAAGATCGCCTCCTCGAGGAACGGCTCGACCGGCGCGCCGTCGGCCAGCGCGAAGCTCGGCTGCCCGAAGAGCAGGAAGCTCAGCAGCTCCGACTCGGGAACGTTCGCCCCCTCCGCCGTCCTCACCGCGACCGTCGGCGCCTCCACCGTGCCGCCGATCACCAGGCGGATCTCGACCGGCTGCCCCGTCGCACTCGGCACGATTCGCGTCGCTACGATGGAGAGCGCCGGGTTCGGCGGGCGCGTGCCGAAGAAGCGGATCTCGGCGCTCTCGATGTCGAAGCGTCGGACGAGCGGCCCGACCCGCAACGTGAACGTGCCGCGCTCGCCCTCGAGCTCGCCGAAGATCCCGAGCGGCTCGCCCGCGGCCTTGGCCAGAACCAGCTCGCCCCCGAGCTGAACCCGCGCCTGCTCCGTCACGAACCAGAGGTCGTCGCCGGCTTCGAGGATGAGGTCGTCGAGCGTCACGCGCTCGAACCAGGGGACCGGCTCCGCCGCGTCCAGCTCCGCGAGCGGATCCAGCGGCGACTCCGCGAAATCCTCGAGCTCCGCGTCGAGCCCGTCGTCTCCGAAGGATGGCACCACCACGTTGCCGTCGTCCAGCGTGACGTCGCCGGAGACGACGGGCGTGGGGAGCTGACCGGTGATCCTCAGCTCGCCCCGGGCGGCCGCATCCTCCAGGTCCTGTACGCCGATCGCGCGGAACTCGTCGAATTCGACGACGAGGTCGAGGACCGGCGTCGTGAGCGACGGGAACGCGATCGTCCCGCTCGCCACGGCCCAGCCGTCGCTCCGGGCGCGCAGGTCGCGGACGACGGCGAGCCGGTCCTCGAGGACGATATCGGCGCTGATCTCCTCGTAGCGCTGGTCGAGCGCCAGGATCGTGACGGCACCGTTCCACACCTGGACCACGCCGTCGAGACGCGGGGCGTCGGGGGTCCCGGACAGCCGGACGTCGGCACGCAGCACGCCCTCGGCGTCCTCGATCTCCCGCGTGAGCATCGTCACCGCGGACAGCGGGAGGCTGTCGGCGCGCAGGCTGGCGCGGAGCGGGCGGCGCTCGAGCAGGCGAGCGCTCGGCACCGCGGTCAGCTCGAGCGCGACGGGCAGGGAAGCGGTCAGCTCGACCCGTCCGAGCGTGTCGAGCACCGCGGTCGCCTCCGCGACCAGGCGCAGGTCCTCGTAGAGCACGGCACCCTCGAATCGGGTGGCGTACATCGTGCCGACGCCGCCCTCCTCGAGGCGGAAGCTCGCGCGCACCCGCGGACTCGCGGGCGGGCCGACGGCGCGCGCTTCGACCCAGAGGTCGCCGGTGACGACGGGCTCGCGGCCGAGCAGCTCCAGCACCTGTCCGACCGGTAGCGCCGCGATCTCGACGCTGAGCCCGGCCGTCGCCGTCGGCGGCACGCGCCCGTCGATCGCCACCACGCCCTCGCCGTCCACCTGCCGCAGGACGAACCCCCGGACGGCGACGCCCTCCTCGGGCGCCCAGTCCAGGAGCGCCGTGCGCTCCAGGACCCAGCGCTGCTCGTCCAGGTCCAGGTTCAGGCGTCTCACGAGCGCCCGGACGGCGCGGTCCTCCTCCACCCGGCCGTCCGCGCTCAGCTCGAACACGCCGCCGTCCACGCGACCCGCCTCGATCTCGATCGCGAAGCGCGGCTCCTCGAGCAGGAACGCCGCCGTCGCGACTTCGTAGACCCCATCGCCCGGCGTCTCCAGGTTCGTGGCGGCGGCCGTCACCCGGGCCCGGGGCAGCGGCTGCTCGAGGACGATGTCGTAGGTCGCCTCGAGGGCTTCCGCCGCCCACTCGCCGTACTCCAGCGCCGCGCCTTCCAGCTCGCCCGCCAGGCGCGGCCGATCGAGCGGCCCGGACAGCGTGCCCACGGTCGAGACCGCGCCCCGCGCCTCGGCGTCCGCGAGGAACGGCAGATACGGCGCGAACGGCTCGACGTCGGTGAACGCCAGGCGGTACGCGAGCGCGCCTCGCGCGGGCGCCAGGAAGCGCCAGCTTCCCTCCGCGGCGAACGACAGCGTGGCCAGGCTCAGCGCGGCGGCGTCCAGGGCGAGCGCGCCATCGGCCACGGCCGCCCGCACCAGCACCGTGTCCCCGGGCCCGGCTTCCCAGCCCGTGAAGCCACCCCTCAGCGCCAGGCGCGCACGCGCCGTGGTCGGGTCCAGGCCCTGGCCGACGAGGGTGAAGCGCGCGGTGATCGCGACCGGCGGGACCTCCGGCTCCAGCAGCGCCGGCAGGCTCACGCCGATCAGGCGTCCGCTCAGGTCGTACGCCGGGACGGGGCCGGTGAGGTCGAGCGTGCCGGAGACCAGCGCCGTGCCCTCGGCGAACGTGAGCCGGACGTCGAGCTCCAGCGGCGCGCGCCCCGGCGGACCCCGAAGGACGACCCGGCCCGTCACGCGCCCCGCCAGTGGGAGCCCGGGCGCGAGCGGGCGCAACGCCTCGAGCGGCACATCGCGAAGGTCCACCTCCAGCGCCTGGAGCGCGAACCGGTCCTCGGCCAGCGTCAGCGTGCCGGCGAGCCCCGCGGTGATCGGCTCGGCCACCCCGGGTGTGGTCAGCACGCCGGTGACGTCGAAGGCGAACCGGCCGGCCGCGCCGCGAACGGTCCCGCGCAGCTCGCCGGCGTAGGGGAGCGGGCCCACGAACCGCTCGAGCGTCGCGATCGTGACCGGCTCGAGCCTCAGGTCCACGGCGACGATGTCCACGCCCGCTTCCGGCCCGATCGCGAGGTCGACCGCGCCCACCACTCTCGACGCGTCGAGCGCTGCCACCAGATCCGCCAGACGCAACGACGTACGCGCGCCGGGCAGCGGCTCCACCTCGAGGCCGAACTCCGCGATGCCCTCCGGCGGCAGTTCCGGGGACAGGAAGCGGATGTCCTCGAACTCGAGCCGTTCGACCCGGGCGACGGCCTCGAGGCCGAGCCCCGGCGCCTCCGGCACGTACGCCGCGACGACCTCCGTCGCCACCGAGCCGTCCACACCGAGCCGCGCCACGTCGAACGTCACCCGCTCCGCCGGCAGGCCGATCTCCGCGTCACGGGCCGCGACGGCGAGCGGCTCCGCGGGCCCCGGCACGACGGCCGTCATCTCCAGACGCTCGACCACGATCCGCGGCGGCTCCCGTGGCACCGCGAGTGCGGCCGTGGACACGAACGCGTCGATGTCCGCGAACCGGTACGCCTCCGCACCCGGTGGCCGCACCACGACGAGCCCGTTCCGGATCGCGACATCGCGCAGCCTCACGATGCGATCGGGCAGCGGCGCGCCGTTCGGGCCCGGGGGCTCCGCGTCGGCCACGCCCACCCTCGTGAGCACCCGCTCGTAGTTCCACGGCGCCCCGGGTGTGGCTCGCGCCAGGAAGAGCGCCGGATCGACGAGCGTGGCTTCCGCGACCAGTACGTTCCCCTCGTTCAGCGCACCGCCGTCCAGGACGGCCCCGATCGAGTCCGCCACGAAGAACGGGCGGCCCTCCGGGTCGTTCCACGTCACGTCCCGCATGCTCACCCGCAACGGGCCCTCCAGCGGCGCGGTGGGCAGCTCCTCGTCCAGCCGGGCGGCGACGCGGGTCTCCATGCTCCCGATGCCCACCCGGACCACGCCGAGCTCCGGCGCGCCGGGCGCCGGCACCACGATCGCCTCGTCCTCGGGACCTTCGGCCTCGATCTCGATCGGCGGCGGCTCGGGCGGCCGCGGCTCCTCGCGCAGCAGGAGCCACCAGATGACCACGGCGGCGGCAAGCGCGAAGGCGGCCACCGCCGCGAGCGCCGCGAGCGCCGCGAGCGGGTGGGGCGGTCGAAGGCGGTCCCGGTCGCCCACGGCCTCAGAACGGGTGGCCCACGGCCAGGTGCACGCGCAGGCGACCCAGGAAGGGGTCCCGTGCGGGCGCGAACTCGTCCGCCACGCGCACGAGCACGCCGGTCTCGGGCTCGATCAGGTACAGCGGCGCCGTACGCGGGGCGTACGGGTTGTACGCCACGTCCAGCCGGACCGGACCGATGGGCGTGCGGACCCTCACACCGACGCCGGGCGTGATCCGCCAGTCCCCGGCGTCGATCTTCCAGAGCCGATCGCGATCCACCACGCCGGCGTCCACGAAGGTCGCGAGGCGCAGGTCGTTGCGCGCGAAGGGCCCGGGGAACCTCAGCTCGAGCGACGTCACGACCGCCGACAGCCCGCCGATCGGGATGAACTCGACCGCGTCCTCGTCGAACTGTGGGCCCTCCTCCACGTAGACGCCCGGGCCCAGCTCGTTGCGTGCGAAGCCACGCACGCTGTTCGCGCCGCCGGCATAGAACCGGTCCTCCGGCGGGATGAAGTCCTCGCCGCCCTCGAGCGAGGCCGTGCCGAAGAACGTGCCGAGCCGCAGGTTCGCCGCGAGCACCGAACGCGGCCGCAGCGGCGCGTACGCCGAGCCTTCGAACACGCCGCGCGCGTAGTCGACGTCCGAGAGCAGCCACGGCGCCGCCCAGTCGAACGTCGAGCGGAGCAGGTAGCCGCGCGTCGGGTCCGCCACGTAGTCGGTTCGGTTCCGGAACCAGTTCAACCCGAACGTGTTGGTCAGCCGCGCCCGTGACAGCTCGGCCACGTCGGCCGGGCGGCAGACGAGGAACGCGACGCAGAAGATCGCCGGCGAAGCGAGCGTCCGCCGCCGCTCCGCGTCGATGGACACGGTCAGGATCTCCCGCGGGTCCGCCTGATGCGCCACGGCGATCCGCGCGCCCTCCGCCCGACGCTGGTACACCCGCGGCTCCGACTGCCGCTCCGCGTAGACCGCCAGCGAGATCCGGTTGCGGGGATTCAGGAAGTACGGCTGTGTAAGGTCCGCACTGAAAACGTAGTCGAGCTCATCGCCGAATGGATCGCCTTCGAACGCACGGCAGATCGAGCCGCCGAAGCCCGCGTCCAGCGGTTCGCCGATCCCGATCTTGCTGACGGCGCCGGTCAGCGCCAGGCGTCGCGCCCCGCCGCGAAAGCTCCGGCTCACCCACTCGACGCGCGTGCGGAAGCAGTCCACCGAGCCGTAGCCGACCGCGGCTTCGACCACGTGGACCGGACCCTCCGAGACCTGCACCAGCACGGTCGAGCGCGTGCTGTCGCCGGGTGCGAGCTGGAGCGAGTCCGGCGCGACCGACACCGCCGCGAACTCGACGATCTCGAGGCCGTACAGGTTCCGCTGGCTCTCGACCAGCTCCTCGGCGCGCAGCAGCTCGCCCTCCCGGAACGCGAGCTGACGCAGCACGGTCGCGCGCCCCAGCGCGTCCGCGCCCCGCACGACGATCGAGTCCACCTCCACCACCGGCCCCGGCACCGCGGCCAGACGGGCCGTGGCCCGGTCCGCGATCGTGTCCACGTCGTACCCGCGCAGGACCTCCGCGTACGCGTGGCCCCGCTCCAGCAGGATCCGTCGGACCGTGTCCGCCGACGCCGCGAAATCACCCAGGTCGAACAGCTCGCCCGGCTCGAGCGGCAGCCTCGGCACCAGCTCGGCCACCTCCACGATCCCCTCCAGCCCCTCCACCTCGAACGCCGCCACGTACACCGGGTCGCCCGGCTCGATCACGAACGAGACCACCACGTCGCCCTCGTCCTCTGCTTCCTCCTCCGGCTCCGCCACGGGCACCACCGAGGTGCCGTAGTACCCGCTCCGCCGATAGAACGCCGCCAGACGCACCACGTCCCGCCGCAGTACGCCCACGTCCAGCCGCTGCTCGTCCTCGCCGATCCCCGTGAACGGGATGCAGATCGGCAGCCCGATCAGGTTGCAGCGACTCGGCTGCGTCTCCGTCAGTTGAATCAACGTGTCGGACGTGAAGGGGCCCGGATTCACGAAGCGCACGGCCTCGATCTCCCGGCCCTCGAACCGCGCCAGCGCACGGAACTCCTCCCGCGCCCCGCCTCGCACCCCGCACGCGGCCGACACGCACAGGAGGAACATCAACAGGGGCACGGCGGATCTCGCCGGCCCCCTCCTTTTCGTCGCTCGCATCTGCCGTCCCGATCCCGGGAGCATCCGGTGCGTATCCGCGCGTTTCCGAATCACTCTCTCGATGCAAGGCATACGCCATCCGCGGTCTCCTTTCCGCAGCACCGGGCGCCCGACGCCAGGCGGCTTCCGGTGCTTCGTGCGGCGCCCCCTGCGAGAGACGTCCCGGCTTCCGCCCCGACGCGATGAGGAGAAACGATTCGCGCGGATTTCGTATTGCACGTGGCACCCGTCTTGCGACCGCGTGCCGCGAATTTCATGTGTTTACACGCTGGACTCCCACCCTCGCCACGGGGGATGAGCATGACGTCACGTTCCGCCACTGCCACGCTGCTCACGTGCTGCATCGCATCGGTCTGGCTCCCGGCGTGCGACCGGGAGGATTCCGGAGAGGTCGGCCCGGCCGAGGGGGAGGGTGGGGAGCGGGCGGCCCCGGCGGCGATCGAGCCGGCGTTCACCCGGGTGAGCGACCGCATGCTGACGGCGGCCGCGGCCGCGGGCGAGAACTGGCTGATCCACGGGGGCGCGTACAGCAACCAGCGGTATTCGGAGCTCGACCAGATCGACCGAGAGAACGTCGTCGACCTGGTCCCGGTGTGGATCCACCAGACGGGGATCGCCGAGTCGTTCGCGACCACGCCGCTCGTGGTGGACAACACGATGTACCTCACCACGCCGGAGAGCCACGTGATCGCGCTCAACGCGGCGACGGGCGAGCGGCTCTGGAAGTACACGCCGGAGCTCGACATGGCGATGCTCTGCTGCGGCCCGGACAACCGCGGCGTCGCCGTGCACGACGACAAGGTCTTCGTGGCGACGCTCGACGCGCGCCTGATCGCGCTGAACAACCGCACGGGCGAGTTGGCGTGGGAGGCCCGGATCGCGGACGCGGAGGACGGCCACAGCGAGACCATGGCGCCGCTCGCCTACGATGGGAAGGTCATCGTCGGCGTGGATGGCGGCGAGTACGGGATCCGCGGCTTCGTGGCCGCGTACGACGCGCGGTCGGGCAAGGAGGTCTGGCGCTGGCACACCATCGCGGCGCCCGGGGACAGCGGCACGGGCTGGTGGGGCGCCTGGCAGCCGACCGACCCCTACGGCACCTCGCTCGGCCGCGACATCCTCTTCGAGCAGGAGAACCGGACCGACCGTCGCGACGCGTGGAAGCGGGGCGGGGGAGCCGTCAGCACCACGCCGGCCTACGACCCCGCCAGCAACACCCTCTTCGTGGTGGTCGAGAACCCCGCACCCGCGCTCGACGGCGCCATCCGGCCGGGCGACAACCTCTACTCCGGCTCGATCGCGGCCCTCGACGGCGCGACCGGCGAGCTCCGCTGGCACCTCCAGTACCTGCCGCACGACGTCTGGGACCTCAGCGGNNCGCGCCGGCCAGCGCACGCTCGTCGGCCACGCCGGCCGCACCGGCTGGCTCTACGTCGTCGACGCCGCGACCGGCCGGCCCGTGCTGCGATCCGACAACTTCGTGCCGCAGGAGAACCTGTTCACGCATCCCAGCGGTGACGGCATCCGCATGCTCCCCGGCGCCAACGGCGGCGCCGACTGGTCGCCCACCGCCTACTCTCCCCGCACCGGCCTCGCCTACGTCACCGCGCTGCACCAGCCGATGATCTACACCCGCGCCTTCCAACCGCGCGAGGACGGACGACTCTGGATCGGCGGGCGCTTCCTCCACGTCCCCGACGAGCGCCAGTGGGGCATCCTCTCCGCGATCGAGCCCCGCAGCGGCGAGATCCGATGGCAGCGCCAGCTTCCGGCCCCCACCAGTGGCGGCACCCTCGTCACCGCCGGAGACCTCCTCTTCGTCGGCCAGGCCGCCGGCACCCTCGACGCCTTCGACGCCNNGAGCCCCATCACCTACATGGCCGGCGGCGTCCAGTACATCGCCGTCGCCGCAGGTGGGAACTACCAGCTCGACACGCCACGCGGAGATGACCTCCTCGTCTTCGCGCTCCCCGGGAGGCGGGGAAGGGCGCCGCTCCTCGAGTACCCCGAGCCTCGCTACACCCGGACCGGCGCGATCCGCTTCGGCGCGGTCCGGCAGGTCCCCGCCGCACGGCTCGAGCAGCGGCAGGCCGAGCGCTCCGCCCGCCGCCGGCCCTGAGCGACCCGCACCCCGCACCCACCACCCGGCGCCGCCGCCGGACCGGCGCGCCCACTGCGGCCGCCCTCGCTTGACACTACCGCCGGCCCCCGCTAACTTCAACGGGTTCGGCAATTTCGCCACTCCGCCCGCGCCGTCCACGGTCCGCGGGCGGAGTCGTTCCGCGACTCCGACGACGAACACCGAATGGCACGACATCCGACCGCCCGCCGCGTTCACCACAGCGGCGCCGCCGATCCGGACGACGCGTTCATCGCCCAGCTCCTCGAGCTGACCGCGTGGGCGAAGGCGCACGCGCGCCTCCTCACGATCGCCGCCGTCGCCCTGGTGCTCGGCACCGTGGTGGGGCTGTACTACCGGAACCACCAGGCCCAGCTCCACATGATGGCCGAGACCCAGCTCGCCGGCGTCCGGCAGACCGTCGCCAGCGGTAACGGCGCCCTCGCCATCAAGGACCTCGAGGAGTTCCTGGCTCGCTTCGACGGCACCCGCGCCGCCGATGAGGCACGCGTGCTCCTCGCCCAGTCCTACCTGGCCGAGGGTCGGCCGCAGCAGGCGCTGACCGCGGCCGAGCCCCTCGCGCGCTCGCTGGGCACGGGGATGGGCACCACGGCCGCCATGCTCCAGGCCGCCGCGTACGAGGCCGCCGGCCAGCCGGACCGCGCCGAGGCGCTCTACCTCCGGATCGCCGAGGAGGCCCGCTTCGACTACGAGCGCCAGGACGCCCTCGACGCCGCCGCGCGCATCCGCATGGAGGCCGGCGACGCCGCCGGCGCCGCCGAGCTCTACGAGCGGCTCGCGCAGCTCACGCCCGATGGGAGCCCCCAACGCGGCATCGTCGAGCTCCGCCTGGCCGAGGCCCGCGCTCGGAGCCGTTCACGCTGATCCGGCCGCCCCGCGCCTGATCGCCGCACCCGACCCGATCCCGCCGATCCACTCGCCACCCTCGGCCCACGACGCACGAGGGCCCGGAACCGACTCCAGTCCCGGGCCCTCGTCTCGTGTTCGGCCGCTCGTCCGTGCCGCCTCCGCCGGCGACGCGTCTCCCGGCCTCCGATGCACCGGCTCGTCCCAACCGCGAGCACCCGCTCTCAANNACTCGACGGGCTCGCGAGCGGCGGCCACCGCCGCGCCGCCGCTCGCCGCGATCCGGGCCTCACCGGCCCCGACCACGCCGCGTAGACGGCCAGGTCGCGCCTTCACGCCACGCTGAGCTTCGCACTCCCGGCGGCCCTCCATCACGAAGCTCCAGCCGTCTACGCGTCAGACCTCGCCCTCGACGACGAGGCCCGCGACCTCCGACGCGCTGCCCAATCCGCGCACACGCCCGCCGGAGAACATCCACCCTCAGACTGGTCGCACGCCCGTCCACCAACTGCTCGACTCCCGCACGCCCGGCCGGTGCGCCGACGGGGACGCCGGCCCGCATCACCGATGTCCGTCCGGGCCGCCGCGCTCGCGCGCCGCTCGGCCCGCCGCCGTCGTGTGGCAGCATCATGCAACCCCCGCGCCACTGCGTATAATATGCATTATGTCAACTTGCACCCGCCATGCCTGTGGATAAGACGGGCGGTTCTCCACGGTGACTACGGGACTTGCGCCATCGAGGCGGTGGCCGGCGCGGCCGCCACACCGGCGAGCCCGGCGGTCAGCACATCCACGATCCGGGCGGCGACGTCCGGGAGCGCCGCCTCCCGCTGCGATCTGGCGTCGAACTTCGGGAACGTCAGCGGCTCCCCGAACGCGATCCGGATGGCGCCGCGCCGGAGCGAGCGGTGCCAGCGGGGCCAGACGTCGTAGGAGCCGCGGATCGTGACCGGGACGACCGGAACGCCGGCCTTGAGGATCAGGCGCAAGGTCCCGAGCCGCGGCGACTGGAGGCGGCCGTCCCAGCTCCGCTCACCCTCGAGGTAGACGCCGACGGGCTCGCCCTCCCGGAGCTTGCGGAGCGCGTAGCGGACGGCTTGCGGGTCGATCTCGTAGCGCCGTACCGGGAACGAGAGGAGTCGGGGCATGAGCCAGGCGAAGGGCGGCGCGGTGAACTGGGTGCTCTTGGCCATGGTGTGGACGGGCCGCGGGCAGATGCCCTGGATCAGGATGGGGTCGAGGATGCTCTGGTGGTTGCCGACGAGGAGGAACGGCCCGGCCGTCGGGACGTGCCCGAGCCCGTGGACCTCCAGGGTGCCGATGAGCGGCCACAGCGTGCGCACCGTGTGCTGGCAGAGGCGGTAGAGGATCATCATCGGGCCACGATGCGGGGCTGGAACTCGACGATCTCGCCGCGCCCCGTCGTGTGGTAGTGACGCCTGAGTGCGGCGGCGAGGAGCTCCTCCCAGAAGCGGGCGGACCCGTGCGGGAAGCGGAACGAGACGACGGGCCGGCCGCGCGCCTTGACCTGGAGCGTGCTCGAGCTGGGCTGCACGGCGGTGACGGTGTCGAAGGGCCACGCCTCGAGGGCGCCGTCGTCGGGGAGGAAGTCGAGCCGGTCGTGGCGGAGCACGAGCTCGCCGTCGCGAGGCGGGCCGAAGCGCTCGATGCGGTTCATGAAGACGCGCCGGAGGCGGACCACCGCCTCGCCGGCGGCAAAACGGGCGCGTGCTCGTTCGCGGTGCAGCGGACGGTCGGCGGGCGCCTGGGCGTGGAAGCGAGGCGTGGCCCGGATCTCCGGGAGGCGGTCCGCCCAGGCGGCCGCGGGCAGCGTCTCGACGGCGCCGTCGGGCAGCGCGGCGACGATGGTCGCGCCCCGGCCGCGCCGGTAGCGCGTCCCGCACGCGCCGCACGTCTCGCCCTTGCCGGCCGGTCGGATCCCGCCTTCCGTACCGCAGAGCGGGCACGCCCAGAGGAGGTCCCGGATCGCCATGCGCTCGGCCGCCCTCAGAGCTTCCCGAGCAGGTCCAGGAAGCGGAGCTGCCACACGCGCCAGACGGCCTCGCGGATGATCCGCTTCGACATCTTCGATTCGCCGACGTCGCGGTCGGAGAAGACGATCGGGATCTCCGCGATCCGGAACCGCAGCTTCCAGGCGCGCATGGTCATCTCGATCTGGAACGCGTACCCTTCGGACTCGACGCGGTCCAGGTCGATCGCGGCCAGGACCTCGCGCCGGAAGCACTTGAAACCGCTCGTCGCATCCGCCACCGGAAGTCCGGTCACCACCCGGGCGTAGACGTTCGCGAAGTACGAGAGCAGCAGCCGGCCGATCGGCCAGTTCACGACGGTGACGCGGCCGTGCAGGTAGCGGGAGCCCACCACCACGTCCGCGTCCCGGATCGCCTCCATGAACTGCGGCAGATGAGCCGGGTCGTGCGAGAAGTCCGCGTCCATCTCGAAGAGGTAGCCGTACCCCCGCTCGAGGCCCCAGTGGAAGCCCTCGATGTACGCGGTGCCCAGTCCGAGCTTCCCCGCCCGGTGCAGCACCTGGACGCGAGGCTCGTCCGCGGCCAGCGCGTCGGCGGCCTCGCCGGTGCCGTCGGGCGATGCGTCGTCGATGACGAGGACATCGAACCGCGGGTCCCGCGCCAGCACCTCCGGAACCAGCCGTCGGATGTTTTCGCGCTCGTTGTAGGTGGGGATGATGACCAGCGCGCGGTTCGCGTTATCTCCCATTCTGCCTTGAAGTTATAACCATCGTCGGTTATGTTCATCGGATTGTCGAATTTATGCATGATACCGCGCGGGAACAAGTGAGGGTCCTCTACATCGCGACCGCGTACGGCCGGCATCCCGACGATGTGATCACGCCGTGGATGACCGAGACGATCCATCGCTTGCGGCGCGAAGGCGTGGCGGTCGAGGTGCTGGCGCCGTCGTACCGGGGGCTGGAAGGCGGCGAGGTGGATGGCGTGCGGGTGCATCGGTTCCGCTACGCGCCCCGTCGCTGGGAGGACCTCACGCACGACCAGACGGCGCCGGATCGGATCCGCGAGCGGCCGTGGTACCTCGGCCTGGTGCCGGGCTACGCGCTCGCGGGGATGCGGGCGGCCGCGCGGCTGGCCTCGCGGGATCGGTTCGACGTGGTGCACGTGCACTGGCCGATCCCGCACGCGCTGTTCGGGCTGGCGGCGCGGCGGGTGGCGGGCGTGCCGCTGGTGCTCACGTTCCACGGGGTCGAGCTGACGTGGACGCGGCGTCGGTGGCCGATCCTCGCCCCCTTCCTGCGGCACGTGATCCGGACGGCCGATGCGGTCACGGCGAACTCGAGTTACACCGCCGCCCTGATCCGGAGCGTATACGACCGCGACGTGGTGCGGATTCCGTTCGGCGCGACCATCGAGCCGCCGGGCGCGGAGCCCGTGCCGGCGAAGCCGGCCGGCGGCCCGTTCGAGCTGCTGTTCGCCGGCCGGCTGGTCGAACGCAAGGGTGTCCACTACCTTCTCGAGGCGCTGGCGGGGCTCCGTGCGCGGCGTCCGGTGTACCTCCGGGTGGTCGGCGATGGCCCGTTGCGCGCCTGGCTCGAGGCGCGGGCGGGTGAGCTGGGGCTGGCGGACCGGGTCCGGTTCGACGGATTCGTGTCGAGCGAGGAGCTCGCGCGGCGATTCGCGTCGTGCGACGCGTTCGTGCTGCCGGCGGTCGTGGACGCGAAGGGCGACACGGAAGGGCTGGGCGTGGTCCTGGTCGAGGCGCTTACGTACGCCCGGCCGGTGGTCGCGAGCGCGGCGGGCGGGATCGTCGACGTGATCCGGGACGGGGAGACGGGATTGCTGGTCCCGCCCGGCGATGCCGGGGCGCTCGCCCGGGCGATCGCGGAGCTGGTGGACGATCCCGTGCGCGCGCGTGCGCTGGGCGCGGCCGGGCGCGCGCACGTCGAGCGGGAGTTCTCGTGGCCGGTCATCATCGAGCGGCTGCTGTCGCTGTACCGGAGCGTCGCGGCACGGCCGGCGGGTGAACCCGAGCACGCGGATTCGACATGGCGTTGAAGACGAAGAAGTCGGGCCGGGCGGCCGACGCCGCGCGACCGGCGAGTGAAGGCGCGGATGCGTTCTTCACTACCGGGTGGCTGATCGGCAGCTACCTCTTCCTGGCGGTGCTGTTCTTCCTGCCGGCGATGATGCCGGGCACCATGATCTACGGCTCGGACCATCTCGGAGAGGCGTACTACTCGGAGCTGTTCGCGTCGGAGCGACTGGCGGCGGGCGAGCTGCCGAAGTGGAACCCGTACCTGTACGGGGGCGTGCCGTTCTTCGCCAACGCGATGGACACGTACTACCCGGCGACGGTGCTGGCGCGGCTGGTCGGCGTGCCGACGCACCATCTCCCGCTGTTCAACTTCGTGGTCCAGCTCTTCCTGGCGGGTCTCGGCACGTACCTGCTGGTGCGCGAGCTCGGAGGCCGGCGGGTGGCGGCGTACCTGGCGGGGCTCGCCTACATGTTCTCCGGCTACACGGTCTCGTTCATCCTGGGCGGCCACGACGGACGCATGATCGTGGCCACGCTCGCGCCGCTCCTCCTCTTCGCGATCCATCGCTCGGTGCGGACGGGCGCGCTGCGCTGGTACGTGCTGGCCGGCGTGGTCCTCGGGGGCGCGCACCTCTCGAACCAGATCCAGAGCACGTACTACCTGATGCTCGCCGGCCTGCTCTGGTTCGGCTTCCTGCTCTGGCACCTGGGCGTCGCGCGGCCGGCCCGGTCACTGGCCAACCGGCTCGGCGGCGCGGCGCTGGCCATCGGGATCGGCTTCGCGCTGGCCGCGATCAACTACGTTCCGTTCCTGAGCTACGTGGAGCACTCGCCGCGCGGCGGCGAGGGCGGCCGGGGGTACGAGTACGCGACGTCGTGGTCGATGCCGCCCGCGGAGCTCGCCGGCCTCGCCGTGCCGGAACGGATCGGTGTCCTGGACGCGTACTGGGGCGCCAACCCGTTCAAGCTCCACACGGAGTACGTGGGCGGCCTGGCCCTGATCGCACTGGTCGTCGGCGTGTACCTGCTGCGCCGGAGCCGCTACCTGTGGTTCTTCCTCGGCCTCGGCGCCTTCGCCCTGACGATGTCGTTCGGCGGGCACACGCCGCTGTACCGACTCTACTACGCGCTGCTGCCGGGGGTCGCCAGGTTTCGCGCGCCGTCGATCGCGTTCTATCTGGCCGTGCTGGCCATCGTCGTGATCGCCGGGCTGGCGATCGACCGGCTCGGCTCGCTGCGAGCCGAGCGCTCCGTGGCCCGGCGCGGCAAGACGGCCGCCGCGCGCGATCCGCTCCGCACGGCAGCCCGCATCGGCCTGACGGCCGTCGGGCTGGCCGTCCTCTGGGGGCTGGCCGTGGCGCTGTTCCGGCCGGCCATGCCGGTGGTGCAGCCGACGACGCCGGACGCGCTGGCCGCCGCCAGGGCCGCGCTGAACCACCCGGCGTACATGGCCGGGGTGTGGCGCTTCGCGCTCTTCTTCGGCCTCGGCGCCACGGGGCTCTGGCTTTGGGTCCGCGGCAGGTTGTCGACCCGTGCCTTCGGGCTCCTGCTCGCCCTGGTCACCGTCGCGGACCTCTGGATCATCGACAGGAATTTCTTCCGCACCGTACCCGATCCGGAGGTGACGGTGGCCGCCGATGAGGTCGCCACGTTCCTCGCGGCGCAGCCGAAGCCTTTCCGCGTCTTCGACCTCTACCAGCCTCAGGACAACTACCTGAACCGCTTCGGAATCGAGCTCGTCGCCGGGCACCACCCCAACATGCTCCAGCGCTACGCGGAGTTCCTGGGCGCGGGCGAGTCGAGCTACACGGACTTCCACAACGTGCTGGGCGACCCGCGCTTCCTCGCGCTGTCGAACGCCAGGTACCTGGTCACCGGGCGCCGGGTCGACGCGCCGTTCCTGACGCCGGTCTTCGAGGGCCGTACGCGGTCGGGTGGCACGGCGGTCGTCTACGAGTACCCGGACGTCCTGCCGCGGGCGTACCTGGTGCCGACGGCGATCCGCGCGCCCGACGGCGACGCCGTGATCGAGCGCATGCGCGCGCCCGACTTCGACCCGGCCCGCCAGGTCGTCCTCGAGGAGGAGCCGCCGATCGCGTCGGCCGACCCCACCGCGTTCGCGGGCGAAGCGCGCGTGCTCCGGCACGAGCCGTCCGAGGTCGAGGTCGCGGTCCGGGCGAGCGATCCGGCGTACCTCGTCCTCACGGACAACCACTACGACGGCTGGACCGCCACCGTGGATGGCGAGCCGGCGCGGGTGCTCCGGGCGAACCACGCGTTCCGGGCGGTGCCGGTACCGGCCGGCGACCACACGGTCCGCTTCCGGTTCGAGCCGCGGCCGATGCGAGCAGGCTTCCTGATCAGCGCGGCCACCTGGCTCCTGATCGCGGTCTACGGCGCGGGCCTGGCCGTGACGGCCGGGCTACGCAAGCGGGCGCGGGCGTAACGCGTGCGGGGGATGGCGCTGCGTCGCCTCGGCAGGGTCGCGCTGATCGCCCTCGCGTTCCTCTTCCTCGGTCTGCTGCTCGTGCGTCAGCGCGAGCAGCTCCTGGCCTACGAGTGGCAGGTCCGGCCGCTCCGCCTGGCGCTCTCGGCCCTCGCCTTCGCGGCCGTGCTCGTCGCCAGCGTCGGCATCTGGGGCCGGACGCTGCGCCGCTTCGACGTCCGCGTGCCCTTCCCCGTCCTGGCCCGGATCTGGTTCCTCTCGAACCTCGGCCGCTACATCCCGGGAAAGATCTGGCAGTTCGTGGGCGTGGTCGATCTGAGCCGCGCCGCCGGGATCCCTGCGCTCACCAGTGTGACCTCGCTGCTGCTCTACATGGGCTTCGTCCTGATCGCGGCGTGCGTGGTGGGCGCGTTCCTGCTGCCGGCGGCCGGCCCGCTCGCCGGCCCGGTGGTCGGGCTGAGGATCGTCAGTCCGCTCCTCCTGTTGCTGCTTCACCCGACGGTGATCAACGCGGCGGCGCGCGGGGCGAGCCGCATCACACGCCGACCCCTCGCCGAGTGGAGCGGAAGCTGGTCGGAAGGGTTCATCCTCTTCGCGCTCTGCGTCCTGGAGTGGGTCGGGATGGGCGCAGCGTTCGCCCTGTTCGTCAGCGGCATCGCGCCGGTCGGGCCGGGCGCGTACACCGCGCTGACCGCCGCCTTCGCGCTCTCGTTCGTCGCCGGCTACGCCGTGCTGCTCCCGGCCGGGCTCGGCGCGAAGGAGGGCGCCCTGGCCGTACTCCTCGGCGCCGTGGTCCCCCTCCCCGTCGGCGCCGCCATCGCGGTGGCCGCCCGTGTGTGGACCGTCCTTGCGGAGCTCCTGCCCGTGTGCATCTTCCTGCTCCCCTCCCGGCGGTGGGCGAGCCCGCCGCGCCCCGGTGGGGCCGAACCTCACGCGGCGAAAGATCGATGCTGACCGACGGCTACCCGGTGCTCGACCGCTACGCACGGCTGGCGAACGAGCCGCTGTTCCGGGAGATGCAGGCGTTCTCGGATCGGTTCCGGCGGGCCAATCTCGAGGCGGTCAGGTACTACTCGAGGCGCTGGGTCGCGGACCCGCTGCACCACTGGTCCCGCCGCTGGGAGTACCTCTGGGCGACCGAGCGCCTGGGCGACCTCGTGGAGGAGCGCCCTCGGGAGACGATCCGCGTGCTCGACGCCGGCTCCGGCCTCACCTTCTTCGCCCACTGGCTGGCGCACCGGTTCCCCGCCCTGCGCATCGAGTGTTGCGACCGCGACCCGCGCTCGGCGGCCGCGGCAGCGCGCCTGGTTCCGCCTGCCTCCCCGTCGGTGACCTACTCGACGCAGGACCTGNNACGCCGTGGCCTGTGTCTCCGTCCTCGAGCACACCGGCCGGTACGAGAGGATCGTCGACGAGTTCGCGCGCGTCCTGAAGCCCGGCGGAAGACTGGTGCTGACCATCGACATCTCACCGGACGGCCGCTGGCAGATCCCGGTTGCGCGCGCGAGAGACCTGGTTCTGTCGCTGGACCGGCGCTTCGACTCCGCCGTCGACTACCTGGCCGCCATCGACGGCTTCGATGCGGAGCGCATGCTCACCACCGAGTACGCGCGGCGCACGGATCCGACGCTGCTCCCGTGGCGGTACCCGAACCTGCGCGACGCGTGGCGGAACCTGCGTCGGCCTGCCCTGCTCCTGAAGCCGCGGTTCAAGTACCTTAGCTGCTTCTGCATGGCCTGGAAACGGCGAAGCTGATCGCGGGCAAGTCTCGGGGACGCCCGTCCGGACACCGCGTTCCCTCCGGATCGACTCCCCGCGGCGACGTCACGCCACCGGCGCCCGTCGCTCACTCTGCCAGGTAGCCTTCCGTATCGTCGCGCACCGGGTCCCATCTGAGGACGCGCCCCCCGGGCCTCACCTGCACACCGTGGCTCGGAACGCCTGTCAGCCGATCCAGCCACGCGAGCGTTTCGAGGCTCTCGGTCGCGTTCTCGATCCCGGCCGGTTCCTCCAGTACACCGTCCGTCACCGAGATCCAGAACTCCCCCACGCCCGGGGCGTCGATCTGCCAGTAGTGGCTCCCCTGCTTCGCACGACTGCGGTAGCGCACCCGTGCATCGGGCCATTGCTCGCGCGCCTCGCGTGCGATCCACGTTTCGAAGCTGCGCCGCGGATCGCGGGCCCGGTCGTCGCGGTCCGTCATGGGAACCCTCCCTCGCGTCCATGGACTCGTCCACCCCGATTGGAAGCAAGAGCGCGGCCAGAGCGAACCCGTCGGCGCCTCCCCGAAGAGGCGCCGGGTCCGGGACCGGAATCAGCCGCGCCGACCGCGCTCCAGCCGCCGGTGCAGCGCCTCGAGCTCCGCGTGCTGCTGCGCGGTCAGCTCGGCCAGGAACCCGAACCCGAACAGCAGGAACCCGAGCGTCTCCAGCAGGATGACCAGGTAGAGGAGCGGGCGGAACCCGAACGGCGGCATGGCGTGCATCACGCGCAGCACGATGGTGGCGGCTCCGATGACGACGCCGAGGCCCGCCAGCGTCAGGCCGCTCACGCCGAAGAGCAGCATGGGCTTGCGCGCGAAGAAGAGGAAGAACGCGACGGAGAGCAGGTCCAGGAATCCGACCACGATGCGGCCGCGCCCCGAGTACTTCGCCTCGCCGTGGCGGCGCGGGTGGAGCGCGATCGGGATCTCGGTCATGGAGAACCCGCGTGCGTAGGCGAGCACGACGAAGAAGCGATGCCAGTCGTGCCGCAGGTGCACCTCGTCCAGGACCTCGCGGCGGAACGCCTTCATCGAGTTCAGGTCCGAGACCGGGACGTCGAAGAGGAGCCGGCTCAGCCGGTTGTAGACGCCGGACACGGCGCGCTTCCGGTAGCGCCCCTCCTTGCGCCCGGTCACGATGTCCCACCCCTCGTCGAGCTTGCCAGGAAGCGCGGGATCTCGTCGGGGGAGTGCTGGAGGTCGGCGTCGAATACGACGAGCACGTCGCCGCTCGCGGTCTCGGCGCCGGTCAGCAGCGCCTCGGTCTTGCCGAAGTTGCGACGGTGGCTCACGACGCGCAGGCGATCCCAGCCCGCCGCCTCGCGCCGCGCGACCTCGGCGGTCCCGTCCGTCGAGCCGTCGTCCACGAGCACGACCTCGCCGTGCAGGCCGTGGCGGTCGAACGCGTCCCGCAGCTCCCGTACCAGCTCCGGGACGTTCTCGGCCTCGTTGTACGCGGGTACGATGACGGCGAAGTCGCGCCGCGCCTCGGGCGAGAGGCGTGGCTCCTCCTTCACGGGCGTCTTCACTTCCACTGCCATGGCATCAGGGATCGTGGGTCGTCGGGTCGGACGCGGGACCCTCCCGGGCCGGGGATCGCGCGCGCCCTCACCGCGAGCTCATACCCTTGGCGCGGACGCCCGATCCCCGCCGCGCCTACACCCGCTTGCGCATGCGCGCCGACAGGATGCCGAGCTGGTCGCGGTACTTCGCGACGGTGCGCCGGGCGATCTGGATGCCCTCCTCCTTGAGGATGTTGACGATCGCCTGGTCCGTCAGCGGCCGCTTCGGATCTTCCTCGGCGACGAGCTTCTGGATCCGCGCCTTGATCCCCCGCGCACTGACGTCCTCGCCCGATGTGGTCGACAGCCCGCTCGAGAAGAAGAACTTGAGCGGGAACACGCCGCGCGGCGTCTGCACGTACTTCTCGTTCGTCACGCGCGAGACCGTGGACTCGTGCATGTTGATGACCTCCGCCACCTCGCGGAGCGTGAGCGGCTTGAGGTACTGCACGCCCTTCTCGAAGAACTCCCGCTGCCGGTCCACGATGAAGTTCATCACCTTGAGCATCGTCTG
>JABAOG010010393.1_pt1 | contig 24797 bp, 25 predicted proteins | sample 7062131 | NCBI WGS metagenome assembly JABAOG01 (sample SAMN14538629, study PRJNA623070) | marine sediment metagenome | biome: marine biome [ENVO:00000428]; feature: marine pelagic biome [ENVO:01000023]; material: deep marine sediment [ENVO:00002113] | place: India: Arabian Sea | collected... | reverse complement strand
GAGGCTGCATAAAGAACACATAACCCCCTTTTCGTGGGAGGAGTCTGAGGGAAAAACGAGGGGATGAGTGATCTGTAGTGGCTCAGTTCGCACGCCCCAGTTCTGAAGTAGATGCCGGTTTTTGGTTACCTATCCCTGGTGGCACCACAACCGCAGCAATAGATGAAGTTACACCGAACGATGCCACTGACTATATCGCGTCTACCGAGGCAACTGGTGAGTGGGCGTTAAGCTCGGTCACCGACCCTAATGACAACACCGGGCATATCCTTCGTATTCGTGCTCGGAAGAGCTCATCCGGAGGCCGGACCAAAACAATCCAGCGTGAGCTGCGGCAGGGCTCCACCACGATCCAGCAGTCTACTGCTATCCCACTAGCGGACGACGGTAGCTGGGAAACTATCACTTTAAACATCACCGAAGCCAATGCGGCAAACATCACTGATTACAGTGATCTCAGGGTTGTACTGACTTCGGGTGAGACTGGCGGCGGAGGCCCTCGGGATGTTCATGTAACCTGGGTTGAACTGGAAGTTCCTAACGCTGGCCCCACTACGGTTCAAGGAACCGCTGCTGGTGACTACACCTACTCTGGAGACGGTACCGGCCAGGTAAGCGTTCAGGGGTCTTCTACGGGCTCTTACAGCTACTCGGGTACTGGCGCAGGACAGAGTACCATCAGCGGCTCAGCAGCCGCCACATACGCCTACAGCGGTGCTTCTGACGGGACGATAACCGGGTCTGCAACGGGAGACTATTCCTACTCCGATTCGGTCACTGGCCAGATCGTTGGCTCGGCTAGTGAGGTTTACGACTACGCCGGAGCAGTAAGTGGTTTGGTTACTGCTACAGGGTCCGCAGCCGGATCTTATACTTATGCCGGTACTGCCGCAGGATCGGCAGGTAACGATGTCCAGGGTTCTGCATCTGGATCATATGGGTACTCCGGATCAGCCACAGGGCAGTTGTATGATCGGCCAAGGAACTTGGTTGCTACAGCGATTTCTTCCAGTCAGGTCGATCTGACATGGGATGCCTTCCCCGGAGCTACCGGCTATGACATTGAGCGTAACTCCACGGTAATAGAGACTGACTGGGGGTCGAACTCCTACTCGGATACCGGGCTTGATCCTGACACGCTCTACACCTATCGAGTGAGGGCGGTGGTCTAATGAGGTCTCTCATTTCTTGCAGTGACAGACAGGTTTCGAGAAAAGGCGAGGTAAGCGTAACTATTGATGGATTTGGAAGTGTCCAATTCAGTAGTATGGACGAACTCCGACTGAAGTTGATTGACATCATCGAATCCCGAACTGGAATTTCTAGAGGGGAAATAGACATCTGGATTAGGTAGGAGGCTCGGCTAGTGGCAGTCTCCTATGTCAGCACTGTAAACCATCCGACTACTGGTGACTTGTTCTCGTCGTCCAGGACAGCGACCAAGCCAGCGGGCGCGCAGCTCTGTATTGCGTGGGTTACCTACTGGACCGGCTCGGGAGGCGGCACGGTCTCAGGTTCCGGGGGTTCTGGTTCCTGGGTCATTCCTACCAGTGGTGGAGACTTCACTGCGGGTAGCACACGTACTGTTGTTCTTCTAAAGTATGTGGATGCTGATGCCACAGGAACGACGTACACATTCACGTTCAGCGGTGGAAGCACATGGGCTAGGTTGCAGGCACAGTTTGTGTCTGACGCAGACTCCGGATTAACACTGGCTGATGTTGTTGTTAACACAGGTAGCCAGAGCGGTGGTAATTTCCCCAACCTGTCGGTTACTGCTGATACCGGATCTTTTGTTTCATGGGCTGGTAATCAGTATGAGTACAGTGGTTCTCCGACTTACACCATTCCTACTGACTACACCTCTACCGGGGCCGGAACCGGCTCTGTCGCTGCCTATTTAATAGCGACGAGTACTGGTAGCCAAGCGGCTAATGGGGCCAGTAGCACCGAGACCGGAAACAAAGTTGCTGGTCTTTTAGCTATTCCACCAGCGTCTTCAGGCGTATCTGGATCTGCTTCTGGTACTTACTCTTACTCCGGATCATCGTCGGGGACTATCACAGGCTCTGCATCCGGATCTTACAGTTATTCAGGTACTGCTTCCGGCCAAGCTTCGGTTTTCGGATCTTCGTCCGGCTCGTATGGTTACTCAGGAACCGCTGCTGGTAGCATTACTGGTTCGGCAACTGGTAGCTATCAATATTCTGGTAGTTCTGCTGGCGAGGTATCCGTCCTCGGCTCAGCGGACGGCGGATACAGCTATACCGGATCAGGTTCCGGAACTCTAACTGGATCTGCTGGTGAAGTCTATAGCTACGACGGATCATCAGCAGGACAGACCACAGTCATCGGATCTGGTGCCGGAAATTACTCATACTCGGGAACCGCCGCAGGACAGTCTCAGACGCTCGTAGAAGGCTCGGCATCCGGAGCCTATTCCTACACCGGGGCTGCTGCTGGTGAGGTCACAGCGACCGGCACAGCCGCTGCCACGTATGGGTTTGAAGGCTCGGCTAGTGGACAAGTCACAGTCATCGGTTCCGGTTCGGTCACGTATGACTACTCCGGGAGCGCATCCGGATCTTCTGCTGGTCAAGGCACCGCGTCAGGTTCGTATCAGTATTCTGGTGTTGCTGAAGGAACCATAGTTGGTTCTGCTACAGGAAGCTATACCTACAGCGGTCTTGGTGCTGGTCGTGAAGTCACGGACTGGTCAGACCCTGATGGGGACACCACACCTTCTGGTGACTCCTCCGCTACAGGAACATATTCCTACTCCGGATCGGCTCAGGGAACGATCACTGGCTCCGCAAGCGGAGCCTACTCTTACACCGGGGATGCCGAAGGCCGGATCGCTGGCTCTGCTACGGGAAGTGTTTCCTACACAGGATCATCTTCCGCAGTAGTTAACGTTGTTGGTGCTGCCTCGGTTACCTATGGCTACACAGGATCAACTGAAGGAACGATCACTGGCACAGCCAGTGGAGATTACTCCTACACAGGAGATTCCTCTGGTCAGGTGGATGTTACTGGATCTGTTTCCAGTACCTACGACTTCGCAGGAACAGCGACAGGCTCAGGCGGCACTGCGGCTGCTGCTTCAGGAGACTACCAGTACTCCGGGTCAGCGGCTGGTGAGACCACAGTCCTCGGGACTGCTTCTGAGAGCTACACCTACAGCGGTTCAGCCTCGGGAGAGACGAACGTTGTCGGAGTCGCGTCCGGGCAGTATGCGTATGACGGGTCCGCTGCCAGCCAGGCGATAGCCGAAGGATCTGCGAGTCAGACGTACTCCTACATAGGAGACTCCTCTGGCGAAGTCACTGTAGTCGGAACAGCAGATTCCACATACAGCTACGACGGCCAGGCTTCTGGCACTGGCGGAGCTGTAGCTGCGGGATCTGGTGACTACGGGTTCCAGGGCACAGCCTCGGGTCAGGTTACTAGATTCGGTTCTGCCAGTGGGGATTACTCTTACGCTGGAAATGCTACCGGTGCTGGAATAGTCCTAGGTTCAGCAGATTCTACATACGACTATACCGCGACTTCCGATGGAACAATCGTCGGGTCTGCGGATTCCACATACAGCTATTCTGCGACGGCGACTGGTGAAGTAGTTACCACTATCGCTTCTGCTGGTATTACCTATTCTTACAGCGGAAAGTCGTTCTCTCTGAACACCATTGTTGCTGATGCCTCGGGTGAATACGAATATTCCGGAAACGGGGATGGTGTTGATACCACTCCGAGATGGAAGACGTATTACGCCTTGGCTGGTAATCGAAGAATACCTTTCATGGTACGAGTGAACTAAAGGAATGATTTTTTGCCGAAGATAGTTTATTGGCGCGGAGCTAAGACGGATAGTCGAACACGAGCGATGCTCGCTGAAGTTGCCACCATGGTGAAGCCTTATGTTCGTCCTATTCAGGGCGGGTATTCCAACTCGGTTTCTGCCAGCGCTGGTACACATGGGCGAGCAGCAGTTGATATTTCTTGTGCTGGTTTGTCTACCAGACAATGCAACCAGATCGTACGAAAAATGCGGAAGGTTGGTTTCGCTGCCTGGCGGCGAGACACCAGCGAAGGTCCGTGGATCAGGCATATTCATGCAGTTCCAGTAGGCGGGAATCTGTCTGCTGCTGCACACCGTCAGGTTCATGCCTATAAGCGCGGGCGGAATGGACTTGTGAACAACCGTCGTGATCGTCATACCAGACGGTACAGGAAAAACACCTGGGAGAAGTACAACAGGCGCAAGAACCAGAGGAAGAAGAAACGGAAGAACAACCGTAACAAGTCTGTGAAGTACAGAGAATACCGGAACATACGTCCTGGTGCGAGATGGCTTCGTAAGAGAGACGCCGGTTCCGATGTTCGGTACGTTCAGTCTTTCATTGGTTCTGACAAATGCGGGCCAGTAGACGGGCTTTACGGTCCAAAGACTGTTTCTGGGGTCCGTTGGTATCAGAAAATGAGGGGACTCGTTGTGGATGGAGTTGTTGGTCCACAAACTTGGTCTCATATCTTGTAAGGAGAAAAACAAGTAAGTGGCTATTCTAACCACTCAAGAAGTTACCACAACGGGTACTGCTCCTACATTTGTCGCCGCTGCGAGCGGTGGTGATTCTGGAGAAACTGGAGCGCGGAAGATCCTGGTTGTAAAGAACGCTAACGCTTCAAGCAGGACAGTAACAATCGCAGTCCCAGGAACTCTGGAGACTGGGGATGCTTATCCCGACAGGCAGTACACCGTTCCTGCTACAGATGAAATTTGGGTTCCACTGAAGTCAATTTATCGTGACCCCACATCTGGTCTAGCGGAGATTACCTATTCGACGGAAGTTGATCTTACTGTCGCCGTGGTGGAGGTATAAATGGCAGACGGCTCTTATGAGAGCGGGCTCGCTCTCCACAATAGGTTTGCATACGAGGATGTTCGGGTTCTTATTCTGAACAACTCAGGAACCCCTGTCTTTAATGCTCAGGATGCCAATCTAGACGACGTGCTGGCTCGCGCCGGGAATGTCGAAGAGGCTAACACCCGAGACAAGGTTGTTCCGTCTCGGACTGTGGTTGGTGACCGCCTGGATCATGGTGATATCACGTACACCACCCCAGCGTCCGGAACCTGGGTTGCAGCAATCTATTACATCAAGGGTGACAGTGACGGGGAGTCTCCGGTGCTGTACTTCAAGGATGCTGCGGCTAACCCTGCCGGAGCTGCTGACGTAACGCTGGCGACCGGAGCGTCAGGTCTTGTGGATGTCGTTCACAGCGACCGTACCACCGTGCTGACCAGCGACGAGAACGACTATTCGTCTCGCGTTGTCCATGCTGACCTGAACCTGTGGGCAGACACACACCAGGCACTGGTTATCACCGATACATAAGCCGATGACTAATCGTTCGGTAGTTGATGCTGTCCGTGACGATATCAAGAAATTGCCAAGTGAGCTGAGGGAGTCTGGTCTTGCTGCTTCAGCTCTAACTCTCGCTGAGAGACTATATATGGCAAGCCCGCGAGACTCGGCTGGTCTAGCCAAAGAACTCCGTACGACCCTCGAACTGCTGCAAATAAAGGCAGGAGAAGAGGTCAGTGAGGAGCACCCAATTGAGTCTCTGCGGAAGGCAGACGCCTACTTACCGAACGGTACCAACTGAGTACTCTTTTTCCTACGGACCTAGGGCGATAAAGTTAGCCAAGATTCTTGACATCTATCTTGATGAATGGCAGCAGAGTGCTATATCCGATGCGCTCAGAGTAAAATCTGACGGTAAATGGGCTGCTCCGGACGTTGGTTTGATCGTCCCTCGGCAGAATGGCAAGGGTGCTGTACTAGAGATTGTTGCTCTAGCTGCACTTCTGTTCGTGGATGATGTAAAGCTTATCCTGTGGACCGCACATGAGCACAAGACTGCTCGTGAAGCATTCCTCAGGCTTATGTCTCTTGCACAGCACAAGCAGATGGAGCCGTATGTAGAGCAGATCTATACTGGTGCTGGAACCGAAAGCATCAAGATGAAGAACGGTTCCCGCATCCAGTTCCTCGCTAGATCTAAGGCATCCGGTCGTGGATTCAGCGCGGACATGCTGATTCTTGATGAGTCATATGCTTTGACCGATGACCAACTGTCTGCAATTCTTCCGACTATTCTGGCTCGGCCTAACAGACAGATCTGGTATACATCTAGCGCACCGCTACTTACTTCAGAAGTTCTCAGACGGTTTTGTAAGCGAGGTAGAAACCCGAATTCTCTGGGAATTGTCTATCTGGAATGGTGTGCAGACCAAAAAGACGACATCTCGTCTCCGGAGGTATGGGCTAGAGCCAACCCAGGAATGAATATCCGGGTTGATCAGGAAGCGATAGCCAGTCTCTACGGGTCGATGGACCCAGAGGATTTCCAGCGAGAGATTCTCGGTGTCTGGCTGGAAGATGCGTTCGAGACTGTCATCGATCTACAGATGTGGAACAGCATCGATACCGATGACGAAACCTCAGGAGATCCCTTCGCACTCTCAGTAGACGTTACGACTGACCGGCGATTTTCTTCGATCTGTGCGGCCAGTCTTCGCGAGGATGGGACGGTACTGCTGGAAGTCATCGATCATCTCCCAGGAACCAACTGGGTTGTTCCCAGGCTGGTGTCTCTGGTCGAGGAGCACCAACCTTGTGTGCTGGTGATCGACTCTTCGAGTCCGGCTGCGTCGTTGTTGCCGGATCTGGAAGCCGAAGGACTGAAAGTAACCACCGAGCCTGAGTCTGGCTATGACGAGATCATAGTCAAGACTACGACTAGCCAGTTGGCGCAGGCTTGCGGGTTGTTCTACGACGCGGTTACCGGACAAAGCACCGAGCCTCTGCACGACACCGAGGGCAACGAGATCAAGGTAGAGGTCAAACCGATCAGGCACCTTAACGACCCAGCTCTGAATGCTGCGGTCGAAGGAGCCTCGCAACGTCCTCTCGGTGATGCGTGGGCCTGGAGCCGAAAGACATCAGCGTCGAACATAGCTCCGCTGGTTGCCTGCACGCTCGCACTATACGGTCTGTCGGTTTACGGCGCNNCAACGAGGGTACGACTATACCCACAAGCAATTACGTAAAGCACTGCTCCCGCTAGCTTATGGCCAACCTTGCACAATCTGTGGTGAGGAGATGCAGAAGGGCCAGGAACTACACCTGGACCACAACACCGACAGAACTGGCTACCGAGGGTTTGCTCATGCTGCTTGTAATACCCGAGACGGCGCTAACAAAGTAAACGATAAGCGCAAACGAAGGAACTCACGAGACTGGTGAACCTGCTAACTCTGCTCTTTCTAGTGCTAGCTGTAGTACTCCTGATTACCGGGTTCTGTCTTATCTATCCTCCATTGGCCCTTATTGCTGGAGGCATTCTCAGTGGAGGTTTGGCTGTGTTGTTCTGGGAAGTTGAATAAAGGTGATGTATGGCTAAGCTATGGCATCGCCTAACTAAGAGCAAACAAGAAGAACGAACCGGATTTCTTCCGCTGGACTTCGAGACGTGGCTACAGCAGATCCAGAACTCTCTCACCACATGGGGAAGCGTTCACCCGGATGCTGAAGAAGTCATCGACCGATTCGGTGGAGCACTAAAAGCCAACGGACCTACATTTGCTCTTGTCGCTTCCCGAGCGATGGTCTTCTCCGAAGCCAGGTTCCTCTGGCGCAGATACGAGAATGGCCGTCCCACAGACCTGTTCCGGACTGATGAGCTGGAGATACTGGAGCGGCCTTGGCCAGGCGGCGTGACCGCCGATCTGCTGACTCGGATGGAGTTCGATGCCAGCCGTTCCGGGAATGCTTTCGTCAGGCGGCTGAGAGACGAACGAAGGCTTGTCGTACTAGAGCCTGAGTGGATGACAATCGTCCTCGCCAGCAGAGAGATGGCAGAGACCCCCAGCGAAGCCGGGGACGCTGACGTGTTCGGTTATATCTACGATCCCCCGAATGGCCCAGCCACGATGCTGCTGCCTGAAGAGGTAGCACACTACGCCCCTCTTCCGGACCCGAGCTATAGATATCTGGGTATGTCCTGGATCACTCCTGTGCTACAGGATCTGCTTGGTGATTCAGCAAGTGTCCAGCACAAAAATACATTCTTCAACAAAGCAGCTACTCCAAATCTTATTCTTACCTTCCCGGAGAAAATGAAGGCCGATAAGGTCGAGGAATATGGAAAGCTGATCGATGCTCGACACCAGGGTATAGACAACGCATACAAAACCATGTATCTCGGTGGTGGAGCGCAGGCCGATGTGGTCGGCTCCAACTTCAAAGAGATGGAATTCGCTGTCACTCAGGGGAAGGCAGAATCAAGGCTTGCTTCTGCTGCTGGTGTCCCACCTTCGTGGGTCGGATTCTCCGAAGGTCTTCAGGGATCAGCACTGAACCAGGGCAACTTCAATGCTGCTCGCCGGAGGTTTGCTGATGGCACGCTTCGTCCGTTGTGGCGAAACGCTGCCGCGTCACTCGAAACAATTCTGACGAGACCTTCTGGTTCTAGTGTACATCTCTGGTACGACGAGCGTGACATTCCTTTTCTCCACGAAGACAAGCAAATTGCAGCGGAGGTCCAGGTGGCCGAGTCTTCGGTAATCGTAAAAATGGTCCGAGACGGTTTTACCCCAGAAAGTGTTGTTGCAGCCGTTAAGAATAACGACTGGGACCTGCTCGAATTTGACGAGCGCTTTATCTCTGTTCAGCTCCAGACTCTGGAGAACGCTAATAAGCAAGGAACCAAGTCTCAAGACGGCACTGGTTCTGATGATGAAGACAGTGATGAAGAAGATTCCGATGAGGGCGACGACTAATGCCCGATGACTCGAAAGGAAACACCAAGGAGAAAGAACGTATGGTTGATACTACCGAGGGCACGGTCCAGATTCTAGAGGACGCCGCCCCAGCGCGCCTAGATCTAGATGTCTGTCGAACCACAACCCCGAATATCTCCGTGCGTGCTGCTACCGAAGGTGAGGACGGCGACATGCCGGTCCTAGAAGGACATTTCTCAACCTTCAACGACTGGTATGAAATTAACAGCTTCTTCGAGGGGCACTTTATGGAGCGTATCGCTCCTGGCGCTTTCAAGAGGACGTTCAACGCTGCTAAGAGTTCGAAAGACCTACATCGAGTACAGGTTCTTCTAGAGCACGGATTCGATCCTCAGGTCGGAGACAAACCTCTTGGTGTTCATACCGCTCTCGAAGAGGATAGCGAAGGAGCACGGTACGAAGTAGAGCTGTTCGACACCAGCTATGTCCGTGATCTTCTTCCTGCACTCAAAGCAGGCGTGTACGGAAGCTCTTTCCGTTTCCAGGTGCTGAATGACGAATGGGCCGAGCCTGGCTCTAAAAAGCACAGCGGAGAAAGCGATATCCCCGAACGAACAATCAAAGAAGTACGGGTAGCAGAATTTGGACCTACGGTCTTTCCTGCCAACCCGAACGCAACCGCTGGGACTCGATCTACCACAGACGAGTTCTACGAGAAGGTGCTGGCCAGGAATTCTTCGAAGTACGAAGAGGTCTTGGCTCGTGCTGCTAAAGCTCGTGGGGCTGTCCCCTCTGACGAGAATGAAAACAAGCTCTCTGACGAGGACGTGACTGAAACCACGGAAACTCCCACAGGTGAGGGAGACACTCATCCTGTGGATGAATCCCCAAATGAGGACTCGCTCTCTGAGCACTCCGAGGACTCGCGCAACGCTCACTCTGACGAAGACCCGAGCATTGAGCACTCCGAAGACCCGCAAGACGATAGCACTCTTTCTGGTGAGGGAGAACCCACTTCCGAGAAGCAAGAAGAAGAAGAAGTGGAATCCATGAATAAGTCCTGTGACCACGCATTCTGCGAAAAACGACGCACAGGCAAAAACACTGAAAGGCAGTGCTTTTTCAAGCATGACTGATGTAATGACTGTGGCAAGGCGCAAGGAGCGCGTTGCTGAAATCGACCAGCGTCTGGCTGAGATCGATACTGAGTTTATGGGTGGCGCTCTAACCACCGAGGCTCGTTCCGAATGGGATGACCTTGAGGTTGAGCGCGAAGAGCACAAGGTTGCTATTGCTGACGCTGAACGGCGTGAGAAGGCCCTTGAGAAGTACGCCGCTGAGCACAACACCAATGGCGAGCCGACCTTCGAGGACGAGGACGAGAGTTCCCGTTCGGTCGGCCTTGGTAGCGAGAAGGCCCAGCCTGTTCGGTCGTACCGCACGCAGTCCGGTAAGCGGATTCGTGACATCTACGATCTTCAGGAGTACCGGAAGTCTACCTCTTCGGAGGAAGAGTACCGCAGCCTGATTCGTGACGGTGCCAAGCGTGCTGTTGAGCGGGCCACCATCCCCGGCTATGGCGTGGATGAGGCTAAGGCTAAGGAAGCTGCTATGCGGCTCCTTCAGTCGGTTGACAACAAGCGAGGCGACCTCGCTCGCCGGTTCCTGGAGACGGGTTCCGATCTCTATATGCGTGCCTTCGGAAAGGCCGTTCAGGCCGGTAACACCGGAGTCCTGACGCCCCAGGAGCACAGCGCTCTGACCGCTCGTGCGGCCAGCACCGCTGACGCCGAGGGTGGCTTTGCAGTGCCGTTCACCCTGGACCCGAGCGTCATCCTGACCTCGGATGGTTCGGTGAACCCGCTTCGGCAGATCGCCCGAGTGCAGCAGATCACTGGGACTACCTGGCAGGGCGTTACGTCCGCTGGTATCACGGTGGCTCGCTCGGCGGAAGCCGCTGAAGCTTCGGACGACGCTCCGTCGCTCGCTCAGCCCACGGTGACCCCGACTCGCGTTGCGGCCTTCGTGCCCTTCTCGATTGAGGTTGACCAGGACTGGAGCGGTCTCCGTTCGGAGATGACGATGATGCTTCAGGAAGCCAAGGACGACGAAGAGGCTGACTCTTTCGTTGTCGGTGATGGTGTTGACCCGAACCCGAATGGTGTGGTCTCTACGCTGTCCGACTCTCCGAGCCGGGTGCTGACTGCGACCACAAGCGTGTTCGCTTCCGAGGATGTCTACGCGGTTTCCGAGGCTCTGCCTCCGCGATTCCGTTCGAGGGCTTCCTGGCTGGGCAACATTGCTGCCTACAACGCGATTCGTCAGTTCGCTGCGGCGGACGGGCACGACCTGTGGGAGCGGATCGGGGCTGACCAGCCCGCGCTTCTCCTCGGCAAGCGTGCTTACGAGGCTTCCGCGATGGAGACGGACCTGACCACGACTGCTGGCCGGATTCTTCTCTACGGTGACTTCACGAAGTTCATCATCGTGGATCGCGTCGGAATGAACATCGAACTGGTTCCGCATCTGTTCGGAACGTCGAACAACTTCCCGACTGGTCAGCGTGGTATCTACGCTATCTGGCGTAACAGCTCGCTGGTTCTTGTCGAGAACGCTTTCCGGTTCCTGGAGCTTTCCTAAGAGTAAGTGAAGCACGGAGGGGAGTCCGTGTATTCGTACTTCCCTCCTCTTCTATCAATTCACTTTTCTACTTAGGAGGCTAAATGGCTAAGAAAAGCGACATTCTCGTGGCTCGGGTTTCGGCAGTTCTCAAGTATAACGGCAAGCGCGTAGTTCTTCATCGGGGCAAGACCCTGGTTCACGCTAACCACCCGATGGTTCGTGGAAATGAAGACGTGTTTACCAACCTGATTGTGGACTATCCGGTGGACGAAGAGTCCGAGACGAACAAACGCCTAAGGGCGGAAGCTGAAGAGCAGAAGGCTAAGGCCGAGGCTGTTTCTGAAGCAGTAAAAGAAGAGCCGAAGAGCGACGCTCCAAAGAAGCGTGCGCCTTCAGTCAAGAAGACGACTGAATCGGCTAAGAAGGAGGACGCAGTAGATGGCTAAGCTAGTACTGCGCGACTGCTTTATCAGTGTTGATGGTGTCGATCTGTCGGACCACATCTCCAGCGTGACAATCACGATGGAGAAGGACGAGATCGAGACCACCGCATTTACCGGGCAGGGTCGTGAGCGAGTTCACGGCTTGAACAACGACTCGTTCGAACTCAACCTGCAACAGGACTTTGACGCCGCGAGCGTCGATGACACCCTGTTCCCGCTCTGGGATCAGGAGACTGAGTTTGTCGTTCTTGTTAGGCCAACGTCCGCTGCTGCCAGCGCGACGAACCCTGAGTATAGCGGTACCTGCATTTTGCTGAGCTACCAGCCTTTGGCTGGTGGTGTCGGTGAACTGTCGGAGACCTCTATCACGATGATGGTCCAGCGAACTGGTATTGCACGAGCGACATCCTAAGGTTCATGAAATTAGGAGGGGTGGTTTTCTGCCCCTCCTTCTTTCGCTCTGTTCCGGAGGATGTGAGAGGAGAGTGGCGTGGCCGCTCCACTTTATGTGAGCAGTACCGAACTGAAACAGGCGATCAATCTTGATGGCAGTACTCTGGATGCCGATATCGACCGTGCTCTTGGGTCAGCATCCCGCGCTGTCGAGAAGGCAACGTCACGTAGGTTTTGGCTGGACTCATCAGATAGCACACACTACTACACCGCAATCAACAAGAGCTTTGTCTACATCGATGACCTTACCTCTGTGACTTCGGTGTCATCCGATGGAGCTTTGCTGGATTCTAGCGCATATTTCCTGGAGCCGGTGAACAACCCTACCATTGACGAACCATATCTGTGGATCGAATCTGATGGCGCATTCTCGACGCTGAGACAGAGTATTGAGGTAGTCGGAAAGTTCGGTTGGCCGGAGATCCCGGAGAACGTCAAGCAAATCGTCATCGTTACTGCAAACAAAATGCTTAAGCGAGCGAGAGAGGCTCCCTGGGGAATTATCCAGCAGCAGGGCTTCGACGGTCTGGCTCTGAGAATTGTAAGAGAAGACCCGGACATCCTCTACCTGCTCGATCCGCTGATGAGAGCGCCGGTTAGAAGGTCTGCATAGATGGCTAACCTAGAATCTCTCACTACTTCTATCGCTCAGGCGCTGAAACTGATCCCAGATCTCCATGTGTATCAGTTCCCACAGACACCAACCACACCCGCAGCTCAGATTGTGCCTCAGAAGGTGGACTTCTCTGGGGCCATGGGCCGTGGTCATGAGGAGTGGGAGGTACTCGTCAGGATTCTTGTCTCAGCGGCTAACCCCGAAGCTGCCGAGATGGAGCTGTACAAGTACTTCGGGAAAGCCAAGGACATCAAAGACGCGATTGAGAACCACACCCCGCTGATGGATGGTTCTGTTGCTGACGCTGTATTCGTCCGGATGGCAGAAGACTACGGACGACTGTATGACATTGGAGGAATCGGATACCGGGGTATTGAATTCCTGGTAGAAGCAAAGGTGGCGACGTGATATGGCGAAGCTAAAGCCGACTGACACAATACTCAGGGTCACTGTTGCTAGATCCTCGATGTTGAAGATGACTAAAGGATCTTCACTGATCAAACAGCTCGCTAGCCAAGCGGCATTCGAAGCTAGAGTGAAGGCTGCTCTTCGAGCTGGAGCAGTCCCGGTGTTGTCCGCACTCAGAGCCTCTGCGATGTCACTTCCGTCTAAGGGCACTAGAAGCCCGATGTCTGGTTATCGAAACCTTCGAGCGAGAATCGCAAACTCTCTGGAGATTGAGACTACTGGAGGGGTAGATCCCTCGGTATTTGTGGTCTCCAAAGCGTCGAAGATGGGAGACGCTGCATACCTGCCAGCTAGAACCAACGAAGGTCGCTGGCGACACCCAGTCATGGGAAATAAAAATGTCTGGGTAACACAGACTTCACGGCAGGGCTGGTTCGATGGAACCGCTCGAAAAGAAGGACTTGACCACGTGGAGAAGAGTCTCCTCGGAGTCCTTTCATATCTAAAGGCAAAGTGGATTTTCAGATAAATGAAAGCTAACGCTATATATCTCGACGGTACCGAAAAAGAAGCTCCGATTGTTCCCAGAGTCACAGTGATGACCGAGCGTCATTTCGACAAAGGAATGGGTGAGCTTTTTGACCTGGAGAATATTCGTGCCGAATACGGATACTACGTAGCCTGGGCTGCTCTAAGAGTGGCTGGTCTTGAAAAGGAAGAGGATTACGAGATCTGGCTGGACAAGATCAAGGACGCAGGTATCGGACTTGATGAGGGAGAAGACGAAGAGCCGTCTCCGGAGGAGCAGACGGGAAAACCTACCCCGAAGGCTCGTTCGCAGAAGAAATCGTCTTCATAAGCATCAAAACCGGGATTCCTTTCTCGGTACTTGCCCAGGAGAACTGGTCAACACTAAACACCTACGTAAAACTCCTGACAGAACAGATGAAGAAGGAGGCAGAAGCTAATGGCGCAACGCGGTAACTCTCTAGTCTTCACCTTCGTCGGTCAGGACAGATTCAGCCAGGTTGCCGGGGCGGTTTCCAACCGTCTCGGCAGGCTTGGCAAACTTGCCGGTATAGCTGCGGCTGGTATCGGTATCTTTGCAACCAAGGGAGCTAAGGCGTTCATCGAGTTCGATGACGCTATGAACGAGTCATTGGCCATCATGGGGAACGTTTCTGGCCCCATGAAAGAGCGGATGATTGCTGCTGCTGAAGCAGTGGCTACTTCTACTCGTTTTTCTGCTGCTGATGCGGCTGATGCATACTTCTTCCTGGCTTCTGCTGGATTTGATGCGGAAGCTTCCCTTAAGGGTATGCCTATTGTCGCCAACTTCGCTCAGGCCGGTCTTATCGACATGGGAACGGCCACCGAGCTGTTGGTTGACGCTCTGAACGCAATGGGTCTGAAGACCGGCGATACCTCTCAGGACATGAAGAACATGGCCAGGGTATCCGATGTTCTGACCCAGGCCAACGTCGTATCTAACGCGACCATCGAAGAGATGGCCGAGTCTCTCACCAACAAGGCCGCTCCCGCGTTGCGTGTGATGGGCAAAGATGTTGAAGAAGGTACCGCTGTGCTGGCGGCTATGGCCTCTCAGGGCATCAAGGGCCGACGTGCTGGTCTTGGCCTGGCTATCGTTCTGCGTGAGCTGTCGAGACGTGCTATCACGCACAAGGAAGCCTTCGAGAAGGCCGGGATTGCGGTATTCGACGCCAGCGGAAACATGCGGAACATGGGCGACATCATCGCTCAGCTTGAGAAGCGATTCGCCGGTATGTCCGACGAGCAGCTTCGTTCCGAGTTGATGATGCTTGGGTTCACCGACCGTTCGATTCAGTTCATCCTGAACCTGATCGGTATGTCTGATCAGATCAAGAAGTACGAGAAAGATCTACGAAACGCTGGTGGCGTCACCGAGCAGATCGCTAAGAACCAGATGAAGTCGTTCGCGGCTCGTCTGGATGTAGTCAAGGCACATCTGGAACAGGCTGCTCGTGCAATCGGAGGGAAGCTTGTCCGAGGTCTGTTTAGTGCTGGTGAGCATGTCCTTGAGATGATCAGCATCCTGAAGGATATTCCTGCTCCAGCGAAGCTGGCTTCGCTGGCATTACTGGCAATACTTCCGGCAGTAGCGTTGTTCCGGAGACTCAAAGAGGGAGCGACTCTTGCTGCTGTCAGAGTTCTGGAAGTAGCAGCGGCTTTTCGCAGGATGGGGACTGCTGCCAAGCTGGCGCACCTTAGTATGGGTCTCCTTGGTGTAGCTCTTGCTGCCGGTACGACGGTTCTTGCACTGTTCGCTAACAAAAACCTCGAAGCCAAACGCAGGGTTGAGGCTTACACTGCTTCTCTTGATCAAAACACCGGAGCGATTACTAAGAACACCCGCCAGACCGCGATCAACGAGCTGGAGAAAGCCGGAGCGCTGAAGGCAGCCGAAGAGCTTGGTATCAAGACTTACGATCTGGTCGATGCTGTTCTCGGTGAGAAAGACGCGCTGACTCTAGTAAACGGTCGTCTCGCTACCCACAAAACTGCGTACGATAATGCTCGTATCGCTAGTGGTAACACACTTACTGCTACTAACGACCACAACCGAGCGCTTATCCAGAATGGTAAGCGGGTCGAAATTGTTAGTGACGCATTGGGTGTGCAGTCCGGTGCATTGAAGGATGCCCGAGACGAAACCAGGAGAAAAGCTCGGGCCGCTAATCAGGCTAATCGTAGCGACAACGAGTGGAACGCCATTATCCGTGAGGTAACTGGGTCTCTCGATGAGCAAGCCATCTCGGTCAGCGATGTCCTAGACGGCATCAAGGAAATGACCGAGACTATCCTTGCTGCTCGTGATTCAAAGCGAGCTTGGGAACAGGCTATCGATGATGCTAAGCAGGCTCTCAAAGAAAACGGTAGAACTCTAGATATTCATACCCAGAAAGGCCGAGACAACGAGGCCGCTCTGGATGATATAGCTAACGCTGCTCTGGAACACGCCACGAACATGGAGAAGGACGGAAGATCTGTCAAGAGGATCACAAAGTTCGTTTCCACGGCTCGTAAGGAGTTTATCAAGCAGGCCAAGCAGTATGGTCTGAATCAGAAGCAAGCTAGACGTTTGGCTGATGAGCTTGGTCTGGTTGCAGCCGAGTTCAGGCAAGTAAACAACAACACCAAAGAAAACACCAACCAGACCAACAGGAACTCGAAGTCCAAGAAGGACAACGAGAATCGGACCAAGCAGCAACGGAAAGCTATTGAAGCTGCCGATGCTAAGTTGTTTGCCTTCTCGAAAGAGATCTCCAAAAATAGTAGAGAAACATCTAATCTGACGAACAAGACCAAGACTTCTAGGTCGGAGTTTGGTCGTCAGCATAACCAGATGAACAAGAACAGAGGTAAGGCTAACGAACTTCGAGGCGCACTTAAGAACATCGAGGGAAAGTACACAGCTAATACCGATGTGAAGATCAACAAAGCTATGCGCAAGCTCAGGAAGTTCCAAAAGCTTCTAGTCAAGATCGACGGTAAGACCGTCAGGGCTACCGCACTGTTTGGTTCCAGGTTTACTGGGTTTGGTGGCCGTGGCGGTGCTGCTGGAGGAGTCTTCGGTAGATCAGGAAGGGTTCTCCCGCCAGGTACATACTCGATTGGTCGAGGAGCTTCCGCTCACGGATACAACGCACGAGACCTTCCTGCTCCTATTGGTACACCTGTCTTTGCACCGTTCTCTGGGTTCGCTTCGCCCAGATCAGTCCGGGGCTCCTATGGAAACCATGTCAGGCTGGCAGGCCCAGGTGGAGCTAGCTTCCTTGCTGCGCACCTTTCCAGGTTTGGTCAGGCTGGCTTAGTCAAGAAGGGCGCTGTAATCGGTTATGTCGGATCGACAGGTAACTCTACCGGACCTCATCTTCATATCGAACCAGACATCCCTGCCTGGTATGGCAAGGGAGGATTTCCTCCCCTTGGGAGCTGGGGTTGGGTTGGCGAGCGCGGCCCAGAGCTGGTCAAGTTCGATCCACGTCCGCGTGTGTACTCGAACCAGCAGTCTCAGCGAATGGTTCAAGAAGCTCAACCAAGCCACCAACCCCCAAACATAACTCTGAACCCTGAGATCCGTGTCTTTATCGGAGACAAAGAAATCAAGGATCAGGTGAAGGTAGTTGTTACAAAGGAGATTGGTAGGGCAGCTCACGATCACAAGATTGGTCGCAGGTAAATGACGATAAGCATCGAGGGTACAGGAACCCTCGCCACCCACACTGACTCCATCACCCCTAGCTTTCCTGCCGGTGATCCTACGGCAGGTAGGCTAGCGGTACTTCAAGTTGTCAGTGGTCATCCGGACGACGATCCTTCGGGCGATATCACTATTGAACCATTCACCCCTACTGGCTGGGACATAGCCGGTTCTGTAGTTAATGCAGACCCTGCAACTCCAACAGGAACATACGGAGTAGACGACGGACCCAGAAGGCTCACGTGGTTTGTCAAGGTACTAGACGGAAACGAGTCCGACCCTACTACCTTCATCGACGCCGGAGGAACCGACAGCTTTATCGCTGGAAGGATTATGACTTTCTCCAGATCTACAGGAACTGTCTGGAGATACATTGCCTCGATAGGTGCTGACATCGTAGACAGCACCGCATTCAGCACCACTGGCGGAAACGTCGCCTGTTCACCCGATCTTACCTTTTCTACTGATGATCTGTGTGTTCTAGGTTATGCTGTGAACGACGACACTTCAGCATTGTCGGCGGAGGCTATCTCTGCTACTGGTGTAACTTTCGGAACTGTTACCGAACAGGTTGATGATGCTATCACGACCGGAGCGGATGCCAGGCTTGGTATTGCTACTTGTTTTGTTACATCCGGAAGCACTACTGCGGCAACACCTGAGCCTTCTGCAACTTTGGCGGTGGCAGGATCTGGACCTCTGGGTGTCCTTAAGATCCGTGAGGAAGCAGAGACCGCTATTACGCTGGTTGAGCAGACGGTTTTTCCTCCTAGGGTTCAGATATCTGTGTCTGGGATGCTGGGTGAGCAAGTTGATTCTCTCACAGTATACCGAGAGGTAGACAGTATTAGAACCGTAGTTCGTGCTCTGGATGGATTCGTAGCAACTGGATTGGATGCTGCGGTAAGAGTTGACGGAGAGTTTCCGTTTGGAAAGTCGATCACTTATGTAGCTGAGTTTACTGATTCTACTGGTATTCGGTTCGAAGAAGAATCATCTCCGATCACGGTAAACGTGAACGATGTCATTTTGTCTGACGCGATTCTTGGTATCGGAGTCGGGACGAGGATCTATGAATGGACCGAGAAACACCATTCCAGAGAGTACAGCAAGTTCGTAGTCGGGAATGGTCGAGTTGTTATTGTCAGTTCTGGTGATCGACAGCTTCCTTCGTCTACTCTGGTGCTCAGGGTAGATACCGACAATGAGCGAGAAGACTTGGATACTCTGCTCCAACAGGCTACTGCGGGAACGATATTGATCCGCCAGCCAGGGCAGTTCGAAGACATCGACGCTTATGTAGTTGTTCTTGAAGATACCAACATCCGGATCAATCCAAAGGATGCTTCGGAACCAATGCGGCTATGGCAGATGGAAGTCCAGGAAGTAACTTCTTGGACAGCTAACTTGGAAGCGGCTGGTTTCACAATTCAAGACATCGAAGACGCTTATGAGGGCGGTACCTTCCAGGATTTGGCTGATGACTTCTTTGGTCAGACCCTGCTAGATGTTGCGACTTTTGACTGGGGTGCTTAGTTGATAGATGTAAGCGAAGAATATCTGGAAGCAGCCTCTGGGTCTAGAATTCAGCGTCTACGTGTGGAGTCATGGCTCGATGGAGAACTGATCACAGATGACATCCCAATTTCTGATGGAACGCTGGCGGTGGACCGAAGCCTAAATATCCCAGAGAGACTAAGCCTAACAATCCCAAGAGAGGACGGGGACGTTATCTGGGCTCCTGTTCAAGACGAGGACCCGCTTGCTGCGATGGGTCAGCAGCTTGTTGTTTCAGTAGGAATCGACATAGCTCCTGGGATAACTGAATGGGCGCAGATCGCGTGGATGCTTATTCTAGACGTGAATTCGGATGACGATACCGTTGATGTAGAGGCAGCCGGACTGCTCCAGTATATCGAAGAAGCTAAGTTTGTATCTCCATTCCAGCCTGACGGAACGTTCAAGAGCACTATCAGGGATCTGGTGGAGCCAGCACTCACCGTACAGTTTGATGATGATCTGACCGATCGTAACATCCCATCAGGGATGCAATGGGATGAGGACAGACTGGGCGCACTAACCGAGGTACTCGATGCCTGGCCAGCGGAGGCTATTGTGCTTCCGGACTCAACGCTGTACATCAGAGAGACTATAGGTCCACTTATCTCAGAACCTGTGGTCGCTCCATTTCCGAAGGAAGTTGTCTGGGAATTTGATGACCGGGACGAAGGAACCGTCATCGAGTGGCAAGGTGGTTCCAGCAGAACTGGTCTATTCAATCTTGTTGTGTCTAGAGGAGAGGACAGTGACGGTAACCCAATTCAGGGAGTAGCATCAAACATAGAATCGATCTCTCCCACCAGAGTTGGTGGACCGTTCAGCCCGTTTCCTGTTCCCTTCGACTTTCATTCTCCACTATTGACCACTGTCGAAGAGTGCCGCAAGTCGGCAGCCAGAATTCTACGGAGAAAGACCAGGCTTCAAACAAGCAAAGTCGAAGTTACCACGATACCAAATCCAGCACTTCAGGTTGGAGACACAGTGCAGTTATTTTCTGATAACGAGATTTTCGATAAGTCCAAGGCCACAGTCGAGGCATTTACACTTCCGTTGGTTCCTCAGGGAGGTCCTATGTCTGTAACTCTTAGCGTCTATGAATGGCATAAGATTGTCCGTTGGCGCGGGATTAACCTAAGCTAACAATGACTCATCTCGCACATCATTTCTCTGATAGCACTGTTTCCAAAAGAGAGTCTGGAATTGTCTTGGGCACGGTAGTGTCCGAGGCTTCCCAGGTTGCTGTGGTTAACATCTCAGGAATCGAGACTACTTGCAGAGTTGTGGCTGGCCTTAACGTTGATCTTAATGACGTAGTTATCGTCAGCAGATACGGATCTTCCAGATGGGTAGTAGCAATCACCGCTTTGAGTTCAGGCAGCGGCGGCGAAGAGGAACAACCTAAGTCTGTCGGTGACGTAGCTCCCAACCCGAAGCAGGAGACCAGGACCGGAACGTTGGTGGTGAAGCCTGTAGCAACGTCTACGTACCGTAATGGTAAGTGGCGTAACGACGGCAACCCTGTGAATGCGTTCGATACATTTCAAGGAAGGTATTCAAAGAGTTCGTTTGGTCGTCAGACCGGATGCGCTTTCTATGGCTCCCGACCGAGAAATATAGCTGGAGCAACGGTAACCAAGGTTACTGTGCGGGTGAAAAGACTCCGAGCTGGGGTGTTCGCTTCAAGAGCACCCAACCTGAGGCTGGTAAACCAAAGCACTCGTCCTTCTGGGGCTCCTACGTTGGAGGGTTCTGTGTTCAAAGGCCCAGACTTGAGAGTTGGCGAATCTCGGACATATCAGCTTCCTGATTCTTGGGGACAGGCTCTAGTAGACGGAGACAGCGGAGGAATAGCTATGCACATCAACTCGGATGGCCCATACATAGCCTTCGCAGGAAAGAACTCGTTGAGCAGTGCCTGGACTCTTAGAATCGACTGGAAGAGAGACGCATAAATATGGTCCAACAGACTACTAATGGTTTGAGATACCCAGAGAGTGCTGATGAACTAAGAATAAACGAATCGATTCAGGAACTAGCTGAGGACATCGATCCTCATCTGAATTCTCTCACTCTTCAATACTACACAGCAGACGATACTTGGAATAAGCCTAGTGGGCTTAAGTTTGTCATTGTCGAGTGTGTAGGTGGCGGCGGAGCCGGAGGCGGATCGCCCTCGTGTGCATCAAACGAAGTTTCTGCTGGTTCTGGCGGTACCGGAGGATGGTACTGCTCCAGCGTAATCCTAGCTAGCGCTTTGTCCACCACCGAAACGGTGACTGTAGGTACTGGTGGCTCCGGAGTATCTGGTGCTAATGGTAACAACGGAGCAGACACCAGCTTTGGTTCTCATGTCGTTGCTCCTGGGGGAATTGGCGGTACTGCGTATGCCGCAGCAACAAGCAACAACTATCTGGCCGGAACATTCTCTACTGGCGGAACTCAGGTCGGAGATGTTACCGCAAATGGTGGTGCTGGCGGTTCTGCGGTGAGACTTTCTAACTATAACACTTGCCAAGGAGGATATGGCGGGGACACAAGATACGGCGGTGGTGGAAGGCCGAACATCAACGGAGCTACTGGTTTGGGCGGTATCGGATTCGGTAGTGGCGGCAGCGGATCTTCTACTAGACATAGCGGCCCCAGTAGATCTGGCGGCGGCGGAGCAGACGGTGTTGTCATCGTCTGGGAGTACTACTGATGGTTGATACTACTGCAAATGGCTTGAGATACCCCGAAAGCACTGACCACACAAGGCTTTGGGAGCATATCCGAGACTTGGCTTCAGACATAGACCCTCATCTCTCAATTTCTACCTATCAGGTATTTGAGTCTGATGACACCTGGACCAAACCAGACAACCTGAAATATGTCATTGTCGAGTGTGTAGGTGGCGGCGGAGCCGGAGGCGGAGCTGTGGTCACTGGATCTGGAGAGTGCTCAGCGGGACAAGGCGGTACTGGTGCCTTCTACTGCCGAAGTGTGATCCTGGCTAGTGCTCTGGCTTCGACTGAGAATATCACTGTCGGACAAGGCGGTGCTGCTGTTGTCGGAGACACAGGAGGAGATGGTGGTTTCTCCAGCTTCGGGAGCTTAGTTTCAGCTCCGGGAGGTCTAGGAGGAATTGTGCAACAGAACTCCAACAGCGATAACTACTTTGAAGGAAACCTTTCTACCGGATCTGGTGTAGGCGACTTAATAGTTCGTGGTGGTCATGGTGGAGGGGCTGAGCGTCTTCCATCGGTCAATTGTGCTCGCGGAGGATATGGCGGGGACAGCCTTATGGGAACTGGAGCCAGGGTTAGTCAGGGACAAGGCTTCGACGGTCTTAAGTACGGCGGCGGAGGCGGCGGTGGGACACGCCGAGGAAGCACCAGTCCCGCAATCGACGGAGGTCCAGGCGGTGATGGAGTAGTGATCGTCGCTGAGTACTACTAAACAGAAAAGGCATACATGGTTCAGCAAACTACTAATGGTTTGAGATACCCAGAGTCTACTGACGACGCAAGGCTGTTTGAGCATATCCAGGATTTGGCTGAAGACGTAGACCCTCATATTAAACCCACAACTCAACAGACTTTTGAGTCCAGCGGGACTTGGAATAAACCTGCCGGTCTGAAGTTTGTTCATGTCGTATGCATCGGCGGCGGTGCCGCTGGTGGAGGCTCTCCTTCTACAACCTCATCTCAGTGTTCTGCTGGTGCTGGCGGTACCGGAGGGGGGACCGCAATAAGCCTGATCGCTACTGAGGATCTTGGTTCTTCAGAGACCGTGACTGTCGGGTCCGGAGGCTCCGCAGTATCCGGCGCTAATGGTAACGACGGCGGTGACACCAGTTTTGGCTCGCATTGTGCCGCCCCTGGAGGGCTCGGCGGCGATGCTGAGATAGCACACACCAACGACTTTATGTTTGATGGGCGTCTTGCTCCAAACTCAGGTTTAGTAGGAAATGTTATTACCTTCCGTGGTGGCGCTGGCGGCGGTGCTATCAGGATACCGACCAATAACACCTGTCTAGGAGGTTTCGGAGGGGATTCTTCAAGAGGAACAGGAGGGCGTCCAAGTGGTAATGGGAATAATGGATTGTCCGGCCAAAGCTACGGCGGTGGCGGTAGCGGAGCCTCCTCACGACAAAGCGAGGGAAATAGGCCAGGCGGCGATGGCGGCGATGGCGTTGTCATTGTAACCGAGTACTACTGATTTAAATAGGAGAGAAATGGAATTTCTGACAAAGCTACAGCAGTATCTTCCTGAGAAAGTTCGGGCTTGGATCTATCGTGTGATTCTAGCGGTCCAACCGTTGGTTGTTTACTACGGACTTCTTGAAGACCACGAGGCTGGTCTTTGGGGAATGATTGCTGGAACAGTTCTTGGTGTCGGGTTGGCTGCGGTAAACACCAGCTCCAAAGATCCTGAGGATGGTTGAAGAGAGTTGAACCCCGGAGACACTGTTACGTATCAGGGTGAAGATAGAACCATCGTAGACATCGTTGACTACACCGAAGAAGAAGACGGTGGTATTCAGGATGTCTTTTATGTGCTCCGACTATGCGATAACGACCCCGATAGAAAACTCGATGACGAAGGCGGGGATATCGACATCGTAGCTGCCAGAGCAGGAGAGTGCGAAAAGAAATGACTAGTATCTCTCAAGAGCGAAGCGCTCTGAATGCTGTTCCTGGCGCTCCTAATATGCGCCGGAGGGAACAGTGGGGTGCGGCAAGAAGCTACACCGATTCCCGTACCGTAAACGAGCCAGCTACTCGTGTATTCATTCATATCAGCGTCACTAATCCTGGAGCTTATAACTCCAATGACGCACATGCTCGGGCAATTGAAGCCATCGGAATCAGTAGGTTCCCGAACACCGGGATCTCTTACAACCGGGGAATAATGCACGACGGCTCGCTCTATGAGTTCCAGCCAATCGGTCGTCGCGGTGCTCATACCGTAAACGATCTACAGCTCAGCTCGTGTAATAGATGGGGCAGTGCTTGTCCTGGATACGGAACATCTCTTACTGCTCCGAGCTGGAACCTGAACTATAACGCACGAGCATATGTGATCTGTCAGAACGTTGGTGATTCAGTCACCAACGCAATGATCGACAGTATCGCGAAGCAGATTGTTGCAGACACCAAAGCGGGATTCATAACCAATTTCGCTTCGCATAATATGCACGGACACAGGTGCGTCTCTCTGAAAAGCTGCCCCGGAGACAAGATGTGGGCACGCATGGACGACCTACACACCAAAGTACACCATTACCTGAGTAATGGTTTGGAAGGAGACGATATGCCAAATCCAGTAGACTGGACTAACGAAGACTGGTCTGCGTTTAGAGATCAAGTCGGTAACGCTATTGATTGGGAGCAAGTTGTTACCAGACCCAGCGGTGAAGATACTTGGAGTACTGCTCACGCTTTGTTCTGGCTGGAAAGACGTGCTAATGATGCGTTGGATAAACTAGATCAAGTACTTGCAGGACAGAATCCTCCGGTTGATCTATCCTCGGTGATCTCCAAGCTTGATCAAGTTCTGGCCAACCAGCAAGCTATGTCCGATCTTCTAAGTCAACACGACGCCGGGGAGCTGGCCGCAGAAGAGGTCGTAGACGGCATCAGAGCGCTTCTGCACGACGCTACCGCG
>JABAOG010005493.1_pt1 | contig 24967 bp, 21 predicted proteins | sample 7062131 | NCBI WGS metagenome assembly JABAOG01 (sample SAMN14538629, study PRJNA623070) | marine sediment metagenome | biome: marine biome [ENVO:00000428]; feature: marine pelagic biome [ENVO:01000023]; material: deep marine sediment [ENVO:00002113] | place: India: Arabian Sea | collected... | reverse complement strand
ACCACTGAAAAAACACCCAATACACAACCTTCAACATTGCCAAAAATCCCCCATTCTATCCAATAATCCAATATAATATCACCCCCTTGGGTGATATTTCCCCATCCGCCACTCCTGTAACGCCAAGGCTGCCAAACAAAAACACTCATTATTTGGCAGCCTTGGCAGCCTTGGCAGCCTTCGCAAAACAAACTCCATTCGCCATTTACCCCCCACCCACATATGGCGGTCATCCGCTACTCATACACCACAGCAGGCAAATACCAATCATAATCGATGACAGGCGTCGCAGTAGCCGTTGCAGTAGCAGTCGGCGTCGGTGTATCAGTAGGCCCAGGCGTAAGAGTCGGCGTCAAAGACGGTGTTGGCGTATCCGTAGGCGCAGGTGTATAGGTTGGCGTTAAAGACGGTGTTGGCGTTAGCGTGTCCGTAGGCGAAGGCGTATGGGTTGGCGTTAAAGACGGTGTCGGTGTATTTGTCGGCGTCGGCGTTGGGATGGCAGGATAGGTAATGGCGATAAAAGCATCCGCGCTGCCGCCACCGCCCCCAGGCCCAAAAAACATCTCACAATCCGATGAAGGCGGTCCCGGCGGGCACACATCCGGGCTCGTCGTAAATCCCGCCCCAAGCTCCGTCATCACATCATCCTCTGGCAACATCGGCGCATCCGAAAGACCGGCAAAAGCCGCACTGTGAGTACTCATCACCGTCATATGCGCTGGAATCGTTGGCCCAAAAGCCGGCCCAGGCCCAAACATCCCCCACGGAACCGCAATCTCAACCACCCCCGGCATCCCCGTTGGTCCCGACCAGCCCAACGGCACCGGCCCAACCAGCGTCCAGGTTCCCGGCGCTGTTGTCGCCTCCCACAAAAAGCCCGTTCCAGCCATGACATCTGTGGTGATAAGGTAATCTGAAGGCAGCGGAGCGGGGAGAGCTGCCAGCCCGGCCGGCAGGAGGCCAACCGCGAGCGGGTCATAGAAAAAAAAGTTCCCCATCGGCGCGCCATCAATATCAATCGCAATCTGGACATGCGGCGGCGAACCACCTGTAGACGGAAATGGGCCAAGAGCGACGGCGAAAAAGACAGTGCTGTTATCGGCCGTAGTGACAAAGAAATCCATATCCGTCTCCAAATCCGTCATCGGCGCCCCCGGCCCGCCCCCAACCAGCCAGCCCATCGTATCCGCAATACCGCCGCCATAATTAATTGCATCCCAATCATCCCAAAAAAATTCCGTCCCAAGCGGACAGCCCGGCGGCATCAACGTCACCAGCGTATCAGGCCCCGGCAAACCCGCCGACGCTCTGGCGCACCAGTCACCGGTAAACGCCCCATCAATAATCGGGCTGCCGTGNNAAAAGATAAACATCATTATGGTAGCAACGAAAAAAATGAAGGTCAGAAACGGCCGTATCCCCAAAACCATTTTAACTTTACTTTCCGCCATATTAAGCCTCCAAAATCGCTTTCTCGAACCAGACTTGAAAAGAATGAGGCTGCATTAGTCAGTACATCTTACACTATAATAGAAAAAACAAGGTAAAATCAACCTCAAATCATGTTTTGCCATACCCCAACATGGCGCGAAAAGAGTCAACCAACAAATAAAATTATCAATGAAACAAAAAGTCTTTGCCTTTATCCTCCGCTCTCTACCCACCGGTGCCCGCTAAATCTTCCTCCACACCTTCGTCACCGCCCCCAATNNCAATTTACAACTCATCCGCAAACTAGGCGTCCAATCCTACTACCCGCTCGAACTATTAAATTCAGTCTGTTAGGACAAAAATTAAGCCAACCCCATCATCCGTAAACGCGCCGCCTCATCAGCCGGTCGTTCGAAAGCCTCAAATATAAAATCGTTCACCGTCAGCCCATAATCCTCGGACAGTTTCGCCACCTTCCCCTTAATTTTCTCCGCCAACTCATCCTTCTTCGCCAGCAACGCCTCCGGCGTATCACCGCTCATCATCGCCGCTTCACTAATATCATTTTGACACGTCACCGCCACCATAGGAACCCACTTATTAAAAGCAGCATTCAGATCCTCAGTCCCCGTTTTAGCCGCAAAAGCCGCTTGATCCCGAATCGAAACGACAGCCAGAAAACCAACCTGAATCATAAAAATCTCAGGCCCGCCGCTCGCTATAATCGGATTCGGCAAGGTATAACGAACATGATAAGGTCCAGATGTAGACATAGATTCCTCCTGAAAATGAGGCGCTTTCGCATTCAAAAAGCTACCAGCTTAAACAAACTTGCCGGGAATTTAATCACAATGACCCCTCAAAGGCCAGAACAAATACAGCAAGCGTTCAGACTTTTGTTTTTTCGGTATCTACCAACCCCAGTCTATGGCGTCGCAGTGACAGTTGGGCTTGAGGTCGCCACCGCCGTAACCGTCACCGGCTCCGGCAAAGGCGTTTCAGTCCGAGCAAACGGGGTGGCCACAGAGACAGATGTCGGGTTTTCAGTCCCAACCGTGGCCGCCGGCGCCGCCGCTACCTGGTAGACGCCCGTCAGCAAAACCATCCACAAACCCCAAATCCAATAGAGCAAAACCGGCCGTTTCATCATCCCATTCACCCCCAAATTATACCCAACCTGTCCAAACGGCCGTTGTGAAAAACTATTTACTCCATTAAGCTTAAAGAAGAACGTATAACCATGATGTATAATCAAAATTCGCCCCGCGCCTCGGCGCCTCCGCGCGAGTTTTCATCCACAAACAACTGACCAACACCTATTAACCCACAGGAGAAACCCAATGCTTCTTTACCTGGCAACAGACAACGGTTTAACTATCGGACAAATCGAAAACGGCACAGCCCGGGTGACCGCCCAAACCCTGACCACCCACCAGGTCACCAGCGTCATCGCCCGCGAAGGCGTTATCCTCGCCGGAACGACCCAGGGCATTCAACGCTCCGACGACGGCGGCCAAAGCTGGCGAGCCGTCAATAACGGTCTCAATATTTCCCACGTCCGCTGGCTGGCCTACCATCCGGCCGTCTCCGACCTCGAATTTGCCGGAACAGAACCAGCCGGCATCTTCGTCTCCACCGACGGCGCCGAAAGCTGGCAGGAAAAGCCGGAAGTCGGCCGTCTCCGGGACGAATTCCAATGGTTCCTGCCCTATTCCCCCGAAGCAGGCTGCGTCCGCGGCTTCGCCTTCCAGGGCCAGCGAATTTATGCCGCCGTTGAGGTCGGCGGCCTATTAGCCTCAGACAACCAGGGCCAGAGTTGGGCCTTAGTCCCCGGCAGCGACGGCATCCCCAAATTCGGCCGTCCCCAACCCGACTTCATTCACCCCGACGTCCACTCCGTCAACACTCATCCCGAAGCAGCCAACATGGTCTATGCCCCCACCGGCGGCGGCTTCTACCTGTCGGAAGACAAAGGCCAAACCTGGGAACTACGCTACGACAACTGCTACTGCCGCGCCGTATGGGTAGATCCTCAAGACCCCAGGCACCTTGTTCTTGGCCCGGCCGCCTCAGTCAGTCGAAACGGCCGGATCGAAGAAACCCATGACGCCGGTCAGACCTGGAAAACCATTCACACCGGTACCCAGGCCCCCTGGCCCAACCATATGATCGAACGATTTAACCAGATAGACAACCATCTCTTCTCCGTACTATCTAATGGCCATCTCCTTATATCCAGGATAGGCGAATGGCATTGGCGCAGAATTTTTACCGAAACCCCCAAAATTCGCGCTATTAGTACCATGGTTTAAAAACTTTTCACGGTCTCTTCACCACACGAGCAGCCATATTCCCGCATAATTAGTTAGCGATCATCAATACTTGATCCAATCAGGGGATCGCCGTTTCTTTATCAGTTGGTAAAGCCAACCTGTTATAGGCAATCCCGTTCTCTCTATTATGAATAGACAGATACTGGAAAAAAATGTAATGCATATCGCAATCTAATTTCCATATCATGTGCTTGGGAAAATCGTACTGTTGCAATAACCAAGCAAACATAGCAATATTTAGAGACCTGGAGAAGTACAAAAATGGCTCGAAAACCTAAAGTTCTGATAATAGATGACGATGCTGGCCTGATCAAAATGATGGGCATTATTCTGCACAAGGCGGGCTACAAAGTTGAGGCAGCCACCAGCGGTATTGATGGCCTCTCAAAGATAGATGAATTCAAGCCCGATTTAATCATTCTGGATCGCATGATGCCCCTGATGGATGGTCTGGAAGTTGTCCGTCGCCTGCGCGCCCGTCCGGCAACTGCCCAACTACCCATTATCATGCTTAGCGCTTTAGGCAGTGTCGAAGAAAAAGTTGATGGTTTCGAAGCCGGGGTGGACGATTACGTCCATAAACCGGTTGAGCCAAAAGAACTGCTGGCCCGAACCAAAGCCTTGCTAATGAGAGCCAATTATTCTCGACCGCCTGCCGCCAAAACCGTTTCCATCTTCGGTTCCAAAGGCGGCGTCGGTGTCACCTCGATCGCGGTTAACATGGCTGTGACCCTGGCTAAACAGGGCCACTCTGTTATCTTGGCCGAATTAAAGGCAACTGGGGGCGCCATTCGTCACCAGTTAAAGTTAACCGCCGGGCAAGACTTGAGTCAATTATTAAGCATGAAGGCCGAACAGGTAAAACGGCCGGAAATTGAACGCCGCATCCTTACCCACTCAACCGGCATGCAGTTGATGTTAGCCCCTCAAATTGGCGAGAGCAACAGGATGACCCCCGCCCATGTGGAGCTAATATTAGATGCCTTAACGGCCCGCGCCCAATATGTCATTTTAGATTTACCCTCAAACCTGGATGAAAGTGTTCGCCGGGCTTTCGAACTATCCGATCAGATTCTCCTGGTAACCGAACCTGAAACATTATCTATTTCCTGTGCTTTTACCCAACTAACTTGTTTGAAAGAATGGGACGTATTCAGCCGCACCAACCTCGTCGTTTCAACCCGCACCCCATCTTCCTCCTGGCTAAACCGGGTCGAGGTTGAAAACCGTTTAGGTATGGGTGGGGGCGAAGCCAAACAAGCCTCCCGCTGGGAACCGCGTGCCCTGGAAGTTGATGTCCGCTTGCGCCAGGGAGTGGCCGGCGTCATTCCGGCGACCCCGGAACTGTTCCATGAATCAATCCGGGCCGGCGTGCCAATCACCTTGATTGAACCAAGCGCCCCCTCAGCTCGCGCCTTGCTAGATCTGGTAGACTGGCTGGCTGACAAGCAGCCCGAAGAAAGTCTGATAGAAGAGCCTATCCTCTACGTCAGTTAGAACCTTATTCAGGTAATCGGCCGAAATCAGTAATTGGGAAATTGATTTGTGCTTAAACAGCACAATCAGTTATTATCTATTTATATCTGGTTGACCTGTTCAAGCTTCCTGAACCGGCTGAACAAAATCAAGCAACCCAATTACGATGCAAAGAATTTCCCCAACCCTTGATCGCGTACTGATCCATGTCGGCTTATTACTTTTAGCCCTGCTCTTTCTATTTGGATGCCGGGAATCGGAGCCAGAAGCCTTACCGCCCGAAGAAATCATTCAAAATTCGGCCGAACGCATGAATGGTATGAGCGGCTTTGAATTTATCATCGAGCGTTCCGGTGAGCCTGTTTATCTCGACCTCAACGACACCATTGCCTTCCGCCGCGCCGAAGGCCATTACGTCGCCCCCGACAAAGCCCAGGCCATTGTTCGCGTCATAACCCCCGGCCTGGTAACAGATGTCGGCGTCATCAGCATCGGCCAGACCCAATGGGAGTCCAATCTCCTCGCCCCTGACTGGCAGGAATTACCACCCGATTGGGGCTTTAATCCGGCCGTTTTGTTCGACTCCCAAATCGGCATACAATCTATCTTATTAAGCGACCTGTCAGACTTAAACTACCAGGGCGTCGAAGAAATTGAGGACGGTCCGGAGCAAAAACTCTATCTGATTACGGGCACATTAAACGGCGAGCGCATCCACGAAATGAGTTATGGTACCATTGGCCCGCAAACCATGTCCATTCAAATATGGATTGCGCCTAAAACCTTCGAACTATACCGGGTTGTCATTAATGATCCCAGCCAGGGTGGAGAAGAACCAACCATCTGGCAGGTTGACTTTCGCGAATTTGACCAGACTATCGACATTGAACCACCGCCGGAATCTGAGTCATCGTAAGTAAGCGGCCATCAATAAAATGTTTAATCAAGTGGCCGCTTACTCCAAACCGACCGCACAATTCCACCACCCTATTTGCGGACGGTCATTAACAGACATCGCTTTCCCAAAGGAGGGGCAAAATGAGTGAAGAATTTACTGAAGTAACACCCCAAAAATCAAACCGCCGCACGATGTTAATTGGGGGGATATCGGCCGTCTTGCTTGGTTGTTGCGCCCTGTTGGCGGTTGTTGTCATTGTACTGGTTATTGATCCATTCGGTTTTAATATCATCTCTCGCCTAACCGGCCGTTACGACGCCGCCGCCACCGCCATGCCCCCCGACACAAGCCTTTACGCTGGGGTAAATTTGTTAAACACAAACCCCCTCGAAATTTCCCGAATTACCCAACCCTTCATCGAAGCTGCCGGTGATCCCGATATTGAAAATCTCGAAGGCGTGCAGGAAGAATTCAACGAACAATTATTGTCGGATTTTGGCATAAACGCCGAAACCGACATCGCCCCCTGGATTGGACAATATGTCGGCTTTGGCGTCACCGAATTTACCTTCAGTACCTTTGGAACTGTTGAATCTGTGAACTGGATAATTGCTGCAGAATCCCGGAACAATGATGCCGCCGACGAATTTATACGCAAGCTCCGGGGTGAATTAGCCAACTCATCTGGCGAGAACATCACCGAACAAAGTTATGAAGGGGTCACCCTCTATGTGATGCAAGGTTCAGCCCCCGATGAACAGATCGCCTTCGGCCGTTCCGGTGGCCTGGTCATCGCCGCTTCCAACCTCACTACCATTCAGGCCGCCATCGACGCACAAAACGGCGACTCCCTGGACGAAACCGACAATTACCGCCAGATCATTGGCGACTTGCCTCGGGGCCGAACGGCAACAATCTATACCTCAGGCGAAGGCATCAGAAATATTATAGAATCCAGCCAAAGCGCCGCAGGATCACCCCTGAATCCCGCCGACCTGCCGCTGACAAATTTCGCCAGTACAGCCAGTTCCCTATCAATTGTAGACGCTGGTCTCCAATTAGATATCGTCAGCTATTTCGACCAGAGTCAATTATCAAATGCCCAACAAGCCCTCCTCGAAGCGTCTGGCCAACCTTTAGATACGGCCGCCCTCCTTCCCGGCCAAACAGTTGCCTATCTCAGCGGCCAACGACTCGATCTCCTCTGGCTTGCCATTCGTGAAGCTACCGGCGATGAAATCGGCTTTGATGAATCAATGGACTCCTTCAGCCGGGAGTTTGGTCTCAATCCCAGCACCGACCTCTTCCCACTTATGAACGGCGAATGGGCCATTGCTGTCATTGCCGGCCAATCCGGTATGCTGGCAGAAGAATTAGACGTCCCACTTGGGTTATCTATGGTAATCGAAACAGATCGGCCGGCGGATGTGGCCAATACCGTGGAAAACCTCAGAGCAGCGTTGGAAGACCAACTTCTTATCGTAACCGAGTCCGAGTCAAGCAGCCTCAATGGCTATCAGGTAAGCCTCGGCGAAGGTTTACCAGCCGCTTTTACTTTTGGACTTGAACAAAATTATTTCTACCTGGCTTCAAGCTCAAACACGGCCGTTGAGATATTTTCCGGTGGCCCGACCTTGTCCGATAGCGATAGATATCAATCCTTTCAATCCGAATTTTCGCGAGATATCAGCCTGTCCTTCTATCTGGATGTCACCGCCCTACTGGGAACCTTACGAGAAGGCCAGACTGACTTTGCCCTGGAAGATTTCAATGATTCAGTCCGCGTCCTAGAACCACTACAAGCAATCGCCCTCGGCAACACTTACGACAATAACATTCGCCAAACCCAGGTCATTATCTTTATTGAAACCGAATAAAATTGTTGGCTGCAACAATCAACAAATGTATAGTTAGAGTATGCCAATACCAACACCTTTTCACGAGCGAACAGCCGCTCTCTCAGAAAGCCACGAATGGCGCGATTGGTCCGGCTATTTAGCCGCCAGTCTCTATGAACCATCACACGAACGAGAGTATTACGCCATTCGCAATTCGGCCGCCCTCATCGATGTATCCCCCCTTTTCAAATACGACATCACCGGCCCCGACGCCCTCCCGCTGGTCAACAAAATCATCACCCGCAACGCCGCCAAATGCAAGATAGGCCAGATACTTTATACACCCTGGTGCGACGAAGACGGCAAAATCATCGACGACGGCACCGTTTGGCGGCTGGCCGAAAATCATTTCCGCGTCACCGCCGCCGACCCCAGCCTGCGCTGGTTCCAAGATTGCGGTTTTGGTCTTAAAGCCCAAGTCGATGATATTTCCACCCGGCTGGCCGCCCTCGCCCTTCAAGGCCCAAATGCCGGCCATATTCTGCAAGCAGTTCTGAACGACACCGGCCTGGACAAGTTGAAATATTATCACCTTCACCACACTGACGATGCCGGCTTTCCGTTAACAATCACCCGTACCGGCTTCACCGGTGATCTCGGTTATGAACTTTGGACACCTCCTGAATATGCCTGCCGGTTGTGGGATACACTCATGACCGCCGGAAAGGGCTACGGCCTGTTACCCGCCGGCATGGTCGCCCTTGATATCGCCCGCGTCGAAGCCGGGCTGTTATTAATTGAAGTCGATTACATCTCCTCTCAGAAAGCCCTGATTGAAGCCCGAAAATCTTCTCCCTACGAAGCCGGACTGGGCTGGACGGTTGCCCTGGATAAGGGTCCATTTGTCGGCCGTTCCGCGCTCCTCGCCGAGAAGAAGGCCGGATCAAAATGGTCGCTGGTCGGTCTGGAAATCGATTGGCCCCATCTCGAGTCACTTTTTGCCGTCCACAATTTACCACCCCTGATTCCCGCCCGAACTGACAGAGCGGCCGTTCCCCTGTATAATACAACCGGTCGTCAGATTGGTCAGGTGACCAGCCGTACTTTTTCTCCTATTTTGAAAAAATACATCGCCCTGGCAACCGTCGAAAGCCGTTACGATAAACCCGGCACTCGCCTTCAAACCGAGATCACCGTCGAGTACACCCGCCAGAAAGCACTGGCAACCGTTACCAAAACCCCATTCTTTAACCCGCCCCGCAAACGGGCCTGACTTTACCAATATTCATAATGCAAAACGCCCTGGTGCGGCTAGATTTATCGAACAGAAAAAAATCTTTGCGTCTTTGCCCCCTTGCGTCTTTGCGTTAAAAAAGGAGAAAACTTATGCGATTAGGCGCCCAAATGAGCGCAGCCGGTGGCTTACACAAGGCCTACCAACGCGGCCATGATGCCGGATGCGATTCCATCTTAATATTCACCAAAAGCAACCGCCAATGGAAAGCCAAACCCCTATCCGATAAGGACATTCAGAAATTCAAGGAAGCCACGGCCGAATATGATGACATTTATCCCGTTGCCGTCCACGCCAGCTACTTAATTAATATTGGCTCTTCCAAAGAAGATCTGTGGGAAAAATCATACCAGGCCCTAAAGGTCGAGGTTGAACGGTGTGAAGCCCTCGAAATCCCGACCCTCACCTTCCATCCCGGGGCCCACGTCGGCGAGGGAGAAGAGACCGGTCTATCAAATATTGCCAGGGCCTTACAGCGTTTGTTGGCAGAAACAGAAGGCTTTAAGACAATCGTTTGTCTGGAAACAATGGCTGGGACCGGCACAACACTGGGCTATAAATTTGAGCATCTGGCTTATCTGTTGGAAGAAGGTCAGAAAAATGGCGGCGACGGCCGTCTTGGCGTTTGCTTTGACACCTGTCACGTTCTTGCTGCCGGCTACGATATCCGCACCCCCGAAGCATATGAACAAACCATGGCCAAATTTGACAGCATCGTCGGCCTGGATCAGATTAAATGCTTCCACTTCAACGACAGCCAATACGAACTGGGCGAGCGCAAAGACCGCCACGAACACATCGGCGACGGCTATGTCGGTATCCAAGGATTTGCTAACTTCCTCAACGATCCCCGCTGGGCTGACCATCCCGCCCACCTGGAAACCCCCAAAACCGAAGAAGACGAAGACGGCAACGAAATCGACATGGACGTTGAAAACCTCAAACGGCTAAGAGCAGCTATTAAATAGGTACTAAATATAAATCAGCAACGAATTTCACGAAATATTATGCGTAAGCGTTCAGACTTTTGTTTTTTCACGCCATAGACTTATGTTGAAAGATACCGAAAAAACAAAAGTCTATAGAGGGAGTGAACGGATACTTACAAACTACATATTATGGAAGATTATAATCTTACACTTGAGGATTCTCTCAATCAGTGCCAATCAACATTAGATGCCTGCGTAATTGTTGGTGGCAGCATCATCTGGCAGCGGCAAGAACAATTAAATAACTGCCTTCAACGTGGGGTCGGTTTAAGAATGTTGTTTCCGGATCCTAAATCAAATTGGCTGGTGAAAATGGTTTCTTCCGCTGGCGTTTCAATTGAAGAATATGCACCGAGGATTCTAAAAAGCATCCAAATCGTCCAACAATTAAGCCCCAATGTAAAGATAAGATGGTATACGACGGCTATTACAAACTGGTTTCTGGTTGTAGATAGCAAACTGGTCTGGCATAAAATGTTTAGTCTGACCGAGAAGACAGCCCGTCAGATTGTCTATTCCCCATCAGGCGTCGCTTATTACAACAATCTGTTTGATTCAATGTGGGAAGAGTCTAATTTATCATTACTGTCAGCTCAGAAACATACCAGAGATGAGGAAGAAGCACCGCCATCAACCGCTTCAAGGGAGAAATTACCAGATTTATTAGAATTGTTAGTAGGGCGTTTTGGTGAAGATGAATTGAAAACGATTTGTTTTTACCTGGAAATCGATTATGAAGTTTTTCCGGGGGTTGGGAAACAAGGGAAAGTTCGAGAACTACTCACTTATTTGGAACGGCGAAATCGCATAAACCATTTAGCTGAAGTTGGTTCAAGATTGCGACCAGATATTGACTGGCAACCTNNAGATATTGACTGGCAACCTTATTTATCGACAAAGAGTTTATGACCAAAAGTATCTTTTCAAAGGACCACCACCGCCTTCTGTTTGCTATGGCCCATGAACATTTCCTCAAATCTCACCGCGACATTGAAGGCAACAAAAGCTACCTCCTTCACCCCCTGAACGGCAAACCGGAACAGGTCAGCCCCAAAACCGTTAAATACCTGCGCGACAACGGCTACATCGACAGCAACAAAAAATTCCCCGTCGCCACCTTCTGGCTAACCGACAAAGGCCGCCAGGCCGGTAGACAGTAAACCGTTCACTACCCAATGGCTCCAAAACTATTCGTCTTTTCAATCCAGGCATCAAGTGTCTTCAATGCATGACCCTCATCAATCGACTCCCTTGCCTCTTCCAATCCAGTTGCCAGATCGTCAGAGTTTAACGCCAGCGCTGCGGCCGCATTGAGCAAAACAATATCCCGGCGCGGCCCCTGGTCCTTGCCGCTCAAAATATCGCGTGTAATTTGAGCATTTTCTTCCGGCGTGCCGCCAACCAGGTCTGCCAATTTAGCCCGATTCAAGCCCAATGTTTGCGCGTCAAACTCATAGCTTTCCACCTTGCCATCCGCTAAACGACTCATATAGTTCGGTCCGGTCGTCGTCAGTTCATCCAACCCATCAGCCCCATGAACCACATAAGCCGCCTTACTACCCAAAGCCCCCAACACAATTGCCAAAGGTTCTGCCAATGCCTGATCATACACCCCAATAAGCTGATGAGTAGCACCGGCAGGATTGGTCAATGGCCCGAGAACATTGAAAATCGTTCGTTGCCCTAACTCCCGCCGTGGTCCAATCGCGTGACGCATCGCTGGATGGTGTTTGACCGCGTAAAGAAAACCAATATTCACATCCCGGATACAGTCGGCCACCTGTTCAGGCGTCAGGTCTAAATTACCCCCCAGGGCCATTAACACATCGGCCGATCCCGACTTACTACTCGCCGCCCGGTTGCCATGCTTCGCCACCCGCAGCCCATACCCGGCCACAACAAAAGCGGCCGTTGTCGAAATATTGAACGTATGCTTCCCATCGCCACCCGTCCCACAGGTATCGACCAGCATCCCGCCCACATCCATCGGCGCATCCACCTTCACCACATGGTTCCGCATCGCCCGGGCGCTGCCCGCAATCTCTTCCACCGTCTCTCCCTTCATCCGCAGCGCCGTCAGATAGCTGCCAATTTGAGCCTGGGTCGCCTCACCACTCATGATGGCGTTCATCGCCTCCTCCGCCTCCACCATCGTCAAATCCCGCCCATTAATAACTTCCGCAATCGCACCTTTCAAATCCATAACGCTCTCCTCAAAATAATCTCACGCCAAGACGCGAAGTCGCAAAGAAGATTTACTTGGCGTCTTTGCGTCTTGGCGTGAGCCAAATTGCCAATTACCCAATTACCACTTACTCACCGCCCATCCAAAAAATTCTTCAAAATCCGCTTACCATGTTCCGTCAAAATACTCTCCGGATGAAACTGAACGCCTGAAACGGGGTGTTCTTTATGCTGTAATGCCATTACCTCCCCCTCTCTAGTAAAAGCCGTCACCTGCAGACTATCCGGCAGCGGCTCTTCCACAATCAGCGAATGGTAGCGGGTGGCATTAAAGGGGCTGGGAACGCCGTTGAACAATCCTCTGCCGTTATGATAAACGGCCGATGTCTTCCCATGCATCAATCGCGGCGCCCGGCTCACCTTCCCGCCATATACCTGGCCAATACATTGATGTCCCAGACAAACACCCAGCACCGGAATCGTCTGCCCCAACTCCCGAATCACGTCATTTGAAATACCACCATCATCCGGATCCCCGGGTCCCGGGCTGATAACAATCTTTTCTGGAGCCAGCGCCCGGATTTCATCAAGCGTAACCTGGTCATTCCGAAACACCTGCAATTCCGCCCCCAGTTCACCCAAATACTGCACCAGGTTATAAGTAAAGGAATCATAATTATCAATCACAACTATCATATAATTTCTCCTCCGAAAACAATCCACCAATTTCACCCATTAAAAAATCTGTGTCATCTGTGGATTATCTTTCGTGCCTCAATTAGTCCAATGTTACGATGACGAGGTTGTACTCGGCCGTTTCGTCATTAACCGTCGAAACCAAAATCGTGTAAGCAGTATCTGCCCGGGGCAACACAAAGGCTGTTTCGGCCGAACCAGGCCCGCCAAAATTTGCCTCCGTTATCAGCTCGCCGCTCTCGTAATGAACTTGAAGGGCAACATCGCTTTGTCCAATCGGGTCAATGAATACGATAACGGGCCGGCCGCCATTAGATAGAGCTTTGTAATTCTTGGTCTGGCCCGGTTCCACGGAATCGTTGACCAGACGCGTATTGGCCGCAGGAGTTATGCCGTCGTACATATACAAGGTGAAATTTCCGGAAGTGCCATTGCCCTGTACTGCGACCGTTATTGGGCCATCTTCCTCAGGTGTAATCACCAATATTTCCGGCTGGCCGGGACCGCCAAAATCGCCTTGAGACACAGGCTGCAACTGGCCGAGGTCAGTTCCGGCCCCGACAGTTCCCTGGTAGGCGCTGAGAGCTATGTCCAGGTCGTCATCTCCTTCTACAAAGGCTATCACCGGTTCAAATTTAATGCCCTCGAAGCTGTAAAACTGAGTTTCGCCGCCTGCCAGGGAGCCACTTGTCTGTTGGCCGGGTGCAATAGTTCCCGGCGGAGCCAGAACGGGTGCAACAGTTGGCGTCAAAGTCGCCTCTATTGTCACCGTCACGGCCGTTGTCGGTTCAACCTCGACCGTTTCCGAAGTCGGCGTCGGTTGTGTCTGTTCCCCGTCAGCTGCCAGGGTTGCCGTCTCAGCAACGGCCGCACTGGTCGCCGTTGGCTCTTCAATAGCAGGCACATCCGTCGCTGCCCGCTGTTCAACCGTTACCGTCGCCACTTCGACAGTTATCTCTTCAACAGCCACCGGCGTCTCTGACCCGCCTGTCAAATTACAAGCCAGCCCCAATACGGCCGCTGCCGCGACCAATAACCACCATCGAAAAAATTGTCGTTTATCCATTTAATTACCCAATTACGCTTATCCTGGCAGCAACAACCCCATAATCTCCTTCATCTGGTCTACCTTCGGTGTTGCCACTTCCCGGGCCCGTTCCGCCCCGCGGGCCAGCAGCCGGTCCAATTCGGCCGGGTCTTCCATCAAGGCCTCATAACGCAAGCGCAGTGGCGTAATGGCATCAATCACCACCTCAGCCACCTGCTTTTTCAGGTCGCCATAGCCCCTGGCATTTGCAAAATCAGCTTCAACTTCTGCTTTCGATTTACCCGTCACTGTCTTATAGATGCTTAATAGGTTGTTGACCCCGGCCTTTTCCGGATCGTCCGAAAAAAGAATCTCATTCCCCGAATCCGTCACGGCCCGTTTAAAAGAGCGCATGATTTCCTTCGGATCATCAGCCAATCGAATCGCATGGCCTCGCTTATCGGCTAGACTTTTCGACATTTTCACAGTTGGGTCATCCAGCCCCATAATCCGCGCCCCAACTTCTGGAATAACCGGCTCGGGAACGATGAAAAATTCTTCTTCATAGAGGTGATTAAAGCGCTGGGCAATGTCGCGAGCCAGTTCCACGTGCTGCTTCTGGTCATCGCCAACCGGCACCTCATGGGCGTCATAAAGTAAAATATCACCCGCCATCAACACCGGATAATCTAGCAAACCGGTCAAGACGCTTTCCTGTCTGGCCGATTTGTCCTTAAACTGGGTCATCCGCTGCAGCCATCCAAGCGGGGTGACACAGTTCAACAGCCAACTGGCTTCTGCGTGGGCTTGGACATGACTTTGGATAAACAGTGTTGTCTTTTCCGGATCGATTCCGGCCGCCAGCAGCATCGCTGCCAAAGACCGGATTTCATGTCGCAGCGCTTCCGGCACTTGAGGAACAGTCAGACTGTGCAAATCAACGACGCAGATAAAGCTCTCTTTTTCTCCCTGTCTTTCTACCCAGCCTTTTATTGCCCCAAGATAATTGCCAATATGAATATTCCCTGTCGGTTGAATACCACTAAAAACTCGTTTCTTCATAATTTGCTCCATTCACAATTCTCAATTCATTATTCATTATTAGACAAGCCCTTGCTCAGCTTGCTCAATAGCCACCGCCAACGCCCCGGCTTTATTCAAACACTCTTGATGTTCAGTCGCCGGATCGCTGTCAGCCACAATGCCGGCCCCGGCCTGGACATAAACCGTATCATCCTGGACCAACATCGTCCGAATCGTTATGCAGGTATCCATGCTGCCGTCATAGCTAAAGTACCCAACCGCCCCGGCATACAAACCACGACGCTGGCCTTCTAATTCTTCAATAATCTCCATCGCCCGTACTTTTGGGGCGCCGCTGACCGTCCCGGCCGGAAACGTCGCCCGCATCAGGTCAAAAGCATCCATACCCGGCCGTATTTTACCTTCCACATGGCTGACGATGTGCATCACATGACTATAACGTTCAACCACCATCAAATCACGCACATTCACCGTGCCATATTCACTGACCCGGCCGATATCATTCCGCCCCAGGTCAACCAGCATCACATGCTCCGCTCGCTCCTTCGGGTCAGCCAAAAGCTCTTCTTGCAAAGCCAAATCTTCCGCCTCAGTCGCGCCCCGGGGCCGCGTCCCGGCAATCGGCCGTACACTCGCAATCCCATCTTCCAGCCGCACATGTAATTCCGGCGACGCTCCAACAACCTGAAAATCATGTCGGCCGCTGCCATCACTGAAATCAAAATAAAACATATATGGTGAAGGGTTCAACATCCGCAAAGCCCGGTAGATGGCAAAAGGATGGGCGCTGGTCTTGCGACTTAACCGCTGGCTCAAGACCACCTGAAAGATGTCCCCGGCTGCGATATATTCTTTCGCCTGCCGCACCATCTCCTCAAAACGATCCTGGCTCATATTCGAAGTCAGCCCGTTCTTACCGTTGGCGCCGTCAAACTGCCAGCGCCGGGTCGGAATCGCCGGAATCGGCCGTAACAACCGCTCACTCACTCTTTCGATACGCTGAATCGCATCAACATAGGCCAGCTCAACATCCCCGTTCACCCGGGCGTTCGCCAAAATCAATAATCGGTGACGGGCATGGTCAAAGACAACCAGTGTATCCGCCAACAGAAAGACAGCATCGGGAATATCGAGCACCGTTTCGGCCGTTTCCGGCAGCTTCTCAAAATAACGCACCACATCATATCCCAGATAACCAACTGCCCCGCCATTAAATCTGGGCAAATCCGGCACATCCGCCGGGACAAACTGGCCCAACTCCGCCTTCAGTACCGATAGTAGATCTTCGCCCTCCTCCAGGATCCGGGAAGTCGCCGAACCACCTTCACGTTCCTCCGTCACCTCCCGGCCTCGCAAAGAGACAACCCCATGTGGATTGACACCAACAAAGGAATAACGGCCGACCTGCTCCCCGCCTTCCACCGATTCCAGCAAAAATGACGGTCCCAGCGTATCCATCAACTTCAAATAAACCGTTACCGGCGTCTCCAAATCAGCCGGAAAAATCCGGTAAACAGGAATCAAATTCGCCTTTCCGCCAGCCAATTCCCGAAACTCCTCCAACCCCGGCTTATATACTTCGTGACTAATATTACTGCTCATCAGCATACCTCAATATTGAACCTTCAGAAATTATGTAATTGAGTAACTTGGTAATTGAGGAGCCGGTTCCGGCCAATTACCCATTTACCCAATTACCTAATCACCATTCACCAATCAAACCAATCAACCCAATAAAAAAACGCTCTTATCCCAAAAGAAACCACCAACGATTCCTCAAGGGACGAGAGCGCNNCCCTGCTTAGACCAGCCCTATAAATAAAAATCGCGCCGTGATGCGCGAAATGTAAGCCAGCCTCACTCAATCAACTCGATAAATTCATCATTCACCAGGTCGCTGCTCAGATAACGGTAGCATTCCCGGTCTGGACTACTAAACGTGGCAGAATGCCTAAGTTATTTGCCCAGACAACTCCTCGGCCCATTCTCCTTCTGCGCTGACATTGGTCTTTCAGCATTTCAACCAACTCTCTGCGACCCGCTTTGAAGGATACTATTCCGATTCACAGTTGTTCACGTATTTTTATTGGCGCTCATAGTATCATGATAGGTAGACTATTGTCAAGATTGAAAATCAGTCTATTATTTGTTTAAGAGTAATGGGCAATACATCGCTTCAACAACCTGAAACAATATTAGGCGGCCGTTATCGCCTTGGTTCTTCCCTGGGTCATGGCGGCATGGGGAGTATTTATGCTGCCTATGACCGGCTCACCAAACAGGAAGTCGCCCTCAAGCGAATAACATTCGGGAACGGGCAGCGAATCACCTCCAGCGCCGACGCCTACCTTGATCCCCGCATCGCTCTGGCCCAGGAATTTCAAGTCCTGGCAAAACTTAGACACCCCAACATCATTACTGTTTTAGATTATGGGTTCGACCACGAAAAAGAACCTTACTTCACCATGGATCTGGTCCACAACCCCCAAACCATATTGGAAGCAGCCGAAAACCAACCTCTCGAAACCAAAATACAGTTGCTGGTCCAACTTCTGCAAGCATTGGCCTACCTTCACCGGCGGGGCTTCATCCACCGCGACCTAAAACCGGGCAACATCCTCGTCGACACCATCACCGACGAACATGGTGAACACAAAGTAGTAAAAGTACTCGACCTGGGGCTCACTACCGAAAGTAATGACGACACCAACATGGCCGGAACCCTGGCCTACATGGCCCCTGAAATGCTGCTGGGCGGTCCCGCATCTTTCCAAACTGATTTGTATTCCATCGGCATCATTGCTAGCCAAATGTTTATCGGTCGCCATCCTTACGGCGATCCCAGCACCAGCCAGTTCCTACAAAATGTTCTCCATATATCGCCCAACATTTATCTCCAGGGAATGGACAACCAACTAACTGCTATTTTATCAAAACTGTTAAAACAGAATCCATCTAAGCGCTATTCCAGCGCAAATGAAGTACTTTCCGAACTAGGTAACTACATCCAACAGCCCCTGGTATTGGAAACGGCCGCCACCCGCGAAAGTTTCTTGCAAGCCGCCAAATTTGTCGGCCGTGAAAGTGAGCTGGAACAGTTAGAAACAGCCTTGAGTCAGGCCAGAGAGGGTCAGGGCAGCAGTTGGCTCATTACCGGGGAAAGCGGCGTTGGCAAATCCCGCCTATCCAACGAACTCCGAATCCGCGCCCTGGTTCAAGGATTCCTGACCCTTCGCAGTTACGCTCAAAAAGATGTGGGCAGCCCATATTTCATCTGGCAGGACATTATTCGCCAGCTCCTATTAACCATCACCATAAATGAGCAAGACGCTGCCATTCTATCCAACGTTTTCTTCCAGATTGATGACCTCATTGGCCATGAAACAAAACCAATATCAGATCTTGACCCGGCTGTTATCCAAAACCGGCTTCTGAAAATATTAGATACCATTTTCCGTCAGCTAGAACAGCCAGCCCTTATCATATTAGAAGATATTCAATGGGCCAGAAAAGAGAGTCTGGCCCTGCTCAATGGGTTAAGGAACCAGGCTGCGCAGCTACCAATTCTGATCATCACCACACTTCGCAGCGATGAGGCCACCGTCCAATCCCTGGACCTCTCGGAAATGAATTTACTGGCCTTAAAGCGCCTCTCAAAATCGGCCGTCATTCAACTCAGCGAATCAATCATGGGCCGGGCCGGCCGGGAAAGCCGCATTATTGATCTGCTCCAAAACGAAACCGAAGGCAACCCCTTCTTTGCCGTTGAAATTATTCGCGCATTGGCCGAAGAAGCGGGCAACTTGAGTCTGGTTGCCTCCATGACATTACCCGAAAACATCATTACCGGTGGTTTACACAATCTTATTCAGCGCCGGGTAAACAAAATCCAACCGCATTACCAACCCCTCCTGCAAACAACGGCCGTCACCGGTCAACACTTAGATCTCAACCTGCTCAAAACAATCGCCCCAGAAAATGGCGTGTCAGATTTAGAAGATTGGCTCACCGAATGCGCTAATGCGGCCGTTCTCGAAAGGCAGGATAATCGCTGGCGATTCACCCATAACAAGCTCCGGGAAGCAATTCTGGCTGAGCTAAACCAGAACGAGCAACAAATAATTCATCAACATATCGCTCGTACGCTGGAAACCATCTATCCCAACCACGAAGAAATTGCCGCTCAACTAACCTTCCACTGGGCCGGAGCGGGAAACCATGAAAAGGAAATTCACTACGCCAATTTAGCCGGAACCAGAGCCTTAAATGTTTGGGCCAACCATGAAGCAAGTCTCTTTTTTGAACAGGTCTTGCAAAGCTTATCCCGTTTGCCGGAAACGGCCGAACGCCAACAATTACACATCGATACCGCCCTCAAACTCGCTCGAGTTGCCGCCTTCAATCCAGCTGTCGATATTCTGGCCTACCTGGAACAAGCCCGCGGTTACGCCGAAGCCCTGCAAGATGAAACCCGCCAGGCCCATATCTACAGCAGCATCGGCGCCTACCACTATGTCCAGGTTCAGATGGATTTAGCTTTTGAATATTTCCAGAAATGCCTGGAATTAGCCGAAAAACTATCCCTGGATTCATTGCTCGTCCTACCCTACAATTTAATCGGTCGTGCCCACGCCAATCTTGGCAACTACCAGCATGCTGCAGACCTCCTGGCTCGCGGCATACCCCTCGCCGAACAGTTCAATGACCTCGATTTACTCGCCGGGTCACTCGTTTTTTATGGCCTCTCCCTGGCCTATCAAGGCAGGTGGTCAGAAGCCGAATCCTACACCAATCGGGCCTTGACACTGGCTGAAAACCTGAACTCCCCGGAACGCATCGCTGCCAACAAAATGATCGCCGGAGTCTACTACGCCTACTGTGGCTATTGGCCGGAAGCCCAAACCTTGTTGGTGGAAGCAACGGCCATGACCGATGAACAAGGCGCCCTCCAGCTTCTTTTTGTCTGCTACGGAACCCTGGGTTACGTCCATTTAAGAACCAATCAATTCGAAGAAGGCTGTGACTATCTGGAAAAATGTCTCAATCTCAACCGGGAACACCCCCAACTTTCCATCAATTTACCAATGTTCCACGCCTACCAGGCTGAAACCTTACTGAAGAAAGAAGGGTGGCAGGTCGCCTTGCAAAAAGTGGAAGAAGCCATTGAACTCGCTCAAAAAATTGGCCAACCGATGGGACATGCTCAAGGACTGCAATCATTAAGTCGCATCCTTCTAGCAGCCCCAGACCCCGATTGGAACCGGGCCGAACAGGCACTCCATGACTCAATCGCCATTTACGAAGAAGGCAGCGGCCTGACCTACATTGCTATTTGCAACCTCGAATTGGGCAAATTGTATGCCGCCAACGGCCGAACGGCCGTAGCCCAAACCCAACTCTCCCAGGCCCTTTCCCTTTTCACGGAATACACGCTGCCCTGGTACCAGACCCACGCCAAACAAGCTCTGGCCGAACTAAGGTAAGAAAAGCGGATCGCCGCCATCCCCCGTGGCTCCTGACAAGCCCTCACCCCTTATCCTCAATCATCAGCAACTGTTTCACCCCCTCAGGCGACTCCTACTTGTCATTCCGAAATGAGCGTCCTACAATTTCCATTATCCGCCAAAAAAAAGAAAGCGAATTGAGGAATTTTTCACCACCTTGAAAAATGATAGCAGGATTGATTAGAGAGATAAAATAATGTCATCACCATTTCCAGGAATGGACCCCTACTTAGAAGGTCATCTTTGGCGTGATTTTCACCACGATTTCGCCAGCCAGGTTCGGCGGGAACTCGCGCCTTTGCTACCGCCTCATTACGTCGCCCGGATAGAGGTCGCCATTGTTATTGATAATATGCCGGACTCCGAGTATGGTCTTATATATCCTGATATTGGGGTCGTGACTAAGAAGTTAAAAGAGCCACCGCCTTCCCTTTCAACGGTCGAGGATTCTTCTCTAACGGCACCATTAACTATCCCAATCTCCGATTTTGAGGTGAAAAATTTCACCGTTGAAGTTCGTGATACTGAAAATAATGACCTGGTAACGAGCATCGAAATTTTATCGCCTGTCAACAAACGGGAACCTAACCTGACCCACTACCTTCTAAAGCGGGCAAAGTTGAGAGAAGCAGGCGTTCATCTCATTGAAATAGATTTAATTCGTCGGGGTCAACGGCCGTTTCAGCATCCCAGAATCCCCGATGTACCCTACCTGATAACGCTCACCAGAGCAACATTGTTAGAAGCTGAAGTCTGGCCGTTGACTCTCCAACAACCCCTGCCAACCATCCCCATCCCCCTTCGTCATCCCGACCCTGACGTTCCACTGAACTTAGCCCGGGCATTCAACACCGTGTACGAATCCGCATACTACAATCGCTCTATCGACTACAATAACGACCCGCCGCCACCGAAGCTGCCAACGGCCGATTTAGAATGGTGGCAGCAACACCGCCAAACATTATCCTAGTAAACGCTTTGCATCTTTGCACCTTTGCGCCCTTGCGCCCTTGCGTTAACCTCCTCCCCTATGTCCCAAGCCCGCCTAGCCTTCCTTGCCGGAATCAAAGCCGAGCTACCGATTTTATTGGGCGTCCTCCCCTTTGGTATGATATACGGCATTCTCGCCCTGGAAGCCGGTCTGGAAATAACAGAAGCCCAGGCCATGTCATCCATAGTCTTCGCTGGTTCCGCTCAATTTGTCATCGCCCAACTGGTAGCCCTGGGAACCCCCGGACTCATCATCTTCATTACTGCCGTCCTCGTCAACCTGCGCCACGCCCTATACAGTGCCTCCCTCGCCCCCTATTTGCACCATTTACGGCCGCGCTGGCAATGGCTCCTCGCATACCTCCTCACCGACGAAGCCTACGCCATCGCCGTCCTTCACTACCAGGAAGGCAGCGACATTAAACACAAACACTGGTACTTCCTCGGCGCTGGCCTCGCCCTTTGGACCACCTGGCAGCTAAGCACCGCTGCCGGCATCCTCCTCGGCGCCCAAATTCCGCCCGAATGGTCCCTCGACTTCACCCTCGCCCTGACCTTCATCGCCCTCGTCGTTCCGGCCCTCAAAGAAAGAGCCGACCTCGCCGCCGCTCTGACCGGTGGGATAACGGCCGTCCTCCTAATCAACCTGCCCTACAAGCTCGGCCTCGTCATTGGCGCGCTGGCAGGCATTGCCGCCGGGGTTCTCGTCGACAGATACGAAAAAAAACTATAAACTTTTTATCCTTCAGCGCAATATACAGCTATCGTTTACCCAATTCTGATCGACTTCGTTTTTGGGGATTCAGGCGCATAACCGTCCGTCTCTAATACCGGCGTCTTCCCGAAGTCAGTATGTTCTTTGCCCGGCCATAAATGGGCCTTCAATACCCGCCAGACAATGCTCGGGTGCATCATGCTCGGGGGCGGAGCAATCATATTAATCACCTTCAGAAACGCAATCGATACCTGGGCGTCCGTTTGAGCCGCCACATGCAGCTTGCCGACATACCAGTTGAGGAAACGAACCAGGGGAGTGCGGTCGCCTTCTACTTCTGAGAAGCTCAAATCGGTGCCAACGGCCGCATCCCAGGCTTGGTCAATGATTTTGCTGGCTTTGGCGAAAAATTGTTTTGCTTGCAGACGATCCGCTTGTCCCAGCCATTCACCAAGGGCTTCGGCCTCCATCGCTGCCACCGTCATGCCCTGTCCATAAATGGGGTTGAAGCTGCAAAGGGCATCACCGGTGACCAGGTATCCTTTTGGAAAGGCTGGCATTTTTTCATAGTGATGGCGTAAATTGGCCGGGAATTTATAAGGAACCGGCGCCCCTAATGGCTCAGCATCTTTTATGACGTCATAAATCTTTGCTGCCGGCAGCTGCCTGGCTGCTTCCAGAAATCCCGGATAATCTGTGGGTGCATGTTCGCCCAGGTAGCCGCCAATTGTTAACACCCAGCGATTATTGTCCTGGGCCAGGAGAACTGCCAGGCGTTTATCCGGCGGGGTCGCCATCAGGACGATCCCGTCAAGCCCGGGAATATGTTCCGGTTGGCGGCGATAGAAGCAGGAGACATAGCCCATACCGACTTCGACTTCTTCTTCAGGCGGCCGTTCATAGCCCATCTCCTCCAGCCAGGCCGGGCTGCGGGAGCCGCGCCCGCCGGCGTCAACCACCAGATCGGCCGACATTGTTTCTCTGGTGTTGTTCCCCTGTCGATTGACCATCTGAACGGCGGTGACACGAGAATTATCGGCCGTTGTCGCCAATCCTGAAACATTCACATTTTCAATCGCCTGCACGTTGGGCAAAGCCAGCACCCGCTCCCGGACCAACGCTTCCAAAGTGGGCCGGGAAACCCCAATACCTGAAAAGCCGCTGGTGCCGGGCTGGTGGTAGCCGTCACTGTGGAACCAGCGGACATTAGCGCTGGTATCGGCAATCGTAACAGCGCCCCGCCGGGTCAGCTCCGCAGTCAGACCGGGCAAAAATTGCTCCATAATATCCCGGCCCCGCTCCAACAAAACATGGGTATGCTTACCCTGGGGGACACCTTTGCGATTTCCGCCGGCCGGCGGAAATGTGTCTCGCTCTAACAACGTTACTTGCTCAAAATAATCAGCTAGCGCCCTGGCAGCTAGAAGCCCGGCCATGCTGGCGCCAATAACGATGGCTTTGCCTGATTGTTTTGACATGAAATACTCCTTTTTTTGCCGAATATGTGTTCATAGGCAATCAGCATAGGAAAGAAAAGGGGTATCCTCATGCCCCAAATGGGGTATCTTAGTGGCGTATCCTATTCTGGAAGGGGTTGGGAAAAATTAATCGAGTAAATTAAGTTCTCTGGCTCGGGCTGCGGCTTCGGTACGGCCGCTGACACCTAATTTACCATAGATGTTACTGGCATGTTTCTTGACTGTTCCGGCTGAAATGACCAGCTTTTCAGCGATTTCAGGATTGGTCAACCCCGCCGCTAACAGCTCCAGGACTTCCTCTTCCCGTTCGGTAAGGGGTTCCGGCAGCGTCGGTTGGGCAACAATAGTTGAAGAAATACCGCTGTCAAACGCGGCCAACAGCGTTTTGGTGTAACCAGGCATCACGTTACGAGAACGGGCCCCTTGTAACAGGCGGGCCACCGGCAAACCCAGGTCGACAAAGGAACGGACGTATCCTTCCGGTTCGGCCAATCTCAGAGCATGTTCAAGGTTCATCATGGCGCTGCCGGCATCACCGAGTTGGGAATTTGAAAGTGCCAGCAATGTTAGCGCCTCAATTTGAATGCCAATGCGACCTTCAGTGGCTGCGGCCGAAATCAATTGTCTGAGAAAATTTGAAACCTGTTTTAGAGATGAATGATCTCCTTTCAGGATCAAGACGCGAGACAGGATAAGCTGCGTCTCGCTGTCCTCCGACAAATTTACGAGCGATTTCTCCTGCTGTATTTCTTCTGTCCAATCAATCGCTTTTCGACGCCTTTCCCGTGTCAACCATAAATCAACTTGCAGGCGGTCAAAACGGCTGCTCCAGTTTGGAAAGTTTACATCTTCAATGAGTGGTCTGGCNNTTTTTCGGCCGAATCGAAATCGCCCGTGCTCAGCTTTAACCGCCCGGCTATCAAGTAACCTGCAAGCATCGCTCGTAAATCACCGCCCAGTTCAGCCCGTTCCAGGCCAGAATCAAGGGACTCCCAGGCTTCATCCAGTTCGTTCCATTCATACAGCAGTTCAGCCATCCGAATTTGCACCCAGCCAATCAGAGGCAGCGG
>JABAOG010008533.1_pt2 | contig 25008 bp, 27 predicted proteins | sample 7062131 | NCBI WGS metagenome assembly JABAOG01 (sample SAMN14538629, study PRJNA623070) | marine sediment metagenome | biome: marine biome [ENVO:00000428]; feature: marine pelagic biome [ENVO:01000023]; material: deep marine sediment [ENVO:00002113] | place: India: Arabian Sea | collected... | reverse complement strand
CCGCGCCGGCGGGCTGAAGCCCGCCCTACGACATGCGCCTGAGCACGGCCGCCGCGCCCGCGAGGCTGAGAAAGATCGCGCCGACCCCGCGATCGAACCAGCGCCGCGCGGTCGAGCGCGCGAGCGCCCGGCCCAAGGCGCCCGCGAACAGGGCATAGGCGCTGTTCGTCGCCAGATCGGTCGCCATGCCGNNCACCCCGATCTGGCTCAGGGCGGGCCGCGCCGGATCGATGAATTGCGGCAGCAGCGCCACGAAGAACAGCAGCGCCTTGGGGTTGGACAGCCCCACGACGAGCCCGTCGCGGTACGCCGCGTGCTCGGCGCGTCGGGGCGCGACCGTCGGCGCGCCCTTGAACGACCCGCGGATCGCCTGGATGCCGAGCCATGCCAGGTAGGCTGCGCCCGCCCACTTGAGGACGAGAAAGGCGACGTGGGAGGTGGCGATCGCGGCGGCCAGCCCGAGCGCCGAGAGCGTCCAGTACGCGGCGTTGGCGGTCTCGATGCCCAACGCCGCCGCCAGCCCGGCGCGCGGCCCGCGCCAGCTCGCTTGGGACACCACGAACAGCACCGCCGGCCCGGGAGTGACGCAGATCACGACGACGACGGCGGCGTAGACGGCCCAAACGTCCCAGCTCATGGCGACCTCGCAGCGAGCCGTCCCTCGTCGGCCACGATGGGCGGCCGCGAGCGCCGGATCTCACGGCTCTCGCCCCGCAGCGACCCGCGACGAGAAGAGGACGGGAGGAGCCGTCGCGACGCCATGCACATCTTGGTGATCGTGGGCGTGATCGGGCGGGCTACTCCACCAGCTCGCCGATGACCTCGCCGAACGTCGTCCTCTCGGAGCGCGGCTCGCCGAGCGGCGCCTTCTCGAACGGCTTGGAGTCGTCCTCGTCGTAGGGATCCTCGACGTGGAACAGCGTCTCGTAGGTCAAGAACGCGGCGATCACGAGCATCACGGCGATCGAGACGACGCTGGCCCCGGCGCCGAGGAAGTGGTTCACCCATGCGAGCACCGCCTCGTACTGGATGATGCCGACGCCCGCGAGCAGGCCGCCGATCACCTTCGCCGCGCCCTCGGTCGCCTTCGGGTAGCGCCGGAAATAGTAGAACATGAGGACCATCGCCCAGCCGCCGAAGGCGAGCGTGTAAAGGGGCGCCGTCACCCGGAACGCGCCCGAGCCGCCAGCGCCGAAGAGCATGTCGAACGACTGCGCATACGCCTGGTTCATGAGCGGCCAGAGCATCATCGAGAGCGCGCCGACGGGCATCGTGCGCTCGACCTGCTCCATGGCGCTCGGGTAGTGCAGCTCGAGCGTGCGCCGCCGGCGCGCCAGCGTGACGCCGATCACGAGCAGCATGAGCAGAAAGAAGACTTTGAGCGGCAGCAGGTACTTGTGCACGTAATGGGTGAGCGACGGGGCCTCCTCGTGGAGATCGACGACGGCCTGCTTGAACCGGATCTTCGCCGCGCAGCAGTCGGCCACGGTCTCGATCGCGCCCGTGACGAAGCAGAAGTTGACCCGCTCTTCCTGCGGCCGGAAGGCGGACATGTTCTCCGCCTCGCACTCCTCGGCGAGGCCCGCGAGGCCGTCGTCGTCGCGGGCGAGAAGGCGCACGGCGGAGTAGGCCTCCACGATCGGCGCGCGGTCGCAGTCGGGCGGCGTGCAGCCGGCGGGCTCGCCTTCGTCGGCGAGCAGCGCGGGCTTGGCCACCTCCCACCACATCCGGTTCGGCGCGCTCTGGAACGTGTAGGCGAGGAACGCCGAGACCCCCACGAGCGCCAGGACGGCGCCGACGAAGATCAGCTTGCCTCCGCGGATGCGCCGCCAGTAGGCGTCCACGATCACCACGCCCGCGCGCCAGAAGGCGAAAAGCCCGATCAGGCCGAACGTCGGGAAGAACAAGAACAGCTGGCTCTCGAACGACGCCATGGACAGCNNTTGAACTCCCAGATCATCACCGCCGTCTCGACGACGAAGCTCGCCGCCAAGACGCCGAAGACGAGGCTCACGAGAACCCGCGAACCCGTCGCCGTGCGATAGATGACCTCCGGCATGCGCCCCGCTCCCCTTTGCGAGCTGTTCCGTTATCACGCCGGCGGAGCCGGTGAAACGTCGGATGGCGGAGCGCTCAGAGGCTCGCGGTTGGGCCCCGCGGGCCGTTCGGGTACCTTGGCGGCGAGGAGGAGACGACATGCCGCCAACGCCCGGGGCGGCGCCGCCCGCCGCGGACCTCGAGTCCTACGCCGCGCGCATCGCGCCCGACCGCCTCGCGCCGCTGTGGGAGCGCATGAGCGGGCTCGTGACGCCCGAGCCCGCGACGCCCGTCGTTCCGGCGCTGTGGGACTACGACGGCGTCGTGCGCCCCCTCCTGATGGAGGCGGGGCGGCTGATCACGGCCGCGCAGGCCGAGCGGCGCGTGCTCGTGCTCGAGAACCCGGGGCTGCCGGGCCGGTCCGCCGCGACCCGCTCGCTCTATGCGGGGATCCAGCTCGTCCTGCCCGGGGAGGTCGCCCCGGCGCACCGCCATACCCCGTCCGCGGTGCGCTTCGTCCTCGAAGGCCGCGGCGGCTACACGACCGTGGCGGGCGAGCGCGTGCTGATGCAGCCGGGCGACTTCGTCACCACGCCCAACTGGACCTGGCACGACCACGGCAACGAGACCGACGAGGCGATGGTCTGGCTCGACGTGCTCGACCCCGCGATCGTCAATCTGCTCGACGCCTGCTTCTCCGAGCGCGCCCCAGAGGCGCGCCAGGCGGCGCCCTCCACGCCCGGCGCCAACGCGGCGCGCTACGGGACCAACATGCTGCCCGTGGATTGGCGGCCGAGCGCGCCCGCTTCCCCGGTGTTCAGCTATCCCTACGCGCGCTCGCGGGAGGCCCTGGCGGAGCTCGCGCGCAACGAGGCGCCCGATATCTGCCACGGCTGGAAGCTGCGCTACGTCAACCCGGCGACGGGCGACCATGCGCTGCCGACCATCGCCGCCTTCCTCCAGCTTCTGCCGGCGGGGTTCGCGTCGGCGCCTTATCGGTGCACGGACGGGACGATCTACGCCGTGGTGGAGGGCGAGGGGCGAACGCGCGTCGGCGACGTCGCGCTCGCGTGGAAGCCGCGCGACGTGTTCGTCGTCCCCGCCTGGGCGCGCCACGTGCACGAGACGGGCCGCGAAGCCGTGCTGTTCAGCGCGTCCGACCGCGCCGCGCAAGACAAGCTCGGGCTGTGGCGCGAGGCTCGGGAGAGGTAGGGGAGCGCTCAGCGTCTTCGCGAGCAGATCTCGTCGACGGCGTGACCAAGGCGTTGTCGCGCACGGATGCGAGCGACCGTCACACGCCGGGCCCCTCCACCATCGCAAGCAGATCTCCCACCGCCGCGAGCACGTGGTCCGGCCGGCTCTCCGCCGGCAGGGCGGCCCATTCGTCGGCGCTCGTGACGCCGGTGGCGACGCCGAAGCTCGTCGCGCCGGCCGCGCGGGCCATCGCGGTCTCGATGCGCGGATCGTCGCCCACGACGCCGATGCGCTCGGCCGGCNNGCCGATGACGCCGATGCGCTCGGCCGGCGCGCCCAGGCGGCGCGCAACGTAGGCCATCGCGTGCGCCGAGGGCTTGCCGAGGAGCACGTCGGGCGCGTCCGTGACGCTGCGGATGGCGGCGATGATGGCGCGGGAATACCCCAGCGCCCGGCCCTGGCGGGTGGCGAAGAACGGCGCGTCGGAGGCGACCGTGAGCTCGGCCCCCGCCCAGACCGCCCGCGCGGCGGCCTCGATGTCGTCCATGTCGCACTTGGGATGCCAGCCGACATAGACGGCGTCGACTTCGCCCTCCCCCGCGTCTCCGGGGCGCACGATCGCGATCCCGGCGTCTCCGAGCGGGCGGGAGACGCCCTCGATCCCGAGCACCAGCACGCGCCGCGCGCCGCGGCCCGAGAGGTACTCCGCCGCGACGCTCGAGGGCGTGAGCATCTCCTCGTCCTCCACGGGCAGGCCGTGCGCGCGCAGCTTGGCGGCGGCCTCGGCGGGCGCGCGATGGGTGCCGTTGGTCAGCAGGACGAACGGGATCCCCCGCTCCCTCAGAGCGCCGAGCGTCTCCGCCGCGCCCGGCAGCAGGTCGTAGCCGGTCCCGGCGCGGTCGCCGAGCACGAGCGTGCCGTCCACGTCGAACATGAAGCCGGCGACGGGTTCTGGGGCGGAGGAGAGTGAAGAAGGGTCATCCACGGGACGTCACCTCGCGATCGTTTCTCGATGTTGCGCCTGTCGCGGCCCCCCTCAGCCTGCCGGCAGCTCNNGGGGGAGCTGCCGGCAGGCTGAGGGGGGCCGCGAAGGCCACCAGGCCTCACGCCGCTCGCCGCCGCAGGCTCAGCTTGAAGCCCGGCTTCTCGACCGCGACCTGCGCCAGGTCGTCGCGCTTCACGAGCTCCTTCAGCAGCGCAATGACCGGCGACGCCACAGGATCGTAGCGGCGCTTCGCCGGGCCGGCCGCCTTCATGGCGTCGACCTGCTCGGCCGGCATGGTGGCGCGCAGCAGCAGGTCCTCGTCCGGGAGATCCCGGCCCAGACGGCGGCGCAGCTCCGGGATCGGCGGCATGCCGGGCTCGGCGCGCAGCTCCTTCGTCCGCGGCATGGCCTCGATCCGGTCCATGACGTCCGGATCGATCGGCGCGTTCGGCCGCCCGAAGCGTCCCAGCGCATAGCGGACGAGCTCGTCGGGCGCGCTCGCGTAGCGCTCCTTGCCGGTCACGTTCATCACCGCCTGGGTCTGCAGGATCTGGGAGAACGGCGTCATGACGATCGGCCAGCCGAGCTCCTCGCGCACCCGCCCCATCTCCTCGATCACCGCCGCCTCGAGATGAGAGAGCCGCGCCTCCCTGAGCTGTCGGCGCAAGGTGGTGACCATGCCGCCGGGCAGCTGATGGCGCATGTAGGCGGCGTCGTAGCCTTGCGGCGCGCCCGCCGGCAGCCCCTCCGCCGCCGCCAGCCGCGTGAAGTAGGCGCTGACCTCGGCCAATGCGTCGTCGTCCACGTCGACCGTGTGGCCCTGCGCGCGCAGGTTGGCGACCACCCGCAGCGCCGGCGGATTGGACGTCCCGTCGGCGGCCGCGCCCGAGGCGCACTGCACCGTCTCGACGCCGTGCTCGGGCGCCTCGAGGTAGGCGAGATCCGCCAGACCGACCGTGCAATGAGAATGCAGCTCGAGCGGCGTCTCGCCCAGCGCGGCCTTGACGGCGGGCAAGAGCGTGCGCGCGCGCAGCGGCGTCAGCAGGCCGCCGGGATCCTTGAGGTAGACCGCGTCGATGTCCGGGCACGCCGCGAATCGCGCCGCGGCGGCGACGTAGTGCGCGTCGTCGTGAACCGGGCTGATGGAGTAGCACAGCGCCGCGATCACGAAGTCGCCGCCGCCCTGCTTGACGAGCCGCGCCGCCGCGACGACGGCCTCGGCGTCGTTCATGGGATCGGCGATGGCGAACCGGTCGACGCCGTTCTTGGCGAGCGTCGCGAACGCCAGCCCCATGAAGTCGGGATGCGCCGTCTCCCAGGCGATGAACCGGAAGCCCGTGGAGAGGAACTGCAGCGGCGTCGTGGGCGCGGCGGCGCGCATCAGCCGGATGCGCTCCCAGGGATCCTCGCGCTTGAAGCGCACCGCGACGCCCATGTGGGTGGAGGTGGTGAAGTCGATCGCCTTGAAGCCGACGCGCTCCATGACGGGCGCGATCGCGAGCGTCATGGCGGTGTCGATCCCGACCGCGCCCCAGAGGCTCTGGTTGCCGTCGCGGAGCGAGGTCTCGACGAGGGATATGGAGGTCATGGGCCTGACGCCATCTAACTGGTCTTCCTGCCGTACCTTTATCACACGTCATCCCGGCCGAGCGAAGCGAGAGCCGGGACCTACCGGCCTTCGACGCTTGGGGCTGTTGTCCGGGACATCAGCTGAGTCTCCACGCGCTGTAGGTCCCGGATCGCCGCTGCGCGGCGTCCGGGATGACGTGGATGGCGGCGGAGGCTGACTAGGGCGGAGCGGCGCGATCGAGCTCTCGCCGGCTTTATAGGGTGCGCTTGCTCAAGCTCAGCGCCGAATTCGAATGTTCCCGGAGTAGAAGAGCCCCTCGCCATCGGCTCGGCGAGCTCAACCAGTTCTTCGATTCGAGTATATGCTCAGGTGCCGAAGCACCGCATTGTGAAGGGCAGCAAACTTCAACAATCGATCAGCGTACGCATGACCCCCATCTGCGAAGAAGATCGCCATCTCGTTCGCGCTGAAATCTGCAGGCTCGTCATGCGGGGATAAAACGGTGTCACAGCATACAGAGGATCGTGCTCCGCGGCCCCCTTTCGATGGATATGGCGAGCCATCTGGACGACCGCAACGGCATACCGCTGAACCTTCATAAACACTGAGCGTGCGGCGGCAAGTTGCGCGTCCCTTTCCTGCTGCTTGGACGCGGCGCGTTGGGTGAACACGGCGAGGAGCCAGCCCAAGATCACGCTGGCGAGAGCGATCGTTGCCTCCAGCACACCGCTCTCTCCTACCTCACTGACACGCCAAACACTCCTCGTAATCCGTCCGCGCCGCCGCCGCGCTGGCCACGCGCTCGCGCTCGGACCCCGCGAACGCCGCTCTTTGCACGGACTTGCTCCGGCAGTAGTAGAGCGACTTCAGCCCCTTCTCCCAGGCGGTCCAGTGGAGCATGTGGAGGTCCCACTTCTCCACGTCGCCGGGGAGGAACAGGTTCAGCGACTGGCTCTGGCAGATGAACGGCGCGCGGTCGGCGGCGAGCTCGATCACCCAGCGCTGGTCGAGCTCGAAGGCGGTCTTGAAGCAGTCCTTCTCGTCCTCGCTGAGAAAGTCGAGATGCTGCACCGAGCCCTCGTGCTCGAGGATCGATCCCCACACGGACGGCGTGTCGAGGCCCTTGGCGGCCAAGAGCGCCTGCAGGTGGGGGTTCTTCACCGTGAAGGAGCCCGACAAGGTCTTGTGGGTGTAGATGTTGGCCGGGATCGGCTCGATGCCCGCGGACGTGCCGCCGCAGATGATCGAGATCGAGGCCGTCGGCGCGATCGCGAGCTTGTGGGAGAAGCGCGCGTTGATGCCGCGCTCGGCCGCGTCCGGGCACGGCCCGCGCTCCTCCGCCAGGGCCACCGAGGCGGCGTCGGCGCCGCGGCGGATGTGCTTGAACATCCGCAGGTTCCACGACTTCGCGAGCGCGGACTCGAAGGGCACGCCCTGGCTCTGCAGGAAGGAGTGGAAGCCCATCACCCCCAGGCCCACCGAGCGCTCGCGCATGGCGGAGTAGACCGCCTTCTCCATCTCCCGCGGCGCGCGGCGGATGAAGTCCTCGAGCACGTTGTCGAGGAAGCGGAACACGTCCTCGAGGAAGCGCTCGTTTTCCTTCCACTCGAGGAACTTCTCGGCGTTCAAGGACGACAGGCAGCACACGGCCGTGCGCTCCTTGCCCAGATGATCCTCGCCCGAGTGGAGCATGATCTCAGAGCAGAGGTTGCTCTGCCGCACCTTGAGGCCGAGCTCGCGCTGGTGCTTGGGGAGCGCCTTGTTCACGTGGTCGGAGAAGATGATGTAGGGCTCGCCCGTCTGCAGGCGCAGCTCGATCAGCTTCTGCCAGAGCTTGCGCGCGCTGACGGCGCGCACGACCTCGCCGGTCTTGGGCGATCGGAGGCCGAACTCCCGATCGTCGCGCACGGCCTGCATGAACTCGTCGGTGACGTTGACGCCGTGGTGGAGGTTCAGGGAGCGGCGGTTGAAGTCGCCCGAGGGCTTGCGGATCTCGATGAACTCCTCGATCTCCGGGTGGTTGACCGGCGAGGTAGACCGCCGCCGAGCCGCGCCGCAGCGAGCCCTGGCTGATCGCCAGGGTGAGGGAGTCCATGACCCGGATGAAGGGAATGACGCCCGAGGTCTTGCCGTTGTGGCCGACCCGCTCGCCGATCGAGCGCAGGTTGCCCCAATAGCTGCCGATGCCGCCGCCGCGCGCCGCCAGCCAGACGTTCTCGTTCCACAGGTCGACGATGCCCTCGAGGGAATCCGAGGCCTCGTTCAGGAAGCAGGAGATCGGCAGGCCGCGCTTGGTGCCGCCGTTGGAGAGCACCGGCGTGGCCGGCATGAACCAGAGCTTCGACATGTAGTCGTAGAGCCGCTGGGCGTGGTCGAGGTCGTCCGCATAGGCCGCCGAGACCCGCGCGAACATGTCCTGGAAGCTCTCGCCCACGAGCAGATAGCGGTCGGTCAAGGTCGTCTTGCCGAAGTCTGTCAAGAGATCGTCGCGCGACGGGTCGAGGACGATCTCGCGCGGATCGACCTTGCGTCCCTGCACGACATGCGGGGTCCAGGCGCGCGGCTTGCCGCGCTGGACGCGGGGCTCGGCGGGGCTGGCGGGAAAGGCGGACTGAGCGGCGGCGTCCAGTGGCGACATCTACTCTCCCCTAACGCAGTCACGGGCTTGCCGCCCGCGCACGACCGGCGCGTCACGAACGGCTCACGAGCTGAGTGGCGACCATCCCCAAAAAGCACCTACATCTGGTAGAGAGGGGAGCCCTGCCGTCAATATGTAGCGTCGTAGCATCCACAAGGTTGATATGTGGTTAAGCGCCGGCGACCGAGTTGAAAGAAATGCCCGACGGCGCGTTAGCGCTTTGAGTCCGCACCGATTCTCCGCCGCGAGTCCCTCTCCGTTCGCAGCGGCGGATCGGGGGGGACGTCGCGTCCGGGGACGAATCAGGCGGCGGGCGCGGGTCGCCCTCATGCTGGCCTTCGCGCTTTCGCCGGGGTATCGCAGCGGTGTGCCGGCCGCTCGTGGAAGGGCTGAGACGAGACCTCGATGACCGACGTCGCCGCGAAGAGGCCCTCCGCCGCCGAAGCGCTCCGCCCGAGCTGGGAGCCCGGGGACGACGAGCGCAAGGCCATGCGCATCATGCTCGTCACCGACGCGTGGGAGCCCCAGGTCAACGGCGTCGTGCGGACGCTGTCGCGGGTGGTGCGGGAATGCCGGGAGATGGGCCACGAGGTGGAGGTNNGTCCAGGAATGCCGCGACATGGGCCACGAGGTGGAGGTCATCGCGCCCAGCGACGGCTTCCAGACCGTGCCGCTGCCGACCTATCCCGAGATCAAGCTCGCGTTGAACGCGCGCAAGGAGGTCGAGCGGCGCTTCCGCGCCTTCGAGCCCGAGGCGATCCACATCGCCACCGAGGGCACGCTCGGCTGGACGGCGCGGGCGATCTGCAAGAAGTGGAAGCTGCCCTTCACCACGAGCTACCACACCCGCTTCCCCGAGTACGTGCACGCGCGCTTTCCGGTGATCCCCTTGAAGGCGGGCTATCAGTTCATGCGCATGTTCCACAACGCCGGCGGGCGGCTGATGGTCGCCACGCCGACCATGCGCGACGAGCTGGCGAGCCGCGGCTTCAAGAACATCACCCCCTGGGCGCGCGGCGTGGACACCGCGCTGTTCCATCCCTCCCTGCGCAGCCCGGACGACGGCGTCTACGCCGGCATGGCGCGGCCGATCTTCCTCAACGTCGGCCGGGTGGCGGTGGAGAAGAACATCGCGGCGTTCCTCAAGCTCGACCTGCCGGGCACGAAGGTCGTGATCGGCGACGGCCCGCAGCGCGCCGAGCTCGAGCGCAAGCACAAGGACGTGCGCTTCCTCGGCGCGAAGTTCGGCAAGGAGCTCGCGCGGGGCTTCGCGGACGCGGACGTGTTCGTGTTCCCGAGCCTNNCGCGACATCATCCCCGGCTCGGGCGCGGGCGCGGTCTCGGAGGATCTGCGCGAGGCGTCGCTCGCGTGTCTCGACCTCGACCGCGAGACCTGCCGCGCCTACGCCGAGACCTTCTCCTGGCGGGCCTGCGCGGAGGAGTTCGTGCGCAACCTCACCCCCCAGCCCAAGCCGGAGCGGCGGCGCTTCTGGCGGCGGTTGAGGCGGCTGGGGCGGGCTTAGGAGCGGACGCCCGAGCGCTCGAGCGGCTTCCTGCTCACCCCGCCTCGCGGTCCGCGTGCCCCACGATTCGGACCCGCACGCCGGGGTTGTCGAGGAGCCATTCGGCTTGATTGCGCAGCGACCGCTGTGCTTCGGCGCCAAGCGCCCAGGAGCCGCTCGTGAAGTACACGGTGTCGCCGACCGTCTCATACACGGCTCGGCCCAGCGCCGGACTGTGAACGACGGCGACGGCGCTTCCCCGCAGGCTCTCGGGCTCGTCGAGAGCGACCGTCTGCGCGCGCCGATCGAGCGCCGGCGCCGACGTCCCCCGCGAATCTTGCGGCAGCCACCAGGCGCGCGAGGTGACCTCGATCCGGTCGGGCGCAACGCCGAGCGACACCAGGTGATCGCGCACGGCCTCCGCCCGGACCATCCCCAGCAGGTAGGCGCGATCCTCGCCCTCGGCCTCGGCGAGCCGCTCTTCGTGCCGCGACCGACGCTGCGCCCCGTCGGGCGGCGGCGCAGGGACCTGCACGCAGCCGCAGACGACCGCGAGGGCCGCCGCGCCCAGGCAGGCCAAGCGTGATGGCGAAGCCTTCATGCCGTCGTGTCCCCTCGCAGGCTGGGCCGAGGCTTAGGGTACTCTCGTTCGAGCGCCCTCTTGAAGCCCCGTCGCCCCCTCCCCAGCGCTCTCACTCGGGGCTGGCGTCCGCCTTGGCCTCAGGCGCCCGCGCGACGGCGTCCGCGAGACGTCTCCGCCGCCGACCGGGCGGGCGCCGCGGCGTCGAGCCACGCCATCGCCCCCGGCGCGGCGGCCCAGGCGGCCGCGGCGTGCTCGACATAGCTCACCGCCTCGCTCTCGTCGCCCCATCCGACGTAGGCGGGCGACTGCGCGGGCATCGCGGCGCGCCCGAGCAAGTACTCGGGCACATCGCGTCTCCAACCAGCCCCAGAACTCGCCGCGCAAGTCCTCGAAGTCCTCTCCCAGCGCCCGCTCGCCCGCCGCCACCGCGTCGCGGTAGATCGCGATCGCCTCCGCAGGCGTCTTGGCGGCTTCGGCCAGGATCACATGGGCGTCTGCGCAGTCCGGCGTCTCGCGCGCCGTCGACCGCCGTGTGATGCGCGAGCAGCGCTTCAACCAGCGCGCGCGCATTGCGGACGTCGTCGGTGAGGCCGAGCCGCTCGCGCTGCGGGCGCTGGAGGCGCGCGAGCGCGAGCTCGGCCCTGACCACCCTGACACGCTCAAGTCGCTTCTCGTCTTGGCGACCCTCTGCGAAGCGACAGGCCGGTATGACGAGGCCGAGCCGCTCTTCGTGCGGGCGCTCGCGGCGTTCGAGCGCGTGCTCGGCCCCGAGCATCCTGATACGTTCGAAGCGATGACCTTCCTGGCGCGCCTCTACCAGGAGACGGGCCGGCATGACGAGGCCGAGCCGCTCCTTGGTCGAATCGATGCGGCTCCTAGAAACAACGGGTCGCCATAGCCACGCAGCCCACAGCCCACAGCCGAACGGGACGACGGCCGAGCCCCAAGATCACAGCCCCTCCTCGCCCGTGAGCGTCTCCTGCGCCGCCACGGCCTCGGCGACCGCGGCGCGCTCCTCCTCCGGCAACGGGATGAGTCCCTTCTCGGAGAGATACCCGAACTCGCCCGAAGCCTCCTCCGAGGCGTACTCCGCGAGGAGCTCCTCGAGCCCGGGGATGACGCCGATGTGCTGCTTCTTCACGTAGACGTAGAGCGAGCGCGAGATCGGATAGAGCCCGTCGGCGATGTTCTCGAAGCTGGGCTCGAGGCCGTCCACGATCGCGCCTTGGATGCGGTCGGCGTTCTGGTCGAGGAACGAGAAGCCGAACACGCCGACGGCGGTCGGCGTGTTCTCGAGCTTCGCGACGATGAGGTTGTCGTTCTCGCCGGCGTCGATCCAGGCGCCGTCCTCGCGGATGGTCTGCGCGGCGGCCCGGAAGGCGCCCGCGTCGCTCTCCTCGAGCGCGGCCAGGCAGGCGTGCTCCCGCGCGCCCGCCTCGAGCGCCTCCTCGACGAAGGCGTCGCGCGTGCCCGACGTCGGAGGCGGGCCGAAGACCTCGATCGCCACGCTCGGCAGCTCGGGGCTCACGTCCGACCACAGAACGTTGGTGTTGGGCGAGAGCGTGCAATCGGTGTCCGACGCCGGCAGCCGCGCGGCGACGGCCTCGTAGATCTCGCGCCGGGTGAGCTCGAGCCGGCGCGACGACTTCGCGTTGGCCAGCACGATGCCGTCGAAGCCGATCTTCATCTCGATGATCCCGTCGACGCCGTGGGCGCGGCAGTCCTCGAGCTCGCTCCTCTTGATGCGGCGCGAGGCGTTGGTGATGTCGGGGTGGCTCGCGCCGACGCCGGCGCAGAACAGCTTGAGGCCGCCGCCCGTGCCGGTGGACTCCACGATCGGGGCGCGAAAGGAGGTCTTCGCGGCGAACTGCTCCGCCACGGCGGTCGTGAAGGGGAACACCGTGGAGGAGCCGACCACGCGGATCTGGCTGCGCGCATCCTGGGCCGCCGCCGCGGCGGCGAGCGCCAGAGCCGCCGTCGTGGCGAGAAGCGTCTTGTGCATGTCAATCCCCCTTGCCTGCAAGGTCTCGGCGCGCTCCGAGCATCGCGCGTCGGCTATCATGGGTCGGCGACACTCGTGTGACAGCGGCCGTGCGCGGCCTCACCAGTCGATGGCGGCGCGCGCCGACCCGGCCGCGATCGAGCCGTCGCCGAGCAACCCGCCATCGATGTCCAGGTAGCTCGCTTCCGCCATGAAGCGCAGGTGGTCCGTGACGTACCAGCTCACCCCGGCCGTGTAGCCCGTCTGCTCCCGTCCGGGCAGGTTGCGCTCGGAGAGGTCCAGCCAGTCCACACGCGCGCGCACCTCCCAGGCGCCCATGCCGCCGTCGTTGAAGGACCGCGCCGGCCGCGTGCGGTCGAAGACGCCGTTGCGGTACCCGCGCCTGTCGCCGTCGGTGAGGAAGTAGCCCCCCTCGACGTAGGCCCCTTCGAACGCGCCCCCGGCGAGCTCGCCCTCGGCGTCGAGCACGCCCGCCTCCCCGGCGACGTGGAACGGACCGTCCAGGTAGGCCGCCTCCACGCCGAAGAAGGAGTCGGAGTCCGCGAAAGCCGCCGTGCTGAGGAAGCGGTCGGCGAGGTGGATGAGGGGGCGGGCCCTATAGAGGAACAGCTCGCCGTCGGCCGCGTCGCGGTGCTGCGCCGACGCGCCGAGGTGGACGATGCGCCGCTCCGTCATGACGGGGTTGAAGGTGGCGCGCGCCGCCGCGGCGACGCCCTGCTCGAGCGGCGTGAGGTCGATGTTCGCGTTCTCGCCGAAGACGCCGGCCTTGATGGTGTAGCTCGACCCGATCTTGGAGACGCCGACGCCGAGGCGGCGGTCGAACCCGAACGCGTCGACGAAGCCGGCGCGCTCCATCGAGTCGAGAAACCGCGAGGAGGTCTGCTGATTGAGCGACACGGGGGTCTTGAAGTGCCCGACGATGAGGTCGAGCCCGTCGAGGTCGATCTCGATCCAGCCGTCCTCGAGGAGCGCCTCGCCTTCGTCGAACGTGGCCTCGACCCGATAGCGGATCCGCCCCTCCCGGCCGTCGACGCCGATGCGCGCGCGGCGGACCTCGGAATCGCTCCACGAGAGCGAGCCGGCCTCGAAGTCGGCGTCGGCCACCGTCGTGTCGAGCTGCAGCCGCCCGATCACCGACAGCTCGCGGTCGGCCTCCTGCGCCTCCGCCGGCGTCGCGAGCGCGGCCGCGCCCAGCGTGAGCATCGCGGCCGCGCCGCGGCCGATGGNNTGAGCGCTGCCGCCGCAGCGCGGCCGATGGCTTCGCTCGATTCCATGGCGTCCCCCTCCGTCGATCGCGATGGGCGCTCGCTGCCCAATGCTCCGCGGACATAGCATCGCTCGGACAAAAATTTATGACGCTGCGCGCCCGCCTCGCGAGCCGCGAGCCCGCGCCGTGCGGCCTGACGCCCTCGATCAGCTCTGACAGGCCGCCAGTCCCGCGGCGGCGACGACGCCGCTCCACCCGTCGGCCTTGGTCACCCGCAGCGACGCGGCGCCGACCCGGTAGCCGCTCTGGACCGGCTCGCTCTCCTGGATCGTCAGGCGCAGGCTCACGTCGCCTGCCTCGGTGGCGAACGTCTGCGCTCCCGGGCGGCCCGCGGCGCCCGATCCCTCCGCCGACAGCCGCCGCAGCGAGCGCTCCGCGCCGTCGACCACGATCGCGGCCCGGCCCGTCTCGGGATTGGAGAAGAAGACGAGCTCGGGGGGCTCGGCGCGGGTCCAGAGGAACAGGCCGCACTCGCCGCGGGCCAGGCTGCGCGGCGAGAGCACGCCCAAACGCGGCGCGCCGGGATCGCTCGACGCCGCGGCGGGGGCCGCCTCGGGCGCCGAAGCGGGCGGCGGGTCGTCGCCGCCGGGCCACGGGATGCTCGGGACGCTCCCGCATGCGGCGAGCGCCGCAGCTGCGGCGAGCGCCGCCATCGTTCCCGTCGCAACCGCTGCTCGCGCCATGTCTATCCGTCCGTAAACGCCGTGTCCTTGGTGTAGGCGAACGCCCCGTCGCGCTCGGAGAAGCCCAGCGCGCCGAGCGCGACGCGAACCTCGGGGTCCTCGGTCTCGACCGTCGCGACGAACGTCGAGCCGGTCGCGAGATCGATCCGCGCCTCCGCCGCCACGCTGGCGCGCGCGTCGGCGCCCGACAGCCGCACGACGAGGTCGCCGTCCTCGCATGCGATCGCGCCTTCGAGCACGGGCCCGCGCCACGCGCCGAGCGCGGTCTCGCCGGCGATGCGGGAGAGCACGTCCGTGCGCGCCACGCCCTCGGCCGCGATGCAGGTGCGCGCGCGGTCGAGCCGTGCGCGCTCGAGGCTCGCGTAGAACTCGCCGCCGCGATCCTTGAGCTCGGGATGCAGCTGGCCCATGTCGGTCATGTTCACGACGAACACCGCATCTTCGACCAGCCAGCCCGAGCCGAGCCCGTACTCCATCGTCCCGCGCGCGCGCAAGGCGCCGCGGATCTCGAAGGCCCCCCGCAGCTTGCCGCGCAGCAGGCTCGCGCGCTCGAGCCCGACGCGCACGTCGCCGAGCCGCTCGCGGCCCACGCGCAGCCCCCTGACCTCGCCGTTCCATATCGTGCCGGCGGCGCCCTCGAAGGCCAGCCCGTGGCGCTCGAGGCCGGCGAGACGCAGCAGCGGCTGGATCGGGGCGGAGGCGATGACCGCGCCGAAGAACACCGCGAGGAAGATCCCCAGGAGCGCCAGCGTCCTCACGCCGGGCCCCCCGCCGCCAGGACGATGTCGGCCTGCACGGTCGCGGCGGCGTCGTTGACGCGGATGCTGGCGCGCTGCACCGGGATGCGGTGCTGGCGCTCGAGCTCGGCCAGCCACGCGTAGAGCAGCGCCGGGTCGGCGCCGTCGAGGCGCACGCTGAGACCGCCCTCGACCGGGCTCATGCGCGCGATCGCGAGCCCGCGGGCGAGCGCCGACCGCGTCACCACGCCGCGCACGTCGGCGGCGCCGGGGGCCCCCCGGGGCTGCTGCGAGGCTTGCAGCACGCCCGCGCGCACCTCGTCGAGCAGGCGCGCCGCGCTCTCGTAGGACAGCTGCGCGTCCCTGTGCGCCGATCTGAGAGGGGTGATCACGAGCGTGGTGACGGCGAGGACGGCGGCGAGCGCCCCCGCCGCCGCGATCAGGAGGCGCTCGCTCGGGCTCAGGCCGCCCAGCCAATCCCGCACGACCGCCATCATGGCCGCGCCACCGTCACGTCGCCGGTCATCCGGTCGCCGCGCATCCGCGCGGCGCCCTCCGTGAGCCGGCCGCCGCGCGCCTCGACGGCCGCCTTGAGGCGCTCGATGTCCGCATAGGCCGCGTACGCGAGCGCAGCCGAGAGCGCGCCGTCGGCCGCGTCGTAGCGCAGCGACTCGATCTGCATCGCGTCGATGGGCGCGACGCTCTCGGAGAGCATCGCGGACAGCTCGAGGAACGACGCGGAGCCCCCGGCGCCGCGCGCGCCGAGCCGCTCGCGAAGCTGGGCGCGCGGATTGACCAGCCGGCCCATCTCGGGAAAGGCGCCGCGNNCTCCGCGGCGAGGAGGGCGAGGAACGTGACGGCGGCGGCCGCCGTCAGGGCGGCGGCGGCCCGCCACGGCCCGAGCGCGAGCGTGGTCCGCGGCGCGCGCGTGCGCCACGCGCGTGCGAGGTCGATCGACGGCCCGTCCGCGAGGCCCTCCTCGAACAGCGCCAGGAGCGCGGAGTCGCTCGGCGACGGCGCGGCGTCGACCCGCCGTCCCTCGCGCGCGGCGGGCGGCAGGACGGCGTCGGGCCGGTCGCTGAGGAGCCGGACGGCGTCGTCCGGCCGGCGGGCCAGCGCCGCGGAGAGCACGCTCGGCGCGAGCGCGGCGTCGACGGCCAGGCCGAGCCCCCTGCCGCGCGCGAGCACGCGATCGCCCAGATCGACCACGAGCACCTCGCCGGGCCCGACGGCCAGCGCGGCGTAGTCCGGGACGACGTGATCGGGCGCGGCGCCGATCGCGTCGAGCGCCTCCCGCCACGCTGCGAGGCGTCGGGCGGCGACCACGACGGCCTCGCGCCAGCGCCCCGGCTCACGGCTTGGGCGCTCGGCGAGCTGGACGTGCACGCTTTCGAGCGGCTGGGCGAGATCGTCCTCCACCGCGAAGCGCGCCGCGGCGAGCGCCTGCCGCTCCGAGCGGGTCGGCGGCTCGACGGCGAAGAGGCCCACCTCCTCACCCGGCGCGATGAGCACGATGCGCTCCCCGGGCGCCGTCTCGAGCCGCTCCTGCGCGGTCGCGCGGCCGGAGGCGGGCCCGCCGCCCCGGCTGCGCCGGCGCGCCCAGCCGAAGGCGGCCGGCTCCTCCGCGAGGGGAAAGAGAAAGAGCGTTCCGCTCACTCCGCAGCTCCGATGCGACGCCGCGCGACGCTCACCGCGCCGCCGACGCGGCTCAGCAGGCTCGTGGATTCAGCGTAGGCGCCGTTGTAATAGACCCGCGCGTCCAATTGGAAAAACGTCGATGTGAGCGCGACCCGGTCGTGGGCCGGCCCCTCGCCCGCGATGGCGGCGATCTCCTCGACCGCCCAGAACTCCTCGACGCTCGGCCAGCCGCCGGCGGGACGGTCCTCGATCACGTCCCGCGCCTCCTCGAGGGAGAGCGCGCCGCCGAGCACCGTGGCCAGCAGGGCGGCGTCCTCGGGGCGCAGCGTGTTGACGTTGAGCGTCGCCGCTTGGGTGCCGGGATAGGCGCACAGCCAGGGCCGCAGCGCACGGAACACCGCCTCGTCCACGCCGTCGAGCGCGCGCACCTCCTCGACCTCCGCGAAGAGCGTGTTGGCCGCGCGGTAGGGCGGCTCGGCGGCGGCGTAGTCGAAATCCTCCGCGCCGCGGTCGCTCGGCGCGTCGTCGGAATCCGCCCAGTCCGCCGCCGCCGCGGCGAGCCGCGCCGCGTCCCGCGCGGGGACCTCGAGCGCCGCGGCGAGCGTCGTCAGCTCGGCGGCGGCCTGCGCATTGGCCCGGTAGACGCCCCGCCCCTCCTCGACCACCAGGCTGTTGAGGTTGAAGCAGTTCGAGCGGTCGGTGAGGACGCCCTCGATCCGCCCGCCCTCGATCGCGAACACGACCGGCCCCTGCGCCCAGGCCGCCTCGAGGGACGTGCGGTCCGGGCTCGCCTCGTAGTCCCGCCGCAGCGTCTGGCGCGCCATGTCCTCCGCCCCCAGAAGATACCACAGCGCCTGATCGCGCGCCTGGGCGTTCGCCCCGCGCCGCGCGGCNNGGTCGACATCGCGGCCACGAGCAGCAAGGTCATCAGAAGCGCCGCGCCGCGCTCGCCGCGCCGGTGCTCGGGCCGCCGCGTCACCGCCCGTACCCCGTCGCGAAGACCTGGCGCACGGACCCCACGCCGTCGATCTCGAGATCGAGCTCGACGAGCGGGGGAAAAAGATCCTCCGGAGCGCCGCCCCCCGGCTCGGCGAGGAAGCCGCGCGACCAGGCCCCCGCCCGCCCGAACGCCACGCGCGCTTCCCCGACGCCGGTCAGCAGGACGCGCTCGACGACGGGCGTGCGGGTCGTTGGGTCCATGCGCGTCCAGGAGCGCCGCACGAGGCGGTCGTCCTCGTGGAGGTACTCGACGTAGACGATGGAGCCGCGGGGCTCGGCGCCGGCGGGGTTGTCCCAGCCCGCGCGCGAGAACGCCAGCAGCGGGCCGCCGAGCGTCGCCTCCCCGCCTGCGAAGACCCACTCGCGCGGCAGGCCGTCGGGCGCGCGCGCGACACGCGGCGAAAGCTGGGTCAGGTCGGCCATGAGCGCGGCGTGCGCCAGCTCGAGGCCGCGCGCGCCGGCGGAGACCTGATCGAGCCGCTCCTTGCCCGCGATCGAGCCCAGCACGAGCGACGCGCCGAGGCTGGTCAGGATAGCGGTGATGAAGAGCGCGACGAGCACCTCCACGAGCGAGAAGCCATCTGCGCTGTGGACCGCCGCCGCCCTTCTCCCTCGCCCGGGCTCACGCACGTTCTCGACCGCGAGAATCCCGGCCGCCGGAGAGAGCTCGACTCCCCCTCTCCTCGAGGGGAAGGGGGCAGGGGGGAGGGGTGCTCGCGGTGCGCGTCGAGCATGCCTGCGGGAGGCGGAACGCCCCGCCTCCGTCGCGAGTCCGCCAGCGCCGCCGCCTCCACCCCGCCCCCTTGCCCCCTCCCCCTCGAGGGGAGGGGGAAGCGCCTCGTCCCTGAGCAGAGGGCCAGCGCGCTTCGTGAGCCGGGGCCGCGTCATCGCCGCGCCCGGAAGCCCACGAGCGTCGCCGCGACCCGTTCCTCGCCGGCGGCGGCGACGATCACGTCCACGCGATCGATGTCGGCGTCGACCGTGGGCGTGACGTTCCGGCTCCACCGCCAGAGCCGGCCCGCGAGCTCCTCCTCGCCGAGCACCTCGCCGCGCGGCAGGTCGGCCGAGCCGAGCGCCAGCGCCAGCTGGTTGTCCGCGACGATCCGTGCGTAGACGGATGTTTCGATCCAGCTCGCCGCGCGCGCGTTCTGCGCGTTGAGCTCGAGCACGGCGACGGCGGCGACGGAGAACACGAACAGCGCCGTCACCGACTCCACGAGCGTGAAGCCCGCCTGGGAGGCCCGTCGCCGCGCCACGTCAGCGCGCCCCCGGAGTCGTCAGCGTCGCCAGCGCGACATCGCCGGCGGCGCCGACCGTGATCCGATAGGCCTCTCCGGCGCCGCGCAGCTCGAGCGTCGCGGCCGTCGCCGCGCCCGTCGCGTCGAACCGCAGCACGGGCGATGCGTCCCCCGGCTCGTCCAGAGCCGTCCCCTCGGGAGAGCCCGCGCCGAGACGCTTCAAGTCCAGCGGCGCGCCCTCGCGGAGGACGTCCACGCGCGCCCCCTCGGGCCAGGCGCGCGGCGCGAGCGCGGGATCGTCGCGGATCACCAGCCAGTCGCGCGCGACGCGGCGGCTGAAGCGATAGCCCGTCGCGTCCACCTCGACGCCCACCGGCGCGCCCGAGACCACCGCCTCCTCGCCCGCCGTCGTCAGCCGGGCGGCGAGCACGCGCGCCTCGCGCGCGAGCGTGGGCTCGGGCGGGGGCATGTTGACCACCACCAGCGCCGAGGCGGCGCCGAGGATGACGAGCGCGAGCATCACCTCGAGCAGCGTGTAGCCGGACTGGGCCCGGCGACGATCGAGATTTGACCCGCTTCCCCCTCGGGGGAAGCTGCCGGCAGGCTGAAGGGGGCGAGCCTCGCCGATCGCGAGCTCGCGGCCCGCGAGGCAATCCCCCTCAGCCTGCCGGCNNCTCACCCCCAGTTGCCGATGTCGGCGTCGAGGCCCTCGCCGTCGGGGCGGCCGTCGGCGCCGAGCGAGTAGATGTCCACCGGACCACGCTCGCCGGGGAAGGCGTATTGGTAGGGGTTCCCCCAAGGATCGTCCGGCAACCGGCGGATGTAGCCGCCCCGGCGGAACCGCTCGGCGCGGGGATGCCCGGGCGGCGCCGTCACCAGCGCCTCCAGGCCCTGCTCCGTGCTCGGATAGTCGAGCATGTCGAGGCGATAGTACTCGAGCGCCTGCTCGAGCGTGCGCACGTCTGCGCGCGCCTTCTCCACCATCGCGGCGTCCCGGCTCGGCAGCACGTTGACGAGCACGATGGTCGAGAGCAGGCCGATGATCAGGATCGTGACCATCACCTCCGTGAGCGTGAAGCCGGCTTCGCTCCGCCGCGCCTCCCTCCTCCGCGCGCGCGCTCTCTGGATCGCCGTTCCCCGGACGCTGCGGAGCAGCGATCCGGGGTCAGGAAGGCCTCCGCGCCGTCGAGTCGCGACGGCCTCTCGAGCCGTTGCGCCAAGATCTTCTGGACCCCGGCTTCCGCTTCGCGGAACCGGGGGGCAAACGCCGTTTCTGGGGGTCAGCTGCTGGTGGCTCGACATGGCGGTCCCTTTCCTCGCTCAGCCCAGGGCGAGCGCGTTCAGGCGCAGGATCGGCATCATGATCGCGAGCACGATCACGGCCACGATCCCGCCCATGAACACGATGATCATCGGCTCGAGCAGATTGAGCGCGACCGTCGTGCGGGTCTCGGTCTCGCTCTCGAGATAGTCCGCGCCCTTCTCGAACATCGCGCCCAGCTCGCCGCTGCGCTCGCCGCTCGCGGCGAGGAACGTCAGCAGCGCCGGGAAGACGCCCGCGGCCCGCATCGCCGCGCCCACGCCGCCGCCGCGGCGCACGGCCTCCGTCATCCCGTCGACCGCGTCGCGCAGCACGAGGTTGCCGAGCGTGGCCTTCGACGCCTCCAGCGCGTCGAGCGCGGGCACGCCGCTTTGGGTGAGCGCGCCCATGGTGCGCGCGAACTGCGCTGCGCTCGTCGCGCGGACGAAGCCGCCCACGACGGGCGTCTTCAGAAGCAGCCCGTCGATCAGCTTGCGGAACGGCTCGATCGTCAGCGCGCGCGAGAGCGCCAGCGCGCCGCCCGCGACCGCCGCGGCGGCGATCAGACCGTAGGACTGCAGCGCGCCCGAGAGGGCGATCACCACGTCGGTGATGAGCGGCAGATCCTGGTCGAAGCTCTCGAACTGCTCGACCACGCGCGGCACGACGAAGACCATCAGCGCCGAGATCACCGCGAGAGCCACGACCGCGAGCACGATGGGGTAGACGACGGCGGCGAGCACCTTCTGGCGCACGGCGCGCGCGCTCTCGAGCAGATCCGCCAGCCGCGCCAGGACGGCGCCGAGNNGGCGACTGCAGCGCGATGGCGTTCAACGCCTCCTCGAGGGGCGTGCCGGCCTCGAGCAGCATGGCGAGCTGGCGCGTGATCAGCACACGGTCGGTCTCGGCGAGCGCGCCGCGCCGCATCTTGCCGGCCGGCTCCGCCGCGTCGCGCGCGCGCCCTCCCTTGCTCTCCTCGAGCTTGATGAGGGTCAGGCGGCGCTGCTTGATCTCGCGCCGCGCCGCGCGCGCCGTGTCGGCGGCGACCACGCCGCGCGTGCGCCGGCCGGCGTCGTCGAGCGCGACATACTCAAACGCCGCCATCGCCGTCCCCGCTCTGCCGGCAGACGCGCAGGACCTCCGCGGACGACGTCCGGCCCGCGCGCGCCAGCCGGGCGCCGCTCGAGAGCAGCGTGTCGGCCCGTCGCGCCGCGTAGGCGGCGATGTCGCTCTCGCGCGCGTCGTCGTGGATGAGGCGGCGGACCTCGTCATCCACCGTCATGAGCTCGTAGAGGCCCACCCGGCCGGCGTACCCCGAGCCCGCGCACGCCTCGCAGCCGCGCGCGGCGTAGAAGGTCGCCTCCGCATCGGCCGGCAGGCCCAGCAGGGCGAGCTCGGCGGCGTCGGGACGGTAGGCCTCCTTGCAGGTCTCGCAGAGCCGGCGCACGAGCCGCTGGGCGAGCACGCCGACGAGCGACGAGGCCACCAGGAACGGCTCGACGCCCATGTCGCGCAGNNGTCGCGGATCTCGCCCACCATGACCACGTCGGGATCCTGGCGCAGGATCGCGCGCAGCCCCGACGCGAAGGTCATGTCGACCTTCGGGTTGACCTGGGTCTGGCCGATGCCGTCGAGGTAGTACTCGATCGGGTCCTCGACGGTCATGATGTTGCGGCTGTTGTCGTTGATGCGCGACACGCCCGCGTACAGCGTCGTGGTCTTGCCGGAGCCCGTCGGCCCGGTGACGAGGATGATGCCGTTGGGCTGGGCGAGCGCGCGCTTGAGCTGCGCGAGCGTCGCGGAGTCCATGCCGAGCACGTCGAGGTCGAGGTGCGAGGAGTCCTTGTCCAGGAGCCGCATCACGACCCGCTCGCCGAAGCGCGAGGGCAGCGTGGAGACGCGCACGTCGATGTTGCGCCCGCCGAACGCGAGGCTGATGCGCCCGTCCTGGGGCACGCGCTTCTCGGCGATGTCGAGCCGCGCCATGACCTTGATGCGCGAGACGATCAGCGGCGCGACGCGGCGGGAGTGGCTCAAGACCTCGCGCAGCACGCCGTCGACGCGGAAGCGGATGGCGAGGCGGTCCTCGTAGGGCTCGACGTGGATGTCGGACGCCTGGATGCGGACGGCCTCGGCGATGAGCCCGTTGATCAGGCGGATGACGGGCGCGTTCTCGTCCGTATCGAGAAGATCCGCCGTCGGCGTCAGTCCGTCGAGCAGGCTCGCGAGCCCCTCCTCGCCGTCGAGCCCCTCCGCGAGGCCCGACGCCGCGAGCCCGTCCGCGGCGTAGGCGTCCGACAGCCGGCGGTCGAACGCGGCCGGCTCGAGCGTCTCGATCTCGACGGGAGCGCCGACGGCGCGGCGCGCCTCGATCAGGCGGAAGGGGTCGGCGCCCGCGCGCAGGCCGAGCCGGACGCGCTCGCCGCCCTCGAGCACGAGCACGCCGTGCTCCTTGGCGAACGCGTAGCTGATCTGGCCGTGCTCTCTCCTCTCCATCGCGCCGGTCGGGGCCGCCTCCTCACTGCGATCCGTAGGTCTCCCCGAGCGCCTCGCGCAGCAGCGCGTCGAAGCGGTCGGAGGTCTCGCCGCGCCGCGCCGCCTGGGCGGTCGAGAGCTGCCCCATGCTGCGGTTGGCGAGCGCGCGCGCCCCCGCCGCGTCGCGCACGATCGAGGAGCGGATGAACACCACGAGGTTGGTCCGCACGCGCTCGCGCGAGGTCGAGGAGAACGCGCGTCCCAGCAACGGCACGTCGCCCAGGAACGGCACCTTGTCGTTGGCCACCCGCTCGGTGCCTTCGATCAGGCCGCCGAGCACGATGACCTCCCCGTCGTCGGCGAGCACCGTGGTCTCGATCTCGCGCTTGTTGGTGATGAACTCGCCCGCGACGGCGTCGAAGATGCTCGACACTTCCTGGCGGATGTTGAGCTTGATGGTGTCGCCGTCGGTGATCTGAGGGCGCACCTCGAGCTGCACGCCGATGTCCTGCCGCTCGATGGTGCGGAACGGGTTCACGTTGTCGGCGCCGAGCGACTCCCCGGTCGTGATGGGGATGTTCTGGCCCACGAGGATGCGCGCGGGCTCGTTGTCGAGCGTGGTGATGTGCGGCGTGGAGAGGACGTTGGACTCGGAGTCCTGCTGCAGGGCCGTCAGGATGACGCCGAACAGACCGTCGCCGCTCTCCCCTCCTACGCCGAAGACGCCGCCGTCGATGCCGAGAATGGACGCGAGCGCCGCCTCCTTCAGGTCGTCGCCGACCCCCCCGTCGTCGACGGTGAGCGCGCCGGTGATGGCGAGCAGGTTCGGGGCGGAGCGCGAGAAGTTGGTCGCCGCGAAGGGTATCGAGCTGTCGCCGTCGCCGGCGAGCAGGTACTGCACGCCGAGGTCGCGGGCGACGCCCTCGCCGATCTCGACGATGATCGCCTCCACGAGCACCTGCGGGCGTCGGACGTCGAGCTCCTCGATGACGCGCACGAGCGCGTTCACGGTCTGGGGATCGGCGGCGAGGACGACGGAGTTGGTCGCCTGGTCGTACGGAATGACGATCTCGCCCTCGCTCGCGAGCCGCATGGTGCGCGCGACCGCCTCGAGGATCGGCACGACGTCCGCGGCGCGCGCGTTCTTCAAGGAGACCACGCGCAGGTTCTCCGTGGGCAGGCTCGCCACGTCGAGATCGCCGACGATCGCCGCCGTGCTCTCGACCGCGGCCGGCTCGCCGCGCAGCACGAGGGCGTTGGATCCCTGGAGCGCCACCGCCCGGACGCGGGGCACGCCCCCCGAGCTGCTCGCCGCGTCGCCCTCGAGGGCGTTGACCGCTTGGACGACGTCGTGGACGGACGCGTTCTGAAGCGTGATCGTCCGCACGACCGTGCGGTCCTGGTCGAGCTCGTCGATGATCTCCCGTATACGGCCGATGTTGCCGGCGTAGTCGACCACGATGAGCAGATTGTCGCTCGCGCTCGCCGTGACCTGGCCGCGATGGTTGACGAGCGGGGTCACCATGCGCGCGGCCTCGAGCGCCTCGAAGTGCCGCAGCGTGAAGACCTCGGTGACGAACTCGTCGGACAGCACGTCCGCGGCGCCGACCACGCCGGTGTTCTGCGCCGCGGAAGTCTCGGGCACGATGCGGTAGGCGCCCGGGGAGGTCGGAATCGCGGTGTAGCCGTGGGTGCGCAGGGTGGCGAGGAACACCTCGAACACCTGCTCGCGCGTGAGCTGCGCCTGGCTCGTCACCGTGACGTTGCCGCGGACCTCGGGGTGGATGATCAGCGTGTAGCCCGTGAGCGCGGACACGTCCTCGATGAAGGCGACGATGTCGGCGTTGCGGAAGTTGAGCGTGTGCGTCTCGGTCGGCGACTGCGCGCGCGCGTCGCCGGCGGCGAGCGCCGCCGTCAGCATCGCGGCGACGACGAGGCGCGGCCAAGCCGCGGGCAAGCGTGCGAACAGCGCCATATCCCCCTACTCCAGGACGAGCTCTATGGTCACGGGCCGCCCCGCCCGCAGCGCCTCGATCACCACCGCTCCGCCCGGCCGGGCGCCCGCGAGCGCGGACGACCAGCGGGTGGGATCGTCGAGCGCGACGCCGTTGATGGACAACAACACGTCGCCGGACGCGAGCCCGGCGGCGTGGAACGCTT
>JABAOG010000556.1_pt1 | contig 25075 bp, 25 predicted proteins | sample 7062131 | NCBI WGS metagenome assembly JABAOG01 (sample SAMN14538629, study PRJNA623070) | marine sediment metagenome | biome: marine biome [ENVO:00000428]; feature: marine pelagic biome [ENVO:01000023]; material: deep marine sediment [ENVO:00002113] | place: India: Arabian Sea | collected... | reverse complement strand
CATTTCCAGTTTTGATTTAAGGTCCTTTTGTAATAGCGATAGGTCTCGTCCTTGTTTGATGATATTGCTGTTATCATCAATAACACGGATATTAACCCGTAGATGATCGGGGTATTCAACTCCGGACCAGGCGTCATCAGAAATCATGATCCCCTTGCTTCTGAACAGATAAGCAGACAGATCCTTCTTCAGTTCACGGCTGCCAGTCTTGATTGCTTTTTCACAATCAGTTGCAGCATCCGGTATTGGAACAAGCTGCCTGCGAATGTTTTTGGGCAAAGTCTTGAGTAAAAATAATATTTTCTCATAAGTCATACCCGGCACCAGCCGGTCCAGCCATTCTTCGTGGATCTGGTTTAATTGGTAAATCGGTATATCTATACTGGCACCATCGTTTGCGGCAGATGGTTTAAATTCATATTCCACCCCCAGCACACTATTAGCCAACCTGACATTATCGGGAAAATCGTTTGCTGTGATGTCTGTCGCCTGGTGATACATTACCTGTTCCGGTTCAATACAAAGCAATTTTTTATTGTTCCTTCTTTTTTTCAGGTACCACCTCCGGAAAGCATGGCCATCGATGATTTCGGCCGGGATATTACACTCATAAAATTCAAATAGTGATTGTTCATCCAAGATGTCATGACGTCGTGACTTTTTTTCCAGCATTTCTATTTCGTTCAATACGGAACGATTATGTTGCATGAATGGCAGGTTGCCGGTCAGTAATTCCCCTAGCAACGCTTCCCTGATAAATATTTTTCTGCATTCAGCCGCATTTATCCGTGAATAATTGACTTTATGCCCACTCGCGATGACCAGGCCATAAAGGCTAATTTGTTCATAAACCAGAACTTGCTGGGCCTTGTTGTCCCAATGAGGCTCATAATATTCTGATTTACTAATATGGCTGGCTGGCTTTATTAACCAACGGGGATTAATGCTGGCTACGTTCCGGGCATAGAGCCGTGACGTCTCAACCAGTTCCGAGGCCAGGATCCATTTAGGCAACCGGGTAAACTGTTCCGAACCCGGAAAGATATGTATGCTCAGACCCCGTGCGCCAGTGTATTCCGTCGCAGTTGTCTTCACTGCGATATTACCCAGAAAGCCCTTTATCAAGGCATGATGTACCGGCTCATAATCTGCTTTTTCCCGGTTTTCATTGATACCCAAATCCCTCAGTTGTTCAGCCAGTTGTTTCCTCACCTCTTTCCACTCCCGCATTCGTACATAGGAAATAAAATTCTGCTGACAAAGCTTTCGTAACTGATTACGGGAGAGAGTCTTGGCGTGTTTATGATAAAAATTCCAAAAGTTGATGAAGGAGAGAAAATCAGAGCGCTTATCGGCAAATTTTGCATGAGCAGCATCTGCCTTTTCCTGTGCATCCAGCGGTCTTTCTCTCGGGTCCTGGATACTCAATGCACTGGCAATCGTCAAAATCTCGCTCGCACAGGAATACTCGCTCGCCGCAACCAATACAGCACCCAGGCGTGGATCAACCGGCAAGCGAGCGATGGCACGCCCTTCTTTCGTCAAGTGACCATTTTTATCCAGCGCCTTGATTTCACTTAGCAAGCGGAGACCATCATTAATGTATCGACTATCAGGTGCCTGGAGAAATGGAAACTCGTGAATATCACCCAGCTTCAGAGTTTTCATTTGCAAGATCACAGAGGCCAGATTGGTCCGCACAATCTCCGGATCAGTAAATTCCGGCCTTGATTCAAAATCTTCTTTGGAATACAAGCGCAGACAACGCCCTTCGGCGACGCGGCCGCAGCGGCCTTTTCTCTGTTCTGCAGATGCCCGGGATATTTTTTCAACTGGTAACTGTTGCACCTTGTTACGCCGGCTGTAACGACTGATCCTGGCAAATCCGCGATCAATCACATAGCGAATCCCGGGAATTGTCAAAGAGGTCTCGGCAACATTGGTTGCCAGGATAATATGCCTGCGCTTGTGTGACTTGAAAATAGCAGACTGTCTTGAGCTGCTCAGTCTTGAATAAAGTGGTAATACATCCGTATCCGATAGGTTTTGCTTCTGCAGAAACCGTGTGGTTTCATGGATTTCCCGCTCACCTTCAAGAAAAATCAGAACATCACCCGGCCCTTGAGCCGATACTTCCCTGATCGCAGAGAGCAGCGTGAAATGGTCAGCATCGGTGTCACAGTCTTCCAGGCCCTCTGCAGGCCTGTACAGTACCTCAACGGGAAAAGTCCTGCCGGATACTTCAATGATTGGCGCATGGTTAAAAAATTCTGAAAAACGTTTCACATCAATTGTCGCTGATGTGACAATGACTTTAAGATCGGGGCGCCTGGGCAATAATTGCTTGAAATAACCTAGAAGAAAATCTATGTTCAGGCTGCGTTCGTGGGCTTCATCAATAATCAGTGTGTCGTAACGTTCCAGCCATCGGTCCTGTTGCAACTCTGCCAACAGAATGCCATCCGTCATGACTTTGATATAGGTCCCGAGAGAAGTCTGATCACTGTGTCGTATCTTGTAAGCAACAGCATCATCGCTCACGCCCAATTCTTCCGCAATCCTGGCCGCCACGGCCCTGGCCGCGAGACGCCTCGGCTGGGTATGCCCGATAAAGCCGTTTATCCCCCTGCCAATATCCAGACACAGCTTGGCAAGTTGTGTTGTTTTCCCTGAACCTGTCTCACCACAAACAACGACGACCTGATTTCCGCTGATTGCGTCTGCGATTTCGTCGAGCTTGTCATGGATTGGTAATGTATTTGTAAATTGAACTGCCGGACAGGCGGATAGCCTGTGTTGTTTTCTTGATTTTGCCCTCTCCAGTTGTTGCAGGAATCTCCTGGCATATTTTTCATTCTCATTGTACAGATTTGCCAGCCGACGTTTGAGAATATTCCGATCGGCAACCATGCAATTCTCGATCTCTTCCAGGGCCCCGGAAGCCACAAATTTACTGCTGCTCTGTGTTGATTTTCGTTCCATATTTCAACAATTTATTTTGTAAAACACACGGAGACTGGTAGGATAACTTGTATGTGGTTTTGGGGAATAATCTTTCTTAAGTAATAAATCGAATTTACCTCATTAAGCTCGACAATCCAGGTCATTGTTATCATATAACTATGTGAAAAAATTGAAAAAATGGCCCTGACCTTTGAAATTTCCGGCGCCCAGATCGATGGGGCCCGAGATTACCAGGAAGACGCCTTCCTGATCACACATTTGACAGACGACAATGGTCAACCTTGCGTGCTGGTGATCGTCGCTGATGGTATGGGTGGGCACGCGGCAGGCAACGTCGCCAGCAACCTTGCAGTCCAGGCCTGCAATAAACATATTTCTGCCCATTTCCCCGATCCGGATCTGGATGAAGTGCTGAATGCTGCCATTCTGAAAGCCAATCACTCCATAGCTGAAACGATTCAGGAAACACCTGCACTGGAAGGTATGGGTTGTACCATGGTTGCCGCTGTGCTCCAAGGCAACCAACTCTGGTGGGCCAGTGTAGGTGACAGTCATCTTTACCTGATGCGTGACCGCGAACTCAGCAAGGTAAATGCTGATCACAGTTATGGCGGCTTCCTGGATGCCATGGCAGCGGCAGGAACACCCATGGATCCAGAGCCTGGGCTCTCGAGAAACATGTTGATGAGTGCCATCACTGGAGATGAGATAGCAGATATTGATTGTCCTTCTACTCCCCTTGAGCTGGAACCCGGAGACAAGCTTGTCATATGTACCGACGGCATGGATACCCTGAGTGAAGGCAAACTCATCCAGTATTGCGACTGGTCAGATAAACCCAAGGAATGCGCAGAATCCCTGCTTAATGCCGTCGAAGAAGCAGAGGTCCCCAGGCAGGACAACACGACCGTAGTCGTCGTCAATGTGGTGGATAAAGATGCGGTTATTGCCGCTTCTGAACCGGAGACGGTGTTAGGTGCCAATGTTGACGATAACGCGGATACAAAAACAGATTTAACCGGTGCTGTCAGCGAGGAAATTGAGCTCAGTTCCCCGGAGGGTATGCCTGAACCAGTTGAAGAAGCTGTAGCTGAGGAAGAAGAGGAACCGGAAGAGAAAACAGAGATTGTTTCCCCGCCAGCGCCGCCAAAGTCGTTCGCTCGGAGATATAAGCAAGGCAAGGGCCTGTGGTTGGGACTTGCCGCGGTTATTTTAATCAGCGCCGGTGTTGCCGGCTACTTCATGCTGGATACTGACAGAGTCGATGTAAGCAAAGTAACATCGAAACTGCCAATGCCGGAACCGGCAAAGCCTGCAAAAGAACCAGAACCCGAAATTGAACAACCCATAGCAGAAGAGCCTGAACCAGTAGCGGCACCGCCCCCCAAACCTGCAAAAATTGTTGAATTCAGGGATTCGCTCTCAGTGGGTGGTAGTGGCCCGGTCATGGTCTGGATCCCCGCCGGCAGTTACCAGATGGGCAGCCCCGATTCATCCAACCGGATCGAGGAACGGCCCCGGCATGATGTCACACTCAAAAAATTTGCAATAAGCAAATACGAAGTAACTTTTGCTGAGTATGATCGTTTTGCAAGCTCTGCAGGGCGACGCAAACCGCCCAGTCGTGGCATGGACCGTAAAACCTCTCCTGTCACGGGTATCAACTGGAACGAAGCATCTGCCTATGCCGCCTGGCTGGCCAAACAAACCGGAAAGAAATATCGTCTTGCCAGCGAGTCACAGTGGGAATACGTCGCCTCAGGTGGACAAGTTTCGCCTTTTTGGTGGGGCTTTAGTGAGGAGCCCGGTAAAGCCCACTGCTTTGCCTGCGAATCACCATTCAACCCGACCCAACCTGCAAAGGTCGGCAGTTTTGCACCCAACCAGTTTGGTGTGCATGATACGGCAGGCAATGTTGCCGAGTGGGTAGCAGACTGCTGGCACCCGAATTACACTGGCGCACCAACTGATGGCAGCATCTGGTCAGGGGGGGATTGCAAACTTCATGTCGTCCGTGGTGGTTCATTCAATAGCCCACCTTTATCAATACGTCGAACCAGCCGCGACAAGCTCAACACTGACAGCCGCTACGAGCATGTCGGTCTTCGCGTCACCAGGGAATAAACTAATAGTCACTGTGCCCGAGATCCTTACCAGGGGCAATCCTGTCCCTGAGAAGTTGTTTGAGTTCCTTTGACTCCGGGAAACGACCAGCCTGTTTTCTCGAAAATAACACTTCATCATCCAGGCGAACATTAAACACACCGCCCTCCCCGGGAATCAGACAAAGAGCAGATATCTCTTCAGGGAAGGTCATTAATATCTCCTGCGCCATCCAGCTGGCACGGAGAATAAACCGGCATTGTGCGCAATATTCTATTTCTACCTTACGGGAAATATTCCCGGAACCCATGATTTACACCTCCAGTCGAATTGTTCAGAAGTAAAAATAAAAGGAGAGCATCCATGAATATACTACGACATATTCTCTCGTTGATTGCTGTTTCATTAATAGCAATGCCTATGGCGAGCCAGGCAGACAGCTTTTCTATCAGCCTGAATTACGAGATTTTTGATCATAATCATTACAAGCCACATCACTATAGAAAACCGGTTCATATTCCGGCTGGTTACAAGTACCGATATTATCACCATCAAAACAAACACCATTATAAACCTTATATCAAACACCACTACAGGCCATGGTCCTATCACCAGCCCAGGCATTTCAAAAAACATCATGGTTATAACAAGCGTGATGGCTACAAATGGTATCAAAAACATGGGCGCCATGGATATGATCAGCATCGTGATCGTCGACATGGTAGACCTAACTTCAAATACAGGGACCAGCGTGGCTATCACCAGCCCAGACATTTCAAAAAACATCATGGCTATAACAAGAGCTATGGCTACAAAAGGTATCAAAAACATGGGCACCATGGATATGATCAGCATCGTGATCGTCGACACGGTAGACCTGATTTCAAATACAGAGACCAGCGTGTGGGGCATCACTGACGTTAAACTTCTCTAGCGTAGTGATCTTCCTTGTTCACCTCCCGGTGATCACCTCATCGGGGGGTTTATTTCGCGTGCCGGTTTGAGTGTTTGACAAATACCATACAAGCAAGATAGCTGGTACACCCAGCAATCCCGCCGTCAGGAAGAAATGTTGATAGCCAAGGGTATCCACTATCATTCCCGAATAACCACCGATTACCTTCGCAGGCAAAGTCATCAGTGAACTGAACAAGGCATACTGTGTTGCCGTATAGGCCTGACTGGTCAGGCTGGATAGAAAAGCAATAAACGCTGCAGTTGCAAATCCCCCGCTGAAATTATCAGTACTTACAACCAGGGCCAGAAAAATTATATTTGCTTCCTGCGTGGCAAGCCAGACAAAAAAAAGATTGGTCACAGCAACCAGAATTGCACCCGTTAACAATGGTCGCATAATACCGAATCTCGCTACGGTAATTCCCCCAAGACCGGCTCCAATTATGGTCATAAAAAAACCAAACAGCTTGGTAACATTGGCGATATCTGTCTTGCTGTAACCCATGTCCAGGTAAAATGGATTGGCCATAACACCCATAGTGATATCACTGATGCGGTAACAGGCCACCAGTAATAATATGATCAGGGCCTGCTTGCCATAACGACTGAAAAAATCCACGAATGGGGAAACAACAGCATCAATAAACCATGCCGAGATCTGATCAAGCAAATTCTGCTTTTGGGTTATTCCTGCCTTTCTTTCCAGAATTTCCTCCAGTTTCCGGCTACCTAAGTCATTGTGTTCCGGTTCACGGATAATCAGCGTCGTCATAATTCCAACTGAGACAAGTATTGCCATCGTATAATAGGCAAATGACCAGCTCTGAAATGCCGCAAGGTAAAATGCACCAGCACCAGCAACGAGTAATGCCACACGATAGCCGAAAACATAGGTGGCGGACATGGCACCCTGAAATTCCTTGTCCATTGCCTCAATACGCCAGGCATCGATAGTGATATCTTGTGTGGCGGATGAGAATGCTACCAGCAAGGCAAAGAAAGTGATCTGCTGTAGCTGGGTGAGAGGATCGCTCATGGATAATCCCAGCAAACCCAGGGCAATACCACACTGTGCTATTAACATCCAGGAGCGCCGTTTACCCAGCCACCGGGTCAATAATGGCAAGGGCAAGCGATCTATCACCGGAGCCCAGAAAAACTTGATGGAATAAGTAATCCCGATCCAGCTGAAAAACCCGATTGTGGTCAGGGCCACGCCCGCATCACGCAGCCAGGCTGACAGGGTTGAAAAAACCAGCAAAAACGGCAGCCCGGCTGAAAAACCCAGAAACACCATGGCAATCACACGCGGGCGTGAATAGACCAGAATGGCATCCTGCCAGTTTTGTATGCTAGTTTTAGTATCCTGCATGCAGACTCCTGGTAATGAGTAACGAATAATTAATGGCGACAGAAATAGAAAAAAAATTCCTCGTGATCAGTGATACCTGGAAAGCATCCAGTTTCAGACAACAGCACTATACGCAAGGTTATTTTTCCACCAACCCTGAGTGCTCAATACGCATCAGGATGACCGGGGACCAAGCAAACCTTAACATCAAAAGTGCCACCCTGGGTATCATGCGCTCAGAATATGACTACCCGATTCCAGCCCATGATGCCAAAGAAATGCTGGATCATTTATGTATGAAACCCCTGTTGGAGAAGACGCGCTACCTCGTCAAGGTCGATCAACACACCTGGGAGATTGATATCTTTCATGGTGATAACGAGGGGCTGATTGTTGCAGAAATTGAACTGCAATCAGCAGAAGAAAGTTTCACACGTCCGGAATGGATTGGCGAAGAAGTCTCGGATGATCCCCGTTATTACAATGTTTGTTTGGTCCAGCATCCCTACAAAAGCTGGAAGCATTAATCAGGTCCCAGTTCCTTCTCTTCCGGTCTTTCATTCAGCCAGATCAAAAAGCCGATAGGCCACATCAACACAGCAATCAATCCGTGTGATTCAACCAAGACCGGAATGGCTATCAAGCCCGGGATAGCAAGCGCAAAGACAATAATTGCACCACGTAAACCTGCCAGACCACGGGTTGCAAGATCACCATACAGCCAGAGAATACTGCAGACAAAGCCCGAACACAGGATAATAAATATAAAGACATCAAAGACACTGTTCAAAGCAATTTCCACGACTGTCTCTCCTCAGGTAATCATCAGGCCTGTTTCATATGATGTTTGGCATCCACCGGGCGCATTAATGCATTGGATACCAGTGCTATGAACAACAGTATGGCCATAAGATACATGGTTGAATTGTACAAACTGGATGTCGGGTCAATTGTCCCCGGCGGTGCGATTTCCATCAACTTGGCGATCGTGACTGTCTTGGCATCAACAAGATCACCCAGTTGTTCTACACCGGCTCCAAATTTCTGCCTGAAGTCTTCCGGATTAATCTTTGCCACAAGGTCATTAATGGCATTAGAGACCGAGATTTCGCGTAATGACGTAATCGCCAAGGGGCCAAAGACACCAGCACTGCTCCATGCCGTCAACAGGCGCCCGTGTATACCACCCACGTGTTTCGTGCCGAAGATATCGGCCAGGTATGCCGGGATGGTGGCAAACCCGCCGCCGTACATGGTAAAGATAATCATGGTCACGGCATAGAAATAGACCAGCCACACGACTGTCGGGTTAATGCTGACCTGGGCAGCGGTATAGGGGATGGAACAATAGAGAATGATTCCCAGTGCAAAGAATATCCAGTAGGTGTTCCTGCGCCCGAGGTAATCCGAGGAGCTGGCCCAGAATATTCTTCCCAGCATATTGAAGACACTGATCATGACAACATAGGTTGCCGCAAAGGCACCGTCAACGATATTCGGCAAGGTCGTACCGAAGATCTCGGTCATCATGGTCTTGGCAACTCCAAGCACACCAATCCCCGCCGTCACGTTGAAACACAGCACAATCCAGAGCTGGTAAAACTGGCGGGTCTTGAGTGCCTGGTCAATATGCACATCATTGCGCGAGATCATGCGTTTGGCAGATTCGGATTCATCTGGTGGCTCCCAGCCTTCGGGTTTCCAGCCCGGGGCCGGTACGCGGTAGGAAAAAGCAGCGATGGTCATGACAACAAAATAGATAATGCCCAGGGTTAAGAACGTCTGCGCCACACCGGCAGAACCGGTACCGACCACATACACGCCTTCGGGACCGGGTACGATCATCCGGGCCACATCATTGGCACCAATCACGACGACCTCCAACTCTTCACCGGCAACTTTTGCAATACGCTCTCCGGCCCTAGTGATCAGATTCACGTCGGCGACGGTACCGAGGTACTCGGGGGCCTTGTAATAGAGTTTGATAAAAAATTCCTTGAGCGGTGCACCGATCATCGCGCCACCACCGAATCCCATGATCGCCAGTCCGGTTGCCATACCGCGCCGGTCCGGGAACCAGCGTATCAGCGTACTTACTGGAGACACATAGCCCAGCCCCAGGCCGCAACCACCGATGACTCCATAACCAAGGTAGACCAGCCATAATTGGTGGGAAACAATACCCATACTGCCGATGATGTAACCCCCACCCCAACAACAGGCGGATACAAAACCGACCATGCGGGGCCCAACCTTTTCCAGCCAGTGCCCCGCCACCGCCGCGGCCAAGCCGAGGAAGACGATGGCCACGGTGAATATCCAGACCACGTCTTTCAGGGACCAGTCTCCCGGTGCTTCAATTACCACACCGTAAAACTTTGTTAATGCGGGATTATAGATACTCCAGGCATAGACCGAGCCGATACAGAGATGTATGGCAATCGATGCCGGCGGAACCCACCAGCGATTGAATCCGGGTTTTGCAACGATTCTTTCTTTGGATAACAGGCCTGCCATCATAACCCCCAGATTACTGTTTTGATTGGTTTTTTTATATTTTTCCCGGGATTGTCAGACAGCTTTGGTCTGATGTGAGTCCCTGCACTGCTTCAGAAAGAGTGTAGAATCATCTCGATCAAGTCAATTTGTAATTTTACCGTGATATGATGACAGACTGAAATGATCTGGCCTAGTAGCTGATTGCGTGTTTTGACCGGCCGGGCAAACACACGTAAACTTACCAAGCTAAAAATCATTAAATTTCAGGTACTTTTGACCATCAGGGCACTCCAATATTGATATGACGACAAAGCTCAAAGAGACTGGTGCGACACTCGTGGATCGCTTTGGGCGGACGGTGAATTATGTCCGTATTTCGGTCACAGACCGCTGCGACTTCCGTTGTGTGTATTGCATGTCAGAGAAAATGGAATTTGTGCCTAGGGCTCGATTGCTGACCCTCGAAGAACTCACACAAATCGCACAGGCCTTTACCGAATTGGGGGTTGAAAAGATTCGGATCACCGGCGGTGAACCGCTTATCCGTCGTAATATCATTAAACTATTCCGGGATATTGGCCGCCTGTCCGGTCTGCAAGAGTTGGTAACCACCACGAACGGCTCGCAGCTCACCAAAATGGCTGCTGATCTCAGGGAGGCCGGTGTCAAACGAATAAATGTCAGCCTTGACTCACTGGACGCGGAAAAATTCAGGCGCATAACCCGCGTCGGCGAGCTTGATTCAGTACTTGCCGGCCTGGATGCTGCCCTTGCTGCCAATTTTGAAAAGATCAAGATAAATTCTGTGATCCTCAAAAATCAGAACCATGAGGAAGTCAGCGATCTGGTCCGGTTTGCAATTGATAAACAAATCGATATCAGCTTCATCGAAGAGATGCCGCTTGGTGTCATCGGTGACCATGATCGTGCCGAAGCTTACTATTCCAGTGATCAAATTCGGGAAGATCTGGAAAAGTCATTTACCCTGCTCTCGACAACCGAAACCACCGGTGGGCCATCAAAATATTTCAGGATCCCTGATACCGAAACCCGTGTTGGATTCATTTCACCGCACAGTCATAACTTTTGTGAGCATTGCAACCGTGTTCGCCTCACTTGTGAAGGTCGACTGTTACTGTGTCTTGGACAGGAACATTCCGTCGATCTCAGGCATGTTATCCGCGCCAACCCGGGTGATATGGATAAACTCAAGCAAGCCATCTGTGATTCCATGGCAATCAAGCCAGAGGGACACGAATTCAATCTGGTTACCAAACCCGTCATTATGCGCCACATGAGTGTGACCGGAGGTTAGTCACCATGCCCTCATCTGCTTACCGCCCGGCGATAACAGAGGCCAGGCCTGAAGCAGTCCAGCCTGTTACGGCCGTCGACGAATACCAGAACAGCCGTGAACTTCAGATTGCCGCTGAACGGCCCTTGACGATTTACCTGGACCGCACTGAAGTTGTCACCTTGATGACCCTGGGGACACAACCAGAACTGTTGACATTGGGTTATTTGAAGAACCAGGGAATTATCAAAGATCTTGAGGCCATCAAGTCAGTTCAGGTTGACTGGGATGTTAACGCGGCAGTCGTCACCACCTTTGCAGAAGACACCACCTGGCAAGACAAACTGAAAAACCGCACGGTAACCACCGGTTGCGGGCAAGGCACAATTTTTGGCAACATCATGGAAGAAATAGGGAATATCAAGCTCAAACCCTTCCGCCTTAAACAGTCTGCCATTTATGAATTGATCAAGAACCTGGGTCGGTTTAATGAAGTCTATAAAAGTGCCGGAGCGGTCCACGGCTGTGCACTCTGTGAGAACACGGAAATCATTACCTTCATGGAAGATGTCGGGCGCCATAATGCGGTAGATGCAATTGCCGGGCATATGTGGTTGGAAAATATCAGCGGTGCGGACAAGCTTTTTTATACGACAGGCAGACTCACATCCGAAATGGTTATCAAGGTCAGCCAGATGGGCATACCTATACTCCTTTCCCGTTCCGGCATTACCCAGATGGGCCTCGACATTGCAAAGGATGTGGGTGTTGTGCTCTTCTCCCGTGCCAATGGCAAACATTTCCTGGTTTATAACGGTGCTGAACATGTGGATTTCGATACCGATCTTCCGGCAAAGCTCTCGGTTGCCAACAAGGTATCTTGACTATTTCCATAAACAGGCAGTTCAATTCCCGATCATACTTTTTTCATGGATAACATTTCGCTAACAAAAAACATGCTGACTGCATTAATCCTGGCTGGCGGTCAGGCCAGGCGTATGGATGGTCAGGATAAGGGAATGATCAAGCTCAATGATAAGCCCCTGATACAACATGTGCTGGAGGGTATTGCACCACAGGTCGGATTTGTCATCATCAATGCAAATCGTAATCTGGATTATTACGCGACATTTGGATATCCGGTAATTACAGACGAATTTGCCGGCTTCCAGGGGCCACTGGCCGGCATGGCCAGTGGATTACGGGCAGTGGATACTCCATTCATGGTCACTGTGCCCTGTGACTCTCCATTCATACCTGCTGATCTGGTCAAACGCATGTACCTTAAACTTACTGAANNAATTATGCGTGGCCTATGATGGCGAGCGCATGCACCCGGTTTTTTTGTTGATGAAATCTGAATTGCTGGACTCGTTAACCGATTTCCTGAAAAGTGGTGAACGAAAGATTGACCTTTGGTTTAATGACCATAAACTTGCGGTGGCCGATTTTTCCGATAAGCCGGACATATTTACCAATATCAATACACCGGATGAACTGAGCCGTATTGCAAAAAACTTTATGAAGACGCATTAATGAAAAAATCCAGCTTGACACCGGTGCTAGGTATCGCCGCTTACAGTGGTACAGGTAAAACCACCTTGCTTGTGAAACTTATTCCTTTACTTACGGCAAGGGGTATTCGGGTTGGCGTGATCAAGCATGCGCATCATAATTTCGATATTGATGAAAAAGGCAAGGACAGCTACAAATTACGCAAGGCTGGTGCTAGCCAGATGTTGATAGGTTCAGCCTCACGCTGGGCATTGATAGTCGAAACCGATCCATCTCACGAAAATACACTGCAGGATCTGATTCAATATCTTGATCATAATAATCTCGATCTGGTTCTGGTGGAGGGATTCAAACCGGAAAACATCCCTAAAATCGAACTCATCCGGCCTGAACTGGGTAAGCCGCTTTATTATCCTGAAGACAGCAGTGTCATTGCCGTGGCGACTGATGCTGAGTTGCCTGCGGCCACTACGCTTCCGGTACTTGACCTGAATAACCCGGAACAGATTGCCGAATTTATCATGGATTACCTGAACAACAAGACGCAAAAGCGAGCCGGCCATGAGAACTGACTACATAGAAAAAGAAATCAGCTGCAAGGATGACTTTGATCCTGGATCACTGAATACAGATATCGCTAGACAAAAAATTATTGATGCGATCCGGCCAGTTGCTGACACAGAAATTCTCCCATTGCGGGAATCAATTGGCCGGATCCTTTGCCAGGAAATTCTGTCGCCACTCGACGTGCCCTCGGGCACCAACTCGGCCATGGACGGGTATGCCGTGTTCGGTGATGACATTCCCGAGTCGGGCACGAGAGAACTCAAACTGGTAGGCACAACAATGGCTGGCCAACCTTTAGATAGCGTGGTCAAGCCAGGCGAATGTGTGCGCATCATGACAGGCGCTATCATGCCGGAAGGAACGGATACCGTGATCATGCAGGAACATGTACAACAGACCGGTGACAGCGTTCTTATCGATCATACAACTGGCAAAGGTGCCAATGTCCGCCAGGCCGGCGAGGATATTGCCATCAATGACCGGGTATTCTCTCCTGGTATTCGGCTTACGCCCGCCGACATTGGTGTCATAGCATCGCTGGGTATAGGTAAAGTCAAGGTTGTCCGTAAAATCAAGGTGGCCTTTTTTTCTACGGGTGATGAATTACGCTCCATCGGTGAAACCCTCGAGTCCGGACAGATTTATGACAGCAACCGTTACTCACTCTATGGCATGCTGATCCGTCTTGGTGCCGAAATTATTGATCTTGGTGTGGTCCGTGATGAGCGTATGGCATTGAAAAAGGCGCTTGAATCTGCAGCAGAACAGGCCGATGTGGTGATTACATCCGGAGGGGTCTCAGTCGGTGAGGCGGATTACGTCAAGGAAATGCTGGAATCCATTGGCGAGATCAATTTCTGGAAAGTAGCCATGAAACCGGGTAGACCGTTAGCCTTTGGTCATATCAACAATACCTTGTTATTCGGTTTGCCGGGTAACCCGGTCTCCGTGATGGTCACCTTTTATCAGTTTGTTCAACCTGCGTTGCGTTACCTGATGGGTGAAAACGAAATTGATACCCAGACCTTCAAGGTCAGGTGCAAGTCAAAATTAAAAAAGCGCCCTGGGCGGGTGGAATACCAGCGTGGTATTTTGCAACGGGATGACAATGGCGAGCTCGTGGTTTACAAAACCGGAGCACAGGGATCCGGGATCCTTCGATCCATGGCCCAGGCCAATTGTTTCATTATCCTGCCGATGGAAAGTGATACTGTGATGCCAGACAGCCTGGTCGACGTTCAGCCCTTTTTCGGCCTGGTCTAACTCTGGCCGGGTGTATTCTTTTCCACCCAGCGCTTACCCTCTTCAAGCGTTTCCTGTTTCCAGAAAGGGGCACGGGATTTCAGATCCTCCATAATAAAACGNNTGGGCTGACCAGACGGCCACCAGGACGATCGCTTCTCCGATCTCAATATCGCCCACACGATGAATAACCAGAACCTCCATGAGATCCCATTTTTCTTCGGCCTGTTTACAGATTTTCTCGAGATGTTGCTCGGTCATCCCCGGATAATGTTCCAGGGCCATCGCCGAGACATTGTCGCCCTCATTACTATCTCGCATATTGCCAATAAAACTGACCACGGCACCAAACTGCCCGTCTTTTTGCATTAGTGTCTGGCGCCTCTCAATCTCCTGCCAAGGAGTAAAGCGCTGTTTTCGCAGTTCGACTTTCATCGTCAACCACCTGTCACCGGCGGGAAGAACGCAACCTCGTCCCCATCCTTGATCCGGGCATCGGCCTTAACATATTCCATGTTTATAGCCGTCAGTACATTATCAGGTAAACCTGAATCCTTGCCCGTAAGCCTTTGCCAGAGTTCTGCGACTGTGGTGATGTCATTTTCAAGTTCAACACTTTCCTCAGCGCGTCCGAAACTTTCCTGTAAGCTTGCAAAATATTTCACTTTAATAGTCATATTTTATATATAATACAATTAATTAAGCGCTGAGTTTAGCAATCATTATAAATTATACTAGCCTAGTATAAGGTATGGGAAAACTGACGCACTTTAACAGCCAGGGTGAGGCCCACATGGTTGATGTTGGTGACAAGCCGGTATCACAACGCCAGGCTGTGGCTGAAGGCAGCATATACATGCAGGCTGATACCCTGAAGTTGATTCTGGAAGGCAAACATAAAAAAGGGGATGTCCTAGGCATTGCCCGTGTCGCCGGGATTATGGCCGCCAAGAAAACCGCAGACCTGATCCCTTTGTGTCATCCCATTTCCATCACCCATATCGAGATAGACCTGCAACCAAGGAAAGGAGATAACGCCATCTATTGCCGGGCTGTCACAGAGACACGGGATCAAACCGGGGTTGAGATGGAGGCATTAACCGCCGTGCAGATTGCCTTGCTGACAATATATGATATGTGCAAAGCAGTAGACCGGGGCATGAAGATCACTGACATCCAGTTGCTGGAAAAGACAGGCGGCAAGTCCGGTCATTGGACACGTCGCTGAAAGTGTAGCCTGAACTTTAATTCAATCGTATTTAATATACTTGAAGCGCGGATCATCTGGGGTACCTTCCAGGGCACTGTCCTCTTCCTTGCCCGGCTGCCACATGATCACTTCTTCGATCTTTTTAGCCAGTTCGAAGTCCTTGTCAGTGATACCCTTGGCCGCATGATTCATCAGCTTTACAATCACAAATGCATAGGACGCCGTAATGTCCGGGTGGTGAAAAGCCGCTTCCGCCAGATGACCGACAGTATTGATGACCATCAGTGTCCCTTTCCAGCCACTGGTTTTATACTTGCGGCGTAGCCATCCATTTTCATAGTACCAGTCGGGTAATTCATCTTTTAATCTGGCCTCGATCTCTTCCTCGTTGTAGGTCGCGTCTTTTTCTTTTTTTCGCCATTGGCTCATTGTCTGTCACTCCTAGTTGGCGACTTGGGCCAACTGCTTGTTTGATTGCCGGGTTAACGGGATCAGGTTGCGGACTGTTTTGACCGCGTTTTCATCAATCACACTAGCGCGTTCCTGTTTCCGGCACAAGGCGCTTCGAAACCCAAGATAGTCTGCATCCAGCTCTAAAAGATTATTAATATCAGACGCTTGAAGTGAACCTGCGAGTCCCGCCTTGAGTCCAGCTGCCTGTGCCCCTCGCACAAATCCGTCGAGTTCTCTCATACTCATTAGGGTGGTCAGGGACCCATTCTGTTTGTTCGCCGTATCCAGCATGACGCCATACAGTCCCTGGGCGGAGAGGAAACTGAAGTCGGGCCAGTGAATGAATCGATCAGCAAAGAAGACCAAAACAATCTTTTTATCCTCTGCCGCATGTTGGGCCAGCATTGATATAAGCTCTGCTGATAAACCGGATGAAAAGACACCCACCTTGATGATATCGACACCCGTCGAGTGCATGCGCTGGATTGCATTGGATATGATCCCGGCTATCATGGGCAGATCACCAATGGTGGCACTGATCCCGAAACAGGCCCCGGGCTCACCGGCTTTGACATAGTTCACCATAGCGATGATATCCGTTAAGGTAACAGCACCAAGAGCGCCTGCAGATGGTTCCTTGATGTCAATAATATCCACATTGGCCCGTAACAGGATTGAGGCTTCGGCTCTATCACGGACACTGCCAAGCATTCTGGTCATACCATGCCCTCACCCGCGGCTTCCTGCATCCGGAATTTACGGATCTTTTCCTGCAACCAGCCCCAGGCCTCCAGCTCCTCGGGGCCGGCCGTCTTATCGATGGCAACCTCAAGGTATTTCATTTCATTATCGATTTTTTCTGCCGATAACATATGCAAGCGACTGACCAGGATCGCGCATTCCAGGACCGCGGCCTTGGCACGGTTCAACCCCAGGAATGGTGCATGGGTTTCCTGATGAATAATATTGCATATAAAAGCCGGCCTGAGCTCGTCTTCTTCGATTCGATCCACTTCAACTTCCAGATGTGACAGCGTATTTTCCAGGCGTTGCCCGTTAATTTTTTTTGTCGCCACTGTCTGCCACTCATAATGTCCGGTCAGGCAGCCGGCAAAGATACGGACATCATCCGTGTAGTTGATCACGGCCACACCATTCCGGCGCAGGTTTTCCAGTGTGGTAGAGGGTTTAAACGGAGATATCCTGACCTGGCCGCTTTCTGTGCGGATACCCATCGGTGCAATATGCACCGAATTATCCTCGTTGCGTGTTGTGACGATGACTTCACGTATCATTTTTTCTGCTTCTTTTTCCTTGCCCGGCTGGCCTTGAGTGTGGAACCGGCTTCCTTGTAGCCGTCCGCGTTCCCGGAATTACCCTTGAGTCGATGAGCGGCCCGGCTCAAGCGATTCTTCTCTGCCTCGGAACTGCCGCGTGTTGCCACACCCCACTCCAGTTCCTCGTCCTGCTGGTAACGTTTGCCAAGTTGCCATGCCACCTGGGCCCGGGCCAACTCCACGCCCATATAAAAGGCATGGGGTGCGTCGTCCTGGATCAGTTCCAGTTCCGGAAAGAGTTCAAAGGGATTTGCCGCAGTTGAAAACCCGTCACGATTATACACATGAATTCCGCCCTTGCTGATCTGTACCCGGTAACTCGGGTCCCTGATTTCGGCTGCCAGTTCTTCGATTTCGTCCTTGCTGTAAGGAAAAGGCTTCAGTGCATGTGTGCTCAGCAACCCGCTGTCCAGTCCCTTGGGCAGGCTTTCCTCTGTTCTGGCGGCGAACATGATTCGGCGGGCCCGGTCCGCTTCCCGCACTGCAGAACAGGTATGGGGACTGACCTCAGTGGCCAGCACCTGGGTAATCCGCAGTTCCGAGATCATCCCGAATAACAGGGCATTGATACCGGTGGTATCGGCCTCGGTCAATTCCGTCAGGTTACCGATACCCATCATGATCTCAACATCGGGATAGCGTTGACGTAATTCATGGTAACGCAGGATGGAATCGGTAAAACCGAAATGAATGGGATCAAGGATGCTGTCCGCGATACATGGCCGNNATGTAATCTATGGCCCGGTAGAGTGAAGCCATGTCCTTGTGCGGTTCAGGGATGAGCACAGGAACTGAATCCACTTCATCAGTGACCCATAGCGTACTTTCGTTCAGACTCAGGAGATAATCAGCCCCGGCCTTGCCACCTCGCAACAGGTCGTCAACGTCCAGGGAATCGACGCTGACCCGGTAACCGGCCTGTTTCAAGGCCGCAACCGCCTCTTCCAGATGCGGAAAGGGGGTGTCCGGCAGGCAACCGATATCGATCACATCGGCACCATCCAGGCGATACTGTTTAGCCCGGGCCATGATCGCCTCGAGCCCAATCTGCGGGGCGTCGGTAATCTCGGCGAATATCGAAACATCATAACGGCTCAGGTCGACCGGCTGACACTTATGACCGAAAAAGCCGGGCAGGTCCTTCAGATCTTCTGTACCGCGAACTACCTCTACTCCCAAAGTTTGACTGGCCTTATCGAGATCGCCCCGGCAAAGCCCGGGTACAATAATCCGATCATAAGCATCCAGGTCCTGTAAACGTCGCTTCAACATATCGGCTGTCATCAGGGCGGCAACACTGACGCCGATGTTACGGATTTCATAAGTGAAATTGGTCGGCTTCATCGAGGCCACAACCTTGTGCAGGCGTTTCTCGGCCAGCTTGCCGGTCAGAAACAGGATGTGTTCCAGTTTATTGTTACTCATGCATTCAGGAAAAGTTTACTTTAAGGTTGATATCACCTAACCACAGAATAATATGGTTGATATGAACCATATTTTCTGGCTTGAAGCCCTGCGCTGACCAGGATAGCTATCTAGAATATTATATAAATAGATAATATATCTTATTGTTTTATAGAAATTTAATAACTTAATATTTTTGATATGATGATAAATATCCGGGCTGGCATGATTTTCGCTCAACAATTCTAAAATCAATTACTTATCAGGAGAGTCATTATGAGTTGGCGCACCCCCGAATACAATGAGTTAAGGTTTGGCTTTGAAGTGACCATGTACATCCATTCGCGCTGAGAATGAAAGCGCTACCCAGTGACTGGTCGGGACATCGTCCCCTGTGAATCTTGCTCCTCACGGTGGTCAGCTCAGTGCTGATCGCTGTTTGTCGCCACCCCAGTGATCGTGCTGCAATATTGCCTATCTGATTAACTTAAACCTGCATAGGAAGCTCGTTCGAACATGCATATACATCTTCTTGGTACCGGTGCCGGTGGTGGCTTCCCGCAGTGGAACTGCAACTGTAAAAACTGTATGGGTTTGAGAAAGGGCACGATCAAAAGCTCTGCCCGGACCCAGTCGTCCATCACCGTCAGTGGTAATGGCGTGGACTGGGTGCTGTTCAATGCCTCGCCCGATATCCGTGCTCAACTGGAAGCTTTCCCGCCACTGCAACCGGCACGCAAGGTCAGGGATACGGGGATCTGTGCCATCATCCTCTGTGACGCCCAGATTGATCACTCCACCGGTCTCATAATCCTGCGCGAACATGACCAGCCCTGGGATGTGTATTGCACGGCCGCAGTCCACGAGGATCTCACCAGCGGTTATCCCCTGTTTAATATCCTGGGGCATTTCCGCGGGGTGAACTGGCACGAGGTCAAGACGGATCAGAAACCGTTTACGATCCCGAAGGCCGATAACCTGGTCTTTACCGCGGTGCCACTCAGCAGCGAAGCCCCGCCCTACTCACCCCATCGTCACAATACCGTGCCCGGCGATAACGTCGGTTTCAAGGTAGAAGACACCAGTACCGGCAAAAACCTGTTCTATGCCCCGGGTCTGGGCGAGGTTGAGCCGCAGGTACTGGACTATATGGCGAATGCCGATGTCATTCTGGTCGATGGTACCGTCTGGACCAATGACGAAATGTCTAGGGAAGGGATCAGTGATAAGTTGGCCAGCGAGATGGGACACCTCGACCAGTCCAGTGAAAAAGGCATGCTGAGCCTCATCAAACCACTGGAGAAACCCAGGAAAATCCTGATACATATCAATAACACCAACCCGATACTTGATGAAGATTCTCCGGAACGCAAGGAACTCGATGCGGCCGGGATCGAGGTATCATATGACGGGATGGATATCATTATATAAGAGGAGACGTGGCGCCGTGAGCAGTGAAAACAAGAAACCCTGGACCCGCGAGGAATTCGAGCAGAAATTGCGTGCTAAGGAAAAGTATTACCACATCAATCATGAATTTCATATCCTGATGAACAGTGGCAAGCTGGACAAAAAGGCCATCCAGGGCTGGGTTGCCAACCGGTTTTATTACCAGACCACCATTCCCATCAAGGATGCGGCCATCATGTCCAACTGCCCCGACCGTGATGTACGCCGGCATTGGGTCCAGCGCATCATTGACCATGACGGTACCGAGGGTAATGAGGGCGGCATCGAGGCTTGGCTGCAACTGGCCGAGGCCGTCGGTCTCACCCGGGAAGAAACCCTGTCCAATGAACATGTGTTGCCGGGGGTGAAATTTGCCATTGACGCCTACCTGAATTTTGCCCGGCGCGCGACCTGGCAGGAGGCCGCCAGCTCTTCCCTGACTGAGTTATTCGCGCCGAAGATTCACCAGAAACGCCTGGATAAATGGCCGGAATATTACCCATGGATTGATGAAAAAGGGTATAACTATTTCAGAAAACGCCTGAGCGAGGCCCGGCGTGACGTGCAGCACGGGCTGGACATCACCCTGGATTATTACAAGACCCGTGAACAACAGGAATATGCATTGTCTTTGCTGCAATTCAAGCTGGATATTCTCTGGACCATGCTGGATTGCATGTGGATGGCGTATATTGAAAACAAACCACCGTACCACAATATATAGAGCATGGCTGAGCAATACACAGCGAATGATGTCCCGCAAATCGCACCGACATTCCGCTTGCAATGGGAACAGGCCCAGGATTGTTATGTCGTACTTTATCCGGAAGGTATGGTCAAACTCAGTGATAGCGCCGGTGAAATCATGAAACGTTGTGATGGTGAAACCACCGTCACCGGTATCCTGAACAACCTGCACGAGACTTTTCCCGATGCAGACCTAGACGCAGACGTCTACAAATTTTTGGAGGTGGCCCATGGCAATGGCTGGATCAGAAAAAAGTAAACTGACAAAACCCTTGTGGTTATTGGCAGAACTGACCTATCGCTGTCCGTTACAGTGTCCTTATTGTTCCAATCCCGTTGATATCGCAAAGTACAAGGACGAACTGACAACCGAGGACTGGTTCCGTGTGATGCAACAGGCCCGGGCAATGGGCGCGACCCAGCTGGGTTTCTCCGGCGGTGAACCGCTGGTGCGAAAAGATCTGGAGGAATTAATCGCCGAGGCCCGCCGGCTGGGTTTTTATACCAACCTGATCACTTCCGGGGTCGGCATGGACGAAGCCCGGGTCAAGGCCTTCAAGGAAGCCGGACTGGACCACATCCAGATCAGTTTCCAGGCCAGCAATGAGGAATTAAATAACTACATCGGAGGCAGCAAGAGCTTCAAACACAAGCTGGAGATGGCGCGGGTGGTGAAGAAATACGAATATCCGATGGTATTGAACATCGTCTTGCATCGTAAAAACATCGATCAAATCCGTGATATCCTCGATATGACTGTGGATCTGAATGCCGATTACGTCGAGCTGGCCAGTACCCAGTACTACGGCTGGTCACGCATCAATGTCGACCAATTGCTGCCCACCCGTAAGCAACTGGATCATGCCGAAAAGGTGGCGAAGGAATACCAGGAAAAGATGAAAGACAAGATGAAAGTCATCTATGTCATCCCGGATTACTTCGAGAACCGTCCCAAGAAATGCATGAACGGCTGGGGCAACATCTTTTTAACCATTGCCCCGGACGGCACGGCCCTGCCCTGTCACGCAGCCGGACAATTGCCCGGCCTGGATTTCCCGACCGTGCGCGATCACAGCGTCGAATGGATCTGGAATGATTCACCCGACTTCAATAAGTTCCGCGGCCTGGACTGGATGGTGGAACCCTGCCGCTCCTGTCCCGAGAAGGAAAAGGACCTGGGCGGTTGCCGTTGCCAGGCCTATATGCTCACGGGTGACGCCCGTAATGCTGATCCGGTCTGTGACAAATCACCCTATCATCAGAAACTGCACGATGATGTTGAACGTATCGGCAAACTGGCAGAAGACCAGGCGTTTAATGAAAAACCGCTGGTGTTCCGAAACATGAAGAACTCCAAGCAGCAGATGGAGAAGAGTAAAGAACCGGCAACCAGCTAGGCTGGATTCCCTGAGTTGATCACATGCCAGGCCACATCCAGGGCCTGGCGATTTTCCTTTACATCATGCACGCGGAATATCCGCACGCCGGCCACTAATCCCAGTACGCTGGTGGCACAGGTCGCTGCCACCAGTTCATCCGCTCTGGCCACCTCGCAGATCGAGCTCATAAAGCGTTTGCGGCTGGCACCGAGCAATATGGGGTAACCGGTATCGACAAATACGTTCAGATTGGCCATTAAGACCAGGTTATGCTCGCGGGTCTTGCCAAAGCCGATACCCGGATCGAGGATAAGATTGGTTTTATTGATGCCGGCAGCAATGGCCGCGTCGGCCCGCTCGAGCAGAAAGGCCTTGATCTCTTCGACCACATCGTCATAGCTCGGATCAGCCTGCATCGTTCCGGGCGTTCCCTGCATGTGCATCAGGCAATAGGGGCAATGTCGATCGGCCGCCAGCTTGAACATGCCGGCATCATCGNNGGGACGGGTAGACTCACCACCGACATCAATAATGTCAGCGCCCTGATCCAGCATTCGTCGGGCATGCTTAACGGCCTGATCCACGGCCTGAAATTGACCACCATCTGAAAAGCTGTCCGGCGTCACATTCAATATCCCCATGATCAGGGGTCTTTCTTCACGGAAGACAGTCACGATAAACGCTCGGCCATCTGGTCCGTTGCCCGGATCAAGGCATCGATCATGGGGGGCTCGCCGGCGAGGTGTCCGCCCTCTCGAACAATCACCAGCTCCGATTCCGGCAGGGCCTTGTGCAAAGACCAGGACGATTCCAGGGCACAGGTCATGTCTCGTCGGCCGTGGATGATGGTCACCGGTACGTCCGGCAGTTGCTTGACATTAGCCAGTATCTGGTTTTCATCAATGAAGTAACCGTGTTTGGCATAATGGGTTTCGATGCGCACCTGGTCCCGTATCAGTTCACTATCTTCTTCTTCCTGTTTAACCTCATCGAGTGTCCAGGTGACGACCTTGCCCGCCCATTCCGACCAGGCCCGGGCAAAATGCCGTTGCGTCTCCTCATCGCCTTCATGCAGCCGCCGGTAATAGGCCGAAACGAAATCATTGCGTTCTTCAGCCGGGATGTCCTTGATAAAATCTTCCCAGTCATCCGGAAACACCCGGTTAACACCACTCTGGGCAAACCAGCCGAGATCCGCTTCCCGGGCCAGGAAGGTGCCACGCAAAATCAGCCCAAGCACGCGATCCGGATGGGCCTCGGCATAAAGCAAACCCAGGGCCGCACCCCAGGAACCAGCAAAAATAAGCCAGCGATCAATGCCCAGTCGCCCGCGGATCTGTTCCATATCATGCAAGAGGTGCTGGGTCGTATTGTTTTCGACATGGCCGCGTGGCGAAGAGCGGTTACAGCCGCGTTGATCGAAATTAATGATTCGATACTTCGTGGGATCAAAATAACGGCGATGGTTTTCATTACTGCCAGAACCGGGACCGCCGTGCAGAAACACGACCGGAATGCCATCCGGGTTACCGGACTCCTCGTAATAGATGCGATGTCCGTCTGCTTTCAGCTCATAGTGCCGGTGGGGTTGAATCTCCGGATACAGGGATCTTAACTCGGGCATGCGATTATTATTGTATTGTTTGGCAATAATACATTGAAGGTGTAAATAACCCCTTCAATTTTAGACAATATAGAAAGTACTGGTTTCTAGAGCGCTCAGATATCTTCCAGGACTTCCCTGCGTTTGGCCTGGTATTCGTCTTCGCTAATCAGGCCTTTTTCCTTTAATTGTTCAAGCCGCACCAGCCGTTCTTCAATACTGAGGCCGCCCGGGCTTGCGGCACCGCCCTCTTCCATTTCCTTACGCATCTTCGCCATTTCCAGCCGCAACTGCCGGCGTTCCTGGGCCAGTTTCTCCGCCTCACGTTGCATCGCTTCCGTATTGCCGGTAATGCCCTGCTCTTCCCGCTTCTTTCTGGCCACCGCGGCGGCCGCCGCTTCATTGACATCAATCACGAACCAGTTCTGGCGGACATCATTGCCGACGACCTTGGTCAGGACACCAGACACATTGATAATTTTGCTTTTGAAACCGGTATTGGTTTTGGTTCGAAAGCCGTAGTTAAAGGTATAGGGAATTCGCTCATTACCGGACGGGTCATAGATGGCCTCAAAGGCCTCGTTGCGGCCGCGGTCAAAATCACCCAGGATAATATTCAGCCTCTCATCCTTGTAAAATGCGCGGCCCGCTATAAAAGTATTATCTTCCAGGATTAACAGCTNNCTTGGCCAGTTGCTTGCTGAGTATGTCGACCTGGTTGGCGGTGAAGACGGGGAGAATCTCGACCTTTCCGGTGAGCAAAGACTTGTCTTCATACCGCAAGGCATCCAGCGCATTACTGATAGTTGAGTCATTCAGCTCAACCGGGTGATCATTCTTTCCCAGTTTGCCGGAATCCTGCTGGTCGTATTTAACAACGAAATGAAAGCCGGATTTCCAGAGAACATCGCCATCACTGGCTGCATAAGCACATTGAGTGAAAGCGATATACAGTGGGACTGACAGCAGGAATATAATCGGTTTATACACGAGGATTTTTC
>JABAOG010000583.1_pt1 | contig 25108 bp, 23 predicted proteins | sample 7062131 | NCBI WGS metagenome assembly JABAOG01 (sample SAMN14538629, study PRJNA623070) | marine sediment metagenome | biome: marine biome [ENVO:00000428]; feature: marine pelagic biome [ENVO:01000023]; material: deep marine sediment [ENVO:00002113] | place: India: Arabian Sea | collected... | reverse complement strand
CCCGGCCCCGACTTCCCCACCGGCGGGTTCATCATCGGCACGGACGGGATCCGGGAGGCGTACGAGACGGGCCGGGGCCGGATGACCATGCGGGCCAGGGTGCAGCGGGAGGCGAAGCGGGGCGGGAAGGAGCAGCTGGTCGTCACCGAGCTGCCGTACGGGGTGAGCAAGTCGAAGGTCATCGAGCAGATCGCCGACCTGGTCCGGAAGAAGAAGCTGGACGACGTGAGCGACCTGCGGGACGAGAGCGACCGGGACGGCATGCGGATCGTGGTGGAGCTGAAGCGCGGCGCCAAGGTCCAGCCGGTGCTGAACAAGCTGTACAAGAAGACGTACATGCAGGCCACGTTCGGCGCCATCATGATCGCGCTGGACCAGGGCGTCCCGCGGGAGATGACGCTGAAGCAGATGCTGGAGAAGTACCGGGACCACCGGGTCGAGGTGATCCAGCGTCGGGCCGCGTACGACCTGGAGCAGGCCAAGGCGGAGGCCCACGTCACCGAGGGGCTCATCACCGCGCTGGACAACATCGACGAGGTGATCCGGATCATCCGGGAGTCGAAGGGGAAGGAGGAGGCGGCGGAGTCGCTGCAGGCGGAGTTCGAGCTGTCGAGGATCCAGGCGGACGCCATCCTCAACATGCGGCTCCACCGGCTGACCGAGCTGGAGACCCGGGAGCTGAAGGAGCGGCTGAAGGAGCTGAAGCGGCGGATCCGGGAGCTGTTCGAGCTGCTCGACTCCCACGAGGCCCAGGTCCGGGTCTTCCTCGACGAGCTCGACGAGATGGTCGAGAAGTACGGCGACGGCCGCCGCACGACCATCGTCGCCGGGGACGCCGAGTTCAAGATGGAGGACATGGTGGCCCAGGAGGACGTGGTCATCACCGTCTCCCACGAGGGCTACATCAAGCGCATGCCCGTCTCCCTGTACCGCCGGCGCGTGACCAGCGGCAAGGCGCTGGCCGGGATGGAGAAGTACGACGACGACTTCCTCGAGCACGTCTTCATCGCCAGCACCCACGACGTGGTCCTCGTGATCACCGGCGACGGCCAGGCCTACGAGATCGGCGTGCTCGACATCCCCGAGAGCGGACGGTCGAGCCGCGGCCGTGCCCTCCACCAGCTCCTCGGGTTCCGGGCCGGGACCCCCGTCGCGGCGCTCATCCCCGTCACCGAGTACGAGGAGGCGGTGGACCTGGTCTTCCTGACCCGGGGCGGGACCGTGAAGCGCACCGAGCTGGCCGAGTTCGCGAACATCCGGGCGGGCGGAATCATCGCCATCACCCTCAAGGACGACGACGAGCTCCTCGACGTCCGGATCAGCGACGGCGTGAACGACATCGTGCTGGCCACCGCCCGGGGCCGGGCCATCCGGTTCCCGGAGACCGACGTGCCCCGGGTCGGCCGCACCGCCCAGGGCGTCATCGGCGTCCGCCTCAAGAAGGACGACGCCGTGGTGGGGATGGTCGTCGTCCGACGGGACGCGACGCTGGCCTGCGTAACGTCCAACGGGTTCGCCAAGCGCACCCCGATCGGCGAGTTCCGGGTCCAGGGACGTGGCGGACAGGGGACGGCGGCGCTCAGCGTGAGCGACCGGACCGGGCCGCTGGTGGGGGCCAAGGAGATGCTGGAGGGCGACGAGCTCATGGTGATCACCGCCGGCGGCCGCGCCGCCCGGCTCCAGGCCGAGCGGATCCCCGTCCAGGGTCGGGCCACCCAGGGGAAGGCGCTGGTGGAGGTCGCCGCCGGCGACCGCGTCGTGGAGGTGTCCCGCGTCGCCTCCGAGCGGGGCCCCGACCGCAAGGAGCCGGGGAAGGGCGAGGCGCGGGAGATGGGCGACCAGCTCGAGCTCGTGGCGGCCGCCGAGCCGGACGGGGAGTAGCGGGCCGGGTCAGCCCGGTCGGCCCTCCAGGCCGTCGAGGAAGGCCGCCAGGGCGCGATTGAACGCGTCCGGGTTCTCCAGGTTGGCCAGGTGGCCGGCGTCGGGGATGACCGCCAGGGCCGCCCCCGGGATCCCTTCCGCCAGCGAACGGGCCGCGTCCGGCGGCGTGATCCGGTCCCCCTCGCCGACGACCACTAGCGTCGGCACGTCGATGGAGGCGAGCTCTCCATCGAAGTCGTGGCGACCGGCCATCCCGGCCAGGACCGCCACGATGGTGGGGGTGGGGGTGTCGACGATCATCGTCCGGACTCGCTCCACCAGCTCCGGCTCGCCCTCCAGGGTGGCCCGCGTCAGGAGCGTCGGGATCATGACCGCGGCGATGGGGCGGGCGCCCGAGGTCCGGGCCGCGTGGGCCATGCGCATCCGGTTCTCGCGGCCCTCGTCGGTATCGGCCCGGGCCCGGGTGTCGGCCAGGATCAGCCCCCGCACCAGGTCGGGTCGACGCCGGACCAGCTCCAGCGCCACGTAGCCGCCCATGGAGAGTCCGCAGACGACGACCGGCCCGTCGGCCTGCGCCTCGATCACGTCGGCGACGTCGTCCGCCGCCCTCGGCATGGTCAGGATCGGCTCGTCCGACCGGGCGATCCGCCCCCCGATCCGCTTGCCGGTCGGGATGTCGTTCGCCTCGAGCAGCGGCTTGCTGCCGCCGAAGCCCCGCAGGTCCGGGGCGAGCCCGCGCCAGCCGGCCGGCAGCGCCTCGAGCTGGCCATCCCACATCCCGCCGTGGAAAGGGAACCCATGGATGAAAACGAGCGAGCCCCGCGACGCGCTGTCGCGGGGCCCGGACTCGTGGACGTGCAGCGGCAAGGGTCCTACAGCCCCAGGGAGGCCCGGATCAGCGGGTCCATCTTCTCCGGGCTCCAGGGCGGGTCGAAGGTGAGCTCGATGTCGGCGTGGTCGACGCCGTCCAGGGCCTCGACCTCCCGCTTGGCGTCGGACACGATCTGGTCCGCCGCGGGGCACATGGGCGTGGTGAGCGACATCTTCACGTGCACGTGGTCGCCGTTCACGTCCACGTCGTAGATGAGGCCCAGCACGACCAGGTCGAGGTTGAGCTCCGGGTCCTTCACGTTTCGGAGTGCCTTCCGTACCGCCGTCTCGTCCGCCATCGACCGTCCTTCCCCGGCTCGCCGGGTCGCCAGAATCCCCGCTTCGTCCTTCCCCGTGGCTTTCCACGTACCCCGGAGCCCGCCCGCCGTTTCGCCTCCGGTCAGGCCCGCTTCACCACCACGAACGAGACGTCCCCTTCCGCGCCCCGGGACTGGATCTTCTGGAACGCGCTCTGGATCAGCCGGGCCAGCTCCGCCGGCTCCGCGGCCTGGCGGTCCCGTACCAGGTCGACCACCCCGTTCACCAGCGAAGCCGGCGCCGCGGAGAAGGCCACGAACACGTCGCCCGGGGCGAGCGTCAGCGTCGTCGCGTCGTACTGGAACTCCGGCAGGATGCCGAGCGGCGGCCCGTGGGTGGGGGCCTCCTCGCGCGACCCGTCCGCCCGCAGCACGACCCCGGGCTGCTCCCCGGCGCAGGTCCAGCGCAGACCGTCGCGTCCCGCCTCGATCACGGCCGCCTCCACGCACTCGTCCAGTCCCTCGAACAGGTTCTCGAAGGTGGCCGCGTTGAGCCGGCGCAGCAGCGTTTCCAGCGGCTCCAGCGGGGCCACCTCCTGGAAGAGGGCGCGGGTCACGGCGATCAGGTGCGCGGAGGGCAGTCCGGTCCCCTTGACGTCCAGGAGCGTAAGCAGCGCCCGGCCGTCGTCCGTGGTCAGCCCATCCCACAGCGAGCCCCCGTCCACGGCCTCGTTCCGTGCGCTCGCCCCGGCGATGCTGAAGCCGGCCGCCTGGGGCGCGGCCACGGGCTCGAGCCCTCCCAGGACCTGGTGCCCGAACGCCCGCAGCGCGTCGGCGCCACCGACGCTCTGGCGATCCGTGTACCGCGCTTCCCTGGCGCGCAGTGCCCTGGCGAGGCCGCTGATCAGCCGGACGGAAAGAGTCTCGCCGCCGAGCAGCGCGTCGAAGTCCTCCCGGGATACCGAGAGGAGCCGGGAGTCCTCCAGCGCGCGCACCGACGTGGAGCGATGGCCCTCCGTCAGCAGGGACATCTCGCTGAACGCCTCGCCGCCCCGCTTGACGGCCAGCCGCTCGTGGTCGCCCAGGGGCCGCTCCTTCAGGAGCTCCACCGCGCCGTCCAGCACGGCGAAGAACCGGTCGCCCGGGTCGCCCTCCCGGAAGAGGAACTCCCCCGCCTTCAGCGTCCGGGGACGGCCCAGCTCCGCGATCCGTTCGAGATCGGTGCTCGGAAGGCCTTGGAAGAGGGGAACCCGGCCCAGGATCGCGACCACCTGCTCCGCAGTGGTCTCTGCGCTCATGCGGATGCCTCCACGGGGTGACAGGGGGGGGTGGAATGCCTGGAATCTATGGTTCGGACGGTCTGCCGCAAAAGGGAGCCGGGTCCGAGGGCCCGCGGGCGNNGCAGTCGGGGTCCCGGCGGGTCGCTCCCGTATGCTTCTTGCTCCGGGGATCCGGGGCCCCCAAGCTGTCCCGGACGAAAGGAGGTGCACGGTGCACGTGACCATCGAATACTGCGGCATGTGAAACTACCTCCCGCGAGCCTCCAGGATGGAGGCACGGATCAGGGAGGAGTTCCCCGACGCCACCGTCGAGCTCATCGAGTGCAGCGGCGGCGTCTTCGAGGTGGAGAAGGACGGCGCGCTGGTCTATTCGAAGAAGGCGACGGGCCGGCACGCGGAATGGGACGAGGTCCGCCGGGGGCTGCGGAGCGCCGGGTGAGCCGAGGAGTGGAATGAGCACGAAGAAGATCGCCATCAGCACCGGAGGCGGCGATGCCCCCGGCCTGAACGCCGTGATCCGGGCCACCGTGCTGTCCGCCCTGAACCGGGGCTGGGAGGTCTACGGCGTCCGAAAGGGCTACGGCGGGCTGCTGGGGGAGGACGAGCTGGTCCGGCTGGACCGGGAAGCCGTCCGCGGCATCACCCACCTCGGCGGCACGATCCTCGGCACGACGAACCGGGGCAACCCGTTCCAGTGGCCGGTCCGGATGAAGAACGGCAACGTCCACCTGATCGACCGCTCCGACGAGGTCGTCGAGGCGTTCCGGAGCCACGGATTCGACGCCATGGTCGCCATCGGCGGCGACGGCTCGCTCCACATCGCGCACGAGCTGTCGAAGAAGGGCCTGCCGGTCGTCGGGGTCCCCAAGACCATCGACAACGACCTGGCCGCCACCCAGGTCACCTTCGGCTTCCACACCGCCGTGCAGACCGCGTCCGACGCCATCGACAAGCTCCACTCCACCGCCCAGAGCCACGAGCGCGTCATGGTCGTCGAGCTCATGGGCCGCCACACCGGCTGGATCGCCCTGTTCGCCGGCGTNNTCTGCGAGAAGATCCGGGAGCGGGAGGACGAGGGCCGCCACTTCTCCATCGTCGTGGTGGCGGAGGGCGCCAAGCCCGTGGAGGGAGACCCGGCGCTCCTCGAGGAGGAGGAGCCCGGCGAGGCCGCCCGCTACGGCGGGATCGCCGAGCGCGTCGCCGCCCGCATCGAGGAATGCACCGGGAAGCAGACCCGGTCCCTCGTCCTGGGCCACCTCCAGCGGGGCGGGTCGCCCATCGCCTACGACCGGCTCATCGCCCTCCGCTTCGGCGCCGCCGCCGTCCGCTGCGTCGCCGACGAGAGCTACGGCACCATGGTCGCCCTGGACCCGCCCGAGGTCCGGGCCGTCCCCCTCGAAGAGGCCATCGCGCACCTCAAGAGCGTCCCGCTGGACTCGGACATCGTGCGCACCGCCCGGGACCTGGGCATCTCCTTCGGCGACTGAGGTCGGCCCCGGCCCCGACCCGGGAACGCGCCGGGCCGGTCCCATTTACTTGAGAAACTCGCTGTGAAGATCCATATTACGTGCGCCTCACCGCGCCCAGCCCTGGGCCGCGTGACCTCTCCCTACGATCCCGGAGGCGATTCCATGCCGAACGGCCACCAGTACCAACCGAAGGCGTCGGTCACCATCACCTATGACCCGGGCAGCGGGACCATCCGGGTGTCGGACGACCCCATCTACATCATGCGCCGCGGCCGGATCGACTGGCAGTGCGATCAGGGCGACTGGACGGTCCGCGTCGAGGGCTCCGACGAGCTCTTCGACCGGGGCAACACGGTCCAGGGCCGGCGCGGCGAGCGGAAGGGCGACCAGGTCCGGGCCGACGCCAACCACGGCCAGCCGAACGGCAAGCCCTACAAGTACACCGTCTCGGTCCAGGCGGATGGGGGCGGGACGGAGTTGGACCCGGAGATCGTGGTGGGGCCGGACGAGCCGCCGGGAGACGAGGACAACGGCGGCTGAGCGCGAGGCTGCGGCCCCCGCGACGCCGATCGGCGCCGCGGGGGCNNCGCCGCATCCACCAGTCCTCGTCGAGGGACTGGGCCCGGCCCGGGAAGGCGGCGATGTGGACCTCCAGCGCTTCCAGCGCGCCCTCTTCATCGCCCAGCATCAGGCGCGTGTGGGCCACGTCGTACGCCGCCCACCGCGGCACCTCGCCGGGGATGGCCCGCTCCAGCACCGCCCGCGCGCTGTCCGTCATGCCGGCCCGGATGAGCACGCGGGAGACATACAGCTCGGAATAGCGTCGGAAGATGGTCGTGTCCGAGCGCGGGCCGAGGTCGACGATGCGTCGCGACAGCGCCCAGGCCCGGTCCACGTCCGGCTCGATCCGGGGTGAGGCCACCAGCAGCAGGATCTCGCAGTAGGCGTGGTACTGGGTCCCGGGGTGGTGCTCCCCCAGGTCGGTGCACCATCGGGCGGCCTCGTCGAAGTCCTCCAGGTTCAGCGATACCTGGAACAGGTGCCAGAGGTTCGTTACGGAGGAGGAGAGGTAGATGTCCGTTCGCCGTGCCTGGAGCGCGGTCTGCTCCGCCTCCGCGTACTCGCCCCGTCGATAGAGGAGGCGACTCAGGCCCCACCAGGCCGTGGCCAGGTTCGCATCCTCGAGGGTGGCCCGGCGGAGATCCGCCTCCGACCCGTCGTACAGGGCCATCGGCTCGGCGACCCCGGCTTCCGCCAGCTGGAACCGCATGTTGCCCCGTTCGGCCAGGGCCCTGGCGTGGTCCGGCCAGCGCTGCAGCAGCGCGTCCAGGTGGTCGAGGGCGACGGCCGCGGCCGCCGAGTCGTACACGCTGGGGACCGGGGACACGATATACGCCCGGTTCTGCTCGACCTGCGCTCTGCGGAGCAACGGCTCCGGCCAGTCGGGATCGAGCGCCTGGGCCCGGGCGAACAGCGAGTCGGCCCGATCGAGGACCGCCAGGCTCGCTTCCTCGTCCTTCTCGTGGATGAAGCGTGCGTTCGACAGGATTTTCCCCCCCCGCTGGACCAGCTCCCAGGCCTCCTGATCCTCTGCCGCGGCCCGCGTCTCCCGTAGCTCGATCTCGCTGCCGAGCCGTTCCCGGAGCATCCGGGCGGCCTGCTCCGCCAGTGGATCCAGGAGGAGCGTGGCCGAGTCGAAGGGGGCGGTCAGGGTTTCACTCATGAGGTGACCTGCGGTCACCCCGTCAATCAGCTGCACCCTCAGCTGCAGCTGATCCCCGAGTCGCATGAGGCTCCCTTCCACGAGCGTGCCGGGAGCGAGGTGGGCGCGGATGCTGTCCAGGACGTTGCCGCGCATGTCCCGGTAGTGGGACACCGCGGTCCGGGAGATGACGTCCAGCTCCTCGACCTGGCTCAGCTCGTCGATGAGCATCTCCGTGAACCCCGCCGCCAGGTGGTCCAGGTCCTGGCCGGTGAAATCGTTGAAGTACAGGACGGCGATCCGGCGCGCGTCCAACGCGTTGTCCACTTCCGGCGGCCCGGGGCTCTCCGGCTCCCGCGTCACCGCGACCGCAGTAACGACGAGGACGGCGACGGCGGCCAGCAGCACCAGCGCCTGCGTCCGTCGCCGCGAGCCTTCCGGGACCCGACGGGGCTGCTCTTCACGGGTCTCCTCCACGCGAGCGGTCACGGGGTCGGCCGCCGGGGCATCCTCCAGTTCCGCCGGCGGCACCGGCGCGGCCGGCCGGGGGCCGACCTCGCCGTCCTTGATCCGCTCCACCAGCTCCCGCGTCTCGTCCAGCGGCTCCAGCTCGAGCTCCGTCTCCACCAGCCGCGCGTAGCGCTCGTACTGCGCCAGCGCGGCCGACCGGTCGCCGGTCGCCGCCAGCAGCTCGATGAGACGGTGCTGGCCGTCGTCGTCCAGCGGGTCCTGGGCCACCCACGAACGGGCGAGGTCCAGCGCCCCCGCCAGGTCGCCGCGGGACACCCGGGCCTCGATGGCCCCTTTCCGGGCCTGCCGCTGGAGTCGGGTCATTCGACCCTGACAGCGGTCGATCCACCCCTCCATCGGCCGGGAGACGCCAAGGGACCCTTCCGCGAGGAACTGGCCCCCGTAGTGGCGGAGCGCGGACTCGTAGTCCCCGGCTTCGACGGCCCGGACGAAGTCGTTCGCGTCGATCCGCAGCTCGTCCGTCGCCACGAGCCGGTCGCCTACCGACTCGACCCAGATGTCGCCCAGGTCCTGGCGCAGCTCGTACAGCGTCTGGTTCAGGAGATGGCGGGCCCGGTCCGGCGGCCGATCCGGCCAGAGCAGGCCCATGGCGGCGTCCCTGGTCGTCTCCCGCTCCACCGCCAGGTACACCAGCAGGGCGCTCCGAACCCGCTGCGCGGGCAGGCGGGACCGGTCTTCCCCGTCCTGCTCCACGCGTAGGGTGCCCAGGGCGGTGATCCGGATGGCCATGTGCGCCGTCGTGAAGAGAAACACCTGTATTTGGAGCGATGCCTAATAGCTACGGTGTTCCGGCAGAAAAGCAAGAGGCGACGGCGCTTGAGCGACCGCGGCGACGGCGCTTGAGGGGGCCCCATCCCCCGGATACCTTGAACGACCGGACTCGAGAACGAGGCGAAGAAATCCATGACAGGCAGGCTCATCCTCGCGGCCGCGCTGACGACCCTGGTTTGGGGGGCGCGGCCATCCGCGCTGCGGGCCCAGACGTTCGACCTCACCGTGGAGAGCATCATGCGGGGCCCCGAGCTGGTGGGCTCCGACCCGAGCGCGGTCCGCTGGACCGACGACGGCGAGTGGATCTACTTCCGCTGGAAGCCCGGCGGCCGGCCCTGGCACGAGGAGCCGGAGCACTACCGGGTGGGCGCGGCCGGAGGCACGCCGGAGCCGGTGAGCGAGGAGCACGTGGACTCCGTCGGGCACCGCCTGGCCGCGGGCGACCTGACGGGCGACCGCCGGTGGAAGGTCGTGAGCCACGAGGGCGACCTGTGGTTGCTGGACCGGCGGGGGGGAACACACCGGCGGCTGACGGAGACCGAGGCGGCCGAGCGGAGCCCGGTCCTGAGCATGGACGGCTCCACGATCTATTTCGTCCGCGACGAGGATCTCTTCGCGCTGTCCCGGGACGGGACGGTGCGGCAGCTGACGGAGGTCCGGAAGGGCGAGGAGGAGGACGAGGAGGGGGCGGAGGGTCTGGCGGGCTACCTGGAGGCGCAGCAGGAGGAGCTCTTCGAGCACGTGCGCCGGGAGGTGGAGGAGCGGGAAGAGGAGGAGGCGGAGCAGGAGGCCCGGGAGGCGGAGGAGCGCCAGCCGGTCCGGATCGGGGAGGAGGAAGAGGTCCGGGGTCTGATGGTGGCCCCCACCGAGGAGTGGGCGCTGATCCACGTGGGCCGGGACGCGGAGCAGGCCCGGCAGACGATGGTCCCGGACTACGTGACCGAGACCGGCTATACCCAGCCGCTGGACGTGCGCAGCAAGGTGGGGGATCACCAGAGCACGGCGCGGGTGGGGCTGATCGACGTGGACAGCGGCGGCGTCCGCTGGCTGGACCTGTCTCCCGAGGTGGAGGTGTCGCCGGAGGACTCCGTCGGGCTGCCGGCCGGCGAGACGCCGGACCTCGCGCTCGTGCTGCTGCGGGGATGGAACCGCCCGGGCACCCTCGGGCTGCTGGAGACCGTGAGCTTCGACTACAAGCACCGCTGGCTCCACGTCGTGGACGGGGCCACCGGTACGGTCACGACGGTCGTCCACGACTACGACCGGGCCTGGATCGGCGGGCCGTGCACCTTCTGCGCGGGGTGGATGCCGGATGGCGAGAGCGTCTGGTTCGTCAGCGAGCGGGACGGCTACGCGCACCTCTACACCGTGCCGGTGACCGGCGGGGAGCCCCGCCAGCTCACGTCCGGGGAGTGGGAGGTCCACGACGTGGCGCTCTCTCCCGACGAGCGGCGCTTCTACCTGACCACCAACGAGGGGTCGCCCCACGAGTACCACTTCTATCACATGCCGCTGGCGGGCGGTGAGCGGGTCCGGATCACCGACCACCCCGGGATCTACGACGTGACGCCGTCGCCCGAGGGCGACCGGCTGGCGGTGGTTTATTCGACGGCGAACCGGCCGCCGGAGCTCTACGTCATGCGGAACCGAAGGGGTTCGCCCATGACCCGGGTGACGGACTCGCCCACCGAGGAGTGGAAGGGCTTCGGCTGGATCGAGCCCGAGATCGTGGCGTTCGAGGCCGCCGACGGGGCCCGGGTCCCGGCCCGGATCTACCGGCCCGCCGACCTGGGCGCTGAGCCCAACGGGGCCGGCGTGATCTTCGTTCACGGCGCCGGCTACCTCCAGAACGTGCACCGCGGCTGGAGCAGCTACTACCGGGAGTACATGTTCCACCACCTGCTGGCCTCCCGGGGCTACACGGTGCTGGACATCGACTACCGCGGCTCCGAAGGCTACGGCCGGGACTGGCGGACGGCCATCTACCGCCACATGGGCGGGAAGGACCTGTCGGACCAGGTGGACGGCGCCCGCTACCTGGCGGAGCGGGAGGGGGTGGATCCGACGCGGATCGGGATCTACGGCGGCTCCTACGGCGGGTTCATCACGCTGATGGCCCTGTTCACGGAGGCCGAGCGCTTCGCCGCCGGGGCCGCGCTGCGCTCCGTGACCGACTGGGCCCACTACAACCACTGGTACACCAGCCGGATCCTGAACCAGCCGCAGGACGACGACGAGGCCTACCGCCGATCCTCCCCCATCTACCTGGCGGAGGGACTGGAGGACCCGCTGCTCATCGCCCACGGCATGGTGGACACCAACGTCCACTTCCAGGACGTGGTCCGCCTCGCCCAGCGCCTCATCGAGCTGGGCAAGGAGGACTGGGAGCTGGCCGTGTACCCGGTCGAGGGCCACGGCTTCGTGGAGCCGGCCTCGTGGACCGACGAGTACCGCCGCATCCTCCAACTCTTCGAGACGCACCTGAGGTAGCACGACCCCTGCAATCCGGCGGCGGGCCGGACCCGGCCCGCCAGGGAGGACGCATGGACGAAGACATCCTCATCGTGGTCGCCAGCTTCCTGATCCTGTTCGTGCCCGTGGCCGGGCTGACGCTCCGGTTCGCGCTGAAGCCGCTGGTCGACTCCATCGCCCGGGTCATGGAGGCCCGGGTCGGCCGGGAGGCCCAGGAGCTCCTGGACCAGAGGGTCACGCTCCTGGAGCAGGAGCTCCAGCAGGTCCGGTCCCTCGCCGAGGGCGGCGCGTTCGACCGTACCCTGGGCGCGGACCGCTCGCCCGAGCGCTGAGTCCCCGGCGCGCCCGGGCCTCGGCGCCGCCCGAGCCCGGCGCGCCCGGGGCCGACTAGTTGAGGCGGACCTCGACGGTCCCGCCCGGGATCAGCGAGACGGTGCGGCGGACGGTGTGCGTGTCCGCCTCGTCCCGGGCGACGATGGTCACGGTCGACGAGGTCGCTCCCGCGACCACGAAGCGCTCAGACCGGCTCGCGCCCACGGTGCCAAGCAGGCGTGCGCCGGAGCCATCGTCGAACGAGACGATCATGGCGTGCGGCATCTGGTTCACGACGTTCACCGCGTAGGTCTGGCCCGGATCCGAATCCAGGGCCACGCTGCGGGCGCAGGCCACGCCGGCCAGGCCGACCAGCAGCGCGAGCGCGAGAAGACGAAGTCGTCGCATGGGTTCCTGCTCCTTGAGAGTGAGAGTCCGTGGCGAGCGAGTGCAGGATTCGTGCACGGCTATGGCCACTCCAGCGCCCGGAACCGCTCGCCGGTAACGCCGGCGGAGTCCTCGCTGGCCAGCCAGAGGAAGACGTCGACGGCATCCTCCGGTGGGGCGGGGCGGTCCGGGTCCTCCTCCGGGTACGCGGCCCGGCGCATCTCGGTCCGGAGCCGGCCCGGCTCCACGACGTTGACCCGGATCCCCGCGTCCGCCTCCTCCAGCGCCAGGTTGCCGGTCAGCGCCTCCACGCCCCACTTGCTGATGGCGTGGGCGCCCCAGTCCCGCCGGGCCTCGACGCCGACCGTCGATGAGAGGGTGATGATGGATCCGCGGCCGGCCGCCCGCATCGCCGGGAGCACGGCCTGCGTCGCGATCAGCGTGCCGGTGAGATTCACCTCCAGGACCTGGCGCCAGACGTCCACCGGGTACTCCCTGAGCGGGATCCGCGGCCCCAGGATCGCCGCGTTGTTGACCAGGACCGTGATGGCGCCGAAGCGTTCCAGCGAGCGCGCCACCAGCGCCGCCACGGCGGCCTCGTCGGCAACGTCCACGGCCCCCCACTCCACCTCGGCGCCCCGGGCCTCGAGCGCCGCCACCGCCGCGCCCAGCTCCGCTTCGCCCCGGGCGCATACCACCAGTCGGGCGCCCGCGCCGGCGAACGCCTCCGCCAGCGATCGGCCCAGGCCCCGGGACGCCCCCGTCACGAAGACGACCTCCTCCGACAGATCCGGTCCCTTACCCACGGCTCCTCCCACGAAAAACGGCCGGGCGCCTCGCGGCCCGGCCGTTCAACCTTCGATGCTCGCCCCGAACCGTCAATCGGGGAAGCTGATCGTCTCGATGTCCTCCGGCGACGGCGGACCGTCGAGCATGACCTCCAGCAGAGCGGCCATCTCCCGGCCCATCCCCTGGAGCCGCGACCGGACCGCCAGGATGTTCGCGTAGTCGAAGTACGCGTTCACCGCGTCATCCGAGCCGACGTACTGGTCGACGATGATCTCGTCCATCTGGCGCTTCATGTGGCTCAGAATGGTGTCGACCGCTCGCAGCAGCCTGTTCTGCTGCCCCAACGTGTGCACCGAGATGTCCCCGCCCAGCGGCAGCCGCGCCGCCAGCTCCGCCAGCGCCTCCGGCGGCGCCATCACGCGCCCCCCGCCCGAAACGGCCAGCACCCGCTCCGCCGCGGTGTTCAGCGTCGTGATCTCCTCGAACGAGACTCGCAGGATCATCTCCTCACCACTCCTCGGGCATCCGCCCGCGGGAAACGGAACCGTTCCGCTTCACCCTCCTCTACGTGCAATGCCCGTTCCCGGTTCCGCCCTCGACGCCCCGGCTGCCCGGGATGAGGTATTTGGGTCCGGGTCCGGCACGATCCGGGGGACGGGACGCCGCCAGACCCCGGGACACCGGCGGGAAAAGTGTACACCCTTCCGTCACCTTGTTCCCGGGCCGTCGGCCCGCGCCCGTCGCGCGCCGGCGCAGCGGGACGTCGCGTGCCGGGACAGCCACGATCACGCCGGGCCGTCCGCTCCCCGCAGCCAATCGGCCAGCGCGAGCCCGGCGATGAGGTCGAGGACGGTGTGGGCGATCATGGACGGATAGACGCTGCCGGTGAGCAGGAAGGGCGCCGTGAGTACGAGGCCGAGCAGGGCGACGCGAATCGTCCCGGCTACGCCCTGGTAGGCATGGGCGAGGGCGAAGATCGCGACGCTGATGGCGACGGCGGCGGCGAGGGATCCGGTGGCGGTGAGGAGAGCCGCGATGAGGAAGCTGCGGAACACGAGCTCCTCGCCGATGCCGGCGGTGACCGAGAGGCCGGTGTACGCGATCTTCTCGGGCGTGGACTCGGGGATGAGGTAGTCGACGAGGGCGCTTTCCCGGACCCGGAGCAGTCTCCCGGCGCCCATGATGGCGAGCCCGGCCGCCGTGGTCAGGGCGGCGGCGGTCAGGAGCGGCCCCGGGGGGAGGGACACGGCCCGGAGCTCGAGGCGGGTGATGCCGCCGAACCGGGCCGCGAGCATGGCGAGGCCGGCCAGGATCCAGACGGAGGCGGCGGAGGAGATGTAGATCGCTTCCCGCTCGGCGTCCTCGGGGATCTGGCGCACCAGCCGGGCCTGGAGCAGCAGCAGCGCGGGCAGCGGAGCCAGGAGGAAGGTGGTGTATGCCCGCGCGGGCCAGGGGAGCTCGCCCAGGAGGAGCCAGACGACGGCGGTGGCCACGGCCACGAGGGCGATCAGCGTCCGGCCCGCCGCGGCGCTCATCTGCGGAGCTGCCGCCAGGCGGCGGGGGCGAGGAGGGCGATCAGGGCTCCGCTGGCGGCGCCGGCCAGGACATCGGCGGCGTAGTGGAAGCCGCCGTAGACGGCACCCACGGCGATGCCCAGCGTCGCGAGGCCCACCAGGGGCGCGGCTCCCGGGAGGAACCTTATGGCGTTCCCCGTCTGGATGACGGCCACGGCGACGTGGGCGGAGGGGAACGCGGCGCCGCGGCTGGAGCCGGCCTCGAGGACGGTGTGCGTGATTCCGTAGAGGGCTCCGGAGGCGGGCGGGCCGCCGGGCGCCGGGAAGAGGTAGCGGGGGCCCTGGACCGGGAACGCCAGGAACACCACGTAGTGGGCGAGGAACCCGATCATGAGGGCGAAGACCGACCGCCGGAACGCGTCGGGGCGTCCCTCGAAGAACAGTGCGGCGGGGACGACGAAGAGGAGGGGGAAGTAGGCGAGGTAGGCCAGGTGCAGGATCTCGGAGAGGACCAGCGAGTCCCAGCGGAGGGCGAGGGTCGCGCTGGGCTGCCCGCCGAACAGCGCCTGCTCCCAGCCCAGGATGATGCCGTCGAAGAAGCGACCGTCCCACACGGTCGCGCCGAGAAACGGCAGCTCCCAGTACAGGAAAGGCATGAGGAGCAGCGGGTACCAGTCCGCGAGGGCGGCGGTCCACGTCCGGCCCCGCTGCGGCGCCTGGCCGGTCGGCGGAGCGGATCCCTCGGGCTCGTGGAGGCGGTAGCGCTCGAGCGTACCGGGGAGCAGCAGGGCGGCGAGCCCGAGGTGGACGAGGAGGAGGAAGGGCCAGCCGTCCGGGCGTCCGGGTAACAGGAGGGGGATGGCGGCCACCAGCAGGTAGCCGCCCACCAGCCGATCGGTCGGGCGCCCCGGTTGGGCCTCAGCCAAGCTCCGTCCGGTAGACCCGGTAGGTCTTGTAGACGTGCCCGCCCATGCGCTCGAGCCCCCGGCGCATCCCCCAGTTGTCCTCGAGGATCCACGAGGCCTCCGCCTTGTGGATCCCGGCGCCCAGCCCGTTCCGGAAGATGGTGAGGTAGAAGAGGGCGTCCACGCCCTTGCGCTGGTACTCCGGTTTCAGCCCGAGGGTGAAGACCCGGAGGCGGTCGATCTTCCGCCGGTACCACAGCAGTTTCAGGATCCCGAAGGGGAAGAGCCGGCCGTCGACGTGTCGCAGCGCCTGGTTGTAGTCGGGCAGCGCCAGGGCGAATCCGATGGGTTCCCCGTCCACCTCCGCGATCAGGGCGTAGCGCTCGTCCACAATGGGTTTGAGCTCCTTCGCGAGGTGCTGGATCTCGGCGTCGGTGAGCGGGGCGAACCCCCAGTTCCGCTGCCAGGCGCTGTTGTAGACCTCCTTGATCAGCTCGACCTCCCGGTCCAGCCGCTTCAGCTCGAGCTGGCGCAGCTCGAGGCCGTCGATGCGACGCGTCATGCGCTCCACGCCGCGGACGAGCCGCTCGGGGGGCGCGTCGCTGGTGAGCCAGTACGCGAGCAGGTCCCGGGCCTTCTCCCAGCCCGCCGCCTCGAAGAGCCGCCGGTAGTACGGCGGATTGTGCGCCATCAGGAGTACCGGCGGGCGGTCGAAGGAGTCCAGCAGGATCCCGGGCGAGTACAGCTCGTCGTTGGTCGAGAGGTTGAACGGGCCCATGGCTTCGGCCATGTCCCGCTGCCGCAGCCAGTCGGCCGCCGTTTCCAGCAGCGCCGCGGCCACAGCCGCGTCGTCGATCGCCTCGAAGAGCCCGATGAACCCCGTACGGGTGTCGTGGAACTCGTTGTAGACGTGGTTCACCACCGCGGCGATGCGGCCCACGACCTCGTCGCCGCGCACGGCGAGGAAGTACTCGGCGTCGGCGTGCTCGTGGAAGGGGTGGGACCCGTCGAGGAGCTTCCGGACATCGGCGATGAGCGGCGGGACCCACGCGTCGTCCTCGGCGTAGATCCGCCAGGGGAAGCGGATGAACCGGTCGAGGCTAGCGCGGTCGCGGGCCGGCGCGACGACCACCGGGGCGGGCTCCGCCGACACGCCTAGATCACCGCCATCTGCCTGCCGACCTGGGCGAAGGCGTCCAGGACCTGGTCCACGTGCTCGTCGGTGTGGGTGGCCATGAGCGAGATCCGGAGTCGGCACGAGTCGTCGGGCACCGCCGGCGGCGTCACCGGATTCGTGAACACGCCGGCGTCGAAGAGCTCCTTCCAGAACATGAGCATCCGGTCCAGCTCGCCGATGACCACCGGGACGACCGGCGTCTCGCTCCCGCCGATGTCGTAGCCCAGGCTGCGGAGCCCCTCCTGCATGCGCCGCGTGTTGCGCCAGAGCGCCTCGATCCGGTCCGGCTCGGAGCGGAGCACGTCGAGGGCGGCGAGCACCGTGGCCACGGCGGACGGGGGCATGCTGGCGCTGAAGATGAGCGGCCGGGCGTGGTGCTTCAGGTAGTGGATCACGACGTCCGGCCCGGCGACCACGCCGCCGATGGAGGCCAGGGACTTGGAGAAGGTCGTGACGATGAGGTCGACCTCGTCCTCCAGCCCGAAGTGCTCGGCGGTCCCCGCGCCACGTCGGCCCAGCACGCCGAACGCGTGGGCGTCGTCCACCACGACCTTGGCGTCGTGGACCTCGGCCAGCGACGTGATGGCCGGAAGCTTCGCGATGTCGCCCTCCATCGAGAAGATGCCGTCGGTGATGATCAACTTGCCGGCGGAGTCCGGCGCGTTCCGCAGTCGCCGGTCCAGGTCCTCCATGTCGCTGTGGCCATAGCGATGGGTCGTGGCGAAGGAGAGCCGGGAGCCGTCCACGATGCTCGCGTGGTTCAGCCGGTCGCTGAAGATGTGGTCGTTGCGTCCGGCCAGCGTGGCCAGCACGCCCAGGTTGGTCTGGAACCCCGTGCTGAAGACCAGCGCCGCCTCCTTGTTCAGGAAGGTCGCCAGCTCCTCCTCCAGCTGCTCGTGCAGGTCCAGCGTGCCGTTCAGGAACCGGCTGCCCGTGCACCCGCTGCCGTACCGACGGAGCGCGTCCCCGGCGGCCGCCATCACCTTCGGGTGGTGCGTCAGCCCCAGGTAGTTGTTGGAGCCGACCATGACCTTGCGGTGGCCCTCCACCACGACTTCCGTGTCGTGGGACTCCGTTATGGCCCTGAAATACGGGTAGAACCCCGCGGCCTGGACCTCCTTGGCCGTGGTGAACCCGTGGCACTTATCGAACAAGCTCATCGACCCCCCGTCCTATCGCTTCACCAGCTAGAGCCAGCCTCGGCTCTGATACCACGCGGCGGTCTGCTCGAGACCCTCCGCCAGCGGCATCGATGCCTCGAACCCGAGCTCGCGCCGTGCAGACTCCGTTTCGCACTTCCATGCGGCCACCAGCTCCCGCGCCTTGGCCCGGTCGAAGATAGCCGGTCTTCGCGTGAGGCGCGCCAGCCCCTCGGACACGGCCGCCGCCACCTTCAACGCCGGCTCCGGCACCGGCACGCGCAGCCCGTTCCGACCCACCGCCCTCGCCACCAGCTCCAGCACCTCGTCCCACCGGTACGCCACGGGCTCCGCCACGTGGTAGGTCCCGCACACGCCCCGCGCCCTCGCCGCGGCGAGGAGCGCGGACGCCAGGTCGGCCGCGTGGATGAGCTGTACCTCCCGACCCGGCGGTCCCACGGTGGGCAGCACGCCCCGCCGTGCCAGCCGGAAGAAGGTCAACAGGTCCCGGTCCCGGGGCCCGTACACGGCAGGAGGCCGCAGGACCACGCCCTCGAGCCCCGTCCGGTCCCGTACCTCCCGCTCCCCTTCGAGCTTGCTCCGTCCATACGCCGTGAGCGGCCGCGGCTCGTCATCCGGCCGCACCGGTCGGCCGCCGGAAGGCCCGACCGCGGCCAGTGAGCTCAGGTACACCAGGCGCCGCCCTCCGCCGTCGGCGACCATGGCATCGACGAGGCGCCGGGTTCCCCGGGCGTTCACGCGGAAGAACGTGTCGTCATCCAGTGCCCGGGTCGCCGCGGCCAGGTGCAGCACCGTATCGGCATCTCCGAGGGCGGTCCTGAGCGAGTCGAAGTCGTCGATGTCGCCGACCACCGGCTCGATGCCGTATCGGGCCAGGAGCGACACGTCGCTCGTGCGCCGCACGAGGGCGCGCGCGCCCTCGCCGCGCCGGGCCAGGGCCTCGACCAGGTGGGAGCCCACGAAGCCGGTGGCGCCGGTGATCAGTATCTCAGCCACGACTTGTCGTTGAAGGTGGCCGCGCCGTTACGAAAAGGCAATGTTGGGCGCAGAGCGGGTACCCGCCCTCCCTTGCCGTCGTTCCGTCGGTCCCGCAGCTTTCCCGGCCCGTTCCCCGTGTTCAGGAGGAGACCGTGGCGCTGCTCGACGACAAGGAGATTCGCAGCCGACTGGACCAGCTCCGCGGCTGGACCCGGGAGGGCGATGCGATCCGGAAGACGTATACGCTGGACTCGTTCGTGGCGGCCATCGCGTTCGTGAACCGGATCGCCGAGCTGGCGGAGCGGGCGGACCATCATCCGGACATCGACATCCGGTTCGACCGGGTGGCCTGCACCCTGTCCACGCACAGCGAGGGCGGCCTGACCGCGAAAGACTTCGACCTCGCGCGGGAGCTGGACGCGGCCCGCTGAGCGGGCGCGGTCATCCCTCCACCAGGGCGGCGTGCAGCCGGTCGAGAGCGTGGTCCAGCTGCTCCTCCGTGATGACGAGCGGCGGTGTGAACGCGAGCGCCGGCCCTTCGGCGAGGAGGATGATGCCGGCACGGAGCGCCCGCGCCACCACGCGCCGGGCGGCCCCTTCCGGCTCCGGACCGGCCAGCTCCAGGGCGCGCATCAGGCCGAGCCCGCGTGCGCCGGCCGCGGCGGGCAGCTCACGGACCCACTCCTCGAGCCGGTCCCCCAGGCCTCGTCCCAGCCGGTCCGCCCGCTCGACGAGCCGGTCCTCCTCGATGACGCGGAGGTGGGCCAGCGCCGCGGCGGCGGTCACCGGGTTCCCCAGGAACGTGCTGGTGTGGATCGCTTCACCCCCGGACGCCGGCCACGCCTCCATGACGGCGGCCGAGCCCAGCACGGCGCTCAGCGGGAGGCCACCCGCGAGGGATTTCCCGATCACCAGGAGGTCCGGGACCACCTTCCAGTGCTCGCACGCGAACCATCGGCCGGTCCGGCCCAGTCCCGTGTAGACCTCGTCCACGACGAGGAGGAGGTCGAGCTCGTCGCACAGCGCTCGGAGCCCGGGCAGGAAGTCGGGCGGCGGCACCAGGATCCCGCCCCGTCCCTGGATCGGCTCCACGATCACCGCGCCGACCGGGTCGGCACCGCCGCGCGTCTCCTCGACCGCGGCCCGGACCGCCGCCAGGACGACGTCGCTGTCGGGCGCGTCCCGGGCGCCGGGGAACGGGACGAACCGGACCCCCGGGTAGAGCTGCCGCCGGAACGGCTCCCTGAACCGGCGCGGGGCGGTCACGGCGAGGGCGCCGTAGCCGAGCCCGTGGTAGGCGCCCTCGAAGGCGATGACGCCAGGCCGCCCCGTGGCGACCGCGGCGGTCTTCAGCGCGGACTCCACGGCGTCGCTCCCGTTGGCGGACAGGATCGCCATGGCCAGGTCGCCGGGCGCCAGCTCGGCCAGCCGCTCGAGCAGTTCGACCTTGACGTCCGCCGGGTGCACGTCGCCCATGGCGTGGGCGAGCCGCCGGACCTGGCGCGCCACGGCCTCCGCTACCGCGGGATGGGAGTGGCCGGCGCCGGCCACGCCGAACCCGGCGGTGAGGTCGATGTAGACGTTGCCATCGGCGTCCCGGACGTTCGCGCCCGCCGCTTCGGCCCAGAAGATGGGGCCATCGCGGTCGATCCGGGTGATGTTCGGGCTCTCCACGGCGCGGAGCCTGCGGCCCAGCTCGAGCGAGCGAGGCCCCGGCACGGGGGTCTCGAGGCGGGGCAGGGTCCGGCCGAAGGGGCCCGCGGCCATGAAGGCGCTCAGCGGCGCTTCAGCAGATAGGCGATGAGGGCGCCGAGGCCCAGGCCGGCGACCAGCGCGGTCCCCAGGACCGGGCCGCTGGAGTCGGCATCCCACGGGGCCGCTCGCCGGGCGGGTGCCGGCGGAGGCGGCCCGGTCTCCGGCTCCGACGCCTCGACGACGTCCGGGGGCTCCACGGTACCCTCGTGACCGCAGGCGGGACAGCCGGCCTCTCGGTTCTCCAGCGCCATCCGGTTGCGGAAGCCGAGGGGCGTGCCACATTCCGGGCACGGGACGCCCGCCGGTCGGGGCTCGATGCTGTCGTACAGGGCGCGGCGCGAGATGTCCATCCGGTCGGCGATGTCGGCGACCGATTCGTCCGACTCCCAGTAGAGGCGGTTCAGCTCCTCGCGGGTCTCCTGGTCAACCATCATGTCCCCGGTCCTCGGTGAGTGGGCTACCGGGGAAGATAGGAATGGGCGGGGGCTCGGACCAGCGGCGGGGAAACTCCGGGCCCGCCCGCCCCGTACGGGGTTCAGCACGCGTCGATCAGTCAACGGAGCCGACATGCTGAGCGCGTTACTCGTGGCCGTACTCCAGGGCGTGACAGTCGGCGCGGACGCCGATGCGCCCAGGGACACGCTGCGGCTGCGGCCGGACTCTTCGGCCCTGGCCACCGCGTACGCGGACGCGACCGCCCGGGAGCTCGTCCGGCTCGCGCGGGGGCAGCGGGGAATCATCGACGCCTCGGTGTTCCGGTACAGCGCGACCTCCCGCCAGCGCGTATCCGTGGGGATCCGGGCGCTCCGGCGCGACCGGCTGATCTACCGACGGGAGACCGCGTCGGTGATCCACTGGCGGCGGGACGGACCCAGCCGGGTCGTGGTGGAAGGCGCCCGGGAGGTGGTGCCCATTGCCATCGAGGGAATCCGGGTCCCCGATGACATCGCCTCGTGGGCCCGGGACTTCGTGCCGGAGCCGGGAGACGATCGGCTGTTCGTGACCCCGACGGGCTCCGGCTTCGCGTGGCACCCCCTGGTGGAGGGCGGCGAGGCGCTCTATCGCTATGCCACGGGCGACACGACGGAGATCCGGCTCCCGGACGGCCGTCGGATCCGGCTGGTCGAGCTCCGGGTGACGCCCCGGGAGCGGGACATCCGGGTGGTGACGGGCTCCTTCTGGATCGAGCTCGACCGCCATGCCATCGTCCAGGCCGTGTTCCGACCGGCCCGGGAGTTCGACCTGGAGCGGGACCTCCCGACGATCGAGCCCGACGAGCAGGACGATATCGACGAGATCCCGTCGATCCTGAAGCCGATCCGGTTCGACATCCGCTACGTGACCGTGGAGTACGGGCTCTGGGAGATGCGGTGGTGGATGCCGCGGCTCATGGCGTTCGAGGGTCACGTCCAGGTGGGCGTGGCGCGCCTGCCCGTGAGCCTGGAGGTCCGCTACTCCGACTACGCCGTCGAGGCGGACCCCTTCGGCCTGCCCGAGCTCCCGCCGGTCATCCGCCACATGGCGGGGGATCCCGGGAGCCGGCCGCGGCCGTACACCTACCCCATCCGGGTCGAGGTGCCCGATTCGACGCGACTGCTGGACAGCCCCCTGCTGCCGGGGTCGATCTACGCCGAAGGCGAGGCGCTCCTCTCGGAGGGCGAGCTCCGGGACCTGGGGGAGCGGCTGGGGGCGCTGCCGCCCCCGCCCTGGGAGCTGGGCAGCCCCCGGGTGACGTGGCCGTGGGAGCCGGGGCGGGGGCTGGTCCGCTACAACCGGGTGGAGGGACTCTCGGCCGGCGCGAGACTGGACTGGGACCTGACCCGGCTCCGGACGGACCTGACGGCGCGGATCGGCGTGGCGGATACCGAGCCCCGGGTCGAGCTGGGGGTCGAGCTGCCAACGCTGAGCCACGTCTGGCGCCTGGCCGGGTACCGGCGCCTGGCCGCCATGGACCCGTCGGTCCGGCCCCTGGGGCCCGGGAACTCCCTCACCGCCCTCCTCCTGGGTCGGGACGACGGGACCTACTTCCAGGCCACGGGCGCCGAGCTCCGCCTCGGCCCCGCCCCGGGCCAGGGCCGCTACGACCTCCGACTCTACGTCGAGCGGCAGCGCGCGGTCGAGCGGAACACGGACGCCAGCGTCGCCCACCTGCTGGACGAGGCCCATAGGTTCCGTCCGAACCTCCCGGCCGCGGCCGCCGACCAGGTGGGCGTGGCCGCGCGGGCCGGAGTGGAGCGGGGCCTGGATCCGACGGGGTTCCGCTGGGGCACGTGGCTGGACCTCAGGGCGGAGACGGGCGACTTCACCTTCGCCCGACCCGGCGTCACGCTCCGCTTGGCCGCGCCGCTGCCCGCCGAGCTCCTCGGGGCGGTGGAGCTGGCGGGCGGGACGACGCTGCACGAGACCGGCGACCCGCCACCGCTGCAGGCGGCCTGGTTCCTGGGCGGCCCCGCCACTCTCCGGGGCTTCCCCGGCGGTGCCCTGTACGGCCCCGATTACGCCCGCGCCCGCCTCGAGCTCGCCAACCAGCTGCCGGCGGCGAGGCTGGCGCTGTTCTCGGACGCGGGCTGGGCCGGGTCGACGGAGACCTACCGCCGTGAGGACGTCGCGTTGTCCGCCGGCATCGGCGCCAGTGTGCTGGACGGGCTGCTGCGGGCCGATCTCGCCCGGGCGATCCAGCCCGAGCCCGGCTGGCGCCTGGAGCTGTACATCGACGCCGTGTTCTGAGACGGACTGGCGCGCCGCCGACCGCGGTGTCACCTTCGCCGCATGATCCTGCCACCCGCACTGCGAGCGGGGGACCCGGTGGCGCTGATCGCGCCCGCCGGCCCCGTGGACGACGACATGATCGAGCGCGCCGTGGCGCGCTGCCGGCGGCTCGGCTTCGAACCGGTTCCCGGCGCGTCGATCCGCGAGCGATCATGGTACCTCGCGGGCCCGGACCGGGTCCGGGCGGCCGACCTTCAGTGGGCCATCGACGGCGACGTCGCCGGCATCTGGGCGATCCGGGGCGGATACGGCACCCTGCGCACCCTGGACCACGTGGACCTGCGACCGCTACGCGAGCGGCCCCGCCCCTTCATCGGGTTCAGCGACAATACCGCCGTCCACATGGCGCTCCTCGACCTCGGCGTGGTCTCCTTCCACGGGCCCCACGCCGGGTTCGAGCATTTCCCCGCCGCCACCGAGGAGGCCTTCCGCAGGGTCCTGATGCGGCCGGAGCCCGCGGGGGAGCTGACCGTGCCCGGCCACGCGCGCCCCACGACGATCCGGGGCGGGCGCGCGGAGGGACCGCTGGTTGGCGGCAACCTGGCGCTGCTGGCGGCCGTCGCCGGGACGCCGTACCAGCCGGAAACGCGGGGCGCGCTCCTGTTCATCGAAGAGCTGGCGGAGCCGTTCTATCGCGTGGACCGCATGCTGACGCAGCTGCGGCTCGCGGGCCTCCTCGAGGGAGTGGCCGGCGTCCTGCTCGGGGAGTTCGCGGACATGCCCGTGGAGGATGACGTCGGCGGCCCGGAGCTCGACGAGGTCCTGGCGGACCTGCTGGCGCCGCTGGGCGTCCCGGTGGTCTTCGGGCTGCCGTTCGGCCACGACCGGGAGAACTGGACGCTCCCGCTGGGGATCCGCGCCCGTCTGGACGCCGACGCCGGCCTGCTCGAGATCCTCGAGCCCGCCACGAGCCCGGGGGAGGTCCCATGAGCCGGATCTACACGCGCACCGGAGATGAGGGCGAGACCGGGTTGTTCGGCGGCGGCCGGGTGTCGAAATCGGAGCCGCGCGTCGAGGCGTACGGAACGGTGGACGAGCTCAACGCCGCCCTGGGCTGGGCGCGGGCCCGGCTCGGCGAGGAGACCGGTGACGTGCGGGATCGGCTGGCTGTCATCCAGGGCGACCTGTTCGCCATCGGCGCCCACCTGGCCACTCCGCCAGGGGCGCGGGCCCGTGACCACCTGCCCCCGCTCCCGGCGGACCGGCCGCGGGAGCTCGAGGCATGGATCGACGCTGCGGAGACCGAGATCGAGCCCCTCGACGCGTTCATTCTGCCGGGCGGTGGCGAGGCGGGCGCCGCGCTGCACCTGGCCCGGACCGTGTGCCGCNNGACCCCGCGGTCCTGGTCTACCTGAACCGCCTCTCGGATCTGCTCTTCGACTGGGCACGGCTGGCCAACCATCGGGAGGGGGTGCCGGAGACGCCCTGGCGTCCCGGCCGGTGACCGAGCCCCACCGGGCCGAGGCCATGGCGCGCCGGTTGGCCCGGACCGCTCGGCGGCTGGGTCTCGACGCGGCGGGCGCGGAGCTGGTGCTGCGGGCCTACCGGGCGGCCATGGAGCCGCGCCTCGACCGGATCCGGGAGGACCATCACCCCGACTACCTGCACCCGGCCCGGACGGCGCTCATCCTGATGGACGACGCCGGCGTCGCCGACCCCCGGCTCCTGGCCGCCGCGCTCCTTACCGAGACCCGGGACCCCTCTCTCGCCGCGACACCGGAGACCATCGCCGCGCTGGACCCCGACGTCGCCACGCTCGTGGACCGGGTGCCCCTGCCCGGGAATGAGGCGGAGCGCCTCATGGAGACGCTCCTCGCCCTTCCACCGGGGCCGATCCGACTGGCGGCCGCCGAGCGCCTCGACCACGCCCGCCACCTCCACCTGCGGGACCGGGCCGAGTGGGACCCGTACCATTCCGTTACCTTGGAGGTGTACGCGCCCGTCACGGCCCGCGTCGACGCGACGCTCGGGGCGCGCCTGGACTGGTGGTGCGACATGTTCGCCCGCCGCTTCCTCGCCGTATGATGCCGCCCGCGGGAGGGCTTGCATGCGGCGGGCGGCGCTTGCAGTATTTTCGCTCCCGCTATGTGGACGAAGGTTGGAGGAAGCTGAATGCCATACGTGATAAC
>JABAOG010004656.1_pt1 | contig 25114 bp, 17 predicted proteins | sample 7062131 | NCBI WGS metagenome assembly JABAOG01 (sample SAMN14538629, study PRJNA623070) | marine sediment metagenome | biome: marine biome [ENVO:00000428]; feature: marine pelagic biome [ENVO:01000023]; material: deep marine sediment [ENVO:00002113] | place: India: Arabian Sea | collected... | reverse complement strand
GGCCACGCGACGGCCACGTCGTTGGCGGCGCCGTTGTCGCCCGTGCCCGTCTTGTCGCCCGCGCGCCAGTCCGCGGGCAGCCCGGCGCGCAGACGATTGCGTCCGGTCCGGCACTCGATCATCCAGCCGATCAGCCGCTCCCGCGAGCCCGCGCTCAGGACCTCGCCCAGGAGCAGCCGCTCCATGCTCGCCGCCATCGCGGCCGGCGTCGTGGTGTCGCGCGGGTCGCCCGGCGCGTTCTCGTTCAGGCCNNCAGTCCGCCGGCAGCCCCGCGCGCAGGCGATTGCGCCCGGTCCGGCACGCGATCATCCAGCCGATCAGCATCTCCCGCGAAGCTGCGCTCAGCGTGTCGCCCAAGAGCAGGCGCTCCATGCTCGCCGCCATCGCGGCGGGCGTCGTGGTGTCGCGCGGGTCGCCGGGCGCGTTCTCGTTCAGGCCGGGCTCGTCGCGGTCGAGCCGGGTGAGAGGATCGCCGGTCTCGCNNCGGGTGACGGGATCGCCGGTCTCGCGCATGTAGGCCGTGAGCCCTGCCGGTCCGCCGCATCGCGCGAGCAGAAGATTCGCCGCCGCATTGTCGCTCACCACGACCGCCGCCGCGCACAGCTCCTCGATCGTCAGCGCGCCCTCGGCGAACCGGGCGCGCGTGACGGGCGCGTAGTCGAGCAGGTCCGCCTGGGAGACGGCGACGGGCGTGTCGAGCGCCAGCTCGCCCGCCTCGACCCGCGCCAGGATCGCCGCCGCGAGCATCCACTTGAAGGTCGAGGCCATGGCGAAGCGCTCGTCGGCGCGCCAGGCGATGCGGCGGCGCGAGCCGGTGTCGAGCGCGGCGACGCCGAGGCGGCCGCCGAGCCGTTCTTCGATCGCGGCGAGCTGCGCCTCCGCGTCCCGCTCGGCGCCGCGGTGGGCGCAGGCGGGCAGCGCCAGAGCGCCCAGGGCGACGGCGCGGCGGCTCAGGTGCGGCATGGTCGTGGTCCTCGTGTGTGCGGCGAAGGCGACCGCATCGCACAGTATGGCCCGCCCGCGCCAGCGGCTTCGGAGCGCCCCGCCGTGTCGCCCGCCGGATCGAGCCGCGCAGCCGCCGCGCCCGGGACGGCGCCAGAGAAAGAGATGCAAGCCTCAGGGGAATGGTCGAGCGACAAAAGATCGGCCCCGCAGAGCCGTCGCCCGCGGGGCCGAGATTTCCGCCCATGCGCCCGTGAGCGTGGACACTCGAGCGCGCAGCCGCCGGAGCGCGAGGGGGCAGAGCCTCGGCGGCTGCGACCGCGGCATGTCGATACTCCGAGCACAGACATGCCGATATCGGGTCGATCCCCCGGCGTGCGCCCATGCTTCCTCGCAGGGGATACAACTCCGGGGCGAAAAGCGAGCGCGTGATGCATGCCGGTCGGCGATCTCGGGCGTGATCGCGGGCTGCCCGGCACGCAGTTCTCACGATCGCCGTATTGCGGTACCCTGCATTGATGGGACGGCCCTCGGACGATGCGCTCGGCGCGAGGGTCATAAAAATAGACGACGAGGGGAGAGCGAGCGCCATGCACCATGACAGCCGGAATCCGTCTACGGCTCATCTCGACGTCACGAGTCGGCCGAAACGAGCCCGCGCGTCCAGCATGCTGGCGGCGAGCGCATTGGCGATCGCCGCGGCGTTGTGCGGCGCCGCGAGCGTCGAGGCTCAGGACGAGCCCGACGAGGGGGCCGAGCGCATCATCGTCACCGGCTCGAGGGTCGCGCGATCCGGCTTCGACGCGCCCAATCCCGTCACCGTGCTCGACTCGGGCCTCACGGACGACCTCGGGATCGTCAACGTCGGCGACACGCTCCGGCGGCTGCCGCAGAACACCGCCTTCTTCACCGAGACCAACGTCGGCATCGGCAACTTCAACGTCGGCGCTCAGCTCGCCAACCTTCGCGGGCTCAATCCCTACTTCGGCACGCGCACGCTGACGCTCGTGGACACCAAGCGCGTCGTCCCCAACTCCGAGGGCGGCGCCGTCGACATCACGCTCATTCCTTCGCTGCTGGTGGGGCGTACGGAAGTCGTCACCGGCGGCGCGTCGGCGGCCTACGGCTCGGACGCCATCGCCGGCGTCGTCAACGTGATCCTCGACACGGAGCTCGAGGGCGGCAAGGCGCAGATCGACTACGGACAGACGTTCCGAGGCGACGGCGAGGACGTCCATGCGGGGCTCGCCTACGGCGCGAGCTTCGCGGAGGGCCGCGGGCACGTGCTGCTGGGCGGCGAATACCAGAACCAGGATCCGATCGGCCAATGCTCGCGCGTGCGCCTCTGGTGCGCGGAAGGCTGGATGGTCGGCACCAACAACGGATTCGCCGCCGGCAACGGCCTGCCGAACCGCCTCGTCCTGCCGAACGCGAAGCTGCCGACGAGCAACACCGGCCTGCTCACGCCGACCGACGCGATGGGCGTTCCGCTGGGGCCGCCACAGCAGTTCAACGACGCCGGCACGGCGCTCCTCGACTATACCCCCGGGCGATTCGGCGGCTTGTTCTCGGCCGCGGGCGGGGACGGCGACATCCGCGCCTATGATCACTCGAACATCCGCCCGGACATCGAGCGCTATTCGGTGCTCGGCCGCGTCGAATACGAGCTGACGAGCTCCCTCCTGGCGTTCGCGGAGCTGGCGCACGCCCACAGCGAGTCCATAAACGACCCGGCCAACGGCGCGATCGGGCCGATCGCGATCTTCATCGCGCCCGACAACGCGTTTCTGGCGCCGGACGTGCTCGCCGAGGCGCCCAATGGCGGCTTCTTCAACCGCACCTTCCTGCCGGACGTGATCTCGGCCCATAACGAAACCGAGAACGACACGATCCGTTTCGTGGCGGGCCTGGAGGGCGAGCTGGGGGGCGATTGGNNCAACGTGGCGGGCGGTCTCGCAGGGCCGCCGCCGGTGCACAACTTCATCGGCTGGGCGATCGACGCCGTGGACGACGGATCGGGCAACATCGTGTGCCGCCAGGTCCTGCTGGGCAATCCGCTCGCGGACGGATGCGTCCCGCTCAATCTCTTCGGCCGCAACAACGCCGATCCGGCGGCGGTCGAATACGCCTTTCGCACCCTCGTCGAGGACGCCGAGTACGAGCAGAACGTGGTGGGCGCCAACCTTCGCGGCACGCTGTTCAACGCCCCCGCGGGGCCGATCGCGGCGGCGGCGGGCGTGGAGTGGCGCAAGGACGAGAACTCGGCCACCCACGCCGAGGACCGGGGCTGGACCGATGCGTTCTTCCTGAGCTGGGGCCTCGACCGCGGCGGCGAGATCGAGGTGCTCGAAGGCTATGGCGAGGTGGAGGTTCCGCTGCTGCGCGATCAGCCGTTCGCCAAGGCGATCGATGTGAACCTCGCCGCGCGCTACACGCACAACGAAGCGACGAGCGCCACATCCGGCGATTCAGCGAGCCACGAGTTCGAGAGCTGGAAGGCGAGCGCCATCTATGACGTCAACGACTGGATGAGGTTCCGCGGCACGCTCTCGCGCGACGTGCGCGCGGCGGGCTTCCGCGAGCTCTTCCTGCCCAGGGACACCTCGATCGGCGTGCCGGGAAGCTTCCCTGCGGGGATCAGCAACCCTTGGACGGGGCTCGACGAAGAGTATGAGCTGACGACGGGCGGCAACCCGGCGCTCGAGCCGGAGACGGCCGACACGACCACGCTCGGCGCCGTCTTCACGCCGAGCGGCGCGCTCGACGGCCTGCGGCTCTCCGTCGATTGGTTCGAGATCGATCTGCAGGACGCGATCACGCCGGGCGGCCTCGGCGGCTTGTCGGCGCAAAACCTGGTCGATGCGTGCGAGCGCGGCGGTCTGAGCGCATGCGCGGCGATCACGGGCGTCTCCGACGGCATGGGCGGGTTCTCGGACATCACCGCCGTCCAGGCGACCTCGATCAACATCGGAAAGTTCCTCACCAGAGGCGTCGACATCGAGGCGAGCTACGCCATGCCCATGAGCCGCTTCCATGAGGACTGGCAGGGCGATCTCAACCTGCGCGTGCTCGCGTCCAACCTCTACGACATGATCGTCGACACGGGACTGGGCGACGCGCCGATCGACTACGAGGGCCAGAGTGGTCCCGTAGGCGCTTTCGGCGGGTTCAACACCTCGCCAGATTGGCGGACCAACGCGTGGCTCACCTATACGAGAGACCGCTTCTCGACGACGCTCGAAGCGCAATACATCAACGACGGCACGCTCAACGCGACGTGGTTCGAAAGCCCGATCGGAGATCCGAGCAACACCGAGCCGGGATCGATCGACGACAACTCCGTGGACGGCCGAGCCTACTATTCGCTGTCGGCGTCCTACGAGTTCGGCGGCCTCGACGAGGGCCGCTCCGTCGAGGTGTTCGGCGTCATCAACAACCTCTTCGACGAGGACCCGCCGGTGGCGCCGGGCGGCAACCTCTATCCGACGAACCCGGTCTACTTCGACACGATCGGGGCGCGGTTCCGCGCGGGCGTGCGGATGCGGTTCTAGGTTCCTCCGTGTACGCGATTTTCGCAGCCGGCGACGCGGAGATCGCATGTTCGGCGCGGCCGGAGCGGCGGGGGAGGCGGCCGGCTGACGGACGGAGGAGGACGGCGATGCGCGCAGCCCGCCTCGGCCGGCTTCGCTGACTGCTCCCCGGAGGCCCCCTGGCCGGCGGGGAGGATTGCTTGAGGAGCGCCAGCATGCGGCGACGCGACGTTCTCTCTTTGGCGGCCGGCGCCGCCGTCACGCCGCTCCTCGGCGCGCGCCCCGCGCGCGCCGCGCCGATGGACGCGCCGTTCGCGCCGCTCGACGTGTCGCCCGACCGCGCGATCCGCACGGTGGCGGGCCTGCGGCCCTACCGGCCTTCGGGGTTCGTCGTGCGCGCCGAGCGCCTCACCTGGCGCAAGACGCTGATCCACAATTACGGCCACGGCGGCTGCGGGATCACGCTCTCGTGGGGCGCGGCCCAGCTCGCGGCGGAAGAGGCGCTCGGCGCGTCCGACGCCAAGAGCTACGCCGTGATCGGCTGCGGCGTCAGCGGGCTGACGACCGCGCTCGCGCTCCTGCGCGCGGGCCGCGAGGTGACGATCTACGCCGAGGCGACGCCGCCCTACGTCACCTCCAACATCGCCTCCGCCGTGTGGGGCCCGTTCACGATCTACGACCGCGAGGTCGCCACCGACGCCTTCCTCGGCCAGTTCGATCGCGCCGTGCGCATCGCGCACCGCACGTTCCAGCACTACGTCAACGACCCCGGCTACGGCGTGCGCTGGATCCGCGACGTCGCGCTCCTGAACGCCGCCCCGGCGGGAGCGGCCGCGGAGATCAGCCCCGACCCTCACCGCCCCGGCCTCGGCCTCGATCCGCATGCGGCGGAGCGGTTCGGCGCGCCGGCGGCGATCTCCTACTACACGATGATGATCGACCCGGACATCTTTCTGCGCGCGCTCATGCGCGACGTGGAGAACGCCGGCGGCCGGATCGTGCGCATGCGCTTCGAGCGGGTCGACGAGGTCGCCCGCCTGCACGCCGACGCGATCGTCAACTGCACGGGGCTCGGGGCGGGCGCGCTGTTCGGCGACGCCGAGCTCACGCCGGTGCGCGGTCAGCTCACCGTGCTCCTGCCGCAGGCCGAGATCGACTACGGCTACAGCCACCAGGCGCGGGACGGCTCGCTGCTCTACATGTACCCGCGCCAGAGCGCGATCATCCTCGGCGGCACGGTCCAGCCGGGCGAGAGCGAGGTCGTGATCGACGAGACCGAGCGCGCGCGCATGCTCGCCGGCCACGCCGCGATCGCCGGGCGGCTGAGTGCGTCGGCTGGCGAATGAGCTCGCCGGCGTCAATCTTGGCGTTCTTGGCGTCTTGGCGGTGATAAAAGGTGCACCGCCAAGACGCCAAGGACGCCAAGAGATGTCACGAGCCAGCTCGAATGACGCACACGCGGGCGCGGTGCTGGCGCCGCTCGATCTCCGGCCCGCGCGGGTGATCGAGCCGCGCGTGGGGCTGCGGCCGTACCGCCCCGGCGGCTTCGTGCTGCGCGCCGACCGGCTGCCGGGCGGCAAGCCGGTCGTTCACAACTACGGCCACGGCGGCAGCGGCTGGACGTTGAGCTGGGGCTGCGCGGAGATGGCCGCGGACCTCCTCGCGCGGGCGACGAACGCGCGCCGCGCCGCCGTGCTGGGCGGCGGCGTCATCGGGCTGACCACGGCGCTGACGCTGCGCGCGCGCGGGGTCGAGGCCGTCGTCTACGCCGAGGCGCTCCATCCCGAGATCACCTCGAGCGTCGCCGGCGCCGTGTGGGGACCGACGATGCTGTTCGACGAGGCGGCGGTCGACGGCGCCTTCCTCGAGCGCTTCGTGCAGGCCGCCCGCCGGACCCATGCCGTGTTCGCCCGGCAGGCTGGCGATCCCCGGCTCGGCGTGCAGTGGATCCGCAAGCACAGCCTGGATGTCGCCGCGCCGGCGATGATCGATCGCGTCGGCGCCGATCTCTACCCGGACTGGCGCGCCGAGCCCGGGATCGCGGCCGCCTTCGGCGCGTCGCAGGGCGTGTCGTTCGCGGCGCTGATCATCGATCCAGACCTCTATCTGCCCGCGCTCATGGCCGACCTCGCAGCGGCGGGCGGCCGCATCGAGACGCGGCGCTTCGAGACGCTGGAGAATGTCGAGGCGCTCGAGGAGCCCGCGGTGGTCAACTGCACGGGCCTCGGCGCGGGCGCGCTGTTCGGCGATGCGGCGCTCACTCCGATCCGCGGCCAGCTCATGCTGCTCGCGCCGCAGCCCGAGGTCCGGCACGGCTATGCGTGGCGGTCCGCGCTCGGCTTTCTCTACATGTACCCGCGCGCCAGCTCGATCGTGCTGGGCGGCACGCGCGAGCTCGGCGATTGGAGCCGCGCCATCGACCCCGCCACGCACGCGCGCATCCTGGCGGGCCACGAGGCGATCGCGGCGCGGCTCGTCAGAGCGGGATAGGGGCCTCAACGCCGCCAGAGCCAGTCCGCGGGCAGCCCGAGTCTCCGGCAGGCCTGCGCGGCCGGGCTCGCGTCGAGCACCACGCGGTCGGCGGCGCGCGCCGCCATGCGCGCGAGGGCCAGCTCGGCGGCCGTGGGCATCCAGTCGTCGCGGAGGCCGAGGATGGCGCGCGCCCAGGCCGGCGTGACCGCGACGGCGGCCTTGATGAGGGGGACCTGCAGCCCGCGCGCCGGGAACGGCAGGATCGCCGTCTGGCGCATGATCTCGAGGAACGTGAACACGATCTTGGAGGGCTCGAGCCGAGGCCGCATACGGATGAACAGCGCGTCGAGCTCGGCGAGGCTGGCGGGCGCGCCCGTCGCGCCGTAGAGACGCGCCGCCGCCTGGCCCTCCGAGAGCTGACGGTCGCGCTCCTCCCGGCTGAGGGGCCGGACGTAGGCGTGATAGCTCTGCGCGAAGCCGAACGCCGCCGTCGCCTGCACCCAGTCCAGGAGCTCGGGATCGGACGCGCGGTAAGGCTCCCCCGCCTCGGTGACGCCCTCGATGCGCGCGTGCAGCGCGCGTACCCGCGCGATCATCGCCTCCGCGACCGAGCGCGCGCCGTAGATCGTGATCATGGCCGCGAGCCCCGTGCGCTGGAGCCGCGCGAGGGGCTCGGCGCGAAAGCTCGTGTGGTCCCAGACGCCCGCGCGCACGCGCGGCTCGGCGAGCTCGAGGAGCACCGCCGCGACGCCGCCGACGAAGACCGTCACGGGGTTCTTGAAGATCCGCCAGGACAGGGAGTCCGGCGCCGCGAGCGCAGGCTCGCCCGCGGGCTGGGTGAAGTCGACGGCGCGGCCCGGCGTCGGATGGAGGAAGTCGCTGACTGCGCGATCGGCGGCTCCGCACAGCGGCCAGGGAAGACGAACGGCGGTCATTGCGAGCGAGCGATCCGAGCGGCGCGTGGCGCCAAGGTTGAACGCACACGCTATCATTGCGTTCCGGCGTCGCCTCCTGCCTTCGCCACCTCGCGCGGGTCGCCTCGCGTCGGCGGCGGTCGGCGGCTACAACCGGCGTGATCGGTCCAGCGGACAGGCGGGCGCGTGCAGCACTTTCCCTTCGATCTCGGCGACGTCGTCGTCTTCCTCGCCGCAGCGGGCCTGCTGGCGCCGCTCCTTCACCGCCTGCGTCTGAGCCCGGTGCTCACCTTCCTGCTCGTGGGCGTCGTGGTCGGCCCCTACGGCCTCGGCCGGCTCGCCGAGACCGCGCCGTGGATAGAGGTGATCGCGATCACCAACGTCGGGCCCGCCGAGGCGCTCGCGGAAGTGGGCGTGGCGCTGCTGCTCTTCCTGATCGGTCTCGAGATCTCGTTGGCGCGATTGTGGAGCATGCGCCGCCTCGTGCTCGGCCTCGGGGGGGCGCAGATCGCGGCGTCCACGGCGCTGATCGCTCTCGCCGCGGGCTTTCTCGGCGCCGATCCCGGCCAGGCGTTCGTGATCGGCGCGGCGCTGGCGCTGTCCTCGACCGCGATCGTGCTCCAGCTGCTGACCGAGCGCCGTCAGCTCGGCGGGCTCACGGGGCAGGCGACGCTCTCGGTTCTGCTCGCGCAAGATCTCGCGGTCGTGCCCGTGCTGATCATGGTGGGCATCCTGGGGCGCGGCGACGAGCCGGCCGGCATTGCGGTCTCGCTGGCGCAGGCGGCGGGCGCGGCTACGCTGGCGATCGCCGCGATCATCGCTGCGGGCCGCGTCGTGGCGCGGCCGTTCCTGCGTGTCGTGGCCGGCCGGCGCAGCCCCGAGATGTTCGTCGCCGCGGTGCTGCTGCTGATCGTCCTCACCGGCGCGGCGACGCTGTGGGCCGGCCTGTCGATCGCGCTGGGCGCCTTTCTCGCCGGCCTCCTGCTCTCGGAGACGGAGTATCGCCACGAGATCGAGGTGCTGCTCGCGCCGTTCAAAGGGCTGCTGCTGGGGCTGTTCTTCCTCTCCGTCGGCATGCGGCTCGACTTGGCGGGCGTGGCCGCCGAGCCGCTCGCGCTGCTCGCCGCGCTCGGCGGCCTTCTGGCGCTCAAGGCGGCGGTCGTGCTGGCCGCGGCCCGGCTGCTCCGCGTGGCTTGGCCGGCGGCGCTCGAGAGCGCCATGCTGCTCGCCGCGGGCGGGGAGTTCGCGTTCGTCATCCTGGCGGCGGCGGCCGGCGTCGGGGTCGTGGCCGCCGATCAGGTCGCCTTCGCGAGCCTGGTCACCGGCGCGTCGATGGTCCTGACACCGATCATCGTCTTCCCGGCGCGCGCTCTCGCGCTCGCGGTGGAGCGCCGCGCCCACGGCGCCCAGCCGCCGGCGGCGGGGCTCGGCGACCTGTGCGATCACGTGCTCATCGTCGGCTACGGCCGGGTGGGGCGGCTGCTCGGCGAGCTGCTGGCCGAGGAAGGCGTGCCCATGGTCGCGCTCGATCGCGACGCCAACCAGGTCGCGCGGCGGCGCTCGCGCGGCGAGGCGGTGTTCTTCGGCGACGCGCGCTCGACGGAGATGCTGCGCCTCCTCGCCGCCGAGCGCGCCGCCGCGCTCGTGGTCACCATGGACGAGCCGAGCGCCGTGGAGGCGGTCGTGCGCGCCGCCCGCCAGGCCTGGCCGAGCCTGCCGATCTACGCGCGGGCCCGCGACTCCGCCCACGCGGCGCGGTTAGCCGCGCTCGGCGCGGAGCGGGTGACGCCCGAGGCGCTCGAGGCGAGTCTCGATCTGGCCCAGGCGGTGCTGAGCGGGGTCGGCGTCGGCGAGGAGGCCGCGCGCGCCCTGGTGGAGGCGCGCCGGCGCAGCGAGCTCGATCGGATCGCGGGCGAGACGAAGCGGACGTGAGACGGCGGAGGAGAGCGACATGGGCGAGCTGAGCATCGTGTCCCTGGCCGGCGCGGAGGCCGCCGGGCATCTCGACGACCTCGCGCGCCTGCGCATCGCGGTCTTTCGCGAATGGCCCTATCTCTACGACGGCGATGTCGAGTACGAGCGCGACTACCTCGCCGCGTTCGCCGCCGCGCCGGACGCCCTGCTCGTGCTCGCGCGTGCGGGCGATCGCGTGGTCGGCGCCTCCACGGCGATGCCGATGGCGGCCGCCGAGGCGGCCATCCGCGCACCGTTCGAGGACCGCGGCCGGCGCCTCGCGGCGATCTGCTACTTCGGCGAGTCGGTGCTCGAGCCTGCGTGGCGCGGCCGCGGCGCCGGACACGCGTTCTTCGACGCGCGCGAGGCGCACGCGCGCCGTCTGGGAGCTGCGGAGGCGACATTTTGCGCCGTGGCGCGGCCCGAGGACCATCCGTTGCGCGACCCCGCCTACCGGCCGCTGGACGGCTTCTGGCGCGGGCGCGGCTACAGGCCCGCGCCGGATCTCGCCTGCCGGCTGGCATGGAAGGACCTCGACCAGCCCGCGGAGAGCGAGAAGACGCTCGTGTTCTGGACCCGCCGGCTGTGAGGCGCTACACGGTCGGCGGCGACGCGGGCGAGCCGTCGCGGACGAGGGGGACGGCCGGCGTGTTGCATCGCCGCAATTCGCAGTTGCAAAATCCTCGCTTGGATTTAATGGGGGCGGCCTTATATTGGTGAAAGGGTTGGGGCATTTATTTCCACTGCCTTGCAGAGTCGAGGTCTAATCATGCTGCTCACGATGATGAAGTCGAAGCTTCATCGCGCGACGGTGACCCAATCGGACCTCGAATACGAGGGCTCGATCGCGATCGACCGCGACTTGTTGGATGCGGCGCACATACTGCCGCACGAGCAGGTCGACGTTTGGAACATCACGAGCGGGACCCGCTTCACGACCTACGCGATCGAGGCGCCGCGCGGCAGCCGCGTCGTCGGCGTCAACGGCGCCGCCGCGCGGCTCGTGCAGAAGGGCGACAAGGTGATCATCGCGTCGTGGGCGCAGATGGACGCCGCGGCGGCGCAGAGCCACCAGCCGGTCGTCGTGCTGCTCGACGACGACAACACGGTGATCCGTCCGCGCCCGGCGGCCGTGGCCTGACGGAGCCCGGCGGGGCGAGGCCGGCGCGCCGGTCCGCGCGGCTGTGCACTGGCCGAGAACGCGCATTTACCTCGTTCTCCAATCATGCGACCTACCGCGCACACGCGCTCGCCGGCCTGCGCCCGCGGGCGAGGGGGCGCGGCGTGAGGACGGTGAATCGCTCGCGAGTCGCCCGCCGAGGCGCGGTCCGGTTCCTGCACGACACGCGCGAGCGGCCGGCTGGCTCGTCTCCCCCGCGGAGCCTGGGCCAGGCGTCAGGACGGGAGTCGGGGACGCGATGTCTCGAGTGAGGACGTGGCTCAAGTCGCTCAAGCGCAGGTTCACGGCGCTGCTCGAGGTCGTCGCCCAGCGCAAAGCCGAGCGCGCGAAATGCTGGTCCGACGAGCAGAACATCGCCCGGCGCCAGAACGCGCTCCTCGCCCAGATCGTCGATGCGCGCACGACCCAGCATCAGCAGGTCATGCGCGCGCTCGCTCGCATCGAGGACCTGCAGCGACGCCAGGGGCTCGCGCTCGCGAGACTGGGGGCCGGCGGCCGTCCGCTGGCGGAGGGGCCCCTGCGCGACCTTTTTGCGGCGGCGGACGCCCCGTCTTCGGGCCTCGGCGCGCGAGGCGATGCGCACGTCGACCCCGTCGGCGATCGGTCATGGCGGATCATGCCGGGGCGGCTCGGCGTGGATCACCCCGGCTTCGCCGCGATCCGGGCGCTCGGCGCCGGCGGGTCGGTGGCTGAAGCGGATTGGCGCGCGGCGCTCGCGCATGCCGAGGCGGAGGCGCTCGCGGATCCCGCCGCGGAGGGCCTCCTCGCCGATCTCGAGTCGCTGGCCGGCTCGGACGCAAAGGGGGGGAGCCGCCGCCGCGAGGAGGGGCTGTTCCTCTATTGGCTGACCCGCGCGATCAAGCCGGCGGTCGTGGTCCAGTCCGGCGACGACGACGTCACCAGCGCGCTCATTGTGCTCGCGCTCGACAAGAACGGCGGCGAAGGCCGGCTGCATCTGGTCGCGCCGCCCCGGGCGCGCGAGCCCGGCGACGACGCCGGCGCGACCGGGGGCGAGGTGGCGACGATCCCGATGACGCGCGCGCCAGGGCGGCTCGCATCCGCCGCGCACGGCGGCCGCTGCACGGTGCGCGAGGGTGAGCCGCGCGACGTGCTGGGGCAGGTCGTCGCGAGCCTGGACGATATCGATCTCTTCGTTCACGCCGATCCGTGTCCGGACGAGGATCAGCTCGCGCACGCGCTGGCGAGCGTCTATCCCAAGCTCGCCCGGCGGTGGACGATCGCCGCCAGGGGCGGCGCCGGGAGCGGCGTGTTGCGGGAGTTCGCCGACGAGCGCTCCGTGGCCGGCTACGACATCGCCGGCGCGCTCGGGGTGGTCTTACGATGAGGCTCGGCGTGCTCGAGCGGAAGGCCCGTGCGGTCGGCCCCGGCCACCTGCTGCTGGGAGAAGATGCATGAAGCAGGCGATGATCGAAGCGATCGACAATGTCGGCTTTCAGCCCTTCCTGACGCTCGGCGTCTCGGGCGCCGATGGGGCGCTCGACCTTGCGGTGTGCTACACCCAACAGGAGGTCGACTCGTTCTGCGCCTATGTGCGCCAGACGGCCGGCGCGGCGAGCGATCGGTTCCGCGCCGGCCTCCTCGCGGCGCTCTCCGGAGAGGCCTACGACGCCATGGAGGCGTGGTTCGCCTGGATCGCGGGCGACGACGAGGCGGCCGAAGGGACGCCCCACGTGCGCGTTCGGCTGTACGCGCACGACGGCGCGCCCTGGAGCTTCTACGCCGGCTACCCTTTGATCGAGCTGACGCTCGACGGCGGGCCCCAGAGCGAGAAGGAGCGCGCCGAGGCGATCGCGGGGATCGTGGAGGGCTTCGCCGACACGTCGGGCAACGACCTTTGCCGCTGGCTGCTCATCGAGGCGGGCGCGCTCGCGCTGTCGAAGCACTACGGCTCGCGCGGCAAGCACGCCGATGCGCTCGACTACGTCGACATGGGCCTCGCCGCGCGGCCCTACTCCATGCATCTCAAGGCGGCCAAGTTCGCGCTCGAGCAGGTGCTCGCGGGAAAGCCGGCGCCGGCGCGGCTGGTGAAGTTCATCGATCGCGACAACGGCTACCTCGAGGGCTTCACGTGCGCCCAGCCGTGGATCCGCTTCGACATCGGCCCGACGGGCGACACGCTCGTGTGCTGCGGGCACTGGCTGGACAAGAGCATCGGCAACGTCGTCGCCGATCCGGCCGAGGCGGTTCTCAACTCCGACACCGCCGTCGCCATCCGCAAGTCGATGCTCGACGGCACGTACAAGTACTGCAACCACCTCGACTGCATGGAGATGATCAACGATCAGCTCCCCACGATCGAGCGCGCGCGCGAGACCCTGCCGTTCATTCGCAGGGCCGTCGAGGAGGGTGACTACCGGGTCGAGCGGCTCGAGAGCATGCTGTTCGCGCTCGACCAGACCTGCAACCTGACCTGCCCCTCGTGCCGCACCGAGAAGATCGTCGAGAACCTCAAGCAGAACACGACCAAGCTTCACGCGATCGACGAGCACATCGTGCCGGTGCTGAAGGGGCTGAAGCACCTCAACATCAACCCCGCCGGCGAGCTGTTCGCGTCGAAGACCTCGCGCCGCCTGCTCGAGCACGTCGGCACCGAGCACGCGCCCGACGTGGTGCTCGACATCATCTCCAACGGCACCCTGTTCAACGCGAAGGAGTGGGCGCGCTATCCCAACATCCACGGCCGCATCCGCTCCATCCGCATCTCCACCGACGCGGCGACGAAGGAGACGTTCGAGAAGCTGCGGCGGCTCGGCAAGTGGGAGGTGTTCCTCGAGAACATCGCGTTCCTGGGCCAGCTGCGCGTCACGGGCGCGCTCGGCGAATTCGAGTCGCGGCACGGACAGTACCGGTTCTCGTTCACCTATCAGCTCGACAACTTCCGCGAGATGCCCGACTTCGTGCGCTTCGTGCGCGCCCACCACGGCACGAGCGCGGTGTTCGAGCGGCTGCAGAACCTCGGCGCCTACTCCGACGAGGAGTTTCGGCGGCTCGCCGTGCACCTGCCGAGCAATCCGCATCACGAGGAGTTCCTCGCGGTCATCCGCGACCCGATCCTGCACAGCCCGGACGTTTACGGAGATTTCGGGGAGTTCCTGCGCGACGTCGAGCAGCCCGCGGGCCTGGGCGTCGAGGAGGCCGGGGTCACGGCGTACGTCGGCGCCTGAGCGGCGGCCGGAGGCGCGCGGCGGCGGCGCAGCGGCCGTATCCGCGCCCGAGCTTCGAGANNGGCGCAGGGGCGGCGGCGCAGCAGCCGTATCCGCGCCCGAGCTTCGAGATTGAGGACAGGATCCATGGACGCGGCGTCCCGCCAACCCCAACCGTATGCGCAGACACCGCTCGCGCGCTTCCTCGATTGCGAGCACATCCTGTCGCCGAGGGCGCTCGCGGGTGACGAGCCCTACGTGATCTTCGAGGACGGGCGTAGCGATCCCTTTTTCCGTACACTGATGCGCGCGTTCCGCGGCGAGGGGCGCTACCGCGGAATCGTGCGCGCGCCCGCCGCGGCGGGCGCGTTCGAGGGACTGGTGTTCGTGGAGGGGCCGGTCTGGCGGCGCAGCTTCGAGGCGCTGCACGCAGCGGGGCTCGGCGCGCCGCGCGCGCGCGTGCTGCTCTACTTCCAGGACGACCCGTCGGGCTTCTGGGACTTCGCCAAGGCCTGCGGCGACAGCCTCGGCGAGATCGTCCGCGCGGGCGGCCTTCCGCCCGAGCACGCGCCGGCCGTGGCGGCCTTCATCGAGAAGTGGGCCGGCTCGCGGCTGTCGGGCGGCCGCCTCCTGCCGGCGGCCAAGTACTACACGCGCGACTTCCGCCGCCGCCTCGAGGCGAACGGCGCGGCGGTCACGCGCGTCATGGCCGCGCTCGCGGACGACGCCAGCCGGGCCGCCTACGCCCGCGTGCTGTTCGGCACGGGCGAGCAGGTGTTCTCGGCGTTCGCGGGAAGCGTGTTCGGCCCGCAGCAATACATGGACGTCACGCGCATGGCGCCCGGCGACGTCCTCGTCAACTGCGGCATCGGCAACGGCTGGGAGCTGCCGTATTTCCTCAGCCGCCTGCGCGGGGAGGGCGCGCTGCACAACTTCGACCCGAACATGTGCTACGACGGGACCGTGTACGGAGAGTACATCGGGATGTTCGCCGACATGATCACCGATCACATGATGGTGCTCGGCGACCACGACGGCGAGCTTCGCCTGCCGATCACGGACTCCAACATGGTGCGCTCGGACGCCGCCGTCCGCTCCGACGCGGAGGGCGCCGGCTTCGAGAGCTATCCCTGCCGCACGCTCGATTCGCTGATGGCCGAGGGCCTCGCCCCGCGCATCGACCACATCAAGATGGACGTCGAGGGCGGCGAGATCTTCATCCTCAAGGGCGCGATCGGCGCCATCCGCGCACATCGCCCGAAGCTCTCGGTGGCGATCTATCACGAGCCGGAGCACTTCTGGGACTACCCGGGCTATCTCATCGACGCGCTCGAGGACTATCGCTTCTACGTGCGCCAGTACGGCTACAGCCGCTTCGAGACTCTGCTCTACGCCGTGCCCATGGAGGACGACGCGAGCGGCTCGGGCGAGGAGCGGCTGCTGCACGGCCCGGTCCGCGCGCCCGACGAGGCCGGCGGCGAGCCCGTCCTCATGTATCTGCGCGACCGGCGCGGCGCGGAGCGGCGTCTTTATGCCGGGCCGCAACGCGTGCTGACCCGCTTCCTGGGCGCGGCGTGGGAGACCGGGGAGATGCGCCCGGCTCCGGAGATCCAGAACGACGACGTGGTCGGCGTGTTCGAGCAGCCCGATCGCGCGGTGTTCGTGACCAAGCACGCCTACGGGCCCGGCGACGTCCAGCTCACGATCGGGGAGAGCGCCGACGGCGTCGACGTCGTCTGGACGGCGGCCGCCGGGGTGTCGCCGGAAGCCGACTGCGCCATCGTGGAGAGCGACGACGGCGGGGTGCGCATCGTGGTGCTCGAGGCCGCCAACAACGCCGCGCAGCTGTTGCGCTACGCCGACGGCGCGCTCACGCCCGAGCGCGATTTCGAGCTTGCGGTGCGCCCGGTCGCAGGCCGGTACGACCGCGAGGGCGTGCTCACGCTCGACGTGGTCGCCGCGGACGGCCGCGGGGTCGCGCGCGTGCGCTACGCCGCCGCCGGCAGAATCGCCGAGGAGGAGGCGGTCGACCTCGGCGGCCGGGTCGCAGGAGTGGCGCTGATCAAATCCTACGGCCGCGACGGCCCGGCGTATCGCCCCGGCTTCGTGGTGGTGGCCGACGGCGCGGTCCGCATCCTCGAGCGGGCTGCGGGGGGCGTCGCGCTGGTGCGCGCGTTGCCGTGGGACGAGCGCTTCGAGCTGGTCCCGGTCGTGGTGTCGGCCGATCGGCGCTGATCGCGGCCGAGGCGGACGGGCCAGCCGGGCGCATGGCCGAGCGAAGCGGAGGCGAAGGGGACGTGACGGCCCTCTTCGGGCTCGCTACCCTCGGCCGGGTGCGAAGAGCGTTGCGCCCGACGATGCAATGGGCCCGGAAAGCCTCGTAGGCTGCGCCGGCCCGCGCGCTTGGCCGCCATCGCCGTTCGCCGACTGTCGCCGACCGCCAAGAGCCATGATGCGTGCACGAAGCTCTCGACATTGCGCCCCGGCGGCGAGGATGACGCCATGACCGGCGACGCGCGCGGCGTGACGATCAGGGGGACGCTCGCGCACGCCCCGGCGCGCGGCGCCCTCGAGATCATCGAGGACGCCCTCGTCGCCGTGGATGCGGCGGGCGACATCGCGGCCGTGCGGGCCCCGAGCGACGGCGACCACGTGCGGCTGCGGGAGGAAGCTCGCCGCCGCGGCCATCTCCTCGAGCTCACGGCGTCCCAGCTGCTGCTGCCCGGCCTCGTCGATCTGCACGTCCACGCGCCGCAGTGGCCGCAGCTGGGCAAGGCGCTCCACCTGCCGCTCAACGCGTGGCTGCGCGCCTGCACCTTCCCGCTCGAGGCCCGCTACGCCGATCTCGGCTTCGCGCGCCGCAGCTACGACTCCCTCGTGGAGACCCTGCTCGCGAACGGCACGACCACGGCGGCGTACTTCGGCACCGTGCACGCGGACGCCACCCAGCTGCTCGCGGAGATCTGCCTCGCGAAGGGCCAGCGCGCCTTCGTGGGCAAGGTCGCGATGGACAACCCCGAGGAGTGCCCGGCCGACTACCGCGACGCGAGCGTCGCGGCGGGGCTCGAGGGGACGCGCGCGCTCATCGAGCACGTTCGCGGCATGCCGGGCAACGCGAGCGGGCTCGTCCGGCCCGCGGTGACGCCGCGCTTCATCCCCGCCTGCACGGACGCCATGCTCGACGGCCTCGCGGCGTTGGCCGAGGAGCACGACTGCCACGTCCAGACGCATTGCTCCGAGAGCGATTGGGAGCACGGCTACGTGGTCGCGCGCCACGGCGTGAGCGACGCGGCCAGCCTCGACCGCTTCCGTCTGATGACGGACAAGACCGTGCTCGCGCACTGCACGCTCGTCTCCGACCGCGACATGGCGCTGATCGCGGAGCGCGGAGCGAGCGTCGCGCATTGTCCGCTCTCGAACTACTACTTCTCGAACGCGGTGTTCCCTGCGCGCCGGGCGCTCGACCGAGGTCTGAAGGTCGGCTTGGGCACCGACATCTCCGGCGGGCCGAGCCCCAGCCTGCTGCACAACGCCGCTGTGGCGGTCACGAGCTCGCGAGCGCTCGAGGAGGGGGTCGATCCGCGTGCGGCGCCGGAAGCGCGGGGCGTGGCCGGCGCGCGGATCGGCTTCGAGGAGGCCTTCTGGATGGCGACCGCCGGCGGCGGGCTCGCGCTCGGGCTCGACATCGGGCTGATCGCGCCCGGCTACGCGTTCGACGCGATCGTCGTCGACACCGACGTCTCCCGCTCGAACCTCCGCATTTGGGCGGATATCGACGGCCCCGAGGACCGGCTTCAGAAGATCATCTACAACGGCGGCCGCGAGAACGTCGTGGCCGCTTGGGTCCAGGGCGCGCGCGTGGCCTGCGCGGGCGCGTGAGGGCTAAGCTCGATCGAGAGCGGTCGCGATGGCGTCCGCGAGGACTTGCTCGCTCACCGGCTTGGTGAGCGTCGGCGCGCTCGCGAGCGGCTCGGGGAGGGAGGCCATCGAGGCGTAGCCCGTCGCGAAGATCACCGGAACGCCCCGGTCGTGCAGCCGCTCCGCGATCGGCAACGAGGACTCCCCGCGCAGATTGGCGTCGAGGATGGCCAAGTCGGGCTGACCGCGCTCGAGCGCGGCGAGCCCGTCCGCCACGCTCGAGCAAACGGCGAACACCTCGTGGCCGAGATCCCTGATGATCGCCTCGAGCTGCATCGCGATCAGGGCTTCGTCTTCGACGATCAGCACGCGTCGCCGGTCTCGGCCATCGGGAGCTCGCCGATCCTCGGCGGCCGAGGCGCAATCCCCCTTCGGCGCGTGCAGGGGCAGCCGGATGCGGCACTCGAGGCCCGCGTCGGTCAGCTGCCACGCGATGTCGCCGCCGAGCGCCTCGACGACCTGGGCGAGCAGATTGGCGCCGAAGCCGCCTCGCCCGCCCCGCAGCGCCTGCTTCGGCGGCTCGGGCAGGGTCTCCGTCCAGCTCACGCAGAGCGTCCCGGCGTCCTCGACCCGCCAGGCGATCGACAGCGCCCCCTCGGGCGCGGCGAGCCCGCCGTGCTTGGCGGCGTTCGTGGTGAGCTCGTGCAGCACGAGCGCTATGGACTGCGCGTGCTCGGGGGGCAGCGGGACGGCCGGCCCGTCTATGCGGACGCGTCCGAGATCCTTGTCGGCGTGGGGGGCGAGCTCCTCCTTGATCAGCGCCGAAAGCTCCACAGAGCTCCAGCCCTCCGAGGCCAGCAGCGCATGGGCGCGCGCCAGGGCCGCGACGCGCGATCCGACCTTCTCTCGGTAGGTCTCGATGTCGTCCGCGCGCGTCATGCGCACGACCGACAAGGCGATCGCGAGCACGTTGCGGGCGCGATGGTCGACCTCGCGGAGCATGATCCGCTCGCGCTCGGCGGCGCGCTCGCGCTCGATCCAGGTCTGCGTGCGCTCGAGCACGTCCTCGACGACGCCGATCTCGAAGCGGTTCCAGGCCCGCGGCGCGCGCGCGTGCAGGAACGCCATGCTCACGAGCGCGCCGTCCGCCATCACCGGTATGGCGGCGGCCGCCGCGACGCCGCGCGAAGCGAAGGAGGCGCGCGTGCGGTCGTCGCGGATGCGCGGATCGCGCGCGGCGTCGTCGATCGTCACGGCCCGACCGGCGCGCAGCGCGTCGCGGACGCAGTCCCCGAAGCGCGTCAGCGTCACCCGGCGGCCGACCGGCTCGACGTCCGGCGCGGTCCACTGCTCGACGATGTCGACGACGTCGTCGTCCTCCGTCGGCGTCGCGATGCCCACGCGGTCGGCGCAGAGGTGCTCGCCCAGCATCTCGAGCGACCGTCGCCGCACGTCCTCGAGGCCGCCGCCGGCGCGCAGCGCCTCGTCGAGATCGAGGAGAAAGGCCGTGCGCCGCTGGGTCAGCACGGTGGCGGTGGTCTCGTGGCCGGAGTTGAAGATTCCGGCGATCGCGCCGTCCTCGCCGCGGATCGGGGTGAAGCTGTAGCTCCAGTAGGTCTCCTCCGGCGCGCCGTAGCGCCGCATGGGCAGCATCTGATCCGCGACGAACACCCCCTCGCCGGTGGACAGAAGGTGCGCGAACTGCGGCTCGATGACGTGCCAGATGTCCGCCCAGACCTCGCGGGCGGGCGCGCCGACGGCGGCCGGGTGGCGCGGACCGGGGATCGGCGCCCAGGCGTCGTTGTAGAGCAGGCGAAGCTCGCGGCCCCAGTAGATCGCGGTGGGGAACGCGGAGGGCAGGCAGATGCTCAGCGCCGAGCGCAAGGATTGCGGCCATGTCTCGAGCGCGCCGAAGGGGTGGTCCGTCCAATCGCGCTCGCGGATCATCCGCGTCATGTCGCCGCCGCCGGCGAGAAAGCTCAGACCGTCGGCGGCGGGAGCGTCGTGTGAGGGTGGTCTCGGAATGGTCATCTCCGCGATCGTCGATCGACACGCAGCCCCCCTCCGATCAAAGGGCAGCTCCACGCTACACGTTCCGCCGAGAGGATCGCTTTCGAGCTGATCGAGCAACAAGCGAAATGAGGCGGAACGTGCTCGAAGGCGCCGTCGGCGACGTGGCTGGCGAGGCCGCGAGCGGCGCGCGAGCGTGAAGGTGGGATCGACGACGTGTAAGGCAAGGCGTCGAGCCGTTCGCCATGTGAAAGACGCCGCGACGCCGGAGGCCTCCGCCGGGGGCGAGACCAGGTTGTGCGGAGCATCTCGAGAGCACGCGCGCGTGGGCTTTACACGCGCGCCCCGACTATTCGAAGCGCTCGGGCGTGTCGGCGTCGCCGTCGCGGAAATAACGCGCGTTCGCGGCGAGCCGCTCGGCGAGGTGGTCGAACACCAGGCGGATCCGCGCGTTGCGGCGGATGTCGGCGTGCGTGACGAGCCACAAGTCCTGCGCGGGCAGCTCCACCTGGGGCAGCACGCGCTCCAGGGTCTTCCGGCCGCGGGCGCGCCAATGCGACTGTGTCCCGATGCCGATGCCGGCTTCGGTGGCGACGAACAGCGCCGTCGGGCTCACGGAGTCGAAGGCGACCCGCATGGGCTGCGCGGGCTCGCCGTCGATCTCGGGAGGCCAGATGTGCTCCGCTCCGTAAGCTGACGTCACCGCATCGTGGCCGCCGAGGTCGGAGATCCGCTGCGGCCGGCCGCGTGCGTCGAGGTAGCCCGGCGTCGCGTAGAAGCCGAAGCCGATCTGCGCGACCCGCCGGGCGATCAGGCTGGCCTGATCCCCCGCGCGCCCGAGCCGCACCGCGATGTCGGCCTCGCGCCGGACGAGGTTGGCCGGCCGGCTCGAGATGTCGAGGTGGATGAGCAGGTCAGGGTGCTTGGGCCGCAGCTCGGCGAGGACGGGAGGCAGGACCGACACGCCGATGCCGTCGAGCGCCGAGATGGTGACCACGCCCGCGAGGCCTTGCTCGCCGCCCACGGCCAGGCGGTGGATGGCGTCCGCCTCGAGCCCCATGCGCCGAACGTTGTCGTGGATCGCGTGTCCGACGGTGGTGAGCTCGACGCCGGTGGCGCCGCGATGCACCAGCGGAACCCCGAGGCGGGCCTCGAGCGCGTCCAGCCGGCGGCCGACGGTGGGATGGCTCAAGTTGAGCCGCCGCGCCGCCGCCGCCAGCGAGCCCTCCTCGGCGACGGCGTGGAAGACGGCGAGATCGGACCAGTCGTCCATTTTCATTCTCGTACACCGCGCGGGCGGCGGTCGCCAGATCGTTACATATCTGTGGCGCCCGCAGCGGGACCGAAAGCGCCGCGCGCCGTCCTGTCCGCCGATGACGTCGACCGGGCGGCTGTCGCGGGCTCGGCCGGCGGCCCGCGGCCGCGGCGTCGCCCGCGCCGATCCGGCTGGCGAAGCGCGGGCGTCGGGAGGAGGCTGCGGTGTGGCGGACCAGTCACATCGCCCAGCCAAATCCGTTACTACCGCACCGGCCGCACATTAATATTCTATAATCTTCTCGCTGGGTGAAAACTGGGCCTCGTCGTTGTGCGCGACCGCTCGCTCGCCTTCCGGGGACGCCTTGGCGTGGGCGGGCGATCAGGCGGAATAGGGGCCCGGAGGGGTGCGCCTCCGCTTCGGCGGGTGCGCAATGGGGTGTCATGGGAACGGTCATTCAGTCGGTCTTGCCTGCGCCGGCCTCGCCGCCGTGCGACGTCACGCGGTCGCGATTGGATTGGCGGCGGGCGCTGCATGCGGATCCATCCATCGACGTGTCGAAGTTCCGCTCGGCGGAGCGGGTGCTGTCGCGCGGTCAGCCGGTGTTCTCGCAGGGCGAGGCGGGGGAATACGCCTACATCTCGCTCTCCGGCTGGGTCGCCCTCGAGCACGTGCTGCCCGGCGGCGAGAGCCAGATCGTCGACTTTTGCCTGCCCGGCTCCCTGCTCGGGCACCAGCGCGGCCTCGACGGCGCGTTCACGGTCAGCGCGCAATGCCTGACGGACTGCTGGCTGCTGGTGTTTCAGCGCCGTCGGCTGCTCGATCTCGTGCGCGCGCACGACCGGCTCCACGAGCTCTACGAGACCACCCTGGCGGAGGACGCCGCGCGGGTGCAGCGGCATCTGGCCAACGTCACCCGCCGGCGCGGCGCGGGCAAGCTCGCCGACTTCATCATGGAGCTCGTCGAGCGCAGCACAGCGGTGGCGATGGACGAGGATCCGCTCACCTTGCCGGTGAGCCAGACGCAGTTCGCCGCCGCGCTCGGGCTGACGAACGTCTACGTGAGCCGGGTGGCGAAGGCGTTGACCACCCGCGGGCTCATCGCCTGGCGCAAGCGGCGCCTGCACGTGCTCGACCCGGAGGGCCTGCGCGCGCTCGCCGCATCGGCGTGATCCCGGGCCGACCGGCCGGCCTGAGCCGGGCCGTTGTGCGCACGCCCCGCGCCCGTGTAGGAGGCGGGGCATGAGCGAGGAACTCGAGCGCCTGCGCGTCTTGGGGACGCACGCGCCGCTGCCGGCGAGCCCGGAGGAGGCGGTGCTGGAGCGGGTCGCCAATCCTTNNCCATCCCTATCTCGTGCGCTTCACCTGCCCCGAGTTCACCTCGCTCTGCCCGGTGACCGGCCAGCCGGACTTCGCCCATCTGGTGATCGACTACGTGCCCGGCGAGTGGATCGTGGAGTCGAAGTCGCTGAAGCTCTTTCTGGCGAGCTTCCGCAATCACGCCGCCTTCCACGAGGCGTGCACGACGCTCATCGCGCGGCGCGTGGTCGAGGCGATCGCCCCGGTCTGGCTGCGACTCGGGGGCTACTGGCACCCTCGCGGCGGCATGCCGATCGACGTCTTCGTTCAGCACGGAGCGCCCCCGGAGGGCGTGTGGATACCGGACCAGGGCGTGGCCGCGTATCGGGGCAGGGGGTAGGCCCGCTCGGAGCGGCGCACGGCCGGTGCGCGGAGCCTCCCCGCGCGCTCCGCCGCGACGGCGCGCCGAGCGCCGGACTGAAGGGGGTCTCGGTCCTTCCCTTCGGCCAGCTGTTCGTTCTCGAGATCGTGCTCGTGGCCGTGACGAGAGTGTTCGCCTGGATCGCGATCATCCGCTGCATCGGCAACACGGGCCGCCAGTTCTGGAGCGTCCTCGCCGGAGGCGTGGTGGCGGTCGACATCGCGCACAAGCTGATGCGTGGCGCGCGCCGGCGGGCGTCGACGCTAGCTACCCCGTCCACCTCGAGATCAGTCCCGCCATGTCGGGCCGCACGCGCTCGGGCGAGGGCTCCCGCGCCGTGCCGATGTAGACGAAGCCCGCGACCTTCTCCGTACGCGCGAGCCCGAAGCCGGCCGCCACGTCGGCGTCGTAGGCGCACCACTCCGTCAGCCATTGCGCGGCGTAGCCCATGGCGGACGCGGCGTGCACGAGCTGCATGCACACCGCCGCCGAGGACAGCCGCTGCTCCCATTCGGGGATCTTCGGCGTGTCGACCGGCTTGCTGACGACGGCCACGACCACCGGGGCGCGGGTGAACCGCTGCGCCTCGAGCGCAAAGCCCTCCTCGGGCAGATGGGTCTGGGACTTGCGCGCGGCCGCCTCGAGGATCGCGCCCGCCCGCGCCCGGGCCTCTCCTTCGAACACGAGGAACCGCCAGGGCGCGAGCTTGCCGTGGTCGGGCACGCGCGCGGCCACCCGCAGCAGCGCGTCGACCTCCTCCGGGCTCGGCCCGGGCTCCGTGAGCCCGGCCACCGGCGTCGAGCGCCGCAAGGCGAGGAAGTCCATCACCTCCTGGGAGGGACGCGCCGTCGGCAGGGGCGCGCCGAGCTCCGGAGGCGCAGGTGGAAAGGGGCGATCGGCCATCGTTCGTGCTCGTGATCGTGAACGGGAAGGGACCGCGCTGGTGTTTTGACGATCCGTCGCGACCACACTTAAATGATGAAGATGAACGTGCAACCAGCCATGGCGGAGGCGTCGCGGGCATGAAAGCCGCTGCAGTGGACGAGGGCGCGGTCGCCGCGCCCGCCGCGGACACCCCCGCGGAGCGCCGCAAGCGCAAGGTGCGCGATTCCATCATCGAGGCCGCCGAGGACGTGTTCGCGCTCGAGGGCGAGGCGGGGCTGTCGATGCGCCGGCTCGCCGACAGGATCGATTACTCGCCCGCGGCGATCTACAAGTACTTCTCCTCCAAGGACGAGCTCTTGTGGGAGATCCGCGAGCAGTTCTTCGAGCGCCTCCTCGCGCAGATGCGCGAGACGCGCGCCGCCGGGCTCGACGACAGGGGGCGCTTCGCCGCCGCGCTGCGCGCCTACGTCCAGACCGGGCTCGACAACCCCAATCACTATCGGATGGCGTTCGCCAACGTCGGCGCGGAGCCGCCCAAGGAAGGCTCGCGGTGCTACGAGGCGGCGGCGGCCTTCACGGCGCTGGTCGAGGAGCTGATCGCCTCGGGCGCCTTCCGCGACCTCGATCCGCGCGCGGCGTCGACGAGCGTCTGGGCGTCGCTGCACGGCCTGACGAGCCTGATGGCCTCGATCCCGGACTTTCCCCACTGCGTGGACGAGGCCTCCGCCCACATCACCAAGGACGCGCTCATCGACTGCCACGTGGAGCTGCTGTTCCGCGGCCTTGCGCGGCGGGAGGGCTGAGGGCCGCCGTCCCGGGGTCGCGCGGCCGGTCCAGAGCTGGTTTTATGGCGCCGGTCGCTAGCGTTTGGAGGGTGAAATTCTTAAATGGTCGAGCGCGCCGCCGACCACGCCGCGCCCAAGCCATCGGGAGGGGCCATGACGCGCCCAGTCGCCGAACTCGAGACCCGCACGGGCGCGAGCGCGCCGAACGCGTGGTCTCGCCTCAGGGTGGAGGCGGCCACCAGCGCCGCGCAGGAGCCGATCCTCGCCAGCTTCCTCCACTCCGCCGTTCTCAACCACGATTCCCTCGCGAGCGCGCTCACCTACGTGCTGGGCTCGCGGCTGGCCAACGGCGACATCAACGCCATGCAGGCCCGCGAGGTGAGCCAGGAGGCCGTCGAGGCCGATCCGGCGATCCTCGAGAGCGTCGAGCGCGACCTCGAGGCGGT
>JABAOG010005744.1_pt1 | contig 25208 bp, 24 predicted proteins | sample 7062131 | NCBI WGS metagenome assembly JABAOG01 (sample SAMN14538629, study PRJNA623070) | marine sediment metagenome | biome: marine biome [ENVO:00000428]; feature: marine pelagic biome [ENVO:01000023]; material: deep marine sediment [ENVO:00002113] | place: India: Arabian Sea | collected... | reverse complement strand
GGCGTGAGGCGGTTCGGCGGAGGGGCTGGTGGCCGGGGCGACCCGGGGCGCGCCGATTGGGGGTGTTCCTCACGGGGATCACCGCGCTGGCCGCGCTGCCGGCTGAATCCCCGGCCCAGGTCATGGACGACCACATCTTCTGGAAGGTGCAGGCGGATGAGCTGGAGTACGTGCCGGGGCCGGAGGGGCGGCCGGTCGTGTTCGACGGCTCCTTCTGGATCGGGGGCGATTTCAATCGGGTCTGGGTCAAGGCGGAGGGCGAGAAGGCGACCGTCGGGAGTGAAGGCGAGCTGGAAGCGCAGCTCCTGTACAGCCGACTGATCGCACCCTTCTGGGAGCTCCAGGGCGGCGTGGGGCTCGAGATGATGGACGGCGAAGATGGCACCCGGACCCGCGGCCTGCTGGTGCTCGGCCTGGAGGGGCTGGCGCCGTACTGGTTCGAGGTGGAGCCGCAGCTGCTGGTGAGCCACGAAGGGGATATCGCCGTGGCGTTGGCTGCGAGCTACGAGCTGCTGTTCACCCAGCGGCTGGTGCTGGAGCCGGAGCTCGAGCTGAGCGCGGCCTTGCAGGAAGTGCCGGAGTTCGGGGTCGGCCCGGGCCTCAACGATGTGCACGTAGCCGGTCGGCTGCGCTACGAGCTGGTCCGGGAGGTAGCGCCGTACGTGGGTGTGGTCTGGGGCCGGCGGCTTGGCGGCACGGCGGACCTGGCCCGGGCCGACGGTGAGGATGTGAGCGAGACCCGGTTCGTGGCCGGGCTGCGGGTATGGTACTGACGCCTGTGCTGCCGGGCGGCCGGGCGGACACCTTCGACGAGGGGGACGAATGGAAGGAAGAGCGTCGATCCGGGGCCTGATCCTGCCGGTCGTGCTGTTGGTGGCCGGGTGCGAGGCGCAGGAGCCGGCCGAGCGGGCCGGCCCGGGCGCCGCGGGTGAGCCGGCCGAAGCAGCGTCGTCGGCGCAGCAGCCCGACCTGGACCGCGCCCCCGGGGACTCGGCGGCCGTCGTCGCGGTCGTGGACCGCTTCCACGCAGCGCTGGCGGAGGGGGACACCGCGGCAGTGCAGGGGCTGCTGACGGCCGACGCGCTCGTGCTCGAGAGTGGTGGGCTCGAGGACCGGGAGGAGTACTTCTCCCACCACCTGCCGGCGGACATGGAGTTCGCGGCCGCCGTCGAGCGGGAGCGGCGTCCCGTGCGGGTCGAGATCCGGGGCGATGTCGCCTGGGCCATGGCCACCAGCACGGCGACAGGCAGCTTCCGGGAGCGGGCGGTGGACAGCGACGGTGCGGAACTCATGGTGCTGACCCGCGCCGGCGGCGACTGGCGCATCGCCGCGATCCACTGGTCGTCGCGCTCCTCCCGGTAGCCGGAGAGACGACGGGCCGCGCCTGAAGGAGGCCGCCGGCGGACGGCGNNAGACGACGGGCCGCGCCTGATGGAGGCCAGCCGCCGGCGGACGGCGGCCCGTTGCGCGTGCCGTCGGCGACGGGTCACCTTACGCGCCGTGCGCGATTCCGATCCCTCGCCCTCGGCCCCCTCCGATCTCGGTCTGACGGTCGATCGCCGGCAGCTCCCGGACGGCCGGTACCTGCTCCTGTACGGGGATGCCGGGCAGGCTCCCACCGAGGGGACGCCCGGACGGGAGGGCGGGGGCGGGTCGCGGTCGGAGGGAGCCGGGAGAACGGGGGCGGACGGGACGGAGCAGCCGCCCGGCGGAGATGCGTCCCGGGACGACCCGCCGGGCAGCCGGCTGCGGCGGGACCCGGCCCTGGACGAATGGGTGATCGTGGCGCCGCACCGGCAGGACCGGACCTATCGCCCGCCGCCTGAGCGCTGTCCCTTCTGCCCGACCCGGCCCGATGGCGAGCCCACCGAGATCCCCGTCCCCGCCTTCGAAATAGCGGTGTTCGAGAACCGGTTCCCGGGCCTGTCACCGGGGGCCGCGAGCTCCGGCGACGGCACCCCGCCGGATCCGCCGGCCCTGTTCGAGACGGCGCCCGGCCGTGGCCAGGGGGAGGTGGTGGTGTACACGCCCCACCACGAGGGCTCCCTCGGCGCCCTCCCGCTGGAGAAGGTGGAGCGGCTGGTGCGGGTCTGGACCCATCGATACCGGGAGCTGGGAGTCCGGCCGTACGTCCGGAACGTCTTCATCTTCGAGAACCGCGGCGAGGCGATCGGAGTGACGCTGGAGCACCCGCACGGACAGATCTACGGCCACCCGCTCGTTCCCCCCGTCCCCGCGCGGATGCTGGAAGTCGAGGCCCGCCACCACCGTCGGACGGGCCGGTGCCTCCGGTGTGACATCGTGGCCGGGGAGATGGAGTCCGGGGACCGGGTGATCCGGAGCTCGGGGACCGTTCTCACCCACGTCCCCTTCGCACCTCGCTGGCCCTACGAGGCGCACATCGCGACCCGCCCTCACCGGGCGTCGCTGCTCGACCTCCGGCCCGCTGAGCGGCTCGAGCTGGCGGCGGCGCTGAAGTCGCTCCTGGAGAGCTACGACCGGCTGTTCGGCCGGCCCATGCCATACGTCCTGGCCGTGATGCAGGCGCCGACGGCCGCCACGCCCGGGCCCGGCAGCCATCTCCGGATCGAGGTGTACCCGGCACTCCGCGCCCCGGACAGGCTCAAGCACCGGGCCGGATCCGAGACGGCCATGGGCCTGACGGTCACCGACGTGCTGCCGGAGACCGCGGCGGGGCGGCTCCGTGAGCTCGCCCAATGAGCCGGGTGGCGGCTTGGCCGGGTAGCCGGGGCCTCACCCTCCCTCAGCGGGCGGTTCGGCGGGACCCGCCCGCCCCCAGCCGGGGTACCTTTCCGGTAGCGCCACGCGTCCACTCGTGGCGTGGCGCACCCCCGGAACAGGAGGCCCCATGGGACGCCGCAGCCCACGCAGGACCTCGCGGAGGGGGAAGGCCGGGCGGAAGCGGGGCAGAGGGGTGGAGCAGCAGCGGCCGACCCGACCCGTGCCACCGCCGGCGCCACCGCGCCGGTCGCGCCCGTCCTCGCCCGCGCCCCCGCGCCGCGGGATCTGAGGAGCCCCGTTGCGGGCGAGCTGCTCCGACCGAGTGAGCCTTTCGCCCCCCGGCTCGCCGGTTCATTCGCGCGGCTGGAGCAGGCCCCCACCGCGTGACGGTGAAGGTGCCGTCGTACGTCCGGGATGGGCGCCGTTCCATGCCGTTGCACCGCTCGTTGCATCGCCTGTGAGGAGCCGTTTCATGGAACGCCGGCGGAACGCTTTCCGCGCCCGTTGCCCTTCGCAAGTCTATGCCCCGTAACGACATATGAAGCTCCACCGGCCGCGCTCGGCCCGGTGCCCATCCTGCTCCCTCTCCAGGCGATCGAGACGATTCCCCTGAAAGGAGGAGGCAGGATGAGACTCACGATTGCGCTGCTCGGCGCGGCGCTGGCGCTCGGTGCGTGCTCGGACACCGTCGCCCCACCCGAGGACCGGGTGCTGGAGTCGGACCGGGCGAGCTTCTCGGCGGCAGTGGCCGGGACGGCCTCGCCGGCGGCGTTCACGCACGGGATCGAACTGAGCGTGGACGGGGCCGACTACTACTTCGCGGGACCGCCGGACGGGCCGGGAGGCGCCCGGGACATCCCGGGCCACTCCTGGGCTCAGGCGGGGCCGTCGCATGTGGTCGGCCGGCACGTGAACACCGGCCCCAACGGCGCGTCGCAGTGGTGGTCCTCGGACGCCGGGGACGGCGAGCTGCTGTACATCGTCGACGGGATCGTCGATACGTGGTCGCCGGAGAAGGCGGCCGCGTATGCGAAGCGGGGCTACATCCACTACCACGAGCTGGTCTCGGCGGACGGGGGCGACCTCCACCCCTCCAAGATCGTGTGGCTCAAGCACACGGCCCGGACGTTCTTCACCCTCGATGGCGGACCGCATCCGGAGGCATCTCATGAGGTGTCGCCGGGGATCGATCTGGAGTTCCTCCCGAACGGGATGACTCCCTATCCCGGCTGAGCCTGCGCACGCCTCGCTCCCGGGCGCGGCCATCGCGCTGCGCCCGGGGGATCTCCGGCACGACCCGGTGCCGTTGACCGGAGGGCGTCCGGCGCGGAACTTGAGCACTCGGGGTGGTGATCCACCCCGGGCGCGGAATCGTGCGCCGCGCACGCCTGGCTCCTCGCGCGAGGTGCGGACATGGAACACGAGAAGCCCTACACGGACCCGGTGGAATCCCGCCTGGCCGAGTGGGCGGCGCGAGACCCCACGGTGCGGGCCGCGCTGCTGGTGGGTTCGCGGGCGACCCCGGCGGGGGCGCTGGACGATCACTCGGATTACGATGTCGTCCTGTTCCTCGAGCCGGGAAGCCGGCTCCGGGAGCGGAACGACTGGCTGGAGGCGTTCGGCTGGCCCCTGATCGTCCTCCGGGGCACGGTCTATCACCGGGACGAGCCCGTTCCCTCCCGGCTGGTCCAGTACCGGGGCGGACAGCGGATCGACTTCACGCTGTCGCGGGTGGACCTGCTCCACCGGATCGCGGAGCAGGACAACCTGCCCGACTGGCTGGCGGCCGGCTACCGTGTGCTGCTGGACCGGGACGGAGACGCGGCCCGGCTGCCGCCGCCCTCGGCCAGCGCCTACGTGCCGCGTCCACCCACGTCCTCGGAGTTCGCCGGGCTGGTGGACGAGTTCTGGTGGGAGACCTACTACGTGGGCAAGTACCTGGCCCGCAACGAGCTGCTACCGGCCCGCTACAGCCTGGAGTCCGTGCTCCGCTACCGCTGCCTGGTGCCCATGCTGGAATGGTACGTCCAGGTCGGCCGGAGCTGGGAGCAGAGTGTGGGTGTGCGGGGTAGGGGGCTCCGGTGGCTGCTGGATCCGGAGGATCGGGAGCGGCTCGACGCCACCTACGCCGGCTCGATGCTCGCCGACCACCGGTCGGCCATTCTGGCCATGGCCGAGCTCTTCCGTCGCGCCGGACGGGCGGTGGGCCGTGACCTCGGATACGAGTACCCGGAAGGATTGGACCGGGAGATGGTGGCGCTGCTGCGGGAGAAAGGCGAGAAGTAGGGACTCGTCGGCCGGCCACGCGCCGGGGGACGCGCCCCTCGCGCCGCCATGCCCCGGTGCGGCGCGATCGGCGCGGCTGGCGCGAGGGATGCCGTCAGAGGCCGGCGATCCGCCTGAGTCCCTGCCGGAGCGTCGGGTGCGCCGGGGCCCAGCCGAGCTCCGCCCGGATCCGGGCGTTCGACGTGTCCATGGAGGTGGTCATAGACTCGTAGACGGGGCCGCCCAACAGCAGCCGGGCCACCCAGCCCGGCACCGTGCGGGGCTGCGGCGCTCCCGCGAGCTCGGCGATCCGGCGCACCAGGGAGGCGAACCGGAGCGGCTCGTCATCAACCACGTTCCACGTCCCCTCGCGGTCCGACTCGGCCGCTACCGCGAAGGCCGCGGCCAGGTCGTCGATATGGATGGGGGCCACCAGGAAGTCGCCCCGCCCGATCACCGGCAACCGCCGCTTCCGGAGCAGGTCCACCACCATGCGGGTCTGGGGGATGGGGCCGTACAGCCAGCCGCCGCGGAGCACGCCGACCGTGAAGCCGTGCCTCTCGCCCGCGTCACGGGCGATCCCCTCCCCGTCCACCGCGGACCGGATCAGCTGCGGCGGGTCCGGGAGGGTGTCCTCATCGAAGGTCCCTTCGCCGGATTCCCGGCGGACGACCCATGCCACGCTCTGCTGGAGGTACCGCCCCGCGCCGACCGCGCCCGCCGCCTCGGTCAGGGCCCGCGTGCCGTCCCGCCGGATGCGATCGTTCGTGGACCACGCGCCCCGGAAGCGGGCGTTCCTGCCCGTCGGGATGGCCGTTGCGGCGTGGATGACCACCTCCGCGCCGGCGGCGGCTCGGCCAGGGACCGGGGGTCGAAGAGATCGGCCCCGGCCGGCAGGGCTCCCAATGAGCGGACCAGCTCCGCCTTCGCCGGGCTCCGTGCGAGGCCCGTGACCTCGTGGCCTCGGGCGCTCAGCTCCCTGAGCAGGCGCCGACCCACGACGCCCGTCGCCCCCGCCACGAAGATCTTCATTCGCCCTCCTCCAACTCGGGTTCCTGCCGGTTTGATGCGGGCCCGCGGGCGCGGACCGGACATTCACGCACGCGGGCGGCCCGTCGGCCGGCCCGGACCCGGGCGACGCCGAACTCACGGTTTCCCGGCCACTCCAGGGGCGGTAGACTCCCCCGGAGGTCGGAGTCTGTCCACCCGTCACCGGCGGAACCCCCGGAGACCCACGATGCAGCGAATCGCCGTGCTCCTCGCAGCCCTCGTCCTGCTACCCCTACGGGCCGCGGCCCAGGACGTACCCCGGCTCACCATGGAGCTGGAGGCCGGCCCCGCGTGGCAGAGCTACAACGACGTCGAGATCCCCAACGACGGCTCCGCGACCCGCTTCTCGCTCCGCGACCTCGCCGGCACCGGGCCCTGGTCCGCGGCCCGCCTCTACCTGACCTGGAACATCGACGAGCGCCATGGGCTCCGGCTCCTCCTGGCGCCCTTCTCCCTCACCGAGACCGGCACCCCGAGCCGGGCCCTCCGCTTCGCCGGCGCCGACTACGCCGCCGGAACCCCGACCCGGGCCACCTACACCTTCAACTCCTACCGGCTCTCCTATCGGTACCGGTTCCACGAGGGGCGGCGCACCGCCGCCTGGGTCGGCTTCACGGCCAAGCTGCGCGATGCCGTGATCGAGCTGCAACAGGGCCCCACCACCAGCCGGAAGACCGACCTCGGCTTCGTGCCGCTACTCCACCTCGCCGGGGACTGGTGGCTGGCGCCCCGGTACCGGCTGAGCCTGGACGTGGACGCCCTGGCGGGAGGCCCCGGACGCGCGGAGGACGCGGCCCTGGAGCTCGGATACCGGCTGAGCGACCGCTGGACGCTGGAAGCCGGGTACCGGATGGTGGAGGGCGGCGCCGACGTCGATGAGGTCTACACCTTCGCCTGGCTCCACTACGCCGCGGCGTCGCTGGTCTATCGGTTCTGATACCGCCACGAACCATTGAGAGCCGCATCCATTTCTGTCGGAACCGGGGCCCGGTCGCCATATTCGCCCGGTACGATCCACAACAACCCGGACGACAGATCATGAAGCGAGCCCTATTCAGTGTATTGGTCCTGGCCTTCGCCCTGCCCCGTGTCGGGGCCGCGCAGTCGGAGACCCCGGTCCAGTTCGCCGAACGCTATTTCGAGGCCGCGCACCAGGCCGACTGGGACAGTGTCGCGGCGCTGATGCATCCGGACGCGCTGGTCAGCTTGAAGGCGATGTTCGCGCCCCTGGTCGCCGCGGACACCACCGGCGAGATGGCCCTGGGCCTGTTCGCCCTGGAGGGGCCGGCGGAGTTCGAGAGCGCGACTCCGGGCGACATCTTCGCCAGCCTGATGCGGCAGATGACCGCGATGTCGCCGGAGCTCGCCCAGATCATGAGCAGCGCCCGGGCCCAGGTGATCGGCACGGTCCGGGAGGAGGGAACCGATGTGCGGCACGTGGTCTATCGCCTGGTCATGGAAACGCAGGGGATCGAGGTCGAGAAGCTCCAGGTGATCTCCATGCGGCCGTGGGGCGACACCTGGGGCGCGATCCTGACCGGGGAGATCAAGGGGCTGGCCGCCGCCCTGGCGGGCCGGGGCGGGTGAGCGCGGGCGGGGCCGGTCGGATCCGCGTCCGGCTCAGGGGTGGTAGTTGAACAGAGGCAGGACCGGCAGGGTCTCCTTGTTGCGGGCGATGTTGATCAGCCCGATCTGCAGCCCGTGCAGCTCGTCGGCGATGTTGATGAGGCCGATCGCGAGCCCGTTCTGGGCACCCCGGATGTCGTTGTAGGCGCTCACGGACACACCGGTGAGCCGGCCGTCCCGGGCGATCCGGAAGTACGCCGGTGCGAGGACCACGCCACGGACATCCTCGCCGCCCACTCCCAGAGCAGCGGCGAGGCCCGTGATGCCGGGGGCGCCCACGCCGAGCCCGGCGATGGCCACCCACCGCAGGTCGCCGCCCGCGCCGATCCCGAGCCCCGCAATGCTCACGCCCGTGATATCGTTGCCGGCCCCGATCCCGCCCCCGGCGAGGACGATCCCGGTCACGTCCGTACCGGCACCGACTCCGAGACCACCGATGCCGATCCCCGTGATATCGTTGCCGGCCCCCGCCCCGACGCCACCGACGACCGCTCCCACCACGCTGTTTCCGACCCCGGCACCGACCCCGCCGATGGCGACGCCCGTCAGGTTGTTGCCCGCCCCGACTCCGATCCCGCCGGCGGCCAGACCGGTCACGTTGTTGCCCGCGCCGGCCCCGACCCCGCCGACGGCGATCCCCTCCAGGTTGTTGCCAACGCCCACGCCGATGCCCCCGAGCACCACGCCCGTGGCGCTGTTGCCGGCGCCGGCGCCGATCCCGCCGAGCATCACGCCCTCGAGGTCGCCCCCGACCCCCACGCCCGCCACCGCGACGCCGATCCCCGTGAAGTCGCTCACCGCCCCCACACCCACCCCGAGCCCGACGCCGGTCAGCTCGTCCGCCCCGGTCAGCGGCACCCCCAGCGCCACCCCCGTCACGTCACCCTCGATATCGCCTCGCGGCGCCCACACCGTCGCGTTGATCCCCCGGACCCGCTCGAACCGGTCGTCGTCCCGGAAGTTCAACCGCAGCCCATCGATCCGGGGCACCGGACCGATCCCGAGACCCACGTCCCCCACGGCGATCTTGAGACCCTGCGCATTCGCGGTCGCCGGATCCCCGGCGGCGAGCCCCACCACGAGGGCGAGCACGCTTCCGACGCGGATGACGCGATGTGCGAGGCAACGATGGTGCATGGCAACGACTCCTGGTGCGTGCGGGTTCCCGCCCTGTCGCCGACCCCTACGCGCGCGGGCACGGGTCGGTTTCATCGCCCGGCCCGCATCGGTCCGACGGGTGGCCCTTGACTCATCAATATCCATTGATATATAATCCCCGCATGGCGAGTCGAACGGCTGTGGACGATGCGCTGCTCCAGCGCTTCCAGGCGGTCGCCGAGGAGACCCGGTTCCGGATCGTGCAGCTCCTGGCGGAGGGGGAGCGGTGCGTGTGCGAGCTCCAGGACGAGCTGGACGCGGCCCAGTCCCGGCTGTCGTTCCACCTGCGGAAGCTGAAGGACGCCGGTGTGGTCGCCGACCGGCGCGCTGGCCGCTGGGTGTACTATTCGCTGGTTCCGGAGTCGCTGGAGGCGATGCGGGGGTTCCTGGGCGAGGTCAAGCCGGCGGAGCGCTGGCGGGACGGCGCGGGGGGCGAGACCTGCTGCGGGTGATTTTTTTGTCGAGACACATCAACCAGGATTGATACGGGGGGTCATCGTGACCGACGTGAAAGAGGTCGTCCGGCGGAAGTACGGGGAGGCGGCGCTGCGGGTGGAGGCGGGCGAGGCGGGGGGCTGCTGTGGGCCGACGTGCGGGTGCGGGGATCGGAGGGCGGACGGAGGGGCCCGCGACCCGGTGACGCGGGATCTGTACGACGCGGTGACGACGGCGTCGCTTCCGGACGGAGCGGTGCTGGCGTCGCTGGGGTGCGGGAATCCGACGGCGCTGGCGGAGCTGCGGGAGGGGGAGGTGGTGCTGGATCTGGGGAGCGGCGGGGGCATCGACGTGCTCCTGTCGGCGAAGCGGGTGGGACCGACGGGGACGGCGTACGGGCTGGACATGACGGAGGAGATGCTGGCCCTGGCGCGTCGGAACGCCGCGGAAGCGGGGGCGCTGCCGGCGGAGGCGGGGGGAGCCGCGAAGGGACCGTGGGAGGGCGGACGGGTGGAGTTCCTGAAGGGGGACATCGAGAGCATCCCGCTGCCGGACGAGAGCGTGGACGTGGTGATCAGCAACTGCGTGATCAACCTGTCCGGGGACAAGGAGAGCGCGCTGCGGGAGGCGTACCGGGTCCTTAAGCCCGGGGGCCGGTTCGCGGTGTCGGACATCGTGGTCCGTGGCGAGATCCCGGCGGAGATCCGGCGGAGCATGGAGCTCTGGGTGGGCTGCGTGGCGGGGGCGCTGGAGGAGCGGGAGTTCGAGGCGCTGCTGCGGGCGGTGGGGTTCGAGGACCCGAGCCTGGAGCCGACGCGGGTGTACGAGCCGGAGGATGCCCGGTCGTTCTTCGAAGCGGTGGGGCTGGATGTGGACGGGCTCGCGGTGGCGGTCGAGGGGCGGATCATGTCGGCGTTCGTGCGGGCGCGCAAACCCGGGGCCCGGGGATGACGGGGTCGGCCACGCTGCGGCCCATGACGGGGGCGGACCTGCCCGCGGTGGAGCGGCTCCTGGAGTCCGAGGGACTGCCGACGGTGGGGGTGGCCGAGTGGCTGGAGCAGTTCGTCGTCGCCGAGCGGGACGGACGGATCGAGGGCGTGGCGGGGCTGGAGGTCCACGACGGGGACGGGGTGCTCCGGTCGGTGGCGGTGGCGCGGGCCTCGCGGAGTCGGGGGCTCGGCGCTCGGCTGACGTCGACGGCGCTGGCGTCGGCCAGGCGCTCGGGGCTGCGGCGGGTCTACCTTCTGACGACGACGGCCGTCGACTACTTTCCCCGGCACGGTTTCCGTCCGATCGACCGGGCCGAGGCCTCGCCGGCGGTGCGTGCGAGCGTCGAGTTCCGCGAGGCGTGCCCGGACTCGGCGGTGGCCATGGTCCTGGAGCTGGAGTGAAGGAATGCGATACGCGCTGATCAGCGACGTCCACGGCAACCTGCCGGCGCTGGAAGCGGTGCTGGCCGAGCTGGAGGGCCGGTCCGACGTCGACGCCGTCTACCATCTCGGCGACCTGGTGGGGTACGCGCCCTGGCCCGACGAGGTCGTGGCATTGCTCCGGGAGCGGGCCATCCCGGGCGTGGCGGGGAACTACGACTCGACCACGGCCACCGATTACGCGCACTGCGGCTGCCGGTACGAGGATCCCCGCCAGGAGGAGCTCAGTCATCGCAGCTACGAGTGGACCCGGGCGCGAGTGTCGGAGGAGACGAAAGCGTGGCTCGGCGGGCTTCCGTTCCGGATCGACCTCCGGCCGCTGGGCGGGCATGCGGCCGGGCCGCGGCTGATCCTCGTGCACGGCAACCCGGTGCTGAACACCGTCTACTGGACGGAGGACCGCTCCGATGACTTCTGCCTCAAGATGGCCGGTCAGCTGGGTGCCCGGTCGGGGGACGTCGTGGCGTTCGGCCACACGCACCGTCCGTGGCACCGGGACGTAACGGGGATCCGTTTCGTGAACACGGGGTCGGTGGGCCGGCCGAAGGACGGCGACTGGCGGGCGGGCTACGCGGTGGTGGCGATGGACGGGGAGGCGGTGGACGTGGAGATCGTCCGGGTCGCCTACGACCTGGAGCGGGCGACCGAGGCGATCCGTGCGAGTGAGCTGCCGGACGACTTCGCGACGTACCTGGAGACGGGCGGGATGCCGGAGCGACAGGCGGCCGACGCGGGCTGAGCTACGTGCCCGGCCCGTGGGCGGGCGCAGGGGGAACGGGGGACCACGTGAAGGACGGGAATGACGGCATGGGGGAGCGGGCGGGGGTCGCGGGTCGGATGTCCCTCCTGGACCGGTACCTGACGGTCTGGATCGCCGCGGCCATGGCGGCGGGGGTGGGGCTCGGCTACCTGTGGCCCGCCGCGATCGCGGCGGTGAGCGAGGCGACGCAGATCGGGACGACGTCGATCCCCATCGCCGTCGGCCTCATCCTCATGATGTACCCGCCCCTGGCGAAGGTCCGCTACGAGGAGCTGGGCGACGTCTTCCGTGACTGGCGGGTCCTCGGCCTCTCCCTCGTCCAGAACTGGGTGGTGGGCCCGATCCTCATGTTCGGACTGGCCGTCCTGTTCCTCCGCGGCCACCCCGAGTACATGGTCGGCCTGATCCTGATCGGGCTGGCCCGCTGCATCGCCATGGTCATCGTCTGGAACGAGCTGGCCGAGGGCGACACCGAGTACGCGGCGGGCCTCGTCGCCTTCAACTCCATCTTCCAGGTCCTGTTCTACTCCGTGTACGCGTGGGTCTTCATCACCGTGCTGCCCGGCTGGCTGGGGCTCGAGGGCGCGGTGGTGGACATCACCATGGGCCAGATCGCCGAGAGCGTCTTCATCTACCTGGGCATCCCGTTCCTGGCCGGGATGCTCACGCGGGTGGTGCTGGTGAAGGCGAAGGGGAAGGCGTGGTACCACGAGCGCTTCATCCCGAGGATCAGCCCGATCACGCTGGTCGCCCTGCTGTTCACGATCGTGGTCATGTTCTCGATCCAGGGCGAGGCGATCGTCGAGCAGCCCGGGAGCGTGGTGCGGGTGGCCGTGCCGCTGCTGATCTACTTCCTGGCCATGTTCGCCCTCACGTTCTTCATGAGCCGGAAGGCGGGCGCCGACTACCCGCAGACCGCCACCCTCTCGTTCACCGCCGCATCGAACAACTTCGAGCTCGCGATCGCCGTGGCCGTGGGGACCTTCGGCATCGCCCACGGCGCGGCGTTCGCCGCGGTCATCGGGCCCCTGGTCGAGGTGCCGGTGCTGATCGGGCTGGTGAACGTGGCGCTCTGGTGGCGACGGAGGTACTTCCCGGAGGCGGACGCCGAGGTGCGGCAGGTCTCCACATGCGCCACGCCGGCGGGGGTGGCGCCCCGGAGCTGACGGAGAGGGCGGGGACCCTACCGGGCCGGTGGGCCGGGCGTCGCCCGCAGCCGCCGGACCTCTCGCCGGATCCGCTCCGGGAGGTCCACCACGACGATCCGGTTCCAGCTCGTCGAGCGGCCCAGGAAGACGAACGCGTGGTCGTCCCGACCCGGCGGAACGTAGGCGGCGAGCCGTGAGGGTCGGGCCCGGGCCCCCAGGCGGAGCAGGTGGACCGGCTCCGGCCGCGTGAGCCGGATCCGGAGCAACGTGCCCCTCCGCCCCAGCGACGCCACCTCCCCATCGGAAATGGGCCGGGTGACGTCCCGGCGGGCGGTGGCGAGAAGACCGCGGGCCACGGTGCGTCCCAGGACGGCCAGCTCATCAGTGACATCCACGGGGACCGGGCGCCCCCGCTCCACCAGCTCGACCCGGGCGATCTGGGCCCGGGCGCCGGAGGCGGCGAGGAGGCCGACCAGCACGGCCACGAGCCGGAGAGGGCGTCTCGTCTTCATGGAGATCCCTACACGCGTCGTCGTGCGGAGGGTCCGCGGAGGGTCCACCGCTCGGCGCCGACCCACGGGCGGCCCCGGCACGGCGCCCTTGATGGATGGGCCGCTCGGGCGCATCCATCGAGGTGACCGTTCGGTGGGGATCGCCGGGCGCAGTCACCCATCGCCCCGGCTCGGTCCGCCGCCGTGCTGCCCACGTCCAGCGAGGAGCCGGCCATGACCACCGTAGCCGCCCCGACCGCCACCTCGATCACGATCGAGGTCCTGGAAGACATCTTCGGGGAGGTCGAGCCCCGGAACTTCGCCGTCCGGTTGTGGGACGGGACGCGGTGGGCGCCGGACGGGTCGACCGGGCCGGCATTCACCATCGTGGTGGAGCGGCCGCAGGGCCTGACCCGGCTCCTTCGGGCCGACACCCAGGCCGCGCTGGCCGAGGCGTATCTCTTCGGCGACCTTTCCATCGAGGGCGACATCTTCGCGGTTCCGCCGGTCGGCCGGTCGGTCCTCGAGCGACGACGTCGTCTCACGGACCGGGCCCGGATCGCGCTTCGTCTCGCGCGGCTGCGGCGACTCGGCGCCGGGGATGGGGCCGGTGCCGGGGGGGAGGTCGAGCCCGGCCAGGAAAGCCTGCAGGCGCCGGAGCTCCGTGGCGCGCTCCACTCGGTCGACCGTGACCGCGTGGCCGTGACCCACCACTACGACCTCTCGAACCGGTTCTACTCCCTGTTCCTGGACCCGCGGATGGTGTACAGCTGCGCCGCGTTCACCGAGCCGGGAGAGACGCTGGAGTCCGCGCAGCTCCGCAAGATCGATCTGATCTGTCGCAAGCTCCGGTTGCGCGAGGGAGACCGCCTGCTGGACATCGGATGCGGGTGGGGCGCGCTGATCCTGCACGCCGTCACGGAGTACGGGGCGGAGGCGGTGGGGATCACCGTGAGCGAACGCCAGGCGGAGGTGGCGCGTCAGCGCATCCGCGATGCCGGCGTGGAGAGTCGCTGCCGTGTCGAGGTCCGGGACTACCGGACCCTCGAAGGCGCCGGCGAGTTCGACCGGATCGCGAGCGTGGGGATGTTCGAGCACGTGGGGCGGGCCAGGGCGGGGGAGTATTTCGCCACCATCCACCGCCTCCTCCGTCCCGGCGGGACGTATCTCCACCACGCCATCACGGCGAACCCGCGGGTCGAGCCCAGCGGCGGGCTGTCACTCTCGGACAAGTACGTGTTCCCGGACCACGAGCTGATCCCCATCGGGGAAACGCTGACGCACGCGGAGCAGGCCGGCTTCGATGTCCGGGACGTGGAGGACCTGCGGGAGCACTACGCCCTGACGCTGCGCCGGTGGGTGGAGGCGCTGGAAGCGCGGCGGGACGAGGCCATCGCGGAGGTGGGAGATCCCGCGTGGCGGGCCTGGCGACTGGTCTTCGCCGGCGCCGCCATCGACTTCGAGCACGGCCGGCAGGGTCTCGTCCAGGTCCTGCTGGCGAAGCCCAGGGCCGATGGCTCCGCGGAGGTCCCCCTCGGACGGTGGGACTGGTACAGGGAGGGAGACCGTGAGGATCACATCGAGCGCGTTCACCGACGGTGACCGCATCCCGAGGGAGTACACCCGCGAGGGGACGGATCGATCGCCACCCCTGCAGGTCGAGGACGTCCCCGCGGAGGCCCGATCGATGGCCCTGGTGGTCGACGACCCGGATGCCCCCGCCAGGACCTGGGTCCACTGGCTGATCTGGGGGATCCCGGCCGATCGCGGGGAGATCCCGGCGGGCGTCCCGACCGGGGACGTGGTCGGCTCCCTCGGGGGAGCACGGCAGGGGACCAACGACTTCGGAGAGATCGGATACGGCGGCCCGATGCCGCCCCGGGGGCACGGCACGCACCACTACCGGTTCACCGCCTACGCGTTGAGCGGCGCGCTCGAACTGCCGCCGGGTGCGGGTCGGGCCGAGCTGGACTCGGCGCTGGAGGGCCGCACCCTGGAGACCGCGCGGCTGACCGGGACGTACGAGCGGGCCTAGGCGCTTCGGCCGGCCCGGCTACGGCCTACGGCCCGCTTCCCGACTCTTCGCGACGGGCGATCTGGGGGATGCGGACGGTGAACGTGGTCCCCACGTCCCGCTCGCTTTCCGCCGAGATCTCGCCGTCGAGCCGGCTCACCAGCTCGCGGGTGATGGTGAGACCGAGGCCGCTTCCGCCCCCGCGATCGCCACGGCCGCCCCGCCAGAACCGGTCGTAGATCCGCGCCAGCTCGTCGGGCGGGATGCCTTCGCCGGTGTCCTCGACCCGGAAGACGACCCAGGGCTCCTCCGCACTCACGGTGAGGCGAACGTAGCCGCGCTCCGTGTGGCGGACGGCGTTGGAGAGGAGGTTGGTCAGGATCTGCTGGACCTTGGCCACATCGCTCACGCCTCGCACCGGCAGCTCGGGGAGCACCGCCTCCAGCTCCATCGCTCCGCCCCGGACCTGGGGCCGGACCATGGCGACGGCGGATCGGGCCGCCTTCCGGAAGTCCAGCTCTTCGGGGACCACCGCGTCCTCGCCGCGCTGGACGCGCTCGTAGGCCAGGATCTGCTGCACCAGCTGCCGCTGATGGTCCGCGGCGGCCCCGATCTGACGGGCGTAATGTCCGAGGCGGTCCGGCAGCTCGTCCGCCCGGTCCTCGAGGAGCTCCGCGTAGCTGATGATGGCGGTGAGCGGAGTGCGGAGCTCGTGGGATACGATGGACAGGAAGTCCGCTTCCACGGCGCTGGCCTCCTCGGCCCGACGCCGGGCCCGGATCAGCTCCTGGAACATGGCCGCCGACTCCAGCGCGACCGCCACCCGCTCCGCCAGGCTCCGCACCATCAGGAGCTCCTCGCCGATCCTGGCCTCGGGGGTCAACCATATCGCCAGGGCCCCCTGCGGCAGTCCCGAGGGGCGCACGGGGATGACGATCCGGGCGCCCGGCGGGTCCGCCCCGTCCGCCGGAGAGACCACCTCCGGGTCTCCCACGGCCAGGGCGGTCCGGATGGCCGCCAGGGGAACGGGCTCCGGAGCGGGCCCATCCAGCTCGAGGGTGCGACCCAGGAGCGTGGCGAGGGGTCGTCGCACGCCTTCCTCCCCGCCGACCGCGCGGACCCGAACGCTCCGGTCGTCCAGGGACTCCACCGCCAGCGCCGCCGTGGCGTGCTCCGCCGCCAGCTCCGCCGCCGCCCGCCATACGTCTGCCGGGTCGTGGACGGCCATCAGGCGCCCGCTCGCCGCGGAAAGGAATCGGGCGCGGAGGGCCACCTGCTCGAGGGCCGCGCGGGCCGCCTGTGCCCGGTGCAGCTGTCGCTTCCGCTCCCGGCCCTCGTGCTCGGCCCGGATGTCGCGGAGGACCCACAGGATCTCCGGAACGGGGACATCCGGGCGGTCGATGCGTCGAGCGGACACCTCGACCGGGATCGGGGCGTCGGCCCAGGGTCGGGCCTCCGCTTCCCAAGCACTGGCGGGCTCGCCGGCTCCGAGGTCCTCGAGCCGGGCCCGGAGCCGGTCCGGGTCCGCCAGCCACTCGGCGAGGTGGGTTCCCTCGAGGCGCGCCCGGTCCACGCCCAGCAGCCCGGCGGCCGCCTGGTTGGAGCGCACGATCGCGCCCCGGGTGTCCGTGGTCACGTAGGGGAGCGGCCCGTGGTCGAACAGCTCGTGGTAGAGCCGACGCTCGCTCTCCGCGTCCGTGAGCCCGGTCGCCAACTCGTCGGCTCTGGCGTACAGCTCGCGCTCCGCCTCCTCCAGCTCCTCCAGGATCGGCTCGATCTCCGCCGCCAGCGCTTCCGTCTCCGTGTAGCCGCCCCGCTTCCGCGCCTCCTCGACCCAGTGGCGTAGACTCGCCGTGCAGGTCCGCCGGCCGGCCGGGGCCAGAGGGTCGGTCCTGCTCCGCGTCTCCTCCCGACGCACGCTCATCCGCGGTTCCGGCCGTCCGCGATCCCGAAGTCGGCAGAGCCCGTCCGTACGGGCGCGACCGGGGAGGCCGTGATCGGGAGCGGGAGAGGGGTGGGGCGCTGCACGCCGGCGGCACTCACCGGTTCCGCCGGAGAGCGTCCGAACCAGCGACGACGGGTGTCACGGTGCGCATGGACCGTTCCCCTGAATGCGAGATCCGGCTACGAAACTGGAAGATGCCGACCCCCGATTCCGGTGTCAATCGACGGACCGGCCGACGGCGGCGCTACCGGGAGGAGGCCGGCGACCCCCCGCGCCCGGGGCCCGATTGAACACTCCGGCCGTCTCGGTGTAGGGGAAGTCGCCGCCGCGGTTTCGGCCCGCCACAACGACGACCCACAACCTGACGACCTGGTCATGACGCCACGCCCGACGAGCTTCGTGTTTCTCGCCCTGTCCCTCGCCGTCCTCCTGGTTTGGCCCGGCGTGGGCCTGGCCCGCGCCGATGGACATGTCTCGAAGCGGCGGGCGGCGGCGCAGGCCCGGGCCGAGGGACATGGAGCGAAGCGGCGGGCGGCGGTACCGGTCCGGCCGGACGACCACGGTGCGTCCCAGTCGGAATTGGCGGCGCCCGGGGCGGAAGGGCCGGCTCGTCGCCCCGTGAAGAGCCGGGTCACGGAGTCGGCCCGGGCCTCCGCCGCCCGTGCCTACCGCGCCCTGACGGGGCACGTGACGGAGCGGAGCCATCCAGAAGGGCTGCGGCGGGGCTTCCGGGCCTACTTCGCGTACGCGGAAGCGCACCCCGACCAGGTCCGCAAACCGTACCTCTTCTTCGTGGACTACGGGCTGAGCAATCGGACGCCTCGAGGGTACGTCTTCGACATGGAACGACTGACGCTGGTGGACGGACCGTTCACCGTGGCGCACGGCAGCGGATCGTCGAAGGGCCGGAACGGGGTCCCGACTCGGTTCTCGAACGTTCCGGGCAGCTACGCCTCCTCGCTGGGCCTCTACGTGGCGCAGGAGACCTATCGGTTCAGCGGAAAGGCCGCGGGGAAGCGCTACATCTCGGTGGGCCTGCGGCTCAAGGGGGTGTCGGGGTCGTTCAACGACGCCGCTCGCCGTCGCGGCATCGTATCCCACGGGGCGCCCTACGTGAGCGCCCGGGACGCGGGCCGCAGCCAGGGGTGCCCGGCAATGCAGCAGGAGCGGGCCCGACGTCTGCTGCCGCTGCTCGCGGACGGTGGGCTGGTCTTTCTCTTCTCGCCTCGCGACGAGCGCTGGATGCGGGGCGATCCCTGGGTCCAGGCCGCGGGCGACGGGTGAGCGCGTAGCCTTCTCGACCCACCGGCTCGACGCCTGACCCGCCGGTCGCTCCGCCAGTCCTGCGATCGGCTCTCACACCGGCTCTCACACCGGCCCTCACGGCATATGGGGGAAAATTACCCATTCGCTCCGCGAGCTCCCGTGCCATCTTTGGCTGCAACGGGAAACCTCACACGGGAGGCAGTATGCTGACACGAGCGAACGTGCGACTGGGTCTCACCGGCGCCCTCCTTCTGTTCGCGCTGGGCTTCGCGGCCTGCGCCGACTCACCGACGGAGCCGAACCAGGCGGAGGAGTGCGTGTGGATCAACGGCATGATCCACTGCGCGCCGGACCGGTAGTAGGGATCCGGGCGCCCTGAGGACCGCCGACGGATCGCTGGTGGGGCGCCCCGAGGACAGCCGTAGGAACGGGCTGACATCCCCGGGACCCCCAACGGTTCGGGGCCGCAGGCCCGGAGCCGGAGGGTGAGCGACGGATCGGTCGAACTCGAGCGACCCGTGCGGTTACCTGCGTTCCTGCGCCGGGCGGTCGGGGAGCCGGTCCGCGATCGCGGCGAACCGCCGGCTCGCGCTTGCGGCCCGCGCGCCATCCGGGTTCGCCTCCCCGACCCGGCGCAGCAGGGAGAGCGCCACGTCCTCCTCCCCGAGAGCGAGGCGGGCCCAGGCCTCGATCTTCAGGGCATCGGTATCGGGTGCATCCGGATCGTTCCCGAGCGCCTGCTTCGCGTCCTGGATGGCCCGAACGGCCTCGGATCGGGCGCCGAGTTTCGCGAGCACGACGGCTCCCAGGAGCTCGAGGCGCGGTCGCATCGATGCGGCCCCACCCGTGGACGTGGCCCGGTCCACGATGGAGCGGACCGAGTCGACCTCGACGCCGGGGTCATCCTGCCACGCCAGGGACTCCAGCGCGCAGTATCCGTGCAGCCACGAGCCGGTCATCCGCTGACCGATCTCGTCACACCAGCGGCTGGCCGCCGCGGCGTCCCCCACCTCCAGCGAGGTCGTGAAGAGCCGGACCAGGATCTCCGATGCGTTTTCCAGGAAGGCGTCCTCCCGGTAGGCGCGCCCGGCGGCGAGGTTGGCGGCGGCGAACTCGCCGCGGGCTTCCCGGATCGCGCTGAGCATGCTCCAGGACCGGGCCAACCCGGCGTTCAGGTTGGTGGCCCTCTGCAGGTCGGCGTCCGCCTGCCGGAGCGCTTCCGCGTTCGCGGCGTCCGACTCACCGGACCGGGTGAGCCAGAGCCAGTAGTTGAACGTCCCGCGGAGCTCCAGGGCATCGGGGTCATCGGGGTCGACGGCGAGGGCGGCATCGGCGTGCTGGATCCCCTCCTTCAGCGCCGCGGCCACGCCTGCGGGGTCGGCCATCGGGGGAATCAGGCGCAGCCACATCCTCCGGAGCGCCATCTCGCCGCGCTGAATGGAGGGCTCCGCCCAGCGGGGTGCCATGGCCTGGGCCTCGACCAGCTGCGAATCCGCGTCGGCGAGCGCCAGCTCCGCCGCCTCCGGTGCCCCCGCCCGTCGCAGGGAGTCGGCGACCTCCATGTCCCGGACCGCAATCGTGACCAGACTCAGGGCGCGGGGGTTCTCGGCGGTCAGGCGCCGGTCCCGCTCCGCGACGGCCCTGCCGACCCGGGCCCGGATGGCGCCGGCGAGGGCCGTCGCCAGCCGGTCCACGGCCTCGGCGGGCCGGTCGAGATCGTGCTCCGCGGTCACCCGATGCAGGGTCGCGCCCGACTCGGCATCCAGGATCATGGCCGTGGCCCGGACCCCCGACGCGGACCGGAGGACTCCGCCATCGAGGATGTACCGCGGACCGACCGGGCCGTCGACGGGGTCGCCTGTACCATGGACGACCACGAGCTGCTCGGTCTCGCTCAGGCGACCCGCCAGCTCCACCGAGAGCGCCGCGGCCAGTCCGGCGGCCCCGCCGTCCGCGGAGAAGTCCCGCAGCTGCTCCATCTGGATGATGGGCTGCCCCGTGGACATGGTCCACGCGGGATCGACCCGGTTCAGCCCCCACAGCGAGTAGAAAGCCGCGATCAGGACCAGCGTGACCGACGCCGACGCGAACCGGCGCCACGGCGGGCCCGGCTCCTCCGCGCCCGCACCCGCGGGCGCCGGCTCCGTCCCGACCGCCGATTCCACCAGGTCCCCCGCCTCCGTCCCACCGGCCGAATCCGCGAGCCCCGCCCCGTCGGTCGATTCCGCCAGACCGGTCGATTCCGCCCGCCCCGCCCCGTCCCCATCGCTGCCGGCCATGGCGCCGACGGACCGGATCTTCTCGAGGACCGCCTCGGTCTCCGCGCTCGGCGCGGCGTCGAACTCGGCCAGGCGCCCGGCCAGGGACCGGTAGGCGGCGAGGGCGCCGGCCCGATCGCCGATCCGCCCCATGAGTGCGATGCCGCGGCGGACCGCAGTCTCGTCGTCGATGGAATGAGCAATGGCGGTGCGGGCCCACGCCCCCGCCCCGGCGGGGTTGCCCGCCCGCTCCTGCCGCTCCGCGAGCGTCCACGCCGCCGCTGCCGCGGACCGACGCAGGCCGGCGCGGGCGTCATCGAGCCAGCGCTCGAGCTCGACGGAGCCGCCGTCCACGTGGAACCCGGGAAGGAGCTCGCCGCCGTACAGCCGGAGTCCGCGCTCGAGGTCCCCGGCCTCCAGCGTCTCCATGAGCTCGACGGCATCGCAGCGGACGGCGTCGGGGTCGAGGGAGACGAGGTCCCCGTGGGTCCGGATGGCGGTCGATCCCAGGGATCGTCGCAGGAAGTGGAGAGCCGTCCTCAGCGACTGCCGGGCCCGGGTCTCCGACGTGTCCGGCCAGAAGATGCCCAGCAGGCGATCCCGGGACACGCCGCCACCGCGTCCTTCGACGGCCAGGTAGACCAGGAGGCCGAATCGGCTCGGTTGGCTCAGCACAGAGCCGACGGCGGCGCCGTCGGCGGACCGCAGATCGATGTCGCCCAGAATCGTCAGCCGGACCATTGGTCTTTTCCCGTGCAAGGGTTCTCTGCTGGCCGTGACCGGTCAGATCACGGCCAGGTTACGGCGTCACACTATCGTCCTCGCAAACGCCCGTGACGGGACTCGTCGCAACGGAGGACGGGTCGTCACACCGGAGATGAGGAACGCAGGCCCGAGGAGTACGATGCAACGCCGAATGTCCCTGGATGAGATCAGGATAACCACTGAGGACGATGCGGCTCAAGAGCGCAGACTCTGGGCGAGTGTGAAAGAGGTGGCGGAAGCGGTGGTCTCGGCGGACGATCCGCCGGCCGGTTTCGTCCGCCGGGAGCTGCCGATCGGGGAGAGCCAGGTAGACGTCTGGGCCGGCGTGGCCGGGGGTGAACAGGGGGCCACGACGGTGGTCGTGGTGGTCCCGTCGCAGGACGGTCCGCTCCCGGACGCCGGGGAGCTGCGACGGCGATTCGGGCTGACGCCCCGCGAGTCGGAGGTGGCGCTGCTCCTCGCCGCCCGCCGCTCGAACAAGGAGATCGCCCGGCACCTCTCCATCGCCAACAAGACGGCGTGGCGGCACACCTCGAGCGTGCTGTCGAAGCTGGGCACGAGCAGCCGGCGGGACGTCGGTCGCCTGCTGCGCCGCAGCGGCGAGCGAGGCCGGCGGGCCCGCGCGCGCCGAATCGTCCAGCCCGCCGTCGCCTGAGGTCGACCATGCACTCCCGCCCCGCCCGGATCGCGCTGGCCTACCTGACGCTGGGAGCGGTTTGGGTCCTGGCGTCGGAGTGGGTGCTCCCGGGCCTGGGCGTGCCGACGGGCGGGGGCCGGGCGCTCGAGGGACTGGCGTTCGTGGCCGCGAGCACGGCCGTCGTCTTCTTCCTGGTGTTCCGGGAGTTCGGCGTCGATCGGGCGACGCTGGAGGAGCGGGAGGCGGTGGAGCGGAGGCTGGCCGCGGCGGCCCGCTTCGAGGCCATCGGCCAGCTGACGGGCGGGATCGCCCACGACTTCAACAACCTGATCACCGCCATCGCGGGCAACCTGGATTCGTATCTGGGGCGCAGGAACGGCCGGGCCCGGTCCGTCGAGCTGGAAGAGGCGAAGCGGTCCACGGACCGGGCCGCGGAGCTGACGCGGCAGCTGCTGGCGTTCGGCCGGCGCCAGGACCTGCACCCCGAGCGGATCGACGTCAACGAGGTGATCCGCGACATGTCGTCCCTGCTCCATCGGTTGATCGGCGACCGGATCCGGATCACGACCGCCTGCGACCAGCGTCTGTGGACCGTCCACGCGGACCCCGGCCGGGTTGAGCAGGTGGTGATGAATCTGGCGATCAACGCGCGGGACGCCATGCCGGACGGTGGCGAGCTGGTGCTGCGCACGTCCAACGCGCCCATCGACGAGGAGCAGTCCCGGCGCTTCCCCTTCCCCTTCGAGCCTGGGGAGTACGTGCGGCTGGACGTCGAGGACACCGGCGTCGGCATGGACGCGGACACCCAGACCCACATCTTCGAGCCCTTCTTCACCACCAAGCCCGAGGGCGAGGGCACCGGGCTCGGGCTGGCCACGGTCTACGGGATCGTCAAGCAGAGCGGGGGCTACATCGACGTCTGCAGCGTGCCCGGCGATGGGGCCACGTTCAGCATCTTCCTGCCCCGGGTAGCGGAGCGGGCGGAGGCGGCGCCGGCGGTGGGGGCGCCCGTGGAGGCCGAGGGCGCCGGATCGGAGACGGTGCTCGTCGTCGAGGACGACGCGGCGGTGCGCTCCGTCGTGATGCGGGTCCTGGAGCGTCGGGGCTTCGCCGTGCTGGAGGCCCCGGACGGTCCCGAGGCCCTGGACGTCCTCCAGCACATCCACGGCGGCATCGACCTCCTGATCGCCGACGCCGTGATGCCGGAGATGCCCGGGTGTCAGCTGATCGAGACCGCGCGCTCCCGGTATCCGGGGTTGCGGGCGCTGCTGATCTCCGGGTACATGGCCGACGACCTCGGTTCGACGGCGCCCTACCTGGCGAAGCCGTTCACCCCGTCGCAGCTGGTGCGGTCGGTGCGGGCGGCGCTCGACCACTGAGCCGGGACCGCCCGACTCAGGCGGCCGCCCCGGTCTCGCGCCGGATCACCGGCGCCACCTCCGTGCCCAGGAGCTCGATCGCCCGCATCACGTCCCGGTGAGGGAGCCGGCCCACCGTGAGCTGGACCAGGAACCGGTCGTGGCGGAAGAGCGCGTGCTGGTGGAGGATCTTGTCGATGACCTCCCGGGGACTGCCCACGAAGAGCGCCCCCGGCAGTGTGCGCTCGGCATCGAATCGCTGGCGCGTGAACGGGCCCCACCCCCGCTCGCTCCCGATCCGCGTCATCGTCTCCGCGAACGCAGGGAACGCGATCTCCGCGGCCTCCCGGCTGGTGTCGGCGATGAAGCCGTGGGCGTTGATGCTGACCGGGAGGGACGCCGGGTCGTGGCCGGCCCGCTCGGCGGTCTCCCGGTAGAGCTCGACGAGCGGCCGGAACCGCTCGGCCGCCCCGCCGATGATGGCGAGGGCCATGGGCAGCCCGAGGGTGGCGGCCCGGACGACGGAACGGGGCGTGCCGCCGACGGCGATCCAGACGGGGATCGGGTCCTGGAGGGGACGGGGGTAGACGCCCCGGTCGTCGATGGCCGGACGGTGCTTTCCCGACCAGGTCACCCGTTCCCGCTCCCGCACGGCGAGGAGCAGGTCCAGCTTCTCCGCGAAGAGGTCGTCGTAGTCGGCCAGGTCCTGGCCGAAGAGGGGGAAGGACTCGGTGAAGGAGCCGCGCCCGGCCATGATCTCGGCGCGGCCGCCCGAGAGGAGGTCGAGGGTGGCGAAGTCCTGGAAGACCCGGACGGGGTCGTCGGAGCTGAGGACGGACACGGCGCTGGTCAGGCGGATCCGCTCCGTGCGGGCCGCCGCGGCCGCCAGCACCACGGCGGGCGCCGAGACGGCGTAGTCGGGGCGGTGGTGCTCGCCGACCCCGAAGACGTCCAGCCCCACCTGGTCGGCGAGCTCGATCTCCTCCAGCAGCTCCCGGAGCCGGGGGCCCGCTCCCAGCTGTCGGCCGGTCCGGGCCTGGAGCGCGGTCTCGGCGAAGGTGTAGATTCCGATCTCCATGGGAGGGCGGAAGCTATCGCCTCCGGTCCCCGCCCGCATGCGGGGGCCGTTCGATCCCCCGGCGAGGAGGTATCGTGGCGCGCGTACTCGGCATCGGTGGCGTGTTCTTCAAGTGCGACGACCCGGCGCGGCTCGCGGCTTGGTACCGGGAGCACCTGGGTCTCGACGTGATGGACTTCGGCGGCGCCCTCTTCCGGCCGGCCGGGATGCCGCCGGGATCGTACACCGTCTGGGGCCCGTTCCCGGCCGACACCGACTATTTCGCGCCCTCGGGTCGCGACTTCATGATCAACTTCATCGTGGACGACGTGGAGGGCGTGCTGGAACGGGCCGTGGCCGGGGGCGGCGAGCGGAGCGGCGAGGTCGAGGAGTACGACTACGGCCGGTTCGGCTGGTTCGTGGATCCCGAGGGGAACAAGGTCGAGCTCTGGGCGCCGCGACCGACGTGAGGGTCGGGCGCCGTCAGTCGGGACCGTCGCCCGGTCGCTCCTCGACGACGGTCCCGGGCGCGTAGTACAGCCGGGAATGGGGCGGCACGCTGCGCAGCAGCCATACGTTGCCGCCGATGATGCTGCCGCGGCCCACGACAGTCTCCCCCCCCAGGATGGTGGTGCCGGCGTAGATGACCACGTCGTCCTCGACGGTCGGGTGGCGCTTCACCCGGGCCAGGTCCTTCTTCACGCTCAGCGCGCCCAGCGTCACGCCCTGGTAGAGCTTGACGTTGTCGCCGATCTCGGTGGTCTCGCCGATGACGACGCCGGTGCCGTGGTCGATGCAGAACC
>JABAOG010007105.1_pt1 | contig 25399 bp, 25 predicted proteins | sample 7062131 | NCBI WGS metagenome assembly JABAOG01 (sample SAMN14538629, study PRJNA623070) | marine sediment metagenome | biome: marine biome [ENVO:00000428]; feature: marine pelagic biome [ENVO:01000023]; material: deep marine sediment [ENVO:00002113] | place: India: Arabian Sea | collected... | reverse complement strand
CATCGACTGCATCCAGTGGTGCAGTCAGCAGGATCACCAGGCCTCCAACGGTCAGGTTCCCCATTGCGACCAATACAGCCCCAACCAGATTTCCCAACAAACCCAACAGGGTTAATCGATTGGCGGTCAGACCCAGCTTGATTAAGAAACTCCCAATGCCGTCCAATACGCCTTTGAACTGCTGGCGCAGCCTGTCTGTTAATGTTTTAGGTTGGGATTTCATAGTATTCACAGTCAAAGTATGCTACACCGTTCAACTCAGCCTGTCAAGTAAACCCGCTCCAAAAACACCGAATTCAGATCAGCTGTATGAGCTTCGAAAATATCCACCCATAATAAAACCACTAGAATATTAAGAGTTTTATAATATATCTTTGAGGCGTAATAACTGACAGGTTGAAATACCCAAAGGATATCTACAAGTACTATGAGCAAAGCTAAATCAAAAAATAATCCTGCTGCGGTGGATGCGTATTTATCCTCATTGCCTGGGGATGAAAGCCATGTGCTGCAAGAATTACGGCAGCTGGTCAAAAACGAAGTCCCGGGCGTTCAAGAGCGCATCTCTTACGGCACAGCGGTCATATTCGCGATTAAAAAAGATCTGGTTGGTTTTGTTGCCCAAAAAAACCACCTTTCATTCTTCACAATGAGTCCAGGGTTGGCTGAGGTGATGAAGGCTGAAATTCAAAAAACCCACAAAGTCAGTGGGGCGACGATACACTTTTCCCCTGAAAATCCCCTCCCAGACCAGATTGTCAAGAAGATTATCAACGCCAGAATACTGGAACACCAGATCTGATCCCCATCAGTACCAGATGCTGAAAGCGGTACAATTTCAATCCATCTCTTCTTCCGCCGGCGCTTCCTGATCCAGCAATTCATCCAGTTTTTCCCTGCGCGTTGAGATCGACCGGGCATGCTGCATCATACCTGACCATGGATCTTGTTTTTGTCCCATCCGTTTCAGGATATTCTCGATGTTCCAATCCCGCGGTGATGCTCCACCCTCGACCTCATCCCAATCCAGCGGCACAGCAACTGGCGCGCCAGGTCGTGCACGGATGGAATACGGTGCTACGGATGTCGCCCCGTATGCGTTGCGGAGCATATCCAGGAAAATCCGTCCCTTCCGCTTATCTTTCCGTTGTTCAAGGGTGTAATCATCCTGGTGGCGGTGCACCAATAACAAGGACACGTCGCGGGCGAATTTACGGACCTCGTCAAATTCAGCCTGTCTGTCCAGGGGAATGACAACGTGAAAACCTTTCGAACCGGTGGTTTGAACCCAGGACATCAAGTTAAGCTCCTGCATCACATCACGGATCGCCAGGGCAGCCCTGCGCACAGCAGAAAAGTCTTCAGTATCCCCGGGGGGATCGAGATCATAGACCATCTTATCTGGGTGCTCCAGGTCGTCTGCCCTCGCCAGGTACAGGTGGTGTGTCAGTACAGCCTGGTCCGCTAGGTAGACCAGTGCAGCCTGGCTGTCCACCACCGGCGCAATGAAACTTCCACCCTCACGTTTGGGGAATTTGAAGGTCCGGATCCAATCTGGAAAGTAATCCGGGGCATCCTTATTGTAAAAGCCATCTCCTTCCAAGCCATCCGGGAATCGCTGCATGCTGACACCATAGCGTTTCATATGGGGTACCATCCAGCCGGCGATGCGTTCGTAATAATCGATCACATCACCTTTTGTCAATCCAGCATCGGGAAAAAATACCTTATCACGGCTGGATATTTCAATCTCCCGGTCACCAATTTTCACCATCGGACCTCCTAGCTGTCCAGTTCAGCCATCTGGCTTTCATCTTCTTTATGAACATTTTCGGGGTTTTTATCCCATCTTAATCCTTTATAACGTGGATGCCGGAGACGGTTTTCGCGGGTCCATTCTGTGAAAGCCACCTCGCAGACATGCTTTGGTGTCACAAAATGGACATCCTTGGTCTCCGGTTCTCCCTGATCGAAAGGTGATGTTTTCCGCTGAATACTTTTAAATTTACTTCTCAGAGATTCCAGGGTTTCGTCATCAAATCCTGTGCCTACCTCTCCTGCATACACCAGGTCTCCATTCCGGTAGAAGCCCAACAGGAGAGCACCAAAGCCAACGCGTTCGCCCGAAGGTTCGGTAAAACCACCAATGACAAATTCCTGCTGCATGATACATTTGAATTTGAGCCAAGAGCTGGATCGACTGTGCTGGTAACCAGAGCTGGCATCCTTTGCGATCAATCCCTCCCAACCTTTGCTGCAGGCTTCTTTATAAAATTCAATCCCGTCCTCATTGCGGTGTGACGTCCAATGAATCGGGTCACCCCAATCGACAATTTCCTTTAACATTTTTTTACGGTTTCGGATGGAACAATCAGTGATGTCATACCCATCGATATAAGGGCAATCAAAAATATAGTAGTGCACTCTGACATTGCTCTCTTTTGCCTCTTCAAGGCTGGAAGCCTGCATGCGCGGCTGCAGTCTCTGGAAATCACTGACCCCATTCTCATCAAAGGCAACCACTTCCCCATCCAGGATACAGCTCACCTCGACCTGCTCCGATAATGCATCAACAATCTCCGGGTAATTGTCATTCAAGTTCTTCTCATTACGGGACATCAAGCTGATCTCTCCCTGGGGAGAAATATAGGCAATCACGCGTTCGCCATCCAGTTTTCGCTCAAAGATCCAATCCGGATCAGAAAAATAGTCATGGGTCAGTTTCGCCAGCATGGGTTCCACCCAGTCCGGCATGGAGGTTTTTTTGGCACATTTGCGTTCGTCCTCCGGGAGATGCTCCAGAATATTACTCATCAGGATTTCCTTCTTCAGCACGGATCTCATCCAGGCTGCGACCGCTTTTGACAGAATTGGGTTCCGTAGAGGTTGGGTTGCGCCTGGCATCAGCACCTTCATCATCCATTTTGATGAGCAGCCAGCGTGGGTCATCCCCGTCACCTGTGCGGATCAGGGCGTATCCGCCGGAAAGCTTTTGCCCTTTCAGCTGGATGGTTACGTGACCATCTTCCACCTGTTGGGAAACTGACATGGGTTCTTCCTCACCTTCGTCTGCTTCTTTCAAATTGGAGTAACTGCCCCTGTCCCAGACCATCACGGTTCCTCCGCCGTATTCATCCTCCGGGATCACTCCTTCGAAATCAGAATAATCGAGAGGATGATCTTCCGTGGGCATTGCCAGGCGTTTATCTTTTGGGTCCGTTGACGGACCTTTTGGCACCGCCCAGGACTTCAAAACTCCGTCAACTTCGATACGAAAGTCATAATGCAGGTTCGAGGCATCGTGTTTCTGGATAACAAAGACGGGTCGTTCTTCAGCCCATTCAAGGTTAAGATCATCGCCACCCGGTTCTGGTGAACTCCGGAAGTTGCGTTTACTTTTAAAAGTCTCAAGTTCCTTTTTATTGTTAGACATAATGTCCCTTCTTGGTCCAACCAATCCTGTACTTCAAAGCCATTCGCATTTGGTTTATCTTCCAGATGGGTCAGCTTGTTCCATTCATAACATCATATATAGCATAGCGAGAACAAATTTACTTGTACCCCTGTACATGCTCCCAGATATAAATCTGGGTACATTAAAGACAATGGTATGAACATGGACACCTGGGACAGAAAGAAACTCATTCTAAATAATAATCTATGCGCAAGAACTGAATCTTGGCTTAATCAAGATTCTTCAAATCATCCTTCCCCACGAATACACCAGATCCACAGGGGAGAATTGGTACTTTCCATGATCGCTGATAGTATAATCACGGTATGCAACCAGCTATCTTCCTCGATCGGGACGGTGTGATCGTTGAGAATCGACCGGATTACATCCTCTCTTATTCACATGTCGAATACTTACCTCAGGCTGTGGAAGCGCTGATAACTATCCGGGATTTACCCTACAAAATCGTGATCATTACCAATCAATCGGCGGTGGGGCGCGGACTGCTTCCACTGGAAATGGCGCAACAGATTAATCAGCGCATCATCGATCATCTCAGGTCCAAGGGGGCACGGATTGATGCCAGTTATCTGTGCCCGCATTCACCCGCAGACTATTGTGATTGTCGCAAGCCCAAACCGGGCATGCTTCTCCAGGCGTCTGAAGAATTAGACATAGATCTTGGAAACTCGTTTATGATCGGCGATGCCCTCACCGACATACAAGCTGGTCTGAACGCAGGTGTGGGCAATCCTGCCCTTGTGCTTACCGGTCGGGGTGCCGATCAAATCGCCAGAGAACAGGTCCGGAGCATGCCGAGCTTTCCTGTTTATGCTGACCTGAGAACAGCTGTATACGATCTGCTGATGGTTACAGGCCCCCACTGATTACCAATAAAATTATTGAACTGGGGTTAAAATGAAGCTCAATATACTTGACCAAAATGCATCCGATTCTATTTTATTAACGGCACTTGGAAACCCTACCCCTGGGGCACTCTCTATACGATGCAGAACAATTTCAGCCTCAAAAAATGGTAAAGGTTTGAGAAAAATTTTAAGAAAATTGGAGTCCTTGTGAGAGAGAATAGCTTTAGGTAGAATTCAGTTCAGATCCTATGAATAAAGTCTTGTTTGTTTGTACCGGAAATATTTACCGTTCACCAATAGCCACCGCGATTTTTATGCAAGAAGTCGAAAAACGCGGTCTGGAGGATGAAATCACCGCTGACTCTGCGGGAACATGGGCACCAGAAAATCGACCGGCTGCTCCGAGAGCTGTTGAGTATATGGAACACCATGGAATAGATATTTCCAGGCATCGTTCTCGCAGGATCAACCGGAAGCTCATCGAGGATGTAAACGTTNNAAGCCCTCGGAGTCGAGTATCCCGAGCTGTCTGAGCGCATTTTTCTGCTCAGCGAGGTTGTCGGTCAGGTCTATGATATCCCGGATCCAATGTCTAACCCTGAAATACCCATTGAAGAAATTGCAAAAGACATTCGGAATTTAATACATAAAGGATTTGCCCGGATTTTATGGCTTGCTGATGCTTAACGGTGGCCGTTGATGACCTCGAAATCGCTGAACTGCTCATCCCACAGAACATAGCGATCCCGTCCTTGTTGTTTCGCCTGGTATAACGCCTGGTCTGATCGATGGATCAATTCATCCAGTGTGATCTCCCCATCCATTTCTGAATATTCCACCAAACCGATACTGATCGTGATTTCGCAGTTATCTCCACATCGACCCATCATGTATTTTTTAACCTGCCGTTTCATTTTCTTTGCCAGTCTGGCACCCTGCTCTAAATTTGTCTCTGGCAAAAGTATAATGAATTCATCACCTCCATAGCGGCCGATCAGATCGGTGCTTCTCAAATTACTCTGGCAGTATTTGGCAAAGGTTATCAGGATATCGTCCCCAATCTGGTGTCCAAACCTGTCATTAAACTCTTTGAAATGATCCATATCAACAAGCATCAGGGTGAGTGGTCTGTGATAACGAATCGCGATTTTTAATTTTTCATCTGCTTGCGCGTAGAATTCACGGCGGTTGTTGATCTCCGTCAGAGGGTCCAATGATGCCAGAAGCTGAACCTGATTGATCAGGACCACTGTCTCAGTTGTATCATGCAGAGTTAATATTTTTCCATAATCCAGTAATTCGAGCCGCAGGTCATAATATGATCTCTGATTGCCAGCTTCGATCTCCCACTTGATCAAATCTTTTGTCTTCCCGGTTTCATTACCGAAGAAATTGCTGTACACTGGCAGGTATTTTTGGATCAAATCCCCGATGGGAAGCTCATTTGTATTAATATTAAAAATTTCCCTTGCTCTCCGGTTGATATCCAAAATTCGATCTTCCTCATTGAGAATAACAACTCCATCCTGTAAATAATCGATCAGGGTATCCCTGGTCATCGGCTGGATCTCCAGTAATTGATGTTTCAATATACTGTAAATCATGGCAATACCAGGCAGAGCCATGAATATCGGCGAAAAATCTTTTTGTTCTGGTAGAAGTTTGAATACCTGGAGCAAATTGTATCCAACCAGGATGGCAACTCCTAATAAGAATGGGATCATCTGTTTTCTATAGAGTGCAGGACCCAGGTACACATGATAAGTCATTACCATGATGCCAATCAAAATTAATAAGTAGCTGTAAATACTGTGAATGTAGAAGAATACACCGTAGCCATGACCTGAGATGACACTGAATCCATACACCTCAACAAAATTCCTCGATGTCCACATAAGGTGATGGATTGGATTCGTCCATACGAGGATGATATTTAGAATAGGCAATAATAGAATAAGCCAACTATACCGGGTGAAACGTTCGTGGATGCCTGCATAGACCAGGCAGAAATTCCACCAGGCTACAGGTGTCAGGATGATGAAGATATAAGCAATCCGTAAAAAGAGTACTGACGCCCCCTTCTCTGGCATCAGCAACTGCAGAAGGTCTGCAACCAGCCAGCCTAATGCAGAAATCTGAAGGAGAATCAAAGCAGATCCCCGGCTGGTTTGCCGCCAGCGCCAGGATAAAATAATGGATCCCAATAATGCTACTAAAGTTATTGGGACAAGAGCGAGATATGTAATGAATTGCCAGTACACTAATTTTCCTTCATTAAACGTCAATCCTTTTTAAGCGTTTGAATTGGTCGCAATAATGATTTTAACCAGTTCAAAACAATTCTATTCTGCCTTATGAAATAACTTTATTCCTCTGCCATATGGAGTATTTATCTCTCCCAATTTTTTTCGCTGTGTACAGCGCCCGATCAGCACGATCGATCAATTTTTCCAGCGTAAGGACCTGATCCAATTCTGATACCTCCGCCAGACCGATACTCATGCCTAATTGTGAGTTCACACCGCAGTCATCTTTCCAGATTTTCTTGACTTCGTTATTGATCCGTCTGGCTAAATTTGCCGCCTGTTCCACACTGGTTTCCGGTAACAAAGCTATGAATTCATCCCCGCCATAGCGCCCCAGGATATCAGACTTGCGAAAGTTAGCTTTACAGTATTTCCCAAAGACAACCAGCACATCATCACCTAACTGGTGCCCGTAATGGTCATTGAAGCGTTTAAAGTAATCAATATCCAAAATCATTATCGAGAGTGGGCGTTTGTGCCTGATCGCTAAATTTAATGCAACCATACCCCTTTTAAAGAATTCACGCCGGTTCAGCACACCTGTTAGCGGATCTCTGGAGGCAAGTTCCCGAGCCTGATCAATCAATTCTTCGGTCGCCGTGATCTCATGGAATGTCACTATCATACCCGCCCGCGTTTCTTTAACCAGGATCTTATATACTCGGCTTTCGTCCTCGACGACGGTTGACCATTTAAACGAACTATTGACAACTCCTTCATTCTTAATCAATCTGACGTAGGATATCCATCTGGGAAAATGAATCTCAAACCGATCACCAATCGGTGGATGATGCGAATCCATTCCCAATATTTTCAGGAAGCTTAAATTGACATCGACGATGCGCTGTTCCTGGTCAAGAATCACGATTCCATCCTTGAGCAGGTCCAGTAATAAACCTCTTGACATGGGTTGGATCTCCAACAGCCGATACCGAATCATACTGAATACCAGAGCCAATCCAGGAAGCGCTAAGAGAATAGGGGAAAAATCTTTTTGTAAAGGGAAAATTTTTAAAACGTGGAACAGGTTGTAGACAGCAACAAGTGTGGCTCCTATCATAAAAGCGTTTAGCTGTCTGCGGAACAGCTGCGGACCATTGTAGATGGAGTATATGATCACTCCTACCCCAGCGAAGAATAGTAAATAGGAATAGATTGAATGGACATAGAATAATGGACCATACTGATGGCTGATGGCAACAAACCCGAACACCTGCCGGAATGAGTTTTCCTGCCACATCAAGTGATGAAGCGGATTTGTCCAAACACCGATGATCGAGATAACCGGTACGATACACAACCATGGAATTGCTCGTCTTGCCCGCTTTCCGAATCCGGTGTAGATCAGAGAAAAATATAACCACGCTACGGGGGTCAGGATAATAAACACATATGTGAACTTGGCAAATAGTAAGGTCATCGAGCGGGATGTGGCAAGCAGTTCAATCGTATTAAATACGAGCCACAACAAAACAATCCCATGTAACGCCAATAGTGATCGCCCACGCTCAGTCTTTCGCCAGCGTAAAACAAGCACCATTGAAAAAATTACCAATATGATCGTAACCGGTACGAGTGAAAGAAATAAAATAAATTGCCAGTCCATAATTTTTAGTATCCGAAGGCAATCTAATTATATACGCCGCAAAATTGAAACCACCTAACAGCTTTATTGGTTCTAAGCGTCAATTCGACACGAGAAAGAACAAGTTTGTAAGGTTTGGGATTATTTATAAAATCGGAAACGGCAACCAGTACTGATTAAACGATACCGGGACATCCCTGATCGGATTCCACCACTGTAGGCAGAGCACTACTTCAGTCCCCCATTGCATATCCCCCGATCGATAATTGACCGTACCATGCTGTCCAGGTGACCCCTACCTGTACAACGATGAACCTTGTTGGAAATTACCTTCCCAGGCTTTTATTGATCTTTACGAGCCTGCATACGGTTAAACCAGGCGATCATACCGATCACAAGGCCGATCCCAGCGGCAATCAAAGCACCTCGACCAAACCGCTTCCGCAGCTTGTTTTGGTTAGTATCTGGAGCTGGTTGAGGGACAGACACATTCCAGTCATAATTGATCACATCTTCCCTCGGTTCCAAAAGCGGACACATTCGGAAGCTGTACTGGTACAGCGTATCCGCTTTTAACCGAAACTCTGGATGGGGTTGGCTGCCCGAGGGTACATCCCCACCAACACCATTCTGCCTGTAATCTATATTGACCATCAACTCTTCCCTGCGGGGAAGTTCGTGGATGTGCGTCGCTTCAGCCAGGTCCTCCTGTGTATACGGCCAAAAATTCATACTCAACAGCGTTCCACCGACATCACTGACCAGCAGCCCCTTCCCGTTTTGATTGGTGAATTTGGCCCAGCGGACATCTGTACGCGCGCCGTTCTCCTGGGGACGGACATAATCGTGGATAATATCTTCGACCTCACCGGAATGCAATCCAACCCACGCGCTCTGTTTTCGGTCCCACATATTTTCGTGCGGACCTCGCCCGAACCATTGCATACGGCTGTATTCTCCCGGGATCTGGAAAGACATCCCCAGCCGGACCATTTCTCTGCGGGCAGAGAAACGCACTGCCACGATCACATCTCCATTTCCAAAAATCCGGTAGATGGCTGTAAAGGGTTCGCGGCCGTGCTTGACCTTCCAGGAGGTTGCGATCAGCACCTGTCCACGATCGACCTGCTCAACTTCAAAGCCAATCAGCTTCCGCTTATCTGCAGCACCACGCCAGGGCTGGCTGGCTCTCCCGACCAGGCGGGTCCACGGAAACAGCACCACGGAGGCGATATCATTATCAATTGGCACCCGCCAGAGGTTAGGCACCAGCGGAGCAGCCAACAACTCCTGTCCATTGGCTGTCCAGCGTTCCAGTGAGCCGGTCTGGTGGTTAAATGTCAGCTCAAAACCTTCACCGATCACAACGACTTCCTCGTCTGCTTTTTCGATATTCAATGCATGAAGTTTCGATGGATCCACTGCTGGAAGACCGGGAGATTCCCAGGGAAGTTGGAACTGTTCCCAGGCAACTACTGTCCCCGCGTCTGCCCATGGGGTTGGCTCTCGAAGCACAAACTCGATCATCAGGTGTGCTTCTCCACCGGGAGGCAAAACCTGCCGCATGAACGGCACAAGCATCGAATGCACACCGCCAGGGGGGATCGGCAGGGGTTGGATGGACCCACTCTGGACAGTTTTCCCATTAATGTCCACCTTCCAGCGGGGTTCAAGGTGATCCAGTTTGATGAAATCATGATGATTAGCGACCTGAAACGCACCGCGATTGAGATCAGTTGCCTGGATGACAACATTCTGGTATCCCTTTCGCACTTCATGCAGAGCTGGATGGGGTTCCCGGTCTGCACTGAAAATACCGTTGCAGCCAAACATCAGGAAATTAAATTCGTCTCCAAAATCACCACCCATTCCCCAGATCTGTTTTCCATCTTTCGTTTCGCTGAGCAGTGATTGATCTGCAAAATCCCAGATAAAACCACCGATCAGCTGCGGGTACTTTTTAAACAGGTCAATATACTTTGAGAAATTCCCCAGGCTGTTCCCCATGGCATGTGCATACTCACACAGGATCAAAGGTTTGTCATTCGCTCCGCTGCCCCCCATTCGCTCCCATGTCAAAACATCTGTCCGGGAATAATACGATTTCCCATGCGCCAGGTCTTCCAGGTTCTTCGGTGATGGGTACATGACACTGTAGACATCTACGTATTCTCCATTATGGTCACCTTCATAATGCACCGGTCTGCTCAAGTCGATCCGTTTGACCGCCTCATACATCTGCAGATGTTTCTGATCGGATGCCGACTCATTCCCAAGTGACCAAAAAATTACTGATGGGTGGTTCCGATCTCGGGTTACCATCCGTTCTACCCGGTCAACCATGGCATCTTCCCACTGCAGGTCACCTGCCATGATCCGCCGGTAGCCGTGAGTTTCTACATTTGCCTCATCCATTACATACAAACCGTACTGGTCGCACAGGTCGTAGAATCGTTCATCATCCGGGTAATGTGCGGTCCGCACCGCGTTGATATTGTTGCGTTTCATCAGCAGCACGTCTTCCAGCAACCGTTCTTCTGTCATGGTATAGCCGGTTCGCGGATCAAAATCGTGCCGGTTAACCCCTTTAAAGATCACGGGCTGTCCGTTGATCAGCACCTGCCGTTCTTTGATCTCAACCTGACGAAATCCATGCTGCGTTCGCCGAATGTCGAGGATGCGTCCATCTATCGATTTTAAGGTCAAGATCAATGTATACAAATGGGGTTGTTCACTATTCCATTTCAGCGGTTTTTCTACCCTCATCCGCACCAGGGCGCTGTCTTCTCCTTCTGGCTCCGGGTGTATGGAGGCAATCAATTCCTGTAAACTGCTGCCATCAATACCTAAAAGGGAAACTTCAAGCCGGAATTCAGAATCCACCTCCCCCCAATTGCGGATATCCGCACGCAGTTCAAGCTCCGCATCCTGGTAATCATCGTCCAGTTGATTTTCGTGGGCAAAATCCCGGGGATATGAACCTCCGGTAGGGAGACTAACCTGACCGATCGATAAATACCGGATAAAAACCACATGTCCTGGTTCTCCAGGTAGGACCCATCGCACCATCGGTACACCTCAACCGCAATCACGTTCGAGCCATTTCTCAGGTACGGTGTGATGCGAAATTCAGCTGGCAAACGGCTTCCCTGGCTGTAGCCCACAAATTCACCATTGACCCACACATAGAACGCAGAGCTGACTCCACCGAAATGCACCAGGGTCTCCCGTTGTTCCCATCCTTCCGGTAGGACAAATTCTCGCCGGTAAGAGCCTACTGGATTGCGCTTCGCATCGATATTGGGCATGTTGGTTGACTTCAAACTGGATGGCATATGAAATGGAGCATAGATCGGGTTTCCATGCCCATGCAGTTCCCAATTAGCGGGGACGGGGATCTCAGCCCACTCGCTCACGTCATAACCCACCTCCTGAAATCCAACCGGGCGATCCGCTGGATTATCAGCATAATTGAACTTCCAATTCCCATCTAACGAGTATTCAAAACTGGAAGCCATCCCTCTGAGTGCCTCTTCCTTTGATGCGTACGGCACAGATGGACAGCGGGCAGGTTCTTTATTAATTGCAATAATCTGTGAATTGTTCCATTCCGGTTGCTGTTGTTCAGCCATGTTTGAGTACCTATTCATGGTTCGATCTTCTTTGATTCTATTAAATCACATCGTGTAAATCTACTGTATCAACTGAATTTTTCTACTTCACCCAGGATGCAATTTCATCCGGTTCTATTCTCCACGAATTACGAATGGGCATTGTTCAAAGGGCTTTCTGAAACGAAGATATCCTTTCGTAATAACCCATATTTATTAAAACAGACACGCCAGGTCAGCAGCAAGGTCAATACAACACTGGTGAATGTGCTCACCACGATAGCAATCATTATCATAATCTGATATTTAATGGCTACATCTGGACTGGCGCCCCCAAGGATCACGCCGGTCATCATTCCTGGAAGGGCAACGATGCCCATCGTCATCATCGATGCCAGGGTTGGTTTGAGTGCCAGTTCAACGCTGTTCCTGAAATAGGGAAGCACGGCTTCCCGGAGTGTCGCGCCGGTGGATAAAAGATACAGATAATGGTCGCTGTCTTTGGCGATGTCCTGGTAAAAAGTTGAAATACCAACGATATTTCCCCGCATCGAATTTCCCAGCAGCATCCCACCAAGGACGATCAGGTACCTGGCATCAAACACATAATCGATGCGGAGAACGAACAAATTCAAATAGAAGACCACCAGCAGGGTAGCACCTGAAAAGGAGAAGAGTGTTGGGACCAGTACCTTCCTGAGATTGATGGAAGAATTGCGCAGGGCGGAAAATACTGCCACCAGGATCATAATCAACAGCCATAGTAAATTGATCCAGGTGTTGTTCAATTGGAACAGGTATTTCAAAAATATTCCAATCAGGATCAGCTGAACGGTCATCCGGAAGACAGAGTATAAGAGTGGTCGGATCAATTTAAAACCGAATACCAGGCTGTAAATTACCGGGAATACCAGCAGTAGAAAGGCCAGAGCCAGTGAGAAAATGGGAATGTCTATCGTATCCATTCGTTTGCCTCCAGGTCAAAAGCTTTTACCGAGGGGTATTCCATCCAGACCGGGTCATGAGAAACGATCATGGCAGTCAATTCATCTTGATTAAGAAAATACTCCGCTACCTTTTCTTTGAGTGGTTGGTCCAGAGCTGAGGTGACTTCATCCAGCAGATATACTTCCCGGTTGAGCAGAAGAGAGATCACAATTGCCACTCGCTGTCTTTCACCGCCGGAGAGTTCCCCAACCTGACTGTGTGTAGTGTCACGATCCAGGTCAAATTGGCTCATCAATGCGTAGATTTCTTGGTCGGAGATCTGCATCTGGGCGTTATTCTTCAAGCTGAAGATGCCCCTGATCGTCTCCATCACCTGACCACTGCCGATACTGCCGTCCTGATCTACATAGGCAACTCTTCGACGCACATTCCACACGCTATCTCCATCGATCAAATCCCCATCAAAAAAAACCTGTCCTGCCAGCGGTGTGGCGAAACCCAGCAAAAGCCCAATCAGCGAAGTCTTCCCACTGCCGGATTTTCCCAGAATAACGACCTTTTCTCCCCGCTCAATTTTCAAGGTTAAATTTTGAAAGATAATTTTTCCTTCAAAAGCCAGTTTTACATCCCTGAATTCGATCATACCCTCCACCTGTTAATAAAGATATCGTTACTGGTATTAGAAACGATATCTTATTTTACCTTTATTCGAATGTACCTGTTTTTACTTGATCAGATTTTAAACCCACACATGCGCAGTACGACATCCCGAACATCCTGGCGAGGGATTTGATCCATCAGATCCTGTCTTTTTATGGCGAGGCTGTCGGCTGTTCCTGATGTCCCTCTATGGATATATCATCCACGAACAGCGGGGACACATTCCCTTCCGCATCCATATACTGCACAGTGACCCAAAATCCAATCCAGTTGCTGGTAGTGATTTCGAATTCTTCCAAAACTGCTTCACGGTACACCTGCCATTCTTCCTGCTGCAGCTGCTGTTTGTCGGCTACAATGAGTCCTGTTTTGTACCGCATGTGCGTAATATCACCAGAAGGGCTCATCGCATCAAACTGGATGTTCAGCTCAACCGTTTCCCCAACAGCACCCCCAACGCAGCAGCGATCTTCATTGATCACCACTGAACCGACAACAGGTGAGAACTCTGTAGGTACAGATGTAACCGGACCCCGGGGATCTGGTGTATTTCTCGGCATCTCAGTGAAGAGATAACTCAACAGTTCATCTTGCTTTGCTATCTTGGTCGCCTGCTCAGCCTGAACGGTAGCAACTTCCGACAACAGTTCATCCTCGCCTTGTGGAGATGATAAAAGGCTGCATGCTACCTGAACACTGACCAGGAGCACAATTACGGATACCAGTTCAGAACGTTTCCTGAGCATAGATTAATCCCTGACTTCCCATTGAACATCGAAACTTCCCCGGGCATTGATGCCCCGGATGATGAGGGTATGGATGCCATTCTCATTAACCGGGATTTCGACTGTCTTATCAATATTTTCATCCAGGATAACATCCCACAACAGGTCCTGGCTTGGGGCGTTTATCTGCATCAACAACCGGCCACGGATCATTCCCGCGGTGTAATGCAATACGATCGTATCGCCTTCCTCCGCATCGATTTCCCCATACTGGATGCCGGTAAAACGCAAATACGTATAACTGATATGCCCCGGTTCATTGAATCCCTCCATGTTGATCTCCGGACGGGCTTCCATGCACGCACTCAACAATACCACCAGCATGAAAGTAATCAGGACGAGTGTGATTTTTCTTTTCATAGTTTTCACCTGTTTATTTTAATATACTGTTTAAAGCTGTTAACGGTTGAATAGACAGGCTCAAAAATCCATTCGATTATGGACCACATTCCGGTCATTATTCTACCCCATCCAATTAACAAACCACAGCTCTGTGGTTGTCCACAGAGCTGTGCTATTGATCTGGATGATCGTCTTAATCGATTCTGAAATCAACTGCCTGTTCACCATTGATCACGACAGAATAATCGCCGTCAGTGAATTCCCCAAGAGACAAACTGATTTCAAATGGCTCCAACACCTGGATACACATCGCATCGGGATCCTGCAGAGTATAAACCCTTACCGGGATGGTCCCATCTTCTTCCACATCATAAACAATCACCCGGATTTCATGGCAGGGAGTTGGCAGGTTGCCGATCAGATTCAAATTAACCTGGACCGGATCACTTTCCAACAAATCTACTGTGACAACATCGATATAGGAAACCCCTCTCACCATATCGCTATCACCATCCTGTGGTGCGTATTGATGCTCTTGAGTGGGATAAGGTTCTATTCTGCCGCCTCCTGGTTCCACGGGGAGCGGATATCCGAGTTCGTTCCTCTCCACGGTTTCAGCAGGTTCAGGATAGGCATCCTTAGGTTCTGATTCTTCAGGCTCCGGGTATGCATCTTCTTCATCCATATTCTCATTAAATCCTCCGGAATCGGGTCCCGGTGTGACGCCTTCGTCTGTCGGTACCCCCGCGCAGGCGGTAACCACAATCACCGAAACAAATAGAATCACCAGAATCATTAAAAATTGTTTATTTCTCATCATACCTCCATGCTGTTGAACAGCTTTGAATATCGTAGTTGGTGCGTGTTATTTCATACTATTAACGTCAACAACAGGTTTTTTGTTCCAATTTAGCCTTTGATCACGGCGACCGGTACTAATCTGGCGACTTTTTTAGCGATCTTTGCTGCACTGACAGTTTCTACCACCTCATCCACATCTTTATAAGCCGTGGGTGCCTCTTCTGCCAATCCCGGCATGGACCCAGCCTGGATATGGATTCCTTTGGCTTCCAGGGAATCGCGCAAGTCTTTGCCCCAGACAGTCTTTTTAGCCTGGCTTCTGCTCATTGTACGACCAGCACCATGGCAGGTCGAACCAAATGACTTCTCCATGCTCTCTTCAGTCCCCACCAGGACCCAGGAAGAGGTCCCCATGCTGCCGGGTACCAGGACAGGCTGTCCAATCTTCTGATATTCAGAGGGCAGTCCTGAATAACCGGGACCAAACGCCCGGGTCGCTCCTTTGCGGTGGACACAGACTTTTACCCGTTTGCCATCCACGGTGTGGGTCTCGATCTTGCCCATGTTATGGGCGATATCATAGATCTGATGAAGATGCCAGTTGTCGAACTTCCCGGCAAACACCTGCTCGAAGGCGATGCGTGCCTGATGAGCCAGTACCTGGCGGTTGACAAAGGCATAATTAGCAGCACAGCGCATCGCGCCGATATATGCTTCACCCTCGGGTGAATCCATTGGCGCGCAAACCAGTTCCCGGTCTGGAAGTTGGATGTCGTAGCGTTTAACCGCTTTTTGAAAATCCCGGACATAATCCGTGCAGATCTGATGACCAAATCCCCGCGAACCGCAGTGGATCTGTACAACCAGACTTCCAGTCTCAAGCCCCATAATGCTGGCGGCTTCCGAATCGTAAATCTGATCTACTACATCGACTTCCAAAAAGTGATTACCAGCCCCCAGTGAACCCACCTGGGGACGCGCCCGGTCCTTCGCTCGAGGGCTGACCTGATCCGGATCAGCTCCCTGCAGTTGACCGCTTTCTTCAGTCCTGCGGACGTCAGCCTGGGTGGCGTACCCCTGCTTCATCGCCCAATTGCTGCCATCTATACATAAGTTTTCCAATTCTTTTTCTGATACCTTCACAGCTCCTTTCCCGCCCACTCCGCTGGGGCAATGCTGGTACAGTGCCCTGGCCAGATCATCGAGAAACAGTTCGGCTCCCTCAAAGGGCACCTTTGATCCCAATAGCCTGACACCGCAGTTGATATCATACCCAATCGCCCCAGGGGAGATCACCCCTTCTGGATATTGGGTCGCAGCCACCCCGCCAATCGGGAATCCATATCCCTGATGCATATCCGGCATGACGATGACATGCCCTACTAATCCAGGCAGTGTTGCTGAATTGACAGCCTGATCCAAAGATTTGTCACTTGCGATTTGATCCAGCAGTTTGCGGGTTGCAAAAATCCGTACGGGAACCCGCATGTCACTGCGATAACTTTTCGGAATCTCCCATTCATAATCATTGATCTTCACTAAATCTTTAATATCAACCATGGTTGCTGTTTCCTCTCAACTCATTCATACATCAAAAACAATATTCGTCCACAATAATGAATCCCTGGTTTGGATGTTAAGATCATGGTACGTGACCGCTTTGATCTCCTTCGATTGTGAGGTAATCTTCCCACCTCGTAAAGTCACGATTAACAAGGAATTATTCAGAGACAGATTAAATTCATTAAAGGCTAATTGTTCCATTTCCCCAAGATACAGAAGCTCGCTAAGAAAATCCACTACCAATGATTCTTTATCATCGATCTTGAGGGTAAAATCACGACTGACTTCAAAATTATCATCAATTTCAGTCTGAGATAAAGCATACATCCCAGCGGCAGCTTCCTTTAATAACCCTACCATATCCGGTGCCCATACTTCAATTGACCAATCTGCCGTATGTTCTATCTCTCTAAAACCTTGATCATCCGTATTCATGTTGGAAATATATTTCCTTTTCAATTAGCGGTAAACTTGCATTAAGTGAGGGCATCTTCTATAATAACATGCAATTAAAAGAAACCTCAGCAGATGACAAATATTAAAAAGACACTCGATATTTTAGAAAATCACCTTCAAGTCCTGATTGAGAATCGAATCTCAAGATGGTTCACGCCGCATACGCCTCTAAGCAGCCTGGATCTCTCTCAACGGGTTGCTGGTGCGATCCGCGATTGTATTCTGCTCGACAACCACACCCTTCAAACAGCGCCAGATATCATCACTATACAGGCACATCCTTTCCAGGCATCCGATATCTGGAATAATGCCGAGCTGATTTCTGAATTAAAGCGCTCCATAAAGAAAGCCGTCCAGCAGGCAGGCATGCAGTTTGAACAAGAACCAGAGCTGCTGGTAGAAAGCAATGAACTCCTCAACCTCAACGAAATCGAAGTTCATGCTGCATACCACACGGGGATTGTCGATCAAACACAGTTGGTGGCATCCAATCATGAAAACAACAACGGACATAAACGGGCAGAGAACGCTTTCTTAATTACTAAGGAAAACAAAATTAAGAGCCTTGAAGACTACATGTTCACGATCGGGAGTGGACCAGAGAATGATTTCCAGATCATCGATCCGATGGTAGAGAAACAGCACGCTCAACTCCGACTGATTGGTGAACACTATGTTGTCTTTGACCTCGACACTTTATACGGGACATTCGTCAATCAGCAGCAGATCCGGCAGCAGACATTGCATCCTGGAGATGTGATCACCTTCGGAAGCACCCGCATCATTTACGGAGAAAATCGAGATCAACCTGTCGATCAAACGCAGGATTACGAACCATCTACGACTGGAATGGTGGATATCGGGGACGATTAAATATGACGGCGACGATACTACTTGGACTTCGTTTGCTGTTGGTCATCGCTCTTTACATTTTTTTGGGGGCTGCTTTGTATTTGATCTGGCAGGATTTACGGGTTAATAAGGCTATACTCACCCAGGGACGCACTCCATCGATACAAATTCAGGTACAGACTCCCAACGATCTGCGTGATCAAATTTTCCATTTACCGGAGATCACGATCGGACGTGACCCGGCATCCACATGTAAACTCAAATCAGAAACAGTTTCCGCCCAGCATGCCAGGCTTAATCACCACCACCGTCAGTGGTGGCTCGAAGACTTAGATTCCCGGAATGGTACCCTCCTGAATGGAGTCCTGATCGCTGAACCGACCGTGGTTACCACCGGTGACAAGATACGCTGTGGAGATGTTTTGTTAACCATAGGGCAGATAGATCGCTTATAATCATGAATACCAGGAGAGCCTCCTATGAGTAATGAAATTCAGCCAGAACAAACACCTAAACCGATCCCCAGAACTGCATTCGTGATTGTCGATGGGGTCAAAGTTATCCCAATCCGAAAATCGATCATCAACATGGGTCGCAAGTCCGATAACGATGTGATTCTCAGCGATCCCCACGTATCCAGGCACCACGCCCAGATCCTCTTTGAAGAAGGTTATTTTATCCTCGTCGATTTGAATTCCACCGTCGGGACATCAGTCAATGGGCAGCGGATTACGCAGTCGATCCTCAAACCTGGTGATGTGATCTCCCTCGCCGGGGTACCAATTATCTTCGGACAGGGAACTGGAAACCTGGAACAAGCCCGTGCAGATCCCCAAGCCGCTGCGGATGCCGCCAATATAGAGGATGATTCAGGTGAAACCACCGGGAAACTGGATATCGAGGAAGCAGATGAATATCTGGATTTCTTTGATGATGACAAAGGCACCAAAAGCCTGGAGGGATAAACATTGTGATCGACGACAAACCGATTTTAGGCATCATCGGGGGATCTGGATTATATGAAATGCCGGGCCTTGAATCCACAGAAGAATTCGAACTCGATACAGTCTTTGGTCACCCCAGCAGCCCGATTGTCGTTGGCACCCTGGAGGGTATCCGGGTTGCCTTCCTGGCGAGACATGGGGAAGGCCATTTCATTTCACCCACGGAGATCAATTATCGGGCGAATATTTACGCCCTGAAAATGTTGGGGGTTGAACAGGTTCTCAGTGTGAGTGCGTGCGGATCCCTGCGCGAGGATTTCGCGCCGGGGGATATTGTTATCCCCAACCAGTTATTTGACTTCACCAAATCGCGTTCCCGCACCTTCTTCGAAAATGGATTGGTCGCCCATATCAGTGTGGCAGATCCTTTCTGCAATCGATTCGCGGGTGAAGTCTACCGGGCGGTAGAGAAAACCGGCGCTATGGTTCATGAAGAAGGTGATTTGATCGCTATCGAAGGGCCTCGCTTTTCGACGCGACTCGAGTCCAATGTTTTCCGGGCATGGGGGATGTCTGTCATCGGGATGACAGGCGCACCAGAAGCATTCCTGGCACGGGAAGCAGAGATGTGCTATGCCATCATGAACCATGTCACCGATTACGATGTCTGGCATGTCAGTGAGGAATCGGTGACCGTAGATATGGTTATCCGTATTCTCAACAAGAACACACAGATCGCCCAACAAGCCATTCATAACCTGGCAAGAGACTTATCCAAACAGCGGAATTGCGAATGCAGTCATGCCCTTGAGGATGCGCTGATCACCAACCCCGCCAGCATTCCAGAAGAGACCCGTGAAAAATTGAGCCTGTTAGTGGACAGATACCTTTCCTGATCCCCACAAATAAATTGCCAACTGGAGTTTCACATGCGAAGCGTACAAATCCCAATAGCCGATGAAGTAATCCGAGACCTTAAAGTCGGAGAGGCTGTATCCCTGAACGGGGTGATGATGACTGGACGGGATAACGTCCATAAATGGATGATAGAGACTTTCATCAAAGAAACGCGCCAGCCCCAGGGCGACGATCCAGAAGTCTATGAATCGATCAAACCGATTCTGGATGGCGGGGTTATCTACCACTGCGGACCGGTTGTCAGTGGGGTGGATACCGGCGATTACGCCTTCGTTGCCGCCGGACCCACCACCAGCATCCGCGAAGAGCCCTATCAGGGCGATGTCATGCGGCATTTCAACATCAAGGGCGTTATTGGCAAAGGCGGCATGGGGGCAAAAACCCTGCAAGCCTGCCAGGAAGTCCCCGGTGTTTACTTCCACGCAGTCGGTGGTGCTGCTTCATTGATCGCCCAATCTGTGCAGAAAGTACTGGGTGTCCACAAACTGGACTTCGGCGTACCGGAAGCCATGTGGGTGATCGAGGTCAAGGACTTCATGGTCGTGGTTACCATGGATGCCCACGGGAAATCATTGCACGAGCAGGTGGAGACACATTCTGCGGAGAGATTTGAGGAGATGCTCAAAGGCTAGAAAGCACCAATCCAGGATGTCGATAAAAACGGATTTGAAACCAGCTATCAAATCCGTTTTTTATTTGCATCCTGCCCAGGATTAGAGCAAATCAAAATGCTGGAGGCAGATTCAATCTCAGTTCCATCCTGGATGCATTCGTCGAATATTTTCAGCGTTACGATGATATTAATCCAGTGGGTTTATAATCTTACTTATCAATATAGACAATCGCAGCCTATCTGCAGAGGTTTTCATGAATCTTTGGGACAAATTCATCTATAGTTTTCGTTCGATCGGATTTAGAAACGCATTGATGACCATCTATGCCAGTCTTTACCGTGATTGGCAGGAGCGGCGCTATGACCTCAAGCAGGACACCGGACCGATCCTGGAAAAACAGGTTGGATCTTTCAAAGAAGTCCGATCGATACCCTCTGGGGCTGTGTTTATTTTTGAACATGCTGAAATGGAAGTCCTTTTCCTGGCTCCTGACCTGGTGCGGATCACATGGACACCGGGAGATCTGCCTCTACATTACGCTCTTACAGACAAAACCTGGGAAGAAGTAAAAATACACTTACACGAAGATCCCAACGGGTGGGACTTAACTACCGGCAGGCTGACCCTGGTGATTGATACCGATGGCTGTACGGAGATTTACAACCGCGACGATCAGCTATTAAGGGAAGAGAAACCTCCGGTCCGGATCGGGACATCCTGGATTCAGGAGAGCCGAATGCGGGATGCAGAAACCATTCACGGACTGGGGGAGCGCGCCCCGTCTTTCAANNGATGCAGAAAGCATACACGGTCTGGGGGAGCGCGCGCCGTCATTTAACCTGAGAGGGGGAACATATCAGCTCTGGAACCACGAATCGTCTGGCGCATATGATTCGAGCTCAGACCCCCTTTACGTCAGCATCCCGGTTTTCCACTCCCTCCACTCGGAGGGTAGCTACCTGATCTTTTACGAGAATTCGCATAAAGGCAACATCCGTTTTCCAAGCCGTCAGCAAGACTCCAGGGAAGTCCATACAACCGTTCAATTTATGGGGGGTGCACTGCGCTATTACATCACGCCTGGAACACCGGACAAAACACTTGAACGCTACACCCAGCTTACCGGCAGAGCACCACTGCCACCAAAATGGTCGCTGGGTTACCACCAGTGCCGCTGGGGATACAAAACCGAGGTGGACATCCGTGAGGTTGTGCAGGGATTTGAAACAAGGGGTCTGCCGTTGAGTGCGGTCCACCTGGATATCGATTATATGGATGGTTACCGTGTATTTACCGTTGATAAAAAACGCTTTCCCGACCTGGCGCAGCTCAGCCAGGACATGAAGGATAGGGATATTGAACTGGTCACGATCCTGAACCCGGGTGTCAAGATCGATAAGAATTATTCTGTTTACCGTGAGGGGATGGAAGCAGATGTATTCGTCGAACTACCTGATGGACGACCAGTCCGCGGTCGTGTGTGGCCAGGCTGGTGCGTTTTTCCAGACTTCACTTCCAGCAAGACCCGGGAATGGTGGGGCAGTTATTATCCAAAACTGCTGCAGGCTGGCATCCGTGGGTTCTGGCATGACATGAATGAACCCGCCGCTTTTTCAGCCTGGGGTCTGCCAACACTGCCAAAAATGGCACAATACGCCTTCGAAGGGCGAGGAGGAACCCATATTGAAGCCAACAATCTGTATGGGCTGCTGAACAACCAGGCAGGCTACCAGGCGTTACGAGAACACAAACCGGAACAGCGTCCCTGGATCCTTTCCCGCTCCGGGTGGGCTGGAATGCAGCGTTATGCCTGGAATTGGACCGCTGATGTGGAAACATCCTGGGATGCCATGCGGACGACCTTACGGATCTTGCTGGGACTGGGATTGTCCGGGATTCCCTACAGCGGCTCGGATATCGGGGGATTCGGAGGTCACCCGGATGCTGAATTGTTCACCCGCTGGTTCCAGATGGCAGCCTTCAACCCATTCTTCCGCGGGCATTCCGCAGTCAGCACGCCGCGCCGCGAACCGTGGGTCTATGGTCAGGCAACAACGGATATTATCCGCAAGTACCTGGAATTCCGAGTGCAGTTGATCCCTTACCTGTACACATTGGCATGGCAGGCTCATCAGACCGGGCACCCCCTGATGAGACCGCTCTTCTGGCTGGGTGAACCTGAGCTGACCGCAGTTGATGATTCTTTCCTTTTGGGAGACTCCTTGCTGGTCGCCCCCGTCATGAACCCCGGAACCACACACCGAAGCGTCCAAATTCCCGGAGGAACGTGGTATGGTCTCTGGGATGACCAGCCCTACAATGGACCTGCCATCTTGACCGCTGACGCACCCATCGATCGCATCCCGGTTTTTGTCCGGGGAGGCAAGGTCCTGCCATTAGCTGATGGGTACAGCTTACATCTGCATATATACGCATCCCCGTCGCAGACAGAACAAAGTGTTATCAGCACGCTGTATTCTGATGCTGGGGATGGATATGGAGCATGGCGGGTAGATCGATTCCATTCCACATGGAACGGCACGGCTTATCAGGTAACACGAAGCGAACAGGGGGATTATNNTGGAACGGCGCGGCTTATCAGGTAACACGGAGCGAACAGGGGGATTATCCCTTCCCATACGATCAAATTACCGTGTCGATGCATGGATTTGAAGCCTCCACCGTGATCGTAGATGGGGAAGAACAAAGCCTGGAAAACGGTCAGTTCACGACAGGGCTGTTCGATCAAATCCGATTTATGAATTAATATTATTGAGCAGCAAAATGCAGGCAGTTCTTTCCATCTTGCTTGCACTGGTACAGAAGACGGTCTGCCCGATCCAGCAGACTTTTAGAAGTATCCCCCTCCCGGGTCAGTGTGGCACCGATCGATACCGTTGGACACAATTCCCTCCCATCAACATCGATACAAGACTGGGAAACCAGGGCGCGCAGTTTCTCACCGATCTGGATGAGTTCGACCTCATCCACGTTGGCGAGAACACAGACAAACTCATCTCCACCCCAACGTCCAATAAAATCATCTTCCCGCAAATTATGCAGCAGCGTTTTCGATACGGTTTTTAGTATTTTATCCCCAACCAGGTGACCGCAGTTATCATTGATCGATTTAAAATTATCGATGTCCAGGTACAGCATCCCGGAGACAATATTAAAGTGATGAAATTCTGCCAGGATTGCATTCAGGCGGACTTCGATAAACCGGCGGTTGCCTAATTTCGTCAGGGGATCTTGAATGGACTGCCGGCGGAACTCCCGGACGGATTGATGGGCTCTGATCAGCGCAGAATTGTCCTTGAAGGTTTCGACCGCACCGGTGATATTTCCGTCTTCGTCTGTGATCGGCATCGCACGAATTTCGACAGGAACGCGATGCCCATCGGCATGCTGTAAATACACCTGCATTTCTTTGGGCTGACCATCTTCCATCACCTGAGCCAGAGGACAGCCTTCTTTGCACAGCACCTTACCTTCATCGTTGACATGTTTCAGGATGCCATCACCGCAATAACGCCCCTGGACCGTCTCGGGGCTGAATCCCGAGATATCTTCGGCTCCTTTATTCCAATATGTGATCTGGCGTTTACGGTCGACAAAGTAAACCCCTGAATCTATATTGTCCAGAATGGATTTATAGAATTTGTTGGATGGCGGCATTCCTGTGCTCCTCTAATTTGCCCTATTGAGTATAAAGCAGGTGATTGGACAGGTCAAGGAATTTCAAGTTTTTCGATAGTTAATGTCTGATTAAGCCATTTTGAGACAGCATCACGCTGTTTTATCTCCAGATCATGTATTCAAGCATTCAGGATCAGGCTGGCTCAGGATATTATCGAACCACGAGGTTCTCAAGCGGAGTCAGGCGTCACCTCTGAAACCTCTAACTTCAAATAATATTGGATTCCAACTTTTCTCAATGCTTTTTGGAATATACGCGGAAACGCCTGAAGTGCGGTGTCTCGGTCGACCAGCTCAGGATGGATGAGGTTAAATTCCTTATTCTTCCATTGCAGAGAGCAACCCCCGTTTGCAACCACATTTTTGTACCAGTCAACGTTCTTACCGTAAGTCAGAGCGAACACAAAGGCGCCATCCAGCGGCTCGGCAATGATCGGAATACGATAGTGTCTCCCGCTTTTGCGCCCGATATGATGCAGTATGGCAAAATGACCGAATTTCCGCCCGGATATGTGGATCAGAATCTTGTTGGTGAAATGCTTATTGATGACGCGTACACGGTCCAGGGCTGCCTGGTTCATTGCTCTGCCTTAATTCCTGGTTTTTCTCCAGCGGATCAAAAAAACCGATCGCTCACCCCTGCTGAGCGGATTCACAACTTAATTATACCCGGCGGGATCAAAAGGATTGGCTCCCTCTTCAGCATTTGTTGCATGCTGAAGAGGGAGATTTACTTATTTCCAGACCACCGGCAGGTACACCCAATAAAAATATGGCTGGACCTCATAAGCACCCATATCGACGATCGGTGGATCACCAACGCCGGTATCTGGTATCCCGGGTATATCCACGAAGCGGGGGTTCCCGTCCAGGTCAGTCGTGACTTCAACAGGGACAGCAGTGTTGTCCCCGGCATCGATGGCAGGTGAGCCGTTCTGCAGGCGCAGGTTTCCATTGATTGCGTCCACGAACAACGGGTCGGTATCGATATT